>Ga0209913_1000994_pt1 | contig 18616 bp, 10 predicted proteins | sample PersoiDNA2013203_FD_185805 | JGI IMG/M metagenome (GOLD analysis project Ga0209913, IMG submission 185805) | Permafrost soil microbial communities from the Arctic, to analyse light accelerated degradation of dissolved organic matter (DOM) -... | ecosystem: Environmental > Terrestrial > Soil >... | reverse complement strand
CGGCCAGCGGCTTGGGCGTGGCAATGCCGAGGAACGCCAGGCGATTGCCTTCGCGCCAGGAATGCCAGGCGCGGCTCGGGCGCCAGAAGCGCTTGAGCCAATGGGCAAAGCCCTTGATGTTGTAACGCTTGATCACCAGCGGGCGGCCGGCCACCTCGACCTTGGCCACGCTGGCCGCACCGCCGGTCTTGTACAAATGCCCCTGGTCGAGCAACGCATCGGCCTGCTCCAGCACCGGCAGCATCGCGGGCTCTTCCTCGCGACGGATCGCACGTAAGCCAAACGCGCCGCGCACCACGCTGAACAGCGTGCATTCGCGGCCGACCTTGTCGAGGAAGTCCTTCAGGCGCCAGGTGCTGACCTTGCGCACCTGCTTCTCCAGGGCTTCCAGCGGTAACGCGTGCTCGCCGTTGCTCAGCAAGTAATACACCAGCAATTCTTCGGTAAACGGTGCGAGGTTTTTCGGCAACTGGGCGAAAAACACCCCGAGATTTTCCAGCACCCGGTTGCGCGACAGCGGCTGGCCCGCCTGTTCCACACAGATCCCACCACCATCGATCAGGTACAGCTTGCCGCCCTGGCGCAGCAGGTTGTCCAGGTGCAGGTCTTCCTGCCACAGGCCCTTGGCGTGCATGCGGGCAATCGCGCCCAGCGCTTCAGCGAGCACGGCAGTCTGCTCATCGGCCAACGGCGGCAAGCCTTCGACCGCCTGCCAGGCATCGGCCAGGCTTTCGGCGCCGTCGATAAACTCAAACAGCAGCCAGCCGCCCTCACCTTCCTGCAAACCATCGGCCAGCAGCAGCGGCGTGGTCAGGCCTTGTTCGGCCAGCAGGCGCACGCCCTTGAGCTCACGCTGAAAATGCCGCGCCGCCTTGCTGCCCACCAACAACTTGGCCAACACCGCGCGACCGCGCCAGACGGCCGCGCCCACATAGCGCTGGCCCGGCAGCACGCGCAACAGGCTGAGCAATTGCAGCTGGCCGGGGCCCGCCGCGTCCGCCAGTTCGATCGTCATCGGTAGGCTTGGTGTGCGGCCGGCATTTTTCAGCGCGGATAAACGCATCAGCGGTTCTCCTTGTGGCTGCGGCGAGCGGTCAGGCGCTGCTGCCAGGTGGCGACCAGCGGGTTGTCTTCAGGTTGCTCCAGATATACCGCGAGCAGGTGACGAATTTGCGCATCCGACCACTGCGGCGCACGGCGCAACAGCGGCTCCAGGTCCTTGACCCGGTCACGCCAACCAAACAGCAGCGGACGGGTTTTTTCCAGGTCGATCAGCTTCGCGGCGCAACCGTCACCGGTGGCCTGCAGGAAAATATGCTTGGGGTAAAAACATCCGTGGATTTGACCCACGCTGTGCAGGCGGCGCGCCAATTGGCCGCAGGCCAGCAGGATCGCACGATGCTGGGCATCGCTCAGTTGCGACCACTGCTCGAGCAACGAATCCAGGTCATTCCAGCCGTCCAGGGCGCGGGTCAGCAGCATTGCGCGGTGCTTGCCGGCGACTTTGCGCTCACCGTAGAACGCCGCCTGCAAGGCCGGGATGCCCAACGTGCGATAACGACTGATGTTGCGAAACTCGCGGGAAAAACTCGGCTCGCCAAACGGTCGGTGCAAGCTGCGCGTGAGGTAGTTGCTCTGGCGCTTGAGGTAATAACCGCGGCCGTCGAGTTCCAGGCGAAACACGCTGCTCCAGCCGCCACGGCTGGTGTTCGGCTCGTCCACCGCGTCCAGTTGCTTGGCCCACAGGGCATCGAAGTGTGCGAGGCCGTTGCGCTCCAGCAGGGCGTGGTCTTCGGCCGCCAGGAAATCATTCATTCGCGCCCCTCGAAAAACTTCACCACATGGCGAATTCGCCGCTTGTCCGACGCACTCAGGTGCGCGCGTTCGCGGTATTGCAGGTAGAAACGCAGGCGCTGGGTGGCCGACAGGTGATACTTGGCCACCTTGTCCAGGCAGGCCAGGTCTTTGGTGATGCGGTATTTGAGCCAGAACCCACGCCAGAAGTCGCCGTTGGGGCAATCGATCAGGTACAGGGTGCGCTGGTCGTCGATCAGCAAGTTGCGCCACTTCAAGTCGTTATGGGTAAAGTGATGATCGTGCAGGGTGCGCGTATATTCGGCGAGCTGGCGGCTGACCGCATCGACCCACGAGGGGTCTTTGAGGCGCACATCGTTGCGCTCGGCCAGCACCGACAAGTCCTCGGTCCTGGGCAACTCACGGGTGATCAGCGCACCCCGGGCGTATGCCAGGCCATTGCGCTCCAGGCCCCAGGCGACCACATCGGCGGTGGGAATGCCCCACTTGGCGAAACGCTTGAGGTTCTGCCATTCGGACTTCACCCGCGGCTTGCCCAGGTAGCGGCGCAGGCCCTTGCCGGCACCGACATAACGCTTCACGTAATAATTGACCCCACCGCGCTCCACCCGGATCACTTCCGACAGCGGGTCGCTGGTCAGCCGCTCGCCTTGCAGGGCGAACACCGCTTCAAGGCTTCCAAAATCATTCGCCAGGCCAACGTATGCAGGCTCTAGGTTCCAACCCGCCATCAGAGCGCATCCCCGTAACGTTGTTTGCGCGCGTAGAGCTTGTCGGCCTTGCGTTGCATCAGGTTCAGCGAAGCCGATTGCTCGGCCAGGATCTGGCGTAGCGGCTGGCGGAAGTAGCCCTTGAGGAAGCGCAGCTTGTCGCGTCGGGTCAGGCCGATATCCAGCGCCGAATAATACAACGCGGACAAGTCCTTGTCGCGCCAGCGCAGCGGCAGATGGGCACGCAGTTGGGCGCGGTGCAGGTCGATGACCGAGAGCTTGATGTTGCGCGCATCGATCGGTTGCGAAGTGTCCAGCAGGAAGTGGCAGAGGTAGCAGTCGCGGTGATTGACGCCGCCCCGGTGCATGTCACCGACCATGCGCGCGAGCTCCGCGGTCAGGGCATGGCGCAGCGCAGGGGACGGCGGTTCGGCGACCCAGTTGACGCTCAGGTCTTCCAGGCTGAGGGTCGGCGCCAGTTCTTCGGTGATGATGAACGAGTGCTGATCGGCCGGATTGCTGCCCTTTTCGCCGAAAGCCACGCCAGTCATAGTCGGCACGCCGAGGTCCTGCAGGCGATGGATAGCCGCCCACTCGAGGCCGGCACCCAGCACCGGCAACTTGGCGGTGATCAGGTTCTTGAAGATTTCGCCCCAGCCGATGCCCCGGTGGATCTTCACGAAATACGGGCGCCCCTCAACCTCGGTGCGCAATGTGCGACGCGCCGCCAGTTCGCGGAATACCTGGCCGTGCAGTTTCTCGACTTCGGCAAAGGCATCGAGCCCGGCCCATAAGGTCTTGAACGGTTCGGCAAGAATCAACTTCATCGTTTTGGCTCCGCCAGAATCACATCCGCAGCGTACTGCGGCATGCTGTAGAGGTCGGCCGTCTCGGCAAAGGCCAACCCATTGCGGCTCCAGGCCGTGCGCTGTGCAGTGTCGGTGAGCATACGGGACAGGTACTCATTGAGCTGCGTTTGTTCGAACGGCTCATCCAGCACCAGGCCGCTGTCGGCTTCGGCGATGTAATGGGCATACCCACACACTTTCGATACCAGCACCGGCAAACCGGCCACCAAGGCTTCGAGCAGAACGGTGCCGGTGTTTTCGTTGTACGCCGGGTGAATCAACAGGTCGGCGCCCAACAGGAAACGCGGGATATCGCTGCGGCCCTTGAGGAACTGCACGTTATTGCCCAGCCCCAGAGTAGCGCTTTGCAGTTGGAATACTTTGGGGTCGTCCTGGCCGATGACAAACAGGCGCGTGCGTTTTTTCAGCTCGGCCGGTAACGCGGCCAGGGCCTTGAGGCTGCGGTCCACGCCCTTGGTCTTGAAGCCCGAGCCGATCTGCACCAGCAGCAGGTCATCGTCGGCCAGGTTGAATTCCTGGCGAAAGCCTTCGCGGATTTCGGCGGCGTTCGGCGGTGCGCGGCGGTCCTGGGCAATGCCCGGCAGCAGCAGGTGGAAGCGTTCCAACGGGGTGTCGTAATGCTTGATGAACAGCGGCTGCTGCACTTCGGAGATCATCAGGATTTCGGTCTTGGCGTCCTTGGCGAACACCGCGCGCTCGTACTCGGCAAAGTGGCGATAGCGGCCAAAGCAGCGGTACATCGAGTGACGCAGGTTTTGCGCCTTGTCTTCGAAGCAGCCGTCGGCGGCGTAGTACACGTCCAGCCCAGGCATTTTATTGAAGCCAACCACTCGGTCCACCGGGCGCTTGGCCAGGTCGGCCTGAATCCAGGCGTAGAGTTTTTCGTTGCGTCGATGGTTGAACAGCGCCTTGACCGGAGCCACCAGCACTTCGAAGCCGGGCGGCACATCGCCCTCCCAGATCAGGGTGTAGACACGGATCTGATGACCGCGCTGCTGGCACTCCAGGGCGATACGCATGAAGTCGCGTTGCAAGCCACCGAACGGGAAATACTTGTACAGAATAAACGCCATTTGCATCAGTGCATCTCCTCGGCCAGTAACAACGTGCTCAGCCGGCTCGCTACACGTTCGGGGTTTAGCCGCGTGAAGCACAGGGGCGATTCGCGCTTGAGGTCGAACCGACGCAGATCGTCGGCCGTGGGTTGATAAGTACATTGCTTTTGCAGGCAGGGTGCACACGGGAAGTCGCTGGCCAGGTGAATCTGGCTCTTGCCGTAGGCGCCGGTCAGGCCAGGGTTGGTGGGGCCGAACAGGGAAATGGTCGGCACGTCCAAGGCTGCGGCCAGGTGACCGAGGCCGGTGTCTACCGCGACACAGGCGCGGGCGCCAGCCAGAACACGGGCGACGCCGGCCAGGTTCAATTTGGGCAGCACCTCGGCGTTGTTCAGGCCGTGGGCCAGGCGTTCGGCGCGGGCCTTTTCGGCGGCATTGCCCCACGGCAACTTCACGTCCACGCCCAGGCGGCCCATGCGTTCTGCCAGCTCGCGCCAGTAGGCTTCGGGCCAGTGCTTGGTGTCCCAGGTGGTGCCGTGCAACAACAACACAAAGGGTTTTTTTGGCGGCAGGCCAAGCAGCTTGTCGACACTCAGGCCGTAGTCGCCCAAGGCCTTGGGCAAGTCATAACCGAGGGCCACGGCGAACAGTTGGCGCAAGCGCTCCACCGCGTGCTGCCCACGGGCTACGGCCAGGCGCCGTGAATAAAAGTGCGCCGCGATCGGTTCACGGGCCGAATGCTTGTCGAAACCGGCCACCGGGGCGCGCACGTAGCGGGTCAGCCAGGCACTTTTCAGCAGGCCTTGGGCGTCGATCACCAGGTCGTACTTGGTCGACTGGATACGTTGTTTGAAGCGCCGCCATTCGCCACTTTTGAAGGTTTGCCAGAGGTTTTTGCGCCAGCTGCGTATCGCCACCGGGATCACCTTGTCCACCGCAGGGTGCCAGGTGGGGATCTCGGCAAAGCCTTCTTCCACCACCCAGTCGAACCGAATGCCCGGGATCGCCCGCGCCGCATCGGTCAATGCCGGCAACGCATGGATCACGTCGCCCAGGGATGAGGTCTTGATTACCAGTACCCGCAACTCAGTGAACCTCGACCACAGTGCCCTGCAACCGCTGCAAGGCATCGCTGACCGGTTGCGGCAGCAACAGGCGCAGGCAGTTGTAGTGGCCGAAACGGCAGGTGCGCTCAAAACACGGGCTGCAATCCAGGCCCAGGCGCACCACTTCGACCTTGTCGGCCAACGGCGGCGTAAACCCTGGGGAGGTCGAGCCGTACACCGCAACCAGCGGGCGGTTCAACGCCGCCGCGACGTGCATCAGCCCGGAGTCGTTGGACACCACCGCATCCGCGCAGGACAGCAAGTCGATAGCCTCGGCCAGCGAGGTGTCGCCACTGAGGTTCACCGCCTCTTCGCGCAGGCCGGGGATCAGACGCTGGCGAATGTCTTCGCCCACCGCATGATCATTTTTCGAGCCGAACAGCCACACCTGCCAGCCTTCGCGGATCTTCATCTCCGCGACTTTGGCGTAATGCTCCGACGGCCAGCGCTTGGACTCGCCAAACTCGGCGCCGGGGCACAGCGCGAGCACCGGACGGTCGAGGGCCAGGCCGAACTTGACCAGGGCCGCATCGCGGGTGATCGGGTCGATCTGCAGGCTCGGGCGCGGGTACGGCGTCGGCAACTCGGCACCCGGCGCGTAAGCCAGGGCCATGAAGCGTTCGATCATCAGCGGGTAGCGCGCCTTGTCGAGCTTGCGCACGTCGTTGAGCAAGCCGTAGCGAAACTCGCCGCGCCAGCCGGTGCGCTGGGGAATACCGGCGAAAAACGGCACCAGCGCCGACTTCATCGAGTTGGGCAACAAGATCGCCTGGTCGTACTGGCCGGCCAGGGATTTGCCGATGCGACGGCGGGTCGCCAGTTCGAGGGCGCCATGGCCGAGCGGAAAGCTCAAGGCCTTGCGCACTTGCGGCATGCGCTCAAGGATCGGCCGGCTCCACTCAGGGGCGAGCACGTCGATTTGGCAGTCGGGATGACGTTGTTTCAGGCACTGGAACAGTGTCTGCGCCATCACCATGTCACCGACCCAACTGGGCCCAACGATCAGAATATTCATGTAGTTTCCACAAACGATGCGGGGAGGCTTACGCCTCCCCGCCTCGATGATTACTGTAGGGCGTGCATTGTGTGGGAGCGGGCTTGCTCGCGATAGCATCACCGCGGCCTGATAGACAGACCGTAGCGCCTGCACCGCGAGCAAGCCCGCTCCCACATAAAGCCGGTTTCCACATTAGATTGGCGTCGCTCATTAAATCGAGTGTCAGCTTAACCCCAGTGCCTGCCAGATTCGCATCACCTGGCGCCGTTCGTCGGCGAACTGATCCCCAGCCACCGTACCGGCCTCTTTCTGCAAGGCCTGGCGGTGAGCCGCGGAACGGTAGGCTTTATACACCTCGCGCAGCAAATGGGCATCGGCGGCGGGCATCAGCCCGACCTGCTCCAGGCCCTCTAGAATGCGGATATTGTCGGTGTAGCGCAGCAACGATGGATGTTGCGCAGACCACGCCAAAGCCGCGTATTGCACCATAAATTCAATATCGACGATACCTCCCGCGTCCTGCTTGAGGTCGAACACCGTCGTGGGTTCGAAGGCATTGGCGCCGGTACCGGCCGCCGTGGCCCGGGTCCCCAGGTTGTCGCGCATCTTGGCGCGCATCTCGCTGACCTCCTGGCGCAGCTTCGTCAGGTCACGCTCCCGGCCCAACACCTTGGCCCGCACCTGCTCGAAGGCGCGGCCCACATCCTGGCTGCCCACCAGCACCCGTGCGCGGATCAGCGCCTGATGTTCCCAGGTCCAGGCCTCGTTTTCCTGATAGCGCGCGAAGGCACCGAGGGAGCTCACCAGCAAACCGGATGCGCCCGAAGGTCGCAGGCGCATATCCACTTCATACAATTGCCCCGAGTTGGTCTGCGTGGTCAGCAAGTGAATGATCCGCTGGCCCAGGCGCGTAAAGAACTGCGCGCCGTCAATCGGCTTGGCACCATCGGTTTCGGCCTGCGGGTCGCCGTCGTGGATAAACACCAGGTCCAGGTCCGAACCATGCCCCAATTCGATGCCGCCGACTTTCCCATAACCGACAATGATGAACCCAGGATCGCACACGGTGCCGTCCAGCCGTTGCGGCGCGCCGTGGCGAGCGACGGTCTGGCGCCAGGCCAGGGCCAGCACTTGTTCGAGGATGGCTTCGGCGAGCCAGGTCAGGTAGTCGCTGACTTTCATCAGCGGCAGGCTGCCGGCGATTTCCGAGGCGGCCACCCGCAGGCGGTGGGCCAGCTTGAAGTGCCGCAGGGCTTCCATCTGCTGCTCAAGGTCGTCTTCGGGGATGCGCGTGAGGCGTTCGCGCAATTCGGCGGCGAGTTCCGGCGCCAACGGCGGTTTGAACAAGCGGCCCTCGTTGAGCAATTCGTCGAGCAACAGCGGAAAGCGCGTGATCTGTTCGGCGATCCACGGGCTGGCGGCGCACAGGGTCAGCAGGCGGCGCAGGGCGTCGGGATTTTCCGTGAGCAACACCAGATAGGCGGACCGGCGAGCGACGGCTTCCACCAGCGGCAATACGCGCTCCAGCACCAGGTCCGGGCTGGCGTGCTCGACGGCCTGAGCCAGCAGGCGCGGGATAAACGCATCCAGGCGCTCGCGACCGAGGCGCTGCATGGCGCGCAGTTGCGGGCTCCCGCGCAGGCCGGCCAGGGCTTTGAGCGCTTTGGGCGCGTCGTTGAAGCCGCCCTCGGCCAATTGGCGGCAGGCCGCGTCTTCGTCCTGGGACTCTTCCCATAACGGCAACCATTCCCCGCCGACGACCAATTCGCCTTCTTCGCCGTCTTCTTCATCCGGATCAGCAATCACCTGGCGGAAATGCCAGTCCACCCGCCCACGCCAGTACATCAGGCGCTCATGGAACGCGGCCCAATCGGCAAAGCCGAGCATAAAGGCAATGCGCGCCTGGTCTTCGGGGCTGTCCGGCAGCATCTGGGTCTGGCGGTCGGCAATCGCCTGGATCGCATGCTCGGTGTAACGCAGGAACTCGTAGCCATCGCGCAATTCGGCGATCACCGCCGGCGGCAGGTAGCCCTGGCCTTCCAGGGTGCCCAGCACCTTGAGCAGCGGCCGTTGTTGCAGGCTGAGGTCGCGCCCGCCATGGATCAGCTGGAACGCCTGGGCGATAAATTCCACTTCGCGGATGCCGCCCGAGCCGAGCTTGATGTTTTCGGCCATGCCCTTGCGCCGCACTTCCTGCTGGATCAGCTGCTTCATGGTGCGCAGCGCTTCGATGGCGGAGAAGTCCAAATAGCGGCGGTAGACGAACGGTCGCAGCATATCGAGTAACTGCGCACCGGCTACCTGATCGCCGGCCACGACGCGCGCCTTGATCATGGCGTAACGTTCCCAATCGCGGCCCTGGTCCTGGTAATACTGTTCCAGCGCATTGAAGCTGAGCACCAGCGCGCCGGCCGAACCGTAGGGCCGCAGGCGCATGTCGACACGGAAGACAAAACCGTCGACGGTCATCGGGTCGAGGGCCTTGATCAATTTTTGACCCAGGCGAATGAAAAACTCCTGGTTATCCAGGGCGCGCTTCACGCCCACCGTCTCGCCGCCCTCGGGGTAGGCGAAGATCAAGTCGATATCGGATGACAGGTTCAGCTCCACCGCACCGAGCTTGCCCATGCCGAGGATCACCATGTGCTGCGGCTCACCGCTGCGGCCCCCGGTCGGCGTGCCGAACTGTGCGCAATGGCGGTGGTACAGCCATTGGTAGGCCTGGTCGATGCTGGCGTCGGCCATGTCGGAGAGGTCGCGACAGGTTTGCACCAGGTCCGCCTGGCGGGTCAGGTCGCGCCAGATGATGCGTACTTGCTGGCGGGTGCGTTGGCGGCGCAGCACGCGGCCCAGCTCATCTTCTGTTTCAGCCTGCTGCACAGCGCCGGCGATTTGCCCGCACAGCTCGCCCGGCGCAAAGCCACGGTCCAGCTCGCCCCAGGCGACCAATTCGAGCAACATCAAAGGGTCACGAACACTCTGTTCAATGACGAAATCACTGGCGGCGCACACGCGGGCGAAGTCGGCCCAGCGTTGCGGCGTCCACGCGCAAAGGCCATGATCGCCATCCAGCGCGGCCACTGCGTCACGAAATGACTGCACAGCCCGATCGGCGAACGGCAAGAGAATGGTCGGCAGTTCGGCCAGCGTTGGAAGGCTCATGGTCTATCCTTGATCGGCGTGTTGAGGGCTTGTTGCAGTGAACGCAGGAACCACGCTCGGTAAAGGACTGTCGAACAAAAGTTATAAATAGCTGAAAATTCATAAATTTTGGCAGGCAACATTAAACTTCTACCTTTTCTTGTTCGCAAAAGATCAACAATAACGATTATGCTCACCTAACTGACTGAGCAACCCGCTCAGTCTTGTGTAGTTTTACTACTCGTATATACATTCGAAAGGCTGAAATGGCCGACGATTTGTAGTAAAACTACAGGACGCCGGAGCAACCTCCGGCCATCCAAGAATTTATGTCGTCTGCCCACAAGGCCAGTCGCAAACTTCAGGCAACCGATTCTGGTAGCCTTTCCGCCCTGGAGCAAGCCATGCAAGACCTCGATCCCGTCGAAACCCAGGAATGGCTGGACGCCCTGGAATCGGTTCTCGACAAAGAAGGCGAAGACCGTGCTCACTACCTGATGACCCGTATGGGCGAACTCGCGACCCGCAGTGGCTCGCAACTGCCCTACGCCATCACCACGCCATATCGCAACACCATCCCTGTTACCCACGAAGCACGCATGCCTGGCGACCTGTTCATGGAACGCCGCATTCGCTCGCTGGTACGTTGGAACGCCATGGCGATGGTAATGCGCACGAACTTGAAAGATTCTGACCTGGGCGGTCACATCTCCAGCTTCGCTTCCAGCGCAACCCTGTATGACATCGGCTTCAACTACTTCTTCCAGGCCCCGACCGACGAGCACGGTGGCGACCTGATCTACTTCCAGGGCCACACCTCGCCAGGCGTCTACGCCCGTGCGTTCATGGAAGGTCGCATCAGCGAAGAACAGATGAACAACTTCCGCCAGGAAGTCGACGGTCAGGGCCTGTCGTCCTATCCGCACCCTTGGCTGATGCCTGAGTTCTGGCAGTTCCCGACCGTTTCCATGGGTCTGGGCCCGATCCAGGCGATCTACCAGGCGCGCTTCATGAAGTACCTGGAAGCCCGTGGCTTCATTCCGGAAGGCAAGCAGAAAGTCTGGTGCTTCCTGGGCGACGGCGAGTGCGACGAGCCGGAATCCCTGGGTGCCATCTCCCTGGCCGGCCGCGAGAAGCTGGACAACCTGATCTTCGTCATCAACTGCAACCTGCAGCGCCTCGACGGCCCGGTTCGCGGCAACGGCAAGATCATCCAGGAACTCGAAGGCGTGTTCCGCGGTGCTCAGTGGAACGTGACCAAAGTCATCTGGGGCCGTTTCTGGGACCCACTGCTGGCCAAGGACGTCGACGGTATCCTGCAACGTCGCATGGACGCAGTCATCGACGGCGAGTACCAGAACTACAAGGCCAAAGACGGCGCGTTCGTGCGTGAACACTTCTTCAACACGCCTGAACTCAAGGCGATGGTTGCCGACCTGTCCGACGACGAAATCTGGAAACTCAACCGTGGCGGCCACGACCCGTACAAGGTCTACGCGGCGTACCACGAAGCGGTCAACCACAAAGAACAACCGACTGTCATCCTGGCCAAGACCATCAAGGGTTATGGCACCGGTGCCGGCGAAGCGAAGAACACCGCGCACAACACCAAGAAAGTCGATGTCGACAGCCTGAAGTTGTTCCGCGACCGTTTCGACATCCCGGTCAAGGACGAAGAGCTGGAAAACCTGCCGTTCTTCAAGCCGGAGCCGAACAGCGCCGAAGCCCGTTACCTGAGCGAGCGTCGTGCCGCACTGGGCGGTTTCGTGCCACAGCGCCGCGCCAAGAGCTTCAACATCCCGACGCCTGCGCTGGATACCCTCAAGGCTATCCTCGACGGCTCGGGCGACCGTGAGATCTCCACCACCATGGCCTTCGTGCGAATCCTCGCGCAACTGGTCAAGGACAAGGAAATCGGTCCGCGCATCGTGCCGATCATCCCGGACGAAGCCCGTACCTTCGGTATGGAAGGCATGTTCCGTCAGTTGGGCATCTACTCCTCCGTCGGCCAGCTCTACGAGCCAGTCGATAAAGACCAGGTGATGTTCTACAAGGAAGACAAGAAGGGCCAGATCCTCGAAGAAGGCATCAACGAAGCGGGCGCCATGAGCTCCTTCATCGCTGCCGGTACGTCGTACTCCAGCCACAACCAGCCAATGCTGCCGTTCTACATCTTCTACTCGATGTTCGGCTTCCAGCGTATCGGCGACCTGGCCTGGGCAGCAGGCGACAGCCGTACCCGTGGCTTCCTGATCGGCGGCACCGCCGGCCGGACCACGCTGAACGGCGAAGGCCTGCAACACGAAGACGGTCACAGCCACATCCTGGCGGCCACCATTCCGAACTGCCGCACCTTTGATCCAACCTACGGCTATGAGCTGGCGGTGATCATCCAGGACGGCATGAAGAAGATGACCCAGGAGCAGCAGGACGTTTTCTACTACATCACCGTGATGAACGAGTCCTACCAGCAACCTGCCATGCCGGCCGGTGTCGAGGAAGGCATCATCAAGGGCATGTACCTGCTCGAAGAAGACACCAAGGAAGCAGCGCACCACGTGCAACTGATGGGCTCCGGCACCATCCTGCGCGAAGTGCGTGAAGCGGCGAAGATCCTGCGTGACGACTTCAACGTCGGCGCCGACGTGTGGAGCGTGACCAGCTTCAACGAACTGCGTCGCAACGGCCTGGCCGTAGAACGCAACAACCGCCTGCACCCGGGCCAGAAGCCTGAGCTGAGCTACGTCGAAGAATGCCTGACTGGCCGTAAGGGTCCGGTTATCGCGTCCACCGACTACATGAAGCTGTTTGCTGAACAAATTCGCCAGTGGGTCCCGTCCAAGGAATTCAAAGTCCTGGGCACCGACGGTTTCGGCCGCAGTGACAGCCGCAAGAAGCTGCGTCACTTCTTCGAAGTCGACCGTCACTTCGTGGTGTTGGCAGCCCTGGAAGCCTTGGCTGACCGTGGTGAGATCGAACCCAAGGTGGTGGCTGACGCCATCGTCAAGTTCGGGATCAACCCGGAAAAACGCAACCCACTGGACTGCTGAGGAGACTTTTTGTGAGCGAACTCATTCGCGTACCTGACATCGGCAGCGGTGAAGGTGAAGTAATCGAGCTGTTTGTAAAGGTCGGCGACACCGTCGAAGCCGACCAGAGCATCCTGACCCTGGAATCGGACAAGGCGAGCATGGAAATCCCTGCTCCCAAGGCCGGTGTGGTCAAGAGCCTGAAAGTGAAGCTGGGCGATCGCCTGAAAGAAGGCGACGAACTGCTGGAGCTGGAAATCGAGGGCGCCGCCGATGCGGCCCCTGCCCCGGCTGCCGCTGCTGCACCGGCGCCGGCTGAAAAACCCGCTGCTGCTGCCGAGGCCCCTGCGGCCCCGGCTGCTGCACCGGCTGCGGCCACCGTTCAGGACATTCATGTCCCGGACATCGGTTCGTCGGGCAAGGCCAAGATCATCGAGCTGCTGGTCAAGGTCGGCGATACCGTCGAAGCCGACCAGTCGCTGATCACCCTGGAGTCCGACAAGGCCTCCATGGAAATCCCTTCGCCGGCTGCCGGCGTGGTGGAAAGCATCGCGGTCAAGCTGGAAGACGAAGTCGGCACTGGCGACTTCATCCTCAAGCTGAAAGTCCAAGGCGCCGCGCCGGCTGCTGCTCCAGCACCGGCCGCTGCGCCGGCGGCCAAGGCTGAAGCCGCCCCTGCTGCTGCCGCTCCGGCACCGGCTGCAAAAGCCGAGGCCGCACCGGCCCCGGCCGCTGCACCGGCGCCAAGCGGCGCCAAGGTTCACGCCGGCCCTGCCGTGCGCCAACTGGCTCGTGAATTCGGCGTTGAGTTGAACGCCGTCGCGGCCACTGGCCCGCATGGTCGAGTGCTCAAGGAAGACGTGCAGGTTTACGTCAAATCCATGATGCAAAAAGCCAAGGAAGCCCCGGCTGCCGGCAACGCTACCGGTGGCGCGGGCATCCCGCCGATCCCGGTCGTGGACTTCAGCCGCTTCGGCGAAACCGAAGAAGTGCCGATGACCCGCCTGATGCAAATCGGCGCGTCGAGCCTGCACCGCAGCTGGCTGAACATCCCGCACGTGACCCAGTTCGACCAGGCCGACATCACCGACCTGGAAGCTTTCCGCGTTGCGCAGAAAGCCGTGGCCGAGAAGGCCGGCGTGAAACTGACTGTGCTGCCACTGCTGCTCAAGGCCTGCGCGCACCTGCTCAAGGAGCTGCCGGACTTCAACAGTTCGCTGGCGCCAAGCGGCAAGGCGATCATTCGCAAGAAGTACGTTCACATCGGCTTTGCGGTCGACACCCCGGATGGCCTGCTGGTGCCGGTCATCAAGAACGTCGACCAGAAGAGCCTGCTGCAGCTTGCGGCCGAGGCTGCTGCGCTGGCAGCCAAAGCCCGCGACAAAAAGCTCACCGCAGACGACATGCAAGGCGCGTGCTTCACCATCTCCAGCCTCGGCCACATTGGCGGTACTGGCTTCACGCCAATCGTCAACGCGCCGGAAGTAGCGATCCTGGGTGTTTCCAAGGCGACTATCCAGCCGGTATGGGACGGTAAAGCGTTCCAGCCGAAGCTGATGTTGCCACTGTCGTTGTCCTACGATCACCGTGTGATCAATGGCGCGGCAGCTGCACGCTTCACGCAGCGCCTGAGCCAACTGCTGAACGATATCCGCACCATCTTGCTGTAAGCCGCGACAGGCCTCCCTGGTACCTGGGAGGCCTGATTGCATCGATTTCCGAGCGCCACGCTCGTTCCTCAACCCCGCCACTTGGCGGGGCTTTTTTTGTACAACTAAACAGGTTTGTACACCTTCCGTCACCGCGATTGCAGAAATCACCCACGCAGCCGATATAAGCCTTATAGCACTTAGCCTTCATCCTCTCTTGTCAGTCCGGGCTGCATGATGCAACCTTGCGGCAGGCAACAGTAAAGAGGGCGTGAGCCCGGCGCCGTGTGCGTTTTTTCAAGTGAGCTTCCCCATGAAAAGCCAACCCGATGTCGCCCGGACGGCGACCGAGGTAGTGACGCAATTACCGGTGCCTTCACGCCTCGGTATGCTGCGTTTCGAGCGGCTGAATGAGGCAAGCTGGGTCCTGCTCTATCTAGACCCCAATTGCGAGCGCCCATTCGGCCTGCCGGCGGTTGAACTGTGCGCCTTGATCGGCTCGCCCTACGCCAGCCTGATGGAGCCACAGGCGCGCTATCAACTGCACGATGCGATCCAGCAGCAACTGACCGAGAGCCCTCACTACCTGGTGCGCTACACCCTGCACACCAACGACGGCCCCCTGAGCCTGCTGGAAATGGGCGAAGCCTACAAACAACACAATCGCCACCTGCTGCGGGGCTACCTGATGGTGGTCGACGGCCTGTTCAGCGAGAGTCCGTCGACTACGCCAACGGCAGACCTGGAAAGCCAGAACAGCCGCCTGCAGATCGCCCTGGAACTCAACCAGCGCGCGCAACAGGAACAGTTGCTGCACCTGGAACGGGTACGCGCCCAGCAAGCGTTGATCCTGCTGCTCGCCCGCCAGCGCTACACCACGAACAATTCGCTGCAGGAAGCCGCCGAGCTGATCACCCGCAGCGCCTGCGACATCTACCAGATCGATTGCGCCAGCATCTGGAACCTCGAAGACCAGCGCCTGGTGCCGATCTCGGCGTACCACCGCGCCGATCAGCAGCACAACTTGCCCGAGCCGATTGATGCCAGCGGCTTTCCGGACTACCTCGAAGCCCTGCAAACCAGCCGGGCGATCGACGCCAGCAACGTCAAGCACGACCCACGCACCCGCGAAATGGCCGAATCCCTGCTGGGCAAAGACACACATGCAATGCTCGACGCGAGCATCCGCGTCGATGGTCAGGTCGTTGGCGTGTTGTGCCTGGAACAAGGCGGCGACACGCGCGTCTGGCAGTCCGACGAAATCGCCTTTGCCGGCGAGCTGGCGGATCAGTTCGCGCAAGTGATCAACAACCACAACCGTCGTACCGCCACCAGCGCGCTGCACCTGTTTCAGCGCGCGGTGGAGCAAAGCGCCAACGCCTTCCTGCTGGTCAATTGCGATGGCGTAGTGGAGTACGTCAACCCCAGTTTTACCGCGATCACCCAGTACAGCACCGAAGAGGTCCACGGCCAGCGCCTGGCGCAATTGCCGGCGCTGGAAAACCTCAGCGAGCTGCTGTTCGACGCGCCGTCGAGCCTGGCCCAGAGCAACAGCTGGCAGGGTGAATTCAAAAGCCGACGCAAGAACCTGGAACCCTATTGGGGCCAACTGTCGATCTCCAAGGTCTATGGCGACAATCGCGAGCTGACCCACTACATCGGCATCTACGAAGACATCACCCAGACCAAGCTGGCGCAGCAGCGCATCGAGCGCCTGGCCTACACCGATAACCTGACCAACCTGGGCAACCGCCCGGCGTTTATCCGCAACCTCGACGAACGCTTTGCCCGCGACAGCGACAGCCCGATCTGCCTGTTGCTGGTGGACATCGACAACTTCAAGCGGATCAACGACAGCCTCGGCCACCAGACCGGCGACAAACTGCTGATCAGCCTGGCCCGGCGCCTGCGCAACAGCCTCAGCGCCGGCGGCAGCCTGGCGCGCTTTGCCAGTAACGAGTTTGCGGTATTGCTCGACGAGACCGACCTGGAGAGCGGCCAGTTCGTCGCCAGCCAACTGCTGGCGACCCTCGACAAGCCGATGTTCGTCGACAACCAATTGATCAGCGTCACCGGCTCCGTGGGTCTGGCCTGCGCGCCGCTGCATGGCCGCGACCCGCAAACCCTGATGCGCAACGCCGGGTTAGCCCTGCACAAGGCCAAAGCCAACGGCAAACACCAGGTGCAGGTGTTTACCGAAGCACTGAACGCCGAGGCCAGCTACAAGCTGTTCGTGGAAAACAACCTGCGCCGCGCCCTGACCCAGAACGAGCTGGACGTGTTCTACCAGCCCAAGCTGTGCCTGCGCAGCGGCCGCTTGCTGGGCATGGAGGCGCTGCTGCGCTGGAACCACCCGGAAAAGGGCATGATCCGCCCCGACCAGTTCATCAGCGTCGCCGAAGAAACCGGCCTGATCATCCCCATCGGCAAATGGGTCGCCCGCCAGGCCTGCCGCATGAGCAAGCAACTGAGCGCCGCCGGCCTGGGCAACCTGCAGGTGGCAATCAACCTGTCGCCCAAGCAGTTCTCCGATCCGGACCTGGTGGCCTCGATTACCACGATCCTCAAAGAAGAAGAGCTGCCGGCCAACCTGCTCGAGCTGGAGTTGACGGAGGGCCTGCTGCTGGAGGCCACCGAGGACACCCGCCTGCAACTGGACCAGTTGAAGAGCCTGGGCCTGACCCTGGCCATGGACGACTTCGGCACCGGTTACTCGTCGCTGAGCTACTTGAAAAAATTCCCGATCGACATCATCAAGATCGATCGCAGCTTTATCCACGAAATCCCGGACAACCAGGACGACATGGAAATCACCTCCGCCGTGATCGCCATGGCCCACAACCTCAAGCTCAAGGTCGTGGCCGAAGGCATCGAGACCGCCGATCAGTTGGCGTTCCTGCGTCGGCACCGTTGCGACGTCGGCCAGGGCTATCTGTTCGACCGGCCTATTCCCGGTTCAGAGCTGCTCGAGAAGCTTAAACGCTATCCTCGCGGGCCAATCGCCTGACAGCGCTGTAACACTCGGGCACACTGGCTGTCTGACTCTTTACTGTTAACTCAACCTGACGAGAGGACTGCTCATGGTCTTGCGCTCGGAAATTCTGGTGAACAAAAACGTGCTTCCTACTGCAGAACAAGCTTTGCCCGGCCGTGAAACCCCGATGACCCTGCCGGAAACGCACTTCGCCAACGGCAACCCGCTGCTCGGCCCGTTCATCGACGACGTCGGCTTCGCGATCTTCGGCCTGGGATGCTTCTGGGGTGCGGAGCGCAAATTCTGGCAGCGCGATGGCGTGGTCAGCACCGTGGTCGGCTATGCCGGCGGCTTCACCCCGAACCCGACCTACGAAGAAGTCTGCTCGGGCCTGACCGGCCATAGCGAGGTGGTGCTGGTGGTGTATGACCAGGCCAAGGTGAAATACGAAGACTTGCTGAAGATGTTCTGGGAGCTGCACAACCCGACCCAAGGCATGCGTCAGGGCAATGACATCGGCAGCCAGTACCGTTCAGTGATCTACGCCACCACGCCAGAGCAATTGGCGGCGGCGCAGGCCAGTGCGCAGGCGTATCAGCAAGAGCTGAGCAAGGCCGGCCTGGGCACCATCACCACGGAAATCGACGAAGCCCCGACGGTGTACTTCGCCGAGGCGTATCACCAGCAATACCTGGCGAAGAATCCGCAGGGTTATTGCGGGATTGGCGGCACCGGCGTGACCTGCCCGATCTAAAAAAATGTGGGAGGGGCGGTGCGACGATTCGACTTGCCCCCGATTGCAGTATGTCAGTCTCAGTATCTTTAACTGAACCACCGCTATCGGGGGCAAGCCCCCTCCCACATTGGTTTGCTCCAGACTTGGTTACTCGGTTACTCGGCAATCAGCCAATCCATCTGCCACCCGCCCTGGGTCTGGCCCAGTTGCTTGGACAGCCACGGCAGCAGCTCACGCAATTCCTCTTCCAGACCCCACGGCGGGTTGGCAATCGCCAGGCCCGAGCCGGTCAGGGTGTTGGGCGTGTCCAGCGGATGCACCAGCAACTCCACGCGCAACAACTTCGGCGCACCGGTGCCGGCCAGGTCCTGGTAGAAACGGCGCAACATGCGCTGGTCCTTCACCGGGTACCAGATCGCCGCGACCGTCTGGCGCATGCGGCTGACCGCTTCCTTGAGCGACGCCGCGCAGCGCTGCATTTCGTCGAGCTGTTCAAACGGCGGATCAATCAGCATCAACGCACGCTTTTCCTGCA
>Ga0209913_1000992_pt1 | contig 18687 bp, 21 predicted proteins | sample PersoiDNA2013203_FD_185805 | JGI IMG/M metagenome (GOLD analysis project Ga0209913, IMG submission 185805) | Permafrost soil microbial communities from the Arctic, to analyse light accelerated degradation of dissolved organic matter (DOM) -... | ecosystem: Environmental > Terrestrial > Soil >... | reverse complement strand
ATTCGCAGGATAAGTTGAACTTTATGTTTTTCACCTGCTTACAGGTATCGGGAGTTTCCTGACTAGTGAGCAAATCGGATCAGAGAATTCCTGAGAGAAATGGATATGCGGAAAGAGGGATATCTCCGATAGGAGAAAAGATCTGGGATGGATAAAGTTGGAACCCAGTAATCTCCCTATCACGCCAAGAACATTAAGATAGGTTAAGCATGTACTGAACTCACACATACATCGGACGCTATAGAAATCTGCTTCTGGCCGGATGCAGACTATGGTCTAGTTTGTTGTGACGGGTCTTATCAAAGAGACGAAAGTTTTCTATAACCTTGATGACTCTTTCAATGAAATCGTCTGCCGACGTCGTTTCACGCAAATCCGAGTGAATGGTTTCAATCTGACGCAGAAGTAAATCGTGGAACAGTTTTGATTGCTCGGGAGTCTGGACAGCACACAATGAGTAAAGGATGGCTTTGATGCCGGGCAATTACGTACGCATGTTTTCGCTGAGGTCGTGATTCATCAATTCGTCCTTTTCCTATTTTTATAATTATTGGGCGCTCGCAACGGGCTATTCACCATTCTGCACTTCAGGCCATGCTTGCATGGCAGCATCAACCACTTGCAACAATTTTTTCCTCGTTGCACCATCCCGCGCGAGTGTTGACATGCCTTGAATGACCGCCATCGTGAGGCCCGCCAAAGCCTCTGCGTTGGAGTTGGCAGGCATCAAACCTGCGTTGACCGAAGAGCTGATTTTGTCCCGTAATCTCGCCTCTATGCGGCGTCGAATAGCTGCGAGCTCCTCTTTCACGTCGTTTGCTGCGTCGGAGCAACTGATGGCAGAACTGGCTAATAGGCAACCTGCGGGCGTGTCTGTGCCGGTGAATCCTTGTGCTGACGCTTGCAGGAGGTCGCGCGCAGCTTCCCGAGCGTTGGGCGCCTCCGAGATGATGGACTCTGAAGTGACCGGGCCAGATAGGTAGCGACCTACGGCCTCCAGAAATAGACGCTTCTTATCTCCAAAAACCGCATAGATGCTGGGAGGCGTTACCCCCAGAGCCGAGGTCAAATCGTTGAGTGAAGTGGCCTCATAGCCATGGCGCCAAAAAAGTAGCATGGCTTGGTGTAAGGCAGCCTCGCGGTCAAAGGACAAAGGGCGTCCTTTCCTGCGGGTTGGAACTGCCGACTTGATATTTGTAGTGATCACTATGGTAATCTCCAAAAGTACGTTAGGATTATCCTATCAATCACTACGAAATAACAACCATGTCACTTGAAAACTATCGCACCCTGGGCCGCTCAGGGCTCGCCGTCAGCCCTTTGGCGTTGGGAACAATGACCTTCGGCACCTCCCGATGGGGTTCCGGAGAGGAGGATTCGCGCGCTGTGTTCAACGCCTATGTGGATGCAGGCGGCAACCTGGTCGATACAGCGGACGTCTATTCCTCGGGGCGCAGCGAAGAAATGCTTGGCTCTTTCATCGCTGAACGGGCAATACGAGGCAGCATAGTGTTGGCAAGCAAATCCGGCTTTGCCGCCGGCACCGGCCCCCACGCAGGGGGCAACGGGGCCAAACACATTCACTCGGCGCTTGAAGGGTCCTTGCAGCGGCTGCGAACGGACTACATTGATTTGTATTGGGCACATGTGTGGGACTCCGTCACACCGGCTGAAGAATTGCTGGAAACGATGACCGCCTTGGTGCGTGCGGGCAAAATTCGCTATTGGGGTATGTCCAACACACCGGCTTGGTATGTCGCCAAGGTCGCGACATTGGCTGCTGTACGCGGCATGCCGGGACCGATTGCCATGCAATATTTTTACTCACTGACCAACCGAGATATAGAGGATGAGCACTTACCGTTGGCAGCAGAATTAGGCATCGGTATCTTGCCTTGGAGTCCATTGTCCTTTGGCTTACTTTCCGGCAAATACGACCGTAGCACTGTTGAGGCATCTGCCCCTCGTGCAGGCGGTCTTCCGCGCGAAGCGGCTACTTTAGGTGAGCAGCGCTCGAGAGAGGACAAACGCCTAGACGGCGCCAATCCTTTTGGTGACTCTTTGTTCACCGAACGTAATTGGAAAATTGTGGATGTGCTCAAGCAAGTGGCCAAGGATGTAGGACAGAGTCCCGCGCGGGTTGCGCTTGCCTGGGTCACCGGACGGCCAGGAGTCACATCAACCCTGCTAGGGGTTAGCCGGTTGGAGCAAGTCGCCGACAACATTGCGGCGCTAGACTTGGTACTTTCTATGGCGCAGCGCGCCACACTGGATGCGGTGAGCACGCCGATACCGCGCATGCTTTACAGCCTCTTTACGCCATCCGTGCGTCAGCACGCGGTGTATGGGGGAAGTGCTGTGATGCCATGGCACCCCTGACTACCCAACCGCTTGTGCAGCCTCGAAGTGCATATTTCAGACGTTCTTGGACACCCAGTTCAGCTTGTGTCGGACACTCAGGCTGAAATCAATCGGACAGCGCGACGGCTACCGGGGTACTTAGAGGGCGATATGGGCATTCGTTTCGATGATAAAGAGCAGACTGGTCGCCGCCAGACTTCTGCTTGTGGCCGATTACAGCTGTCGGCATGCGATTTTGTCGTCAGACCTAAGTGAAGAGATAAGGTGGCTTAGTCGCCAAGGACGTAATTCGCGCACATTTCTGCAACATCCTGAATTTCGGCGAAATCTTCGCGTGTGCGTAGCACAGTCAGAACGTCGTAAATTTGTGCTTTGCTTGGAATAATCTCAGTGTCGCTATGGGTTATCCATTCAACGAGCAGTGGGCGCAACTCGCTGGATGGCAATGAAGAGACTTCTTTTCTCGTCGGGACACGGGCATTCAGTCGCTGCTTGCCGCCAACTAAACGAGTTTCCGCCGACTTGATGTTTGCGAGAGGAACGCCAAAAAATTGATTTGATTCCATTTCTGATTCCTGCCTTCACGAGTCACAAAATTAGGTCATCAGACAAGTTGCTTCTGTGAATGTCTCTTCCTGGCCGAGGCTGTGTAAAAACGTGGAATTTTTCAGCTGATTGAAAAGCCGGCCTTTCAAATCGGCCGTTATTCAATTTTTTCCATATCGGGAAGGGTATCCTTAACCACGATCTTTTTACAAATTAGCGTTTTTACACAGCCTCGGCCGAAAGAGGACCTCAAGAATCCACCCGGGGCACGCCTTGCCTCCGAAAAGACATTCACTATGTTAATGACAGGCAGGCGTGACGAGCGAGATATGAGTGCTAGGAATAAACACGCATGCACTGTGAAATGTGGATCCGCTCAGACCACTCTAAGTCCAGTCATGCCACACATTATCGAAGTCGAAATTAACAGGCTCAGTAGCGCTCCAGACCACCAAACTCGATTGGCAGTTGATACATTAACGCCATGTGCCAGCATTACCACACGCAGTCCGGAGAATAAGTGGGTCAGTACAAAAAATACGCCGAGCGCATAGTGAGGCAAGAGGCGGATGTTCCAGACATCGTGGATCAATCCGGTCGGCAGTCCGGCAGCGAAGGCCCAATCGGTAGGAATGTTCATCCAGGTCCGGGCGTAGAAGAATACCGAATTCATGTGTCCAAGAATAAAGACGGACATGTATACCCCTGATGCAATCTGAAACATTCTGTATCGGTCGATCGATGTATCGCTCCATGTCCAGACGAGGCGCAGCCCACTAAACACCTGGAAGAGCATGATCGCGACGAGCAAAGGTTCAATGAACTTCGCTCGATATACCGTTCGGCCAATGTCCATTACCGCTGCGTGCGATTCGGGGCTGACAAGGCCAAACAGATGATTAAAAAGATGAAAAAAAACGTATAGCGTGGCAAGTGAACCGCTAATGCCGTGAGCTACGCGCAGGCGTGCTGACGTGCGCGCATGTTTTGGAGCGACAGCGGTCGTACCGCGAGAAGCCACAAATCCAAACAACAACCATGCCGGCGTCCAGATCCAGGTATCGGGTACTTTGCTGCCAGCCATGTAGGATAGCACTCCGAAAAACACGTACACAGTGGGCGCAGTTACTGCGAGTAAGGCAAATCGCCGCGCGCGTACATTGACATTTGTGAGCGCGGTACTTGGTACTGGGAGACTTGCGATCAACAAGTTAATCAGTGGCACGGCGAACGCTGCAATCAGTAGCAAAGAAGCGAGCAGTATGGCAGCGGTGGATAGTTGCACGGCGGGATCGGCCGAGGTGGAAGGCGTGACGGACCAGTGAAACGCATCGAGAATCCAGGGATAGATTGCGGCGGTTGTTGCCGAAATCCACACTGCCGTGCCGGTATCGAGGGATGATTTTTTGTTGCTGTTCATGATTGAAATTTTGGGTTGAAGAGGTTGGCATCGTGATTGCTCTGCCGCCGGGGCTGCATGGGCCGAAGAACGTCGGATATCGCGTTTGATCGGTCTTAAAGTTGTTGGACGAAATGCACCCCCTTCGCCAACAAACCTTCGCGATAGTAGAATCGTTGCGCCAACGGCTTGTGCAATCCGGTATCGAGTACGAGATGGCGGCAGCCAAGTTGTTTCGCTTCGCTGCGCACTTTATTCAGCAAGTCGGCACCCAGTCCGGAATGCTGTAGCGACACATCGACCACTAAATCGTCGACGAAGATGTAACGTCCATACAGCAGGTTTTCCGATTCGCGAAATCCGATCAGGCCAGCTAGCTGTTCGTCTTGCCATAATCCCAACAATCGATATCCGTAACGTGATTGACGCTCTATTTGTTGAGTGAACGAGATCTCATCTTCCAAATGCGGCCGCAGCTGCCGCATCAGGCCAAATCCGGCTTTGGCATCAACTTCAACCTGCAACTCTCTGAACGCTTTTCGACGCATGCGCGGCTCTGCGTAAGGAAAAGATGATTAGTGTACTATCCAGATGACTTGCTCAATAGAGCCAAAAAATGGAAAACTGAATAGGACATGTTGGTGAAAAATATCTCCGTCAGCAGGGAAGAATCCGCCCCGTTTTATCGTCAGATTTACTTGCGCTTTCGTACGTCTATCTCCGACGGCCTCTTGCAACCTGGCGATCGCGTGCCATCCGTAAGAGCACTTGCTTCGGAATTGAATCTCGCCCGCGGCACCATTGAAACGGCTTATCAGTTGCTGATCAATGAGGGATATTTTGTCGGTCGCGGAGCTGCGGGAACAGTCGTGTCGCCGCTTCTGAAATCCGCCCCCATAGCGCCGAAAACATTGCCCGTTTCGCCGCTGCAAGATTTTCTTGTCCATTCTGGCGCTGAGCCGTTGCCGTTTCAAATGGGACTGCCGGCGCTGGATGCGTTTCCTCGCAAGCTATGGAGCCGTATCGCTTCGTCCGAATTGAGGCGCTCCTCTCTGGACGGCTCAATTTATCCCGATGCTAGAGGGCATCTGTCATTGAGGACTGCACTTGCCGGATATCTTGCCGTTTCCCGGGGAATATCCTGTACGCCGGGGCAGATTTTCATTGCCGCAGGTTACCGCGCATGCCTTGACTTGATCAGCCGTAGTTTGCTGAAGCCAGGTGACAGTTGCTGGGTGGAAGATCCAGGCTATTTCGCAGCTCGCGACTTCTTGCGCGAGGCTGGGGCGACATTGATTCCGGTACCCGTAGATGTTCAGGGAATGGTCGTCGAGGACGGTGTCCGGCGAATGCCTGACGCGCGCTTCGCAGTGGTGACGCCAACGCATCACAGTCCGCTATGCGTCGCGCTCTCAATGCCTCGTCGTCAGGCATTGCTGGAATGGGCCAACTGCCAGGAAAGCTGGATTATCGAAGACGACTACGACAGTGAATATCGCTATCACGGCCGGCCGCTGCCTGCGCTTAAAAGCCTGGATGCACAAGACCGGGTATTGTATTGCGGTACATTCAGTAAGGTATTGATGCCCGGTCTAAGGCTGGCATATTTGGTCGTGCCGGAAGAACTGGTTCCGCGCTTTGCCGAGATAGCAGACAAAATGCACAGTCATTGTCCTCAGCTATGGCAGGTAACGACAGCGAGATTCATTGAAGACGGACATTTCGGGCGGCATCTTAAAAAGATGCGAAACCTCTACGCTGATCGACGGCAATTGTTGGTGGACGCATTAACCGCAAAATTTTCCGGCCGGCTATCTATCGATCAGCAAGTTGGAGGCATGCATTTGCTGGGGCGTCTCGATGAGGGTATCGACGACTGCGCCATTGCCGATAATGCGAAACGCAAAGGATTGGGTGTGCAGGCGCTGTCGAGGTGGTATCTCTCCTCGTCAACTAAACGTGGGTTGCTATTGAGCTTCACGAACGTGAGTAATAAGGCGCAAGCAATGGCCTTGGCAGGGCGCCTTGCTCAGACATTCGCCGGCTAAGCCCGAACGGGTTGCTTGGGCGCTCTAGTCATTTATTTTTTGGAGTTGTTGTCATTGTCGCGAGTTGCTTACGTTGAAGGGCGAACTATGTCTCAACAGACTTTTTCGAAAAGCGATGTCTGCTTCGGCCGATTGCGGACTTTATTGAACGCTTATGGCTTAATCGGAACTAGACCCCAGCTCAACACTCCCAGGGAGTGTTACCTTTCATATGATCGGTGCTGCCCGCTCATTGTCCTCAAACGGTAACCTCAAAACAGATTCGGTTTTCTATGATTAAATTAGTACGCCAAGAAAAATTAGCCTTCAATATTCAGTAAAAAACATGATTCAACATGCGTTGAATCATGTTTTTTACTGAATCATGTACCTTCGCGATTGTTCGGCATATAGAAGGTTTCAACATCATGAGAACAGAGAAGAAGAGATCATTTTCAACAAAAATAGACCGTCGAAGACGAGTCGCTGTTCCAGAAAAAATGACGGGGTGGAAAATTGGACAGCGGGTTTTCTTCAGCTTAGAAGATGGTGGAATCGCTGTGACAACAAAACCAAAAGGTCTGTTTCAGGGCAGACTGTTTTCGAGTCGAATTGGTCGGTTGCAGCGCCGGTCTAAATGGTAGGGACGCTTTAACATATCGAAGTAAGCCAGTTCACAAGGTGATCTAAAAAAATATAATATAAAAAGGGAAAAGACATGGGATGGAGCTTCAGGAAAAGTATCAAAATTGCGCCGGGAATTCGAATCAATCTGAGCAAAAGCGGAGTGAGCGCGTCTATTGGAGGGAAAGGCGCAAGCTACAACACACGTGGTCGCTTTACCGCCAGCATCCCTGGGACGGGAATTAGTTACAGCCAACAATTTGCTACTCGTCGAACGACAAAACCAATTGGCTCTGCAGTTGCCGCAAGTGAACGCATCGACTCAGAAAGTACCGCCCGGCTATCCAAGCGAGAACAAGCGACACGGGACTTCGTCGTACAACTGCAGGACCGAACCACGGCGGCTCTTCAACAATATTTTCTATCGCATGGAGTCTATGTTCGAGCCAGCGATCTGTCAGATGCAGTCACTCTTGAAGATCATCAGGAGTTTCTAGGCACTCTCATTCGAGAATTCGAGATCACTACAAAAGCGATCAAGCTTGCAGTGGACATCGGAACAATATCGCTGGCAGAGAAAGAAAAGGCGATGCTTGCACTGTACGAGATTGAAGCAACGTGCGAAAGCCATCGCGGCGCCCGTGGTGCATTGGAAGCCGTCGCAGCAGCTTTGAACAACAAAATTTTGTCATGGCCATCGACGCCTTCTTTCTTCTGGCCATTTGCGTGGTGTGTTGTTGGATTCTTGTGCTTTTTAGGTGGAAATTTCGACGCAGGTATGGTTCTGATCGCCATTCCATTTCTGTATGGCTTATACAAACTAAAATCGTTCGAGAAAAAGAAAACCTCGGTGCTGCAGGAGATTGCAGAGGCTGACGTTCAGTTTGATGCGTTATTGACCAGCGAGATCTCACCGCGTCCAGCCTTGGTAGTTCGAAAGGACAAGACGCTTGTAAAGGCATCCGTACTCGCGGTAGTTATTCTCGTACTGATATTGGTTGGAGTCGGCTCTGGTTCAAAAGACTCGCAGCTCGCCGTATCGGCGCCAGAAACAAGCAAGCCTTCTAACGGCAATGCCCCGAATGAGAAACCTTCCAAGGTAAAGATTGCGGCTTCTAACAGCCCATCGCCCGCCCCCGTACCCGTCCCTTCATCGAATCCAATATCCGCCAGCACATTTGAAACAAGCTTTGATTGTGCCAAGGCGCATTCGTACGTAGAAAACTTGGTGTGCAGTGATCAAGAGCTTGCTGCGGCAGATATTCAATTGGCGAGTCTATTCGCTGACGCAAAAGCGGCAAGTCGTGACCAGGCGGAGTTTAAGCAGCGCGCGCGTAGAGCCTGGAACTATCGTGAAAAGAACTGTCATGACCACGAGTGCGTTGCGCGCTGGTATGTAGATCAAAAAATGGCGTTAACGGAGATGATAGCCAGCAGTGAGTGACCTTCTTTCGACCTTCAAATAACTCCGTAGTGCTTAAAATGGTGCTTCCCATGGACTATAAACATTTGCCCCACGATGAACATCTACGATCTGTACAAGCCGTTCAGAAATCAACTCCGAAAAATGGCATTGCGACCAGCGTTGGAACATATATGGCTATACCAACAGCATGCTGCCATATCCGGGGTAATCAAGCTTCGGGCAAAAGTGGGCAGCTCTGATTTTGAGATTTATGTGTGGGAACTTCATCTCCTATGCCGTGAGATATTGCTTCACGCAGATGGCGATCAGGACACTATATCGACGCCCCTCGGGTTATTTCAAATGATCGATTACATCCGTCGGATCAATGACGGCATCTCGAAACGTAAGGTCAACTCGGGCGGCGATGCTATGCGGGCGATGCACACATTGGTTCACCAACAGGCACGTTGGCAATATTCGCGTGATGAGGCCCGCATGTTTCGTGCTTTTCATATTTATAACGATCATGAATTGGCGCCCATATTTGAGCAGGCGACAGGCCTTTCGGTGCGCGCGATGTTTTTTGCTGGCACTGGCCATAGGTGGAGCTGCGACGAAACAGGCCGGCACCAACGCGTCTCAAGACTATTTAGCGTTTGGCGTGACGCAAGATGCTCGTGATACCTTTTTTAAGATGATCGGGACAACGCTCGCGAATATCCGCAGAGATTTAGAGCTGCTGCAGCGTGATGATGAGGGATGGGCGTTCACGTGGAACCCCATGGAAGCCACACCCGTGATCAACTTAGACAATTATAAGACGCCCCTGTTTTGGTGCCCATTTCCCGATTTTCTGCTTCGGCGCATCACAGAAGGGCTTTTTTACGATCTATGTAAAGGCAAAAACCAATTTGGAAATGAATACGGACACGCTTTCGAGCGTTACGTGGGCCATGTTCTGCATGAGGTGTTCGATTTAGATCGCTTTGCGGTTACGGGCGAGGAGCCCTATGTGATCAACGGGCAAACCAAGCATGGCATGGACGGAATCGTGAGCGATGCAACTGGCAATATATTTATCGACTGCAAGACACGTCGGATGAAGCAAGGAGCCAAGGAGACGGCTGAAGGAGAGACGCTTGAGAAATCACTCGATGAGCTTGCGAATGCCATCGTTCAGTTATATGCGAATATTGATGACGCGACCAAGGGACTCTCTAAATGGATTCCCAATGGACGGCCAATTTATCCCTTTGTCGTCACATATGAGGATTGGTATTTGTTCACACCTCAAGTCGTCAATCAACTCAATGAATGCATGCAACGCCAGCTCGAAGCGGCCCAACTTCCGAAAACACTAACGGAGATGATGCCGTTTTCGTCATATCGATCGATGAGTTTGAGATGGTCGGTGTTGGTTTGCATCGAAAATTGACCCACTTATGGAGTGAACCCCTCGGGCTGGACCAAGGCCGGTCGATGAAGTGATACGCTTGTCGAGCCTTCTCCAGAGGAGCGACACCATGGCAGCACGAGGACCATATCGGCGGCACAGTCTGCAGTTAAAGATTCAGATCTGCAGTGACGTTCGCAGCGGCAAACTAGGGCGGCGAGAGGCGCTCAAGACGCACAACTTGTCAGCCAATCTCATGCAGATGTGGCTAGGACAGTTTGATCGCGGCGAGTTGGATAGGGAAGATGCTGCAGCATCAACGGTCGCAGAGTATGAAGCGCACATTGCTGCTTTGGAGCGGAAGGTCGGCCAGCTCACGATGGAACTCGATCTCCTTAAAAAAACACCACGCCTGCAACTCGTCAGCAACAACGAGAACTCATCGATCATCAGCGGCCCCCGGCCTGCTCCATCCGACGAGGGTGCCAAATGATCGATCTGCCACGAAGCACCTACTATTACCAGCCTAAATCGGCCATTGCGGCACTCAGCGATCATGAGTTGGCCCAACTGGTAGAAGACATCCACGATATCTTTCCAGGATATGGTTATCGTCGAATCACTTTGGAGTTGAAGGCGCGCGGACACATCGTGAATCACAAGCGCGTGTCCAGGATCATGCGCGAGCACCAGGTATATGATCACCACCGACGAAGATTCAAGCCGGTGGCTGGCTCTGAGGCTGATGTCGCAGTCTTTCCCAATCGCTGCCGCAACGTCATTCCAACGGAGCCAGATCGTGTTTGGGTCGCCGATATTACCTATATCAGAATTGCATCCGGCTTTATCTACCTGGCCGTTGTCCTGGATGCTTGCAGTCGTAAGGTGATTGGCTACGCCTGATCCAAGCGTATCGACACGCCCTTGGCCCTGGCCGCGCGGACGGCGGCTTATAGAATTCGCAAGCCGGTGCCCAACACATGCATTCACCACACCGACCGCGGGTGCCAATATGGGAGTGCTTTGTACCGAGAGGCGCTGGAAGAATTCGGCCTGATTGGTTCGATGAGCGCACCAGCCAACCCGTATCACAACGCGCAGGCGGAGAGCTTCATGAAGAAGCTCAAGGTCGAAGAGGTCTATCTGGCTGGTTATGAGAAATTCGACGATGTGGCCGGCAGGCTGCCATACTTCATCGAAGAGATTTACAACGAACGGCGTATGCACTCAGCGCTGGGCTATCAATCACCTAACCATTTCGAAGCACAACTCGCTCGGCAAGCGGCTTAGTTTCTCCATCAACCTTGGTCCAGCCCGAGGGGTTCACTCCACAAATGGGTCAAATTTCGGCGCAAATCAACAGGGCGATGCCATACCGACGCTAATCTGTGAAGATTAGCCCTATTTACTAGGGATAGTCAGGTTCACTGACTTTATTTTTTTGATTACCTCAAGTGGGACCCCGTCACTACCGATAACATGCATATACCCAGTATCTCAGAATTTATCTCCCCTGATTTCTTGATGTGAATTGTCATCTAGCAAGGAAAAAAATGAAGCTAAAAAAGAGAATGACAGTTGGCATGGTATTGGTTTGCTTGTCTTTCATTTCTGCACTTTGCGTAGCTATTTCGAGCATGCTGAATATCCGAGATCGTTTCGACGTATTTCTAGCTCGTGATCAAGCGACACTGAACGCGGTGACGGGGCTGTATACAAATGGATTGCAAATGGGGCAAGCGCTCCGCAATATCGTTCTCGATCCAAAAAACCAAGCTGCGTATAAAAATTTAGATGATTCGCGTAAAGGATTCAGTGAAGCGCTTACCGCGAGCACTGAATTGACCAAAGACAATGCCCCCTATTTTCAGAAACTGGTAGAAATTGGCGCACTTAATCAACAACAATTTTTGCTACAGAAAAAGATAGTGGAACTGGCAAATTCTGATCGGGAGAGTGCAATCAAGGCACTAACAACGGAGGAAACTCCAGCTTGGCGACGAATTCGAGAGCAGATACTCACATTGACGAAGACCAAAAATGCTGAGGTCGCTAAAAGTAAAGATGAGATGGACGTGTTCAGTAAACGGATGCTGATGCTGAGCATAGCCTTGGGTAGTGTGGCCGCCCTGATCGGCTTAGTGACTGCTTATTGGCTGATACGCAATGTGATGATTTTGCTTGGCGGGGAACCACTTTATGCCGTCACAGTATCGCAGCGAATCTCAGATGGTGATTTCTCCCAAGATGTAAGTATCGTGACGAGTGATCGTAGCAGTTTGCTATTTTCGATGAGAACGATGCAAGTGCGTTTGATCGAGATGGTCTCGGGTATCAGATCAAGTGCAAATCGTATATCTATCGCCACAACTGAAATCGCCAACGGGAACATGGACTTATCATCGCGAACCGAAGAGCAAGCAAGTTCATTGGAAGAAACCGCCTCCGCAATGGAAGAGCTAACTTCAGTTGTTAGACAAAATGCTGGCAATGCAGACCAAGCAAATTCGCTAGCGCTATCAGCAACACAAGTTGCAACCGAAGGCGGTAGATTGGTCAAGGATGTTGTGGAAACGATGAACCAGATTGAAACATCCGCGAAGAAGGTCGTTGACATCATTAGCGTCATTGATGGCATCGCCTTCCAAACGAATATTCTTGCGTTAAATGCGGCTGTAGAAGCTGCCCGCGCGGGCGAAGGCGGAAGAGGTTTTGCAGTGGTAGCCAGTGAGGTACGCAACCTAGCTCAACGTTCTGCAGTTGCCGCAAAAGAGATCAAGCAGCTTATCGACAACTCCGTCGATACCGTGGAAAAGGGAAACAAGTTAGTTCAACAAGCAGGTGCGACAATGGATGACGTAGTCACCAGCATTCAACGCGTCTCAAGCATAGTGGGAGAAATCAGCGAATCAAGCCACGAGCAAACCACAGGTATCGAACAAGTCAATCAAGCGATTATCCAAATTGATAACGTGACGCAACAAAATGCAGCGCTAGTGGAAGAAGCCGCCGCGGCAGCACAATCGCTTCAGCATGAGGCTCAGCAACTTGCGTCCATGGTCAGCATCTTCAAGTTTTTAGAGAAAAATTCCTCCCTGCAAAAATGATCGCGGTGCACTTGCAACGTCAAATGCCTGACTAGATCATCTTATGAGGGCCTCATAAAGGGTGAAACACGCCGCTGCCGGCATGGTCTCGTTATCAAGTTCGTTCGAGAGCGCTGTGTGCGTGTCATGTTTCGTCTGCAGCGTGGCCAATTCCATTTGAGGCTGATGCAACTGTTCCGTAGAAGCTGAAACTTGCTGCGTTAGATCGCCGACCTGCCAAAGGACGCCAACGGTAACATAAGCTATCAAGGTCAAGGCCGTGCGAGGCTTGAGAAGCGGTTCTATCAACGCCGCCTGCTGCTGCATTTCATCGTGCCGTCTTATGTGCTTGATCCAGAGCTATTCGGATGACTGACACGCCATTTCGCTGACCTGCGCATCTACCGTGCGGTAGACAAGCAGTTCAGGCAGGTGGTGATCTTTGGTCGACGGGTTCGCCAGCGCGACCAAGCCTCACGTGGAACTCCGAGGTAAGCCACCTCGCCGCAGGGCCATGCGGACTATCGGTGGTGATTCACTACTGACGCCCACGAAGTCCTTAAAACTCAGGCCTCAAACCATTGTTCTGAGTCTTTCTTTCATAAGCAGTTGGCGCTCACTTTGCCATCTTCTGATCGACTGTCGCAAAGGCAATACTTTGGATCACTAGCAAAAGCGCGACGCCAAGCCAGCGTTTTTGTCACCGCGTGCTACTATTGGCCATAAAGATTCCTCATGAAAACACCGAATGAAACGCAACTGCTTAAAGCCTCCACAACTTATTTAAAGGGCCTGTAGGGCTGTTTTTGGTTGCTTGCAAAGCGTGCAAGGGATGTTGAAAAATGGTGTATTTCAAATCGGAATCCGGTTGCCGGAATGGTGCTTAGTAATGCATGAAAAGCTAGTCATATTTGAAGTACTGGAGCACGTAGCGGCCCGTAAGGCCATCCCCAATGATATCAACGTCATCCTCGATATCCCCGTCAATCTGTCGGTTGAGCTGGGACGCTGCACTATCGACGTCCGTCGCCTTCTGCAACTGACCCACGGTAGTGTCATCGAACTCGACGGTCTGGCCGGTGAGCCGATGGATGTGTTGGTGAACAAGTGTCTGATTGCTCAGGGCGAAGTCGTTGTGGTCAATGACAAGTTTGGTATCCGCCTGACTGATATCGCCTCGCCATCAGATCGCCTGCGCAGTCTAAAGAAGTAACCTCCTGGCCTCAGCGCCGGCGTTGCTTGATGCGCCCATTTACTCAGAACGCGTGATGCACGCGCATCGTAAAACTGCGCGCGGGATTGAACCTGCCCTTCTTGCATTTGATGGCTTTTCGCCGTCAACACTTGGGTGATTACCTTCCTGGAGTCGCACAAAGGGTCGTCTGCTATTCTAGGTATCTGCTGTTTGGGTATTGAAGAACCTTATCATCTCTTTTGAGGCATCCGGTCCTTTCGGATCGGTGTAGGATCCTCGTGTACTACCGCCAGCCCACGCATGCCCTGCGTCATGAATCAGCGAGTGTTCCGCCAGCACCGATCGACCATTCGAATGCAGAGAAGTGCGTGAGAAACGGCGGCCGCCGTCGACTTCTCCGTCTTCAAGTACGGTGCTTATCTTGTGGGAAGTTGCGTTCGTCTGCTGAAATCCTGCAATGAAGTCGTCCATCATGACGCTGCCGTTCGTGGCGCTGACTGTGGTGTCCTGGTCTCCATGAAAGACAATTATAGGGATCGATTCGAGGGAGACGCCCGATGCGTTGCGGGAATTGCCGCTTCGCTGGAGAGTGCCTTTCATTGCGTTCAATGCGGACGGTAGATCGGTGGCGGAAGCGTACGGCAATCCTGAGTGGACGCCAACCGCGCTGTAAAGATCCGGTTACAGTGCGCAAATTCGCTGATTTGCGCCAGTTTGGGCAAAAAATTCCCCAGCAAGAAACCCTTATATAGTGCGTTTGAGGCGATAGAATTAGCTTACTGAGTTGGAAGTCTCGTAGAATTGTTCTACCAAATTAATGGCTTTTAAAAGCACATGCTCGGAGGCTTTGCTTAAGCTGTCACTATTATGTAGCTCAAACATTAGTGCATCTACAAGGAAACTGGAAGAGCATTTCCCGAGAAAATGCCGACGGTTTAGTGAGCTTATTCCGGCTTTTACACTTAGCTCCAGAAGATCATCGATGTCTTCCCCATTTTCGTATAGGTATCCGAGAGTACGAATAATTCTCGCAAAATTTGCTGCCGTTTTGTACTGACGCATAACCATTTTATTTTTCTCCTTGATACATTTAGACATAGCGTAATTCGGCTAGCCAATTTCTCTTATCAGGAAGTTCCCTATTTTCCAGAGGAAAGGTTGCCTATGTTCCATATGCTGGCTGTCGCATTCTTGATAGGCAGCGGCGGCTGCCTTCAATTTACTGTTTAGTATTCTTTTTAAGTACCGCAATTAGCCAGGCGGCGACATTTACGTCCAAAGAAAAAACCCGCTTTTAAGCGGGCTTGTTCCATGTGCGGACCTCCTGATTCCAAGTCCGAGCCAGAATCCATTAAAACAATCACTTAGTTATTTTTTTGGTCCGCATCTGTAAAAAGACGCCACCCACAAACCTATGTTGGGCCCAGCCACAGAATTATTTGCGGAGCAAAGTTTTGGGCAGCTTAACGTGCGAGCAGATGTTGATTTTCTCGCAGAATTGCCCCTCTCTAGTTGATCCACCTTCCAGCGTGTAGCAAAGGCAGCCACCCGATCGTACGACCCCTCATAACCCAACGCTCGCAGCTCCAGATGGAGTTGTTTTAACGTACGACGATGCTTGCGTAATTTGGCCGCTTTGGCCTTTAGCCAGGCCGAGAGTTTGAGTGTGTATTTGTCCAGAGAACTTCGAGGGCGCCTGTCTGCGTAGGCTGACTCAATGGTTTCTGCGCGAATGTATCGCCTGACGGTGTTGCGCGAGATGCCTACCGCGCGTCTTCATCGACCTGGCGTCAGGATCGGTTTGGGAGACTTGTTGATCCGGCGTCTGCTGGAGTTTTAGTTTGACCTCTTCAAGCTCTCGCATCTGCGCCTTGAGCGCTGCAATATTCTCTTGCAGTCGCGTTGTCGTGAGTTGCTTGCGTTCCGGCTCTTGGCGATCGTCTTATTGAAAACTCGGCGTAGCATTGCCTCATCAAATGGAACAGAGAAACGCAAATACCAAGCGATATCATTCAGATGTTCTCCGTTGTCTATCCAATGATTAATATGCCGCAGCGTCTCTACTTGTTTCTCACTGCGTACTAGTCCGTTAAGTATTCCAGGAAGAAAATTTGCCAATGGTTTTGCGAATCGATCGATATAACTTAAAAGAATATTTGGTTTGGTTTCTCCCAAACGTTCTAAAAAAAGACCGAACGTCGGAAATGTCGCTGCGTCATCTGAATCGGTTGCCGCATAGCCATGTGAGTTTAACCAAAATAACTGCTGCCCTATGGACATCGAAATAGACAGCATAACCACACCTATGATCATCTCCATAAGTTATCTATTTTCCTTTCCGTCCTGCAAAAGCTCACTTTGAATGTGCATCCAAGCCTAGCCAACTTCTGCGGGAATTCTCTCGAGGCAAAATCATAAATACTTTTTGGACGGCATGAGCACATTGTTTATCTAACAATTTGCATACTATAATTAGACATACTATGATTAGCCATTAATAAAAAAATAACTGATTCCATGGGGAAATTAATGAGTGTCAATCAACATAGGTACTGGCCATTTTTTTCCACATTGCTTTTTTTATCCTTAATGGCATGTGGCGAAAAGTCGGAAAATGCGAAGTCGGTAGACTATTACAAGGGCAATCTGGAAGAAGCAAAGACAACTCTTCAGAAATGCACCGCGCTTATATCTGGCGAGGTAAGTACTATGTCGCCCTCCCAGCGTGCTGCTTGGTCAGAAACTACGGTGGGAATCAACTGTGAAAATGCTCGTGTCGCAAGCGTAGACAGTGCATACGATGCCCATCAACAACGTATGCGTGAGGCGGCGGCGAAATATTGAGAGTGTTCAGAGGAGTGGCTCACATTGCACAGAGGCAGATGCTACGAGAACGCTCCACTTTGCATACGCGTGATCAGTGTCCGGACCAAGTCCCGTCCTTCTGCGGTACCCAGGAATTCGGTCGGGTGACGATTCCCCAGCGCAGGTACCGGCGAGTCCAGCCAATCGTTTAACCAATGATTGGCATCAAATGCATGCACCTGTGCAGATTGGGGCACCATCGCTTTCACCAATTCTAGTAATTCGGATCGGAACAAATCCCGTTCTGTCTGGAGCTGAAGAGGTTCGCTGTGCTTCATATTTTTTATCCAACGGGAGAATCTAAATGTCGAACGATAAAGCAACTGAAAGATTGATGGCTTTGAGGGACAGAGGCCTTGCGTCGAGATAAGACCCTGTGGAAATAAAGAAGCGGTCAAAAAAACATCGGGGTGTTACCGCAGCCGAGTGGGCCGAGATCATAGAAAAGTCTAGAGATCCCAATCTTAGGAAAGGGCAAGGCAAAACGGCCTTTCCGCACATAAGGATCGAGGAATAAGCTCTCGGTGCCTTTTCATGTCGAAGTCCGTTTTCTTACTCCGATGTACAGCGCTTCTTGCAAGTAAAGTCGACAAGAAGCTTGATGTCAGCATATTCCGGAAGTTCAGGTTGCCCCCGATACACTGGATGTGGGCGATAGTTTTGATCATATTGAACAAAATGAGTCATTTCTCCGTCGTCATCCACATAAGATCCGATCGCGGAGACTTCCTCTAATCTGATCTTAAAATGGTCTTTCTCATAGACTGACTCTAGGCAATAAACCAAACATCGCGTGGGGCCGTAACTTGCAGTCGCTTCGAGAAGACGCTCGACTGAAGAGATCATCTGGCGATCCAATGCATTACGCTCCGTCCCTATCGAGTAAGGAAATTGCACCAGGTAGCAAGGCTCAGAATAGGTGATTGCAACGCTATCCCATATCCGGAATGGCGCCAAAAGCATCCGTCGTGCGTCGTGAAGTTCCCAGCTAGCATCTGTGACAAACATAAAAAATCGTTGAGCAACCCATAGAGCAAGAATTGATGCTCAGATTGATCAATAAAAAAACGCTAATCATAGTATGTAGAATCATAGTATGCAACGACAGACACTTTATGGATGCCTGTCAAGCCTCAAAAAAGCCCCTTAGTCGAGATCTTCGCCCAAAATGTCCGGCGTAGGAGAGTGGCGCTCGGCTTGTCTCAGGAGGTTTTAGCTGAGGCGGCCGGGGTTCATCGCACATATGTTGGGATGCTGGAGCGGTCTGAGAAAAACGTCACGATCTACAATATTGAACGTATCGCCACCGCCCTAGATGTCGAGCCGGCTTATCTTCTAATGTCTGACGACGTATCGTCCTGATCAATATCAGCCCTTGCCGAGCGATTACACGCTTACTCTCTAACTAAAATCTGGTTCTCTATTTCTAGCGGCCTTTGCCAAGTACCTCTACAAAAGAGTGTGAATATTGCGGCGAAGAAGCTCGCGTCAATACGTAGGCATAAGCTTCCGTATGAAAAAAATAAGTGGCGCGTTTGAATTCTCAATTATTGGGTATTTTAAGCCCCTCGGAGAATGGGCATTTGGAGTGCTAAGAGGTGGTGCTATCAAAGTGCGAATAGTGGTGCATTCGAGGAGAATATTTATGTCACAAACGTGGGTCACCCATTAGCCGTCCCTTGTCAAGGGTACGAACTTAGCACTCGCAATATTTCGCGATATCTTAATTTCATCAAGCCATCGCTGTCATGTTCTGTTGGCTGACTTCGTGCCCTTTGCTTCA
>Ga0209913_1000991_pt1 | contig 18692 bp, 19 predicted proteins | sample PersoiDNA2013203_FD_185805 | JGI IMG/M metagenome (GOLD analysis project Ga0209913, IMG submission 185805) | Permafrost soil microbial communities from the Arctic, to analyse light accelerated degradation of dissolved organic matter (DOM) -... | ecosystem: Environmental > Terrestrial > Soil >... | reverse complement strand
ATCACTAGCGAATCCAACGGTCAATCGGAAGAAATCAACGTGATGGCCATAGCGGTTCGTGATGTAGACGCCAGCACACAAGAGAATGCTGCAATGGTTGAGGAGATTTCTGCAGCAGTGATGTCGTAGAAGGAAAGAGAAAATTTTCTGGCTGATTCAGTTAAAACATTTCGTATTGATACGTTGACTGTTCAAGAAACCAGTTTAACTCTCGGCTATTCGAGTACCTTGAAAGTGCGATAGCCAGGGGAGTGCAGGTTGTGATTGCCCTGCTGATGGCGGGAACAAGCAAGTTGGCGCCTAGCCTGCTTTTCAACTCTTGAATATGTTTGGTCACCATTCGTGCAGACATTTGGAACCCTTTCGCTGCGGTAGTAAACGCGTTCTAAATTTGGTAGTCAGAGTTTTCGTACATCAAAAATAAAGCCTGCAATAGCAGGCTTTATTTGTTTGCGCTTGACGACAGGCTGCATTGGTTTTTATCACTACTGATAATCAACAATAAAGTCTGTAATTATCTTGGGGGCGAAAAGCCGCATCAGGACTTATTCCGATATTTTAGAAAAAGCGACTCAAAGTCTGTACGGTTTTTTTTGATCGATTTTCAGAGGCAATGATCCTTTCTTCCAACCGCTGAACTAGGCCCTGTATCGCGGCTCTAGGCAGCTTCAGCAGTCCTTCAGGCCAGCGCAATCGACCACATACCGCGCATAGAATTTTCAACCCAGTTCCCTACGAGTAGCTGTGCACTAGGGAACATGTGAAGTGTTGCTTTTCCCGAGCTACCCTCTGCAGTCATCGTCAACCTGAAGTGCCCCGTGCCATCATTTTCTCCTTGATATTGCCTTAGTGTGGTTAGACCGTTCTCGGAGGTCTCGTATTCAACAAGAATTCCGCCTTGATCAATCTTGACGGCGCATGGTGTCTCGTCAGATGCATATGAATGGTAGAACGTGGTCATTACACTGTTTTTCCAAAGACTCATAGTCTGCCCATCCTTAATGATTAAGCGATTTCGTTGCGAAGTTGTTACCACCGAAACTTACGATTAGTAGGTTGATTGACGACAAGGTGTCGCCCATTAAACCCGAGCACAATATCTCGCGAGCCTATTGTTGCGAGAATCTTAGATGAGCCGAGATGGTATGGAGGAGGGCCCAACTTGTATCGAAGTTCATCTGATGCTGTTTGAATCGCTTGCAAATCCAACTCTGGCGAGAAATATTCGGCTGTATATTGAAAAACACAGCCCCAATCGGATTCTATTGATTGTGCGAGCGACATTTTCTTGCCGAGGCGGAGATTTTCTTCAAGTGCATGGGCAACGATCTGCATTTCAATATCGAAGGATTGAGGGAACATGTCATCTGCAATCACTCCCGCGCCCGCTAGTCTGTTGACCCTGCCGACTGGTATCCAGCCTTCCATCAACTTCTCTACCACGTGGCAGTATGCTTCGAAGTCGGCTGCCCTCTCCCCGGGGGAGTTACTAATTACGCCTGAAGCTGACATGTTGCCACACATTTCGAGTGTGCTTGAGGTAGAGATCTCACCATTTCGTAAAGTAACCACTAGCCTCCACAACAGATTGCTATTGGGCCCCCCCCCAGCAGTTGAAACTGTTAGTTGCAGGTATTCGCCTAGATTATCATTGGTATGGTGGGCAAAACCAGTGGATCTGACACGGATAGATGACTCGCACTCAACCCCTGTTTTGGGATTACGGGCTCCAATCTCTACAAACACATCATGACGATGTGGATCGTTTCTTCTCCAACCGCCACGATCAATTGAGATTGCCCAACCAGCTTCAATTTCCAGAATTCTTTGTAGCTCCATGGCAAAGTCGTTCTTCGCAATACCCGGTGTTGATGGTATTTCGACTACCTCGTAGAACTGGTCATCGATTCTGCTGTGTTTGGGCGAGGAGAGCTGGGTCATTGCGTCCACGGCAGTCTTGGTCGCTATTGATGTAGATTTCAAGGCAAACTTGCTAGATATGGAGACTGCTGAATTTGAGTCGACCATTACGCGCTGAATCAATCTGGGAAAAGCTATGTTGCGAAGGGCTTGCCGCACAACTTCGTCCTTGAAGTCAGGTAAACAATTCCAGAAGACCTCGTCAAAGTCCAATTCAGTTATATCGCGCGACAACGCTCTGATCTCGGGATCAGTGATCTTCATTAGTTCTGCGTATTCCCGCACTCTCTTCATCGTGAAGATTTCTTCTGCTGAGAATTTGCATGAAACCTTGTCAATTTTTCCGCCACAACCGCTGCATGTCCATATCCCATTATTAAAATGCTTTACGTCTACCCCAGGTGGCGCTGGTCGGGGGCCGTTTTTTGATGCCGCATAGATATGTGACGCCCAGCCGAGATTTGCGCCTTCAATTTTCCCGTCTTTTATCGATTCGAGCAGTGTTTTGTTGACAGTAGTCGTTGGATTTAAGCACCGGCGGATGGCACATTTGTGTCCGGCCGCATAGGCGATGGCCTCCTTTGTTTTTGGAGAAAATTCTTTTCGGCCTGCAGTTCTAGCGGCATCGTCCGCTTCCGCGGTTTCTAATTGATGCCCTGACTGATCCATCCTCTCATCCATTCCGATGCCTAATTGGTAGTAGGTGCCACATAGCAGCGGGATCATTTGGCACAGCCCGAGGAGCTCGATTCAGTGTTACATCCAAAATTGGACCGCTTATGTTTTTGTGTTTTCGCCTGCTGATCGCGATTTCTCTATTCCCCACACCGCGTGAGCAACGCCTTCTATCTTCGTCACAAACTTGTCAACATTGAGGCCGGCAATGAATGCCAGCGCGTAAAAGCCGAGTTCAGTCGAATTCTGCTTAGAGCTGGATTCCAACACTAGCAAGCCGGCTTTAAGGAACAAGAAGCTGGCGCCGCCAGAAAGGAAGCTGGCAAACGGCCGCAGAAAATACCATACGTGCCAAGTTGGATCCCAGGTCTGCCGCACGCACTTATTGACGTACACCGCCCGAATGCAATATAGGGTGCCTCCGATCACGCCAATCAAGCCGCACGTGAGAGCCACTCGAATTGGCTCAAATGTTTCCGGAAGAAAATTCAAAAACAAGGCTGCGACGGCAACGACTGCTCCAACGGAGAGCGTAAGCAAGTAAAAGCATATGAAGAAGAGCATGAGTAAAATTCCGTAAGGTCAACAAACCGGCGTTGTAACTATCGCTTAATTTCCGTTTGGAAATTAAGCGATCCTGTTAAGCGAATTTTTCTCTCATATTGATAATTTCATCGCTTAGAAAGCTCTTGTGTTGTAAGAATCCGCCTACAAGTGTAAACGAGTAAAACTAAAATTGGAGGCGATGAATGAAACCAGAAGTTACGTTCTATCCAGTCGGTAACGGCGACATGACGCTAATCAAACTCGAAAGCGACGTTCAAATATTGATTGACATCAATATTAGGCAGCCTGGAGATGGAATTCGAGACGTCGCTTCCGATTTGCGACGGGATGTACGCCGAGATGACAAGGGGCGGCCGTATGTGGATGTCATGGTGCTTAGCCATCCAGACCAGGATCACTGCCGCGGCTTCGAAGAGCATTTTCACGTGGGCTCCATCTCGGAATACAAAGACGCAGAGGATTTCAGCAAGGCAAAAATCATAATCAAAGAGATGTGGTCGTCGCCGCTGATCTTCCGTCGATCCAACAAGAAAAATCACTCTCTATGCTCTGATGCGAAGGCGTGGGCGACTGAGGCACGTCGGCGCGTGATGTTGTTCCGCGAAGGGCGCGTGCACGTCGGCGACGGTGACCGTATTCGCATCATTGGTGAAGATGTTGACGGGAAGACGGACGACATTCAACAAATTGTAACCAAGGCTGGTGGCACGATCACCACTATTGCCGACCGGCACCACAATAACTTCAGCGCTTATGTCATCGCTCCGATGCTGGCTGACGATGATAATGAAGATGAACTGCTCGGGAAGAATGAGTCGAGCATTATCATGAATTACTCCATTGGGTATTCCTCGACTACGGAAGCCGCTAAATTTCTTTCTGGTGGCGATGCCGAAGTGGTCATTTGGGAAAAAGTATGGGAAGAGCACAAAGGCAACGTCACGCCTCTTCAATACAATCTGATGAGCACTCCCCATCATTGCTCTTGGCATACGCTTTCTCACGACAGTTCATCCGAGTTGAAAGATAAGGCCAAGGTAAGTGACGATGCGCTCTCAGCATTGAGCCAGACACTGCCAGGCGCGACTATCGTAGCCAGTAGCAAGGAAATTCTTGATAACGAGGACGATCCTCCAAGTTATCGAGCAAAGGGCGAATACGTGAAAATTGCGAAGAACGCAAATGGTGAGTTCTGGTCGGTAGGATCATACCTTTCCCCTGAACAGCAGACTCCTTTAATCTTTGAGGTGTCTACCGGAGGCTTGAAACGCATTGTGAGATCTACTGGCAGTGGCGCAGGCGGCGCAGGTGCAGGCGGTGCCGGGTTGATGGGCACAACACCACTTCAGCATGGCTAAACGCCTATGAATGCTTCCGTTGCGGACGCGATAGCGTTTATACGTGCTCAGTCGCGCATCCGAAATATCCATGTCGTGGAAAAAGTAGGCGGTGATTGCGTACTAAGCTGCGAGGTTGATACCGATTTACCTTCCACTTGGAAAGCAAATGGACAAAGTCCATCAGGAGTTAGATCCTGGGAGCCATTGGAAATTTGGTTCTCACACCAATTTCCAATGGAGGAACCGCTCATCACTCTACGTGAGGATTTTCGAGCAGATATTCCCCATATCAACTATTTCAAACAAGGCGAACGAGTCCCACCGTGTCTAGTGCATGGCAGTCTTCACGAAACTCTACACACGGAAGGGATCGGGCGTCTGATCTGGCAACTTTACGCTTGGTTGGAAAGAGCTGCGAACGGTGATTTAATAAACAAGGATTTCGGTTGGGAACCGACCCGACGCTCCGAAATTAATGATTGGCTGTATCTCGATATAGATGCGGTAGCATCGGCAACCTCTGGCCTTGGTGGATTCCAGATCATTAGGATCAACGTAATGGAAGCAGAGAATCTATCCTGTTCGTGGGTGGTCGGTCCGTTTCTGAAGAAGCGTCTCAATAGCGATGATGCAATTCTACTGGCGCAGACAAGTGCAGCGTATGCCGCCAATAAAGCACAGGTAATTCAGACGGTAGCAGCAATATTCTGGCCATTCGCGGATAAAAGCGGGGTTGTTCCTGTGGATTCTTCTTTCAGACCGGATACCATTTCTACTTTGGGTGAGCTGATTGAGCGTGCCGACGAGTGCAACCTCGGGATATTGGTGCGCCGGTATGTCGAGAACATCGCGGCTGCGTTCTTTCTCGACGCGCCCAATCCTGTTGACCTGCCGCTATACCTCATTCTGGCGATTCAGCGTCCATTCCATCTTTTGGGGTATGAGACCAGCTATGAACTCTTGGCGTATAAGGTCAACTGGCCAGTTCGGGAACTTGCCGTACACGAAGTCGATGCAATGCAGGTCAAGCCTGTTGCTATCCTGAACGTGATCAACCAAGATCTCTTGCGTCGCACCTCTGGCCTCACCCCCCAAAACTTCGGCATCCAGACGGCTATCCTTGGCTGTGGGAGCTTAGGTTCCAAGGTGGCGTTGCACCTTAGCAGGGCTGGTTATGTGCCATCTCTCTATATCGACCCGGATCATTTCGCCATTCATAACTCGGCTCGACACGTCCTACCTCCAAAGGCAGCATACAGCTCCACTTTAAAGGCAGACCAGCTTGGGAAATTGTGCGTGCAGTTCTTGCCGGGAGGTGCCGTAACTCAATGGCCTATTCCTATCGAGAAAATCGGACAGATTAAAGATGCGAAGGGGAGTTGCCTCTATAGCCCAGACGCTGTCTTGATCAACACCACCGCGTCAAATTCGGCGCGACGCTTCTTGGCTGGAGCTGACGTAGCTGCACGGGTGGTCGAAGCATGTGCGCTAAATTTGGGGCGTAACGCGGCCATGACAACCGAAGGTCCAGGCCGTAATCCCAATGCGGAAGATCTAATGGCCTTCGCATATGAACAGATGCGACAGGCGAGCTCTCTTCATGTCCAAGACGACGCGAATCAGAATCCTTTGCGCGTGGGCGTAGGATGTAACTCTGTTACCTTGCCAATGGCAGACTCTCAAATATCCTTGGTAGCAGCCAGCGTAAGCCAAGCGATCCTGCAGTATCAAGAACGCGGACTGCCGAAAAATGGGCGCGTATCGCTTTCTCAGCTCGGGGAGGACGGCATGTCTCTAAGTTGGTCACATTGGACAGTCGGTCCTACTATGCTGGCGGATCGGTCAGACACCGACGGCTGGAAGGTCCGCATCCTCGATATTGCACATCAGAAGATCTTGGTCGATGTGGCTGCACATCCCCATGTTGAAACAGGCGGACTGATTGTCGGGCGTATTTCTCCGGTCTCGCGCGAAGTGACCATTGTCGATGTCTTGCAGGCGCCAGCGGACAGTACGCGCTCGCCAGCCCTTTTTGTGTTGGGCGCACAAGGTCGCACTGAGCTGATTGAGCAATATAACGCTTCTGCCAAAGGTGTTCTTTGGTGCCTGGGTACTTGGCATAGCCATCTGGAACCCATCGGTCCGTCTCCAACTGATATACGCACCGCCGATGAGCTTCGCGCCAATTTGAAGCCCGCGGCAGTGCTTCTCATCCGTAGGCCAGATGGTTATTCTGTCGTGGTGAAGTCCTCATACAATTGAACGTAGATAGCGCTCACATCAAGGTTTGGGGCAATATACTCTACGATCTGCGTAAATACCGTTCAGAGAAAAACCACATTGGAGATGTCAACTTGACAGAATATGCGGATTCGTAGTTCTGTTGTTGTAACGTCTAGGCAGAAAATTATGATTCCAACGACTCATTCCGAGCAAGATTCTCAGTGGTTTTCTATTGAGGCGGCCATTGAACATGATGACGGTGCTGCGGCAAAAGAGCACTTGGCCGCGGGGCAAGAAATCACATATCGCGATCCCCTCTTGGGAAATGCGTTGATACGAGAGTGGCCAGATGGGCGTCGTGAGGTTATCAAAGCAGATTTGGAGGGGAACATTACAGTTATCCGCTCCTTATGAGACATGCCCGTTAGAGTCGATCAAGGAAGATATCCATATTGCTCTTCAATGTCTCTGCACTGATTTCCTTCTTTCGCTGCATCGACAGAACCTTTGCATTTCCTTCCGAATTTTTACCCATCGCGGCTTTGGATATAGCTGCGGCGGCCTTGGCTTCGGCTGGTGTTAGCGATGACCGAACTTCTGCATCGGCGATTTCACGTTCCCTTGCCGCCATAGAGAATTGCGAGACACTGGCAGCGTGGTTCGCGCGGTCAATAGGGATGGGACACCACAGATCGAGCCGCTTCTTATCCGGTCGATTATCTACCAGCTGCTTGTTCAGACATTCAACTTCGCTTCGATAGATAGTGTACTCGGAGGATTTGTATGCCTTGGCGAGCGTGCCGGCGGTAATCTCCTTCGCAGAATAGGCGATCCGAAAGGCTAGTGCGAAGAGATCAGACAGTGCCCGCTTTCTCCCAAATGTATAGTGATGCAGTTCTTGGGCCAAGTTTGCAGCGTCGAACGTGAACAGGCTCGGAGCTACTACGGTTAATGCCGTGATGGTGTTTTTCCAGTCTTCGCTATCTGGTGGATCAGGCAACATAACAATTGGTTGAGCCAATAGTCGTTGCTGCTCCTCACCTGGCCGCTTCATTAAGCGGCTGAGCATAGAGAAATTTGCTGCGAAGAGAAATGGAATACCGATGTATCCCAATGACATCAACATCTGCGAGACCCGAGTGTTGGCACTGTCACTGCCGGTCACAAACTGGAGCTCGTCGGCGATCAAGAATGGAATCCCATCTCGATACGCAAGCCGACGACATTTCTTCGTTAATTCATATGTTTTTCCGTCCTGGTTAGCTAGAGAGCTCATTACATCGCGAGATGATGATCTGCTTTGAACGGTAACGAGCCAGGGTGGGTGTATGCGAAATGGAGGGTGGTTCGCATCGACGGTCACCTCGCCTTCAGTCGATAGAAGGCGGCGAAATGCTCGAAGAATCTCAGTCTTCCCAATGCCGGCCAATCCCGTAAGACACAATGGCGGAGAGAAATCTGCCAATGGAGCTGCTTCAGCGTAGAGCCCCTTCATAAAGGTTCGTGCATCTGGATACACGCTTGAGCAATGGGACGATGAAATCCCAATCAACCGATGCAGTATGTTCAGGCATTGATTGGTTGGATAAAAGACCGAGCGAAGCGCTTGGCGGAGCTCATGTGTTGCATCTTCCAAGGGCAGTGCGGAGAATCTTTCAGACACAGCTCCATGAGTTGCAACCTTTTGACGAAGATCCTCAGTATCTGTCAGGCCAACAAATCGTTCACACCAATAGGAGTGACTACTCATGCCGCATCCTTTTTGTTGGGCGAAGTGCTTACTTTATTTGGCTTAGCTTTTCTTCCGTGCTTCCGCTGCCCGGCATCCCATTTTTTCCCTGTACTTTCCTCGAAACGCTGCTGATATTCAGCCTGATTGGCATGCTTGTGCACTCGAAATGCAGATCGTGCCATGCGACGGGATTCTTCCCATTGATTGAGGTCGAATAGTGACATCCAAAGAGATTCTTCATCACCGCGAATGCGTAGTTTTGCATCAAGCATGATCAAGCGTCCCTGTACTTCGATCCAAACATGTCTCAGGCACAGATCCATAATGTAACCATTGACGGTAATGCGAGCATCTGTTGACGGCAGTAAGGATTGCAGATATTCCATTTCTTCGGATTTTGCCGGGGTAAATCTCCTCGACCCAAGATAAATACCGTCTCCTCGCAGCGTAAATTCCTGTGGAGTTAAGAATGTTCGGACTGCATTCTCTAAGCTCGTAGGCTGCGCATCATTTCTATAACGGGAGTCGTAATATTCCCAAAGGCCGGCAGGGGTGGGTATGACATTGGCGAGTTCGCCGTCCGGATCTATTCGGTCCTCAACGTATGACGCATGGTTAAATCTGATGGCCGCAATGATTTCTCTCTTCGCTAATTCAACGGGTGTGAGTGCGCTTTGAATATAAGTTGGCGCGCCCTCCTTTTTCAGTTCACGAGGATGGGATGATTCGATGGTTGCCTTGGATTGTCCTGACCAAGATGGGGTCATCCCTCTGATGGGGAATCGGCTTTCAACATCCTCGATAAGCCTCTGTCGGGATCCGGGACCGCGATCAGCCGTGATATGGCCGGGAAGACCAATGCTCGTCCAATCTCCCTCCTTGTACTGTATGCCCCACAAACTTAAGAAAAATTCCTTCGGTACGGCCATGCAATAAAGCATCATTCGGTAGGCAGCCGATTTTTCTTTTCCCAGACAAAAACCGATTCCGACGATATATCCGGTTAGAACATCTCTTGCGGTGACAACGCAAAGAGGTCCCGAGGGTTTCCCCTCAACATAGCTTTTCGGGACTTCTGATACATAGTATGCGTCGACCTCTACGCGCTCCATAAGATTGGCGATCTCTTCAGAGTATCGCCCCTTAGAACGAGCTATTTTTACCCTATATCTTGCGTGTCCATAGAGAGCTTTCTGAACGTTTTCTCGCCCTATTTCTTTGTGAACTATGTATGTAAATTGGCGGTATGTTGGGAACGGCTTGCCATGTGGTTGCAAGAAAATTTTTTGACCAGAGGGTAATTTTGAAACCTGGCATTTGAATTCACTACTCATCGCTTCGGAGTAAATTCGACTCATTGTCTTTCCCAGCGTAGCGTGCTTATGATAGCTATCGACGCAAGTCTTGATCATTTCGGCGCTGCGGCCATGGCCGTAGTCTTTTCCGAACGCTAGAGAAGGCGCACCAAATTTTTTATGAGGAAAGCTTTCTCGCTTCCATTTTCCACTGCGGTGGAACGGTGGAAGCAGGGACCATTCATCCATTCCGAAGCAGATAAAGGTTAAAAGCCAAAGGCGGAATCGGGATGCGTTTTGCTTTGGTCTACACTGGCTGGCGAATTTCGTTATCGCTGCTTGTGGCCGCTTCGAAGAGAGAATTGCATCTATGTTTGAGACAGCGTCTTTGATGAGGCTGAGTCGTGCCATCACACGATCCTTATGGAGAATGGCGGCGTCCATTCTGTTTAAATCTATTTGGCTCAAATCTAGGCCAGAAAGCTCATGAAGCCACGGGGGCAACGTGGATTGTTCATCGTTTTGGATAATGCGGCCTTCAGTCGCAGCTTCTTCAAACGCGATTCTAGGTACGAAAATTAAATTTGCAATGGCCGCATTCTTCTGGCTAGGTGAGCAGCCGAAGAGCGCCAAGATGACGCGATCCGAGTTCGCGTCGCTCTTCAGGAAATGATATGTAATCCCCTTGAGAATGCTTCGCCATCCATTGGGTGCGGAAATTTGAGTACCTATATGCATGGTTCGCACTCAAACCAATCTTTGTAGACCTCTATGACATCCCGAATTTCGGAATTCATGGGACGATTAATAAGGATCGGCTTAAATAGGTCGACTCTCAAGTCTCTATGCCAAACTGCCTGATAGAAAACTGTCCTGATTTCGTGAATGGAATAGATACCCCGCTCGGAGTAGTAGTCAATTACGTCGCTCGGTGGAATCCCGAGATTCAGCGCGGAGTGGTATCGCTCGACGATATCTGCTCTAGCGTCGTTGGAGATGGAGAGCACTTCACTATGATGCAGAAAGAGCTGGCGTAAATTGGCGGAGACGTTGTGATCGATTTGATCTTGTGAAACGGAGACCGTCCTGATAGAAGCTGAGGCGTAATAAGCTTCTTCGATTTCATATCGAGCTAGAAGTCGAATTGGACCGTCTTTTTTATCATGAGCTATTGGACGTTTGAATGCAGATAGCTTGTCTTTGATATTCCAATTGATGCAGTTGAGGGGGCGATCATCCTTTTTTATTGCCCATAGAAGATCCCCACACCATGGATAGACAATAGATATTCGCTTAGACTTCTCTTGCAGCGAGGCCAAAACGGTGGGAAGTTCGTCGAGCATCTCCAGTTGCTCAGCAGTTTGGATTGTCCCTGCAAGATGTTGAAGCCGATCTCGATCAGCTTCGGGATGCGACCATAAGGGATGAACAGTTGCATTCGGATTGAGCATGCGTTGCTCTTGTAATCCTACGACCTCTGGGTGATATAGACCTAGTAGCGCCGCATTGCGCTCCGGGGTCGATAGAAGGTGTACCTCTCGGCCACCCAATTTCTGCGGCGTCAGAATGAAGGCATGCGAGATTGAAGGTGCTTCCTTGACTGTCGCCAGGATGCCTGGAACGTAGTGATCATTCCAAATAGGTTCTTTTTGCCGTTGGAAGATTGTCTTGGCTCTAGCAATACTGATGTACTTGCCTGCCATTATGGTGCTCCATAGGAAAAATTGTATTTTTAAAAATACATCAAGGCCTTGCCCCAAGTTTGGGCAAAGCGTGTCCTTGACTTGCTTTCCTAGAGAGGTGATACTTCAAGCGCCAACCGGAAGTAATTGCCTCTCTAGGCGAGCAAAGCCGAATCTTTCAGCAATGAGGGTTCGGTTTTTTGCTTTCTGCTTCTTATCTCCTTTCTTTATCTACCTTGCTTGTCAGCTGCGCCGTTCAGGAGTCGACGTGACAACTCGTCTACCGCAAAGCACTCACCTTGCTTCAATCCCAGAGCAATAGCGATTTGGTGGCTTTGGCCGCGCATGCATTTCCGTTTGCCTTCAAGCACCTGATATACCAAGCCAGCGGAGAAGCCTCGGACTCTCGCCCATTCTGCGACTGAAGTCCCACTTATCTCGAAAAGAGCTTTCGCGGAGGCGGTGTTGTATGACTGAGTAGTCATCGATTTTAACTAATTGGTCTGAAATAAAACCAATTTAGCATATTTATTTGAAAAACTTCAAGTTTGTATATATTATCGATCACATGGACAAACATATAAACACTAATCTACACAAACGTCTTTCACCCGGATTCGGGGCGAGGCTGAAGGAAGAGCGTGAGCGACTCGAAATGAGCCAAACGCAATTTGGGGAGATTGGTGGGGTAGGTCGCTTAGCGCAAAGGCAATACGAATCGGAGACCACGTCTCCGACTATTCGATATATGACAGCGATTGAAAGAGCTGGCGTTGATATTAATTACGTCCTGTTTGGCGCTAAGTACGAGATCAAGACGTTGACTGCGAGTGACTTGGATAGGATCGAAGAACGAGCCTACCGATGGGTAGAGGCTGTAGCCGAAAGGCGTCCTGATGGGAAGTTAGACAGTACGTCACGGCGGTTTCTGTGCCAAGTCATCCAAAGGCTGTTCATCCAAATTGAACAGGGAGTCTTGAGTACAGATACTGATATCGAATCTCTTATTCATCTAGAGCCAATTTCCCGCGAAAGGAGTTGAGATGGCTCAGCTTAGCGATTTGGCCGATGTGATAGCGAGCCTTGCAAAAGTTGCAGCAGACCCCTTGCTTCGGCTAAAAAGTGAAGCAGAAATCGATCAGCTGTTTTACGAGATGTTGGACGAAACAATCCCGTTGGACGACGATGATGTTGCGGTGCCGTGGGCTTCCTCATCCTTGTCTATCGCTGATTTCTCGGCTACGCGGTCGACTCAAGGTACTGTAACGCCGACGCTGAGAATTATTGAGCCGCGACACGATGAACTGCTGAACGGCTGGATCGGCCGTATGGTTCATGAAAATTGCGATTCGGGTTCGGCTCAGACGATGAGCAGAATGCTGAAGAACGCCAGACAGATCGATCTTGATATTCCTCTGGACGCCGATATTTCAAAATTCGCTCCACTTTTGCTCCAGGCGGCCCGGGAAGATTTTCTACGATATCTTACTTTCGACGCCTTCAATCGCGCACTGATTGCCCCAAGTGGCAACAAACCTGGGACGAAGTCAGCTAAGCATCTCGCAGCGTATGAACGACATGCGATTTTCAAATTACCGAGTAAGTACTTAAAACTCTGCCCCGGTTGCGTAGAGGGTGATTTAGCCAAGCATAGCTATTCATATTGGCGCAGGAGTCATCAAATATCTGGATGTCTGTGGTGTGATATTCATGATGAACCCTTGCGTATCGTGCAGGATAAAGATGCCGCCAATTTTTGTCCGCATCAGGTTGACTCATTTGAAGACGTTCGCCTTCTTCAACTGTCGACTGGACAAGTCGAACTGTTGAAACGCTATCGGTGCATTGCCAGCGCGGTTCTTCAGGATGCGCCACAGATTTTGGAGGGAGCTGCTAACGAAATTTTCGGACATCGCTCAAGAATGCTTGAGCTTAGAAGTGGCAGAGTTGGGAAGAAAAAGACGGTTAGCCAATATATACAGGAGATTCTGCCTGCCTGGTGGCTTGCCGAAACCTTTCCGAGGATTAAGTGGGCTCCCAACAAACACATTCCTGCCATTGACGGTGCTTGCACAACTCAGACGGCTAAGCTGTGCACAACAAACACATTTTGCATGCTGGCTGCAGTTTTCTATGAGGATGCGGAGGAGGCCTTGGCTGCTCTCATGAATCCGCAAAGGAAACCTCGTGATCGCGAAAAGGGAGCTGCATACTGGTCAAGGAAAGAGGTATGGGATCTCTACGTCAGCGAACGTGGAAACGTGGCTCGAGTTGCTGAACGACTGAACATGTATTCAACTACGGTATCGGTCGGTTTGCGTAATCAAGGGCTCCCCGCATTGGGGCATTCTGCCAGCGTGAAAGCATCCCTTGAGCGATTTCTGTCGGGCGAGTCTATAGCTGAAACATGTTACTCAGAGGAGGACATCGCAGCGCTGGAGGCAGTTATCAGAGCTGCGTGTACACCTCTCAAAGCCGCCACGGATGCGATGAAAAGGCAGAGACGAAACGATGGGGCCGATGAGGCGCGCTACGTACGCGTGGGATGAGTTGGGTTACGGAAATGACCTCTCGATTGTTTCCATACGATTTATGGCCGGGATTTCTGGATCAGGAGTCGCTGTACAGTTGGTGCGCCCGAGTTCATCGGCTGTCTGCTAGTCTGTCCTCAAAGGCAACTAGTAAGCAGCTGTTCGGCGACCAGTTATCTGGCGCGCGGACCGATTTTCCTACGCCACTAAATTCTTTACTTGATCAAGTTGGTAGTACCTTGGGAAGCGCTGAGAGCCTTCTGGCCGATCGAACGATGTTTGGTTTCTATCGGGGATTCCTGCCGGTCGAGCGATGCGAGGAGTTGGCAGACGCTGTAATGAATGGCCCTTTTTCGCGTGTCCACTATGCGCTTGGCTTGTCGGCTAGCCTATCTTTCACTTCTAGATGTCTCAAGTTCTGTCGGCATTGTCTTAGAGAAGAGGCTAATGACAAGGTTGGATGGTGGAAAATCAATGAGCAGTGGCCGGCAGTGTTTGTTTGCAATGTTCACGGTCAGCCGCTTGACCGCTTTTTTATCGAACGTGGAGCAGAGTGGCTGCTACCAAGCGACGCCCTGATAGCGGAGCCTCTTAGGCAGATGGTGCGAGATGAATCAGGCCTTTCACATCTAGCGAAGATTTCTCAAATCTGCAGAGCGACTCTGCAGGCGACAGAACTAGACTTGCAGACTGAGACTTTGCGCTATTGTTATCTGTTTGCGGCGAAAGGGCGAGGCCTTCTCTCGATGGACGGTGCATTGCGCCTCGCTGATCTGAGAGACGGTTGGCTCAAGTGGGCAGGTACAGCAATTGAGCTTCCAGAACTCCTGTTTGCAAAGGAAGTTACAGGGGGCAATGCAGGATTTATCGGACAACTAGTGCGTTCATATCCTGGCATACGACATCCCCTCAAGCATTTTCTTTTAATCGCTTATTTGTTCGACAGCTTGGCGGAATTTCGCGAAACGAACAAGATTGTCTCGGATATTTTACGGAGCGAAGGCACTGATGCAGCTAAAAGCCATCTCTGCGACCTAAGAACCAAGTTGGCAACACTTGTAGTAGGTCGGGCGATGTCCGTCAACGCTGCCGCGGCTGACATCGGTGTCGCAGCGAGCCAGGCAATCAAGTATCTGAAGAAGGTAAGAATTGAGTACGAAAGGCGCCCTCGAATAGTCGGTACCCCAAAAGAGGGACGGTTGATTGAGTTGCTTCAATGCGGCAGTCCACGAGCTGTGATCTGCGAAGAGCTTAATCTTCGCAATAGTTTCATTAAGGACTATCTTTCCCATAGGCCTGCGCTCAGATCGACGTATCAGGCAGTTAGTTTGGAAAGAACGCGTGAGATGTATCGGGGTAACTTTCTGAAGATCGTACAAATGTATCCCTCGATGAGACTTAAAGAGATTCAGAAAATCCCTCAGAATGGCTATCAATGGTTACGGCGGAATGATGCCGAATGGCTTTCCGCTACGCTTCCGTCGCTATGGAGCTAAGTCGACGTAGTTTGATAGATTGTAGAGAGTGTGGCTCGGATTCTAGTGGTCGACTTGGGGTGGCTTGCTCAGATGACAGTAGCATTTGCGCTGAAGACATGGGAAACATCAAAATCGGCGCATTCTGGGCAACCGAGGCGGGAGCATTCTCCGTCGATTTCAGCACTTTGTGCGGCCTTTGACATGAAGCAGATTGCGAGGGAGATTGTGCGTCATGGCATTGTTCAGCCACTAGAGATGCCTCATCAAAACGGCAAGAAGATGTTTGCTAAGGTGCAGCGAATTGGAAAAGAGGTTGGCATGGCGAAGGCCTGCGAACGCAGGAAAGTTCCCATGGAGAGCTTGCATCACCGGAGGCTCGATGACGCGGTAAATATCGCTAGATTAATGCCATGTATGCTTGGAAATGCTTTTCTCCGTGAGGCCCCCAATTTAACTTGCCGACCGAATGGGCAGCTATGAAATTCAATGTTTTTATCGACACCGAGTTTACGGATTTTCTTGATCCGCAACTAATCAGTATTGGACTTGTGGCCGAAACAGGAGAGGAGTTTTACGCCGAACTGCCCTACAACATCAGGGAATGTAGCGAATTTGTGAAGGTAGCGGTGCTTCCTTTGCTTGGTTATGCTCCTCATGCAGAAGTGAATAAAGACGATTTGTATGGAAAGATAACGCAGTGGTTGCGTCTGGTTCGTCCCACTGATGCGGAGGTCCATATCTGCTACGACTATCAGACCGACTGGGATTTATTCTATGACGCACTGGATGGTAGGGTTCCTCCCTGGTGCAAACGCCGACTCGTAGCGGACAGAATCAACGAGTTGCTTCGCTATGAGTACCATAAGAAGAATGCCTTGCCGGAGCACCATGCGTTAAACGACGCGAGGGCTAATTGTTACGCCTTCAGAGAAGTGCCCTAGACACACCACCGCACACACTGACTAGTGCAGACGCCGCGGAAGACCGCTTCTGGCCGATTGCGGACTCGTCCATACATTCATTGCTATTACCTACTGTCGCTAGGCTTAACTATGAAGGCCTGTTTTTCATTACGGTCAAAACCTGCCGCTTCATAGAATTTAAAGGTTGCTTCATCTTTTCTGCCTGTGAGTAGCATGACCTTGTAGCAATTCTGAAGCCACGCACAAGACAGCGCTTCAGCTACTACGGCCTTCCCATATCCTTTTGCTCTATGGTTACCATGAGTGACGACGTTTTCAATAATGCCGTACGGTCTACATCCACGAGTCAGATTTGGGATGACGGTGATCGTGCAGCTTGAAACCAACTTCCCGTCTGTATATGCACCTATATATTGGTAGCGAGGATTATTGCTCAGCTCATCCCATATCGCTTCGACTGAGGCAGTCTCTGGTAGCGGGATGTCAGCGTCGTGAAGATGGTCGTATAGAGCTAGCAACTCTGGTAGCTCCGACTTAGCAATTTTGCGTATTTCCATTCCTCATCCTTTATTCGGGCAGTGTCAGTTACAAATCAAAGGGCTCGTTCGATAATAATTTCCCAAGCTGTTTTGGGTTTCTCATATTTGTTCGTTGTGATGTGCTCCAAAGCAATCACATTCCAGCCATTCGCAAAGAGTCGTTGCACCGTATTTTCATCAAAAAAGCGTTTTGATTTTCCCTTCGCCAAAAAGTAATTTGGCTCTATTTCCTTGCCTTCATCCGCGCCAAAATTCTTATCCTCTGTCGAGTTCAATCGACATAGTAGTATGCCGCCTAGGCGCAGCGATTGCCTGATGCGCTCGACAATGGATACTGTGTCTTCCCAAGTGAAATAGTGCAGCGACAAACTAGCCAGGGTGACACCTAGATTGATGGCTTCTTCAGGTAAGGGATCGCGGACGTCCCTTTGTTCGATGTGCGCAGAGGGCACTCTGATCTTCGTCGCTGCTACAGCATCGGATGACAAATCGAAACTGATTACTTGCAGACCCGCATTCTCCAGGACGGTGGTGTCGTCACCATAGCCACAGCCTATTTCGAGCACCGGGCGTCCACCAGAACGCGTTTTAATCAATGTCAGCCATCGTTCGAGCCAAGGATCGGGGAACATGAGATTCATATTTTTAGATTATTTTTGAAACGATTTCCACCACTTCTTCGTAGTCGATGCCAGGCCTAGCCGATGTGTGGACATCGAGTAATACCAAGTCGCGATCTATGCCAGCCAACGTCAACTAGCGAAAACGCACCATTATCGATAGTCAGCAACGGCGTATTTTCGCAGAACTTTGCATAGTTCAACGGCAGCTTCTGGCCGATTGCAGCTGTCGGCATGCGATTTTGTCGTCAGACCTAAGTGAAGAGATAAGGTGGCTTAGTCGCCAAGGACGTAATTCGCGCACATTTCTGCAACATCCTGAATTTCGGCGAAATCTTCGCGTGTGCGGAGCACAGCCAGAACCTCGTAAATTTGTGCTTTTCTTGGAATAATCTCAGTGGCGCTATGGGTCATCCATTCAACGAGCAGTGGGCGCAACTCGCTGGATGGCAATGAAGAGACTTCTTTTCTCGTCGGGACACGGGCATTCAGTCGCTGCTTGCTGCCAACTACGCGAGTTTCCGCCGACTTGATGTTTGCGAGAGGAACGCCAAAAAATTGATTTGATTCCATTTCTTATTCCTGCCTTCACGAGTCACAAGATTAGGTCATCATACAAGTTACTTCTGTGAATGTCTCTTCCTGCCCGAGGCTGTGTAAAAACGTGGAATTTTTCAGCTGATTGAAAAGCCGGCCTTTCAAATCGGCCGTTATTCAATTTTTTCCATATCGGGAGGGTCTCCCTAACCACGATCTTTTTACAAATTAGCGTTTTTACACAGCCTCGGCCGAAAGAGGACCTCAAGAATCCACCCGGGGCACGCCTTGCCTCCGAAAAGACATTCACTATGTTAATGACAGGCAGGCGTGACGAGCCTGATATGAGTGCTAGGAATAAACACGCATGCACTGTGAAATGTGGATCCGCTCAGACCACTCTAAGTCCAGTCATGCCGCACATTATCGAAGTCGAAATTAATAGGCTCAGTAGCGCTCCAGACCACCAAACTCGATTGGCAGTTGATACATTGACGCCATGTGCCAGCATCACCACACGCAGTCCGGAGAATAAGTGGGTCAGTACAAAAAATACGCCGAGCGCATAGTGAGGCAAGAGGCGGATGTTCCAGACATCGTGGATCAATCCGGTCGGCAGTCCGGCAGCGA
>Ga0209913_1000990_pt1 | contig 18698 bp, 16 predicted proteins | sample PersoiDNA2013203_FD_185805 | JGI IMG/M metagenome (GOLD analysis project Ga0209913, IMG submission 185805) | Permafrost soil microbial communities from the Arctic, to analyse light accelerated degradation of dissolved organic matter (DOM) -... | ecosystem: Environmental > Terrestrial > Soil >... | reverse complement strand
GTGTAGTAGACGCCCCAGTTGATCATCGATGCAGCCAGGTGGGCCTTCGGACCGAAGCTGGTCATGTCGCTGTCCCAGCCGAATGCATAGACGCCTTTTTCTTGCGCAGTCTGAACAACAGCGGCGGAGTCGGTGTTTTGCATCAGCACGTCAACGCCTTGACCGATCAGTGTGGTGGCAGCTTCACGTTCCTTGCCCGGATCGAACCACTTGTTCACCCAGACCACGCGTGTGGTTGCCTTCGGATTGATCGAGCGCGCACCCAGGGTGAAGGCGTCGATATTGCGGACGACTTCAGGAATTGGCACCGACGCGACCACGCCCAGCTTGCCGGACTTGCTCATCTTGCCGGCGACCACGCCAGCCAGGTAAGCGCCTTCATACGTACGCACATCGTATTGCGCCAGATTGTCGGCGGTCTTGAAGCCGGTGGCGTGTTCGAATTTGACGTCCGGGAATTCCTTGGCGACTTTCAGCATTGCTTCCATGTAGCCGAAGGTGGTGCCGAAAATCAGCTTGTTGCCGTCGGTTGCCAGTTGGCGCATTACGCGCTCAGCGTCGGCTGCCGATTCCGGCACGTTTTCGACGAAGGTGGTTTTGACCTTGTCGCCGAATTTGGCTTCGACTGCCTTGCGGCCGTTGTCATGCGCAAAAGTCCAGCCTGCATCGCCAACCGGTCCGATGTAGACGAAGGCGACCTTCAGCGGGTCTGCCTTGGGCGCAGGAGCGGCCGCAGCAGCAGGCGCAGCGGCCGGTGCCGGTTCTTCTTTCTTGCCACAGCCGATCAACGAGGCTGCGGCGATGGTGGCGAGCATCGCAATCGAGGCTCTGCGCGAAATTTTCATTTGTTTCTCCCTAAGCGAAGCGTTGTTGGTAAATAAAAGCAAAACAGCAAAATCAAAACATCAATCGAACTACATAAAAAACTGCGCAAGAACTACAAACTCAGGACGCGCCCGGGCGGAAAGGCTTGCCCAGCGAAGCCGGCATGTTCAGGCGAATCCAGTCCGGATTGCGCGAGATCATTGCCAGCACCACGATGGTCGCCACATACGGCAGCATCGACAAAATCTGTGACGGGATCGTGACGCCGATGCCTTGCAGATAAAACTGCAGAATCGTCACGCCACCAAACAGCAGGGATCCCAGCAAGACGCGTGCCGGACGCCACGTTGCAAACGCCGTCAGCGCCAGCGCGATCCAGCCGCGTCCGGACACCAGACCTTCGACCCACATCGGCGTGTACACCAGCGACAGATAGGCACCGGCCAGACCGCAGCAGGCACCGCCGAACAACAGGGCCATGAAGCGGATGCCGCGCACCGAATAGCCCAGCGCGTGCGCCGACTCCGGCGACTCGCCGACCGCGCGCAGAATCAACCCGGCGCGTGTGCGGTACAGAAACCACGCAATCGCCGCGCACAACAGCAGCGCGACATATGCCATCCAATGCTGATTGAAAAATGCCGGGCCGACGAAAGGAATGCCGTTCAGTCCGGGAATGCCGGTAGTTTGCGCAGGCAGCGCGAGACCGACAAAACGCTGGCCGATAAAGGCCGACAAGCCGGCGCCGAAGATCGACAAGGCAAGTCCGGTCGCGACCTGATTGGTCGCCAGTACCAGCGCCAGCCAGGAGAACAGCGTTGCCATCAGCATGCCGCACAGTGCGCCCGCCATGAAACCCAGCAGCGGGCTCTTGGTGGTGTAGCCGACTGCGAAGCCGGCAATCGCCGCGACCAGCATCATGCCTTCCGCGCCCAGATTGAGTACGCCGGCGCGTTCATTGATGAGCAAGCCCATGGCCGCCAGCAGCAACGGTGTGCCGGCATTGATTGAGGCTGCGATGAGAGGAGCGAGTTGGTCCATGTCGTGTGTACCTTTATTCTTGATTTTTCCAGCGCAGGCGATAGTCGATCAGCGTGTCGCAAGCCAGCAGCAGGAACAGCAGCATGCCCTGGAATACGCCCGTGATCGCCGACGGCAAGCCGAGGCGCGATTGCGCCAGCTCGCCACCCAGATACAGCAGCGACATGATCAGTCCGCCGAATACCGCTCCGATAGGATGCAGACGGCCGATGAAGGCGACGATGATCGCCGCGAAACCGTAACCCGGCGACACCGACGGCAGCAATTGACCGATCGGTCCGGCGATTTCAAATGCGCCCGCCAGACCGGCGAAGCCGCCCGAAATCAGCAGCGACACCCACAAGGCGTTGCGGCTGGAAAAACCGGCATAGCGCGCAGCATGCGGGGCTACACCGCCGACCATCAGCGAGAAGCCGCGGAAGCTGCGCATCATGAACACCGCCATCACGATCGCCGCCACGATGGTCACTGCAAAGCCGATGTGCAGGCGCGTGCCGCTCATCAGCGTCGGTAGCATGAACTCGCTGGAGAACACTTTCGATTGCGGGAAGTTCATGCCGTTCGGATCCTTCAGCGGGCCGTTGACTGCATACATCAGCAGCAGCTGCGCCACGTAGGTCAGCATCAGCGACACCAGGATCTCATTGGCGTTGAACTTGTCGCGCAAGAGCGCCGTGATACTGGCCCAGAATGCGCCGCCGACCACACCGGCAATGATCATCAATATCAAACCGACACCGCCGGAGACAGCATGATCGGGCACGTCTATCCATACCAGCATCGCACCCGCGCACAAGGCACCGACGGTGAACTGGCCTTCGGCGCCGATGTTCCAGATGCTGGCGCGGAAGCACACCGCCAGACCGAGCGCGCACAAAATCAGCGGGATCGATTTCAGCAGCAGTTCGCTGATGGCGCGCTTGCTGCTGAACGGATCGACGAGGAAGACTTTCAGACCTGCAATCGGATCCTTGCCCAAGGCGATGAACAGCAATGCACCCAGGAACAGGGTCAGGATGATCGCAATGACCGGCGACAGATAAGTCATGCGGCGCGATGGCGTTCCCCGCAATTCCAGCCGGAAGGGCAGAGAGGTAAAAGCGGATTTAAACATGGGCAGCCTCCGCACCAGCGTTTGGTGCATCCTCGTTCCACAAGCCGCTCATCCATAAACCAACCTGCTCGCGCGTGGCCTGTTCGATGGGAATCGAAGGTGACAACTGTCCCTTGGCGATCACGTGCAGGCGGTCGCACAGCGCGAACAATTCGTCGAGTTCTTCAGAGATCACCAGCACGGCGCAGCCTTCTTGTTTAAGCGCCAGAATTTCGGCGTGAATTTGCGCAGCGGCGCCGACGTCGACGCCCCAAGTCGGTTGAGCGACGATGAAGACGCTGGGTTTGCGCTCCATTTCTCGGCCGACGATGAATTTTTGCAGGTTGCCGCCGGACAGGCTTTTCGCCAGCGCATCGGGACCGCTGGCCTTGACCTTGAAGCGTTCGATGATCGACGCCGCGATCTTGCGGGTGTAGCCGAAATCGATCATGCCGTGCTTTACGTACGGCACTTTTTGATGCGACAGCAGCATGTTGGCCGACAGACTCAGCGTCGGCACGGCGCCGCGGCCGAGACGTTCTTCCGGCACCAGGCCGAGACCTTTTGCACGGCGTGGATTGGGCGCCAGATGGCCGACGGCGCTGCCGGTCAGCATGATCATGTTGGGCGCGGCGCGCTGATCTTCACCGGACAGCGCCGCCAGTAATTCTTGCTGGCCGTTGCCGGACACGCCGGCGATGCCGACGATTTCACCGGCGCGTACTTCGCATTCGATGTCTTTCAGTTCCGTGGCAAACAGATGCGCCTTCGGCAGGCACAGGCGATTGATGTGCAGCTTGCGCTCATTGCGTTGGGACTCTGGATTGCGTTCGCGGCGCAGGCGCACCAGTTCGTCGCCGATCATCATGCGCGACAGCCCGGCACTGGTTTCATTGCGCGGATCGCAGTTGCCGGTCACGCGGCCGCCGCGCATCACGGTGGCGCTGTGGCACAGCGCGCGGATTTCGTCGAGCTTGTGGCTGATATAGAGAATGCTGCAACCTTCATCGGCCAGTTTGCGCAGCGTGACAAACAGCTTCTCGACCGCTTGCGGCGTCAGCACCGAAGTCGGTTCATCGAGGATCAGCAACTGCGGATTGGTCAGCAGCGCGCGCACGATTTCCACGCGCTGGCGTTCGCCGACCGACAGAGTGTGGACGTGGCGATTCGGCTCCAGCTCCAGGCCGTATTTTTCACCGGTCTGGCGGATACGCGCAATCAGCTCCTGCATATCGGTGTCTGAATCCAGGCCCAGTGCGATGTTTTCAGCAACCGTCAGCGTGTCGAACAGCGAGAAATGCTGGAACACCATGGCGATGCCGAGCTTGCGCGCGATTTGCGGATTGGCGATGTGCACCAGTTCACCGTTCCAGTAAATCTCGCCGGCGTCGGGTTTGACGGTGCCGAAGATGATCTTCATCAGCGTCGACTTGCCGGCGCCGTTTTCGCCGAGCACGGCATGGATTTCACCGGGCGCGACGCTCAGGTTGATATCGTCGTTGGCCAGCACGCCGGGATAGGCTTTGCGGATGTGCGCGATGTGCAGGCGGGAAGATGGTGCAGTCACGGATTCCCCTTTAGAGACCGGCGCGGTTGCGCGCGCAGGCGGTCTTTACGTTATTCAAATGATCTGCGGAATTTACCATAGCCAGATTGTCAACAATCAGGAAAATGATCACTTTGGTCACTTGTTCCCGCCACGATGTGCCCAGCGTGTCGTGCGCTTCTCGATGATGGCAAACAGCTCGTACATCGCCATCGCCATGGCGCCGATGACGACCAGACCGGCAAAGGCCAGCGGCATCTTCATCGACGAGCCGGCCGACACCAGCAGATAGCCGATGCCTTCGTTGGAGGCGTTCATTTCCGACACGGTCGAGCCGACGAAAGCCAGCGTGATGGCGACCTTCAGCGAGGCGAAAAAATACGGCAGCGAGCGCGGCAGGCCGACCTTGAGCAGGATGTCCATCCGCTTGGCGCCGAGCACGCGCAGCACGTCTTCCAGTTCCGGCTCCAGCGTGGCCAGGCCGGTGGCGATGTTGACCATGATCGGGAAGAAAGAAATCAGGAAAGCCGTCAGGATCGCCGGACCGGCACCGATACCGAACCACACCACCAGCACCGGCACGAAGGCGGCTTTGGGCAGCGCATTGAAGGCGGTCATCAAAGGATAGGCGGCGGCGTACAGCAGCGGCGACGAACCGATCAGGAAGCCCAGCGATACACCCACCGCCACCGCGATGGCGAAGCCCACCATGGTGACCCAGAAGGTGCTGATGGCGTGATGTGCAATCGGGCCGGCGAATTCAATCATGGCTTCGATGATCGCCATCGGGCTGGGAAAGATGAACTCGGACACTTCCAGCACGCTGCAGATGAACTGCCACACCACCAGAATGGCGAGCAGCAGCAGCCACGGCGCCAGCGTACGGGCGGCTTTGTTCAGGGAGGAAGGTTTTTTCATGTTCGCCTCGGCTTAGGTATTTCTGACGCGGCCGATATGCTCGCGCAACTCGTGCACCAGGGCGTTGAATGGATCGGTATAAGTGAGCTCCAGTTCGCGCGGACGCGGCAGCGGATTTTCCTTGCGCGCCACAATGCGGCCGGGACGTTTGCTCATGACATAAATGGTGTCGGCAAGGAAGGCGGCTTCGCGCAGATCGTGGGTGACCAGGATCACGTTGAATTTGCGCTCGGTCCACAGATCGCGCAGCACACACCACAGTTCTTCGCGGGTGAAGGCATCCAGCGCGCCGAACGGCTCGTCCAGCAGCAGCATCTTCGGTTCATGAATCAACGCGCGGCAGATCGAAGCACGTTGCTGCATGCCGCCCGACAGCTCCCACGGAAACTTGTCCGCGTAGCCATCAAGGCCGACGGTCTTGAGCAGTTTGAGCGCACGCTCGGTGTATTGCGCTTTGTTCTTCTTGAAGCCGGTGCGATAGGGCTCGACGATTTCCAGCGGCAGCAGGACGTTGTCGAGTGTGGTGCGCCAGGGCAGCAGCGTCGGCGCCTGAAAGGCCATGCCGACAAATTTCAACGGGCCGGTCACATCTGCGCCGGCGATGGCGACACTGCCGCGAGTCGGACGCTTGAGGCCGGTCGCCAGTTTCATGAAGGTCGACTTGCCGCAGCCGGACGGGCCGACGATGGCGATGAACTCTCCCTGCCTGGTTTGCAGGGAGATATCTTCCACCGCGAATTCGTCGGAACCGTCGTATGACAGGAAGACGCGACGGAAATCGACAAAGATGTCGTCAGCCGTGGTGCTCACGGCTGCTTCTGCAGTTTCAGCTTGCAAGATTATTTCCCGAAAACGTTGAGCGCTTCTTTGGACGGCAGGTAAGCAGCGGTCCAGACCTTGTCCGGGTTGACGCGTGTCTTGGTGCCATAGGCATCGGAGACTTGGGAAGCCATCAGCGTCAGGCGCGGCAGGAACACCTGGCCATAACCTTCGGATTTGGCGTGCGGTGTGGCGATGGCGCTGGAGATGGCCAGCTTGAGGCGGCGCAGTTCCAGCTTCTCGTCGATCAGGCCATCGCGTTCCTTGAGCACCTTGATGGCGGCTTCAGGATTGGCCAGGACGTCCTTGGTCGCTTTGGCGAAGGCGCGCAGGAAGCCCTTGAGCGCTTCCGGATTGGTCTTCATCAGGCTTTCATTAGCAATGATGGCGTTGCCGTACAGCTTGACGCCGTAGTCGGGGAACATCATCACGTTAATGTCCTGATCCTTGATGCCACGTGCATTCAGGTTCAGCAGCGAGGTGAAATAGAAACCGGTGATGGCGTCGACATCGCCGCGCGCCAGCATGGTTTCACGCAGCGGCGGATCCATGCTGATCCAGTTGGCCTTGGAGGCATCCAGTCCGTTGGCCTTGGCGAAGATCGGATAGCCGCGTCGACCGGCGTCAAATACCGGCGAGCCCAGTTTCTTGCCGACCAGATCGGCCGGCGTTTTGATGCCGGTTTTTTTTAGCGAAAAGATGGCGGCGGGCGTGTCGTTGTAGACCATCATCACGGCCATCGGCTTGCCAGGCGAGCTCGGATTGTTGGCGGTGAATTCCATCAGCGCGGCCATGTCGGCAAAGCCCATGTCGTAGGTGCCCGAGGCCACGCGATTGACCGCGTTGCCCGAACCGCTACCGGCGTCAATGATGACGTCGAGTTTCTCTTGCGCAAAATAACCCTTCGACTTCGCCACCAGGAACAGCGCAGAGGGACCTTCAAAGCGCCAGTCGAGCTGGAACTTGATCTTGGTTTCCTGTGCGAAGGCGGATGCGCAGGCGGCGCTGAGCAATACGGCGGCAGTGTATTTGAAGAGTTTCTTTGCGTACATGGTTGGTTTCCCTTTTTTTTGATCCATTGACCCGGTGATCGGTTGATTCCGCTGGCTTGGCACCGTCCCTGATGCTGTTGCCAATGCGGCCGTATTTTGTGAATCGGTTTCCGACAGATGACGTAGTGCGGATGTGCTGTGAAAAGCATTTACTGTGCCAAGAACATCGGATGTGTTCTGCGCGGCGGCAGTGGGTGGCTTTGGCAAGGCCGCAAGGCCGGGGAGAAAAACGGCTGTGGTTGTCGACTTTCCGGTAGCTTCAGTTTTGTCGACAATTTAAAAAATATTTTGCAACAATTTGGTGCTTTCGCGCACCTGTCTAGAAGTCGTTGCACTAAAAACAGTATTCTTACGCGCTTGTAAGCCTTGTAAGGTCTGGATAAGCCGCTGATCTTAATTTAGTACTGTCGTTCTATATCCTGTCGACAATTTTCATTCACGACGCTTGTTTTTGGCCGCCGATAAGGCACTTCGTAGGATTGCTGTCGCGTCCGCAGGCACCGGCTCCCTATTGCTCTTTTCTCGTTTTCTGCACCACGCTTTTTGCGCGACTGTCATGCGCGATGGCGGATACCTGTCAGCGATTCTGTTTTTAATCGCCCCGGCGTTTGTCGACAGTTTTTTTGAGGTGTGCTTTTTTGCTGGCACGACGTTTGCATTAACGAACCCGGCGGATTGAGCTTCGGCAGATGCCGGCAGCAATATGCCCGACCTTGTTTGAATGGGTGAGCAAATGAAGGAGCGCATGGCGCGTGAAGGCGAATAACTGAGCAAACGATAAAACGCATGCTCACTGAAGCAGGTCATCACACGCCGTGGGCATGGGATCCGGATTTTATTTTTCGTGAATTGTAAAAAGGGAGAAACGTATGAAGAAAAGTGCAATGGGGATGTGCTTGACTACTGCAGCGCTGGCTGTTTCGGCCATGGGCAGCATGTCGGCCAACGCTGCCGACTGGGCGGACAATTCGATTGGTATTCGCTACGGTACGCAATTTGCCGAGCCGTTCAATTCGCAGGACATCGCGAAAAAAATCGTCAACTTCACGCATGCCAGCGGCTACAAATATGGCACCAACTATCTGAACGTCGACTTGCTGATGTCGGATAGCAAAGACAATGAATCGCAAGAAGCCTATATCGTTTACCGTCATACACTGGACATCGGTAAAGTTGCCGGCAAGGACCTCTCTTTCGGCCCTGCACGCGGCTTTGGTCTGACTGCAGGTTTTGACTGGAACACCAAAAACGATCCCGGCTACAGCTCGCGCAAGCGCATGATCGTTGCCGGTCCTACAGTGATGCTGGATGTTCCTGGTTTTCTGAACATCAGCCTGCTGGCCCTCTGGGAAAGCAATCAGCCGCTGAATAACGGCGTACGTATGTCGAGCCGTTATTCCTACGACACGCACCCGATGTTGAACGCAGCATGGGGCATTCCGTTCGGCATGAGCGGCTTCGCATTTGAAGGCTACGTGAACTACATCGCCGCCAAGGGCAAGAACGAATTCGGCGGTGGCACTGCGCCTGAACTGAACTTTGACGGTCAGATCATGTACGACGTCGGCACGCCGCTGGGCATGGGCAAGAACACCTTCCGCGTCGGTGTGGAATATCAATACTGGCGCAACAAGTTCGGCAATCCTAGCAATGTTCCTGGCTCGCTGGCCAAGACGCCTATGCTTCGCGCCGAATACCATTTCTAAATGGTTCTGCAAACGACACGGTGCGGGCGTCGCGCCGGGTCGTTTTGTTTCGGCAGCTTCTGCCGGAGCTTAAATGCCGGGTCTTCGGATCCGGCATTTTTTATTGGAGAATCGATTGAGAAATCGATTGATAATGGATGCCTATGCTATTGGCATAAGTTCTGCTCAATGGATAGGGGCGATCAGCCGGTTTGTTTTTGTCAACAAAGCGGGTTAGTGTTTGTGATGAATTGGTGCTGAGCTTGCACTAATTTTGACGCGCTGCACTAAAACAGGTTCTGCGTGGCGTCCTCGAAAGCAAGGCTGCATCTGGATGTTGTCACTAACGGGTCGTGTCGCGCGGTGCGAAGCAGGTTGAAGAAATTGTCGACAATGATTGTTTGAAATCACTGTCGCCAACTAAACGATATAAATAGTTTTCAAGCGGATAGCTAAACTTGTCCGCCAACGAATTCACGAATTGAAAAGCGGGACAACATGGAAGCGTACATCTTCGAGTGGCTCAACCTCTTGCTGCGTTGGCTGCATGTCATCACGGCGATTGCCTGGATAGGTTCGTCGTTCTACTTCGTCTGGCTCGACAACAGCCTGACCAAACCGCAAGACCCGGAGCTGCTGGAAAAGGGCGTCGGCGGCGAATTATGGGCGGTGCATGGCGGAGGCTTCTACAACCCGCAAAAATACCTGCTGGCGCCGAAGACGCTGCCGCAGAACTTGCACTGGTTCTTCTGGGAGTCTTATAGCACGTGGCTGTCGGGCTTCGCGTTGTTCTCGGTGCTGTATTTGTTCAATGCAGGCACCTTCCTGGTCGACAAACACGTGCTCGACATGACGGCGACGACGGCAGTGTTTGCCGCACTCGGCTATCTGGTGGCGGGCTGGGTGGTGTATGACGCCATTTGCCGTCTGCTCGGCGACAAGCCGGGCGGTGATCGTGTGGTCGGTGTGCTGGTGACGATCTATGTCGTTGCTGCGGTCTGGGTGGCGTGTCATGTGTTTTCCGGACGCGCTGCTTTTCTGATGACGGGCGCATCGCTGGCGACGGTGATGAGCGCCAACGTGCTGTTCTGGATCATCCCCGGACAACGCAAGATGGTGGCGTCGATGCGCGCCGGCCAGAGTCCTGATCCTATTCACGGCAAGCGCGGCAAGCAGCGCAGTGTGCACAACACCTATTTCACGCTGCCGGTGATTTTTGCCATGCTGTCGAACCATTACAGCATGACGTATAGCGCCGGCAACAACTGGCTGGTGCTGTTGCTGATCATGCTGGCGGGCGTGTTGATCCGACAGTTCTTCGTCCTCAAGCACAAGGGTATTTTTAAGTGGCAGTATCCTGCTGCTGCGGTCGTGATCCTGGCCGGTGTAGCCGCGTGGATCGCGCCGAAGTCGGCGTTGCAGTCAGCACCGGCCGCGGCTCAGGGCGCTCCGGCGGTCTCGTTCGCACAAGTGCAACAGGTCATTGAGACGCGCTGCATTCAGTGCCATGCAGCCAAACCGACGCTGATGCCAGTGCCAGGCAAGGGCATCCTGCTCGACAGCAAGGACGCTATCCTGCAGCACGCCCAGCAGATCTATCAGCAGGCCGTGGTGCAAAAGGCCATGCCGCTGGGGAACATGACCAACATTACCGACGACGAGCGCGCATTGCTGGGTAAGTGGTTTGAAGCGGGCGCCAAGGGCGAATAGCCAGATACAGAAATGCCGGGAAAACAAAAAGGCTGAACATCATGTTCAGCCTTTTTGTTTTGTGCGGACAGTGTTGTCGGCAGCTTACTTCGCCTGATACGGATGTTCCGCGCGCCAGTGATCGGCGATGTCGATGCGGCGGCAGATCCAGACGCGCTCGTGCGACTGCACATAGTCGAGGAAGCGCTGCAGCGCGGCGAAGCGGCCCGGGCGGCCCAGCAGGCGGCAGTGCATGCCGATGGACAGCATCTTGGGTGCTTCTTCGCCTTCTGCATACAGCACGTCGAAGCTATCCTTGAGGTATTGCAAGAACTGCTCGCCGGTGTTGAAGCCTTGCGGCGTGGCAAAGCGCATGTCGTTGGTGTCGAGCGTGTACGGCACCACCAGATGCGGCTGTTCGCTGCCGTCGGCGAGCGCAACCTTGGTCCAGAACGGCAGGTCGTCGCCGTAGTAGTCGGAGTCGTAGCTGAAGCCGCCGTGCTCGACTACCAGCTGACGTGTATTGGGAGAGTCGCGGCCGGTGTACCAGCCTTGCGGATGGATGCCGGTCAGCTTGCGAAAAATCTCGACCGCGGCGCGCATGTGTTCGCGCTCTGTCTCAATGCCCATGTTCTGATAGTGGATCCAGCGCAGGCCGTGGCAGGCGATCTCGTGGCCCAGTTCGACAAAGGCCTGAGTAACATCCGGATGGCGCTCCAGCGCCATGGCCACGCCGAACACCGTCAGCGGCAGCCGGCGTTTTTCGAATTCGCGCAGGATGCGCCAGACACCGACGCGTGAGCCGTACTCATAGATCGACTCCATCGACAGATGGCGTGCCGGATAGGCAGCAGCACCGATGATCTCGGACAAGAATTGCTCCGACGCCGGGTCGCCGTGCAGCACCGAGTTTTCGCCGCCTTCTTCATAGTTCAGGACAAACTGCACGGCGATTTTGGCCTTGCCCGGCCAGTTGGCGTGAGGGACGTTGCGACCGTAACCGATCAGGTCGCGTGGGTAATTGTCTGAATGTTGCATGTTGGCTTTATGTTGATGAAGATGAATGTTCGAATAATGGTGTCAACGAGCGCCGAAATTCTGCAGGATACCGCTGTAGAGCTTCGGTAACGGCCGCGCATAATCGCCGCGTTTGGCCGTTTGTAGTTTTAGCATTAGCAAGGATTCTGCCAGCTTCACGGCCGCCGTGACACCTTCGATCACAGGCGCCTTGATATCGTCACTGATTGCACTGCACAAATCGGCCATGCCGGCGCATCCGAGCACGATGGCCTCAGCGCCGTCTTCGTCCAGTGCCCGGCGGCATTCGTCAGTGATGATGCGGCGCGCATCGGAGTGTGGGTCTTCCAATTCAAGCACAGCCAGTTCGCACGCCCGTACGTTGCGGCAAAAGCGTTCCATGCCGTAACGCTCGGCCAGATGCCAGGCCATCCCGCAGGTGCGCTGCAAGGTGGTAACGACGCTGAACGACGGCGCAATCAGACTGGCGTAATGCATGGCGGCTTCGGCGATGCCGATGACCGGGCCGTTGGCGACTTCTCGCGCCGCGTACAACCCGGGGTCGCCGAAGCAGGCGATGACGTAGGCATCGCAGCCTTCATCTTCACCGTTGATGATTTCTTCAAGCAAACCGGGAACTGCCAGCGCTTCGTCGTAGTAGCTTTCGATCGAGGCCGGACCCATCGCCGGGCTTACGCCAAGAATGCGGGTGCCGGGTGAGGCGACGGCCCGCGCACAATCGGTCATCTTGGCGGTCATGCTCAGCGTGGTATTGGGATTGATGATTTTGATCAGCATGGCGTCCTTACTTCTTTACTGCGTTGAGCAGCAGGTAGCCGGCAGCGCCGATGAACATCCCGATGAACCAGGAGAAGTCGGCCAGCAGATGCAACTGAGGAATCATCACGCAGGAGATTGCTGCGAGGGCAGCGAACACCAGGGCCTTGACGGCTGTGGTGTTTACTCCGCCCTGGTACCAGTAGCGGCCCCGGGCGTGCATCGTATAAAGGTCATCCAGCACAATCTCACGGCGTTGAATCAGGTAGTAATCTGCAATCAAGATGCCGTAGAGCGGACCGATCAGACTGCCCAGCACGTCCAGCGTGTAGTGGATCACGGCCGGATTGTTGAACAGATTCCAGGGTGTGATGAAGATCGATAGGGTTGCCGCAAGCATGCCGCCGGTACGCCAACTGATGTGCTTTGGCGCGACATTGGAAAAGTCGAACGCAGCCGAAACAAAATTGGCAACAATATTGATGCCGATCGTGGCGATGAGGAAGGTCAGCGCACCCAGCACGACCGCCGTGGTGTTGTCGATCCTCGAGACGGTTTCCACCGGATCGGTAATCAACTGGCCAAATAGCGGCAGCGTGGCCGAGGTCGTGATGACCGTGATGACGGAGAACGCCAGAAAGTTGACCGGCAGGCCCCAGAAGTTGCCGCGTTTGACATCGCTGAAGGTGTGGCAGTAGCGTGAGAAGTCGCCGAAGTTGAGCATCGGGCCGGAGAAGTAAGACACCACCAGCGCAATTGCCGTCAGCATCACCGGGAGCGCATCCCAGCCGCTGTATTTCACATGGCCGAGATTGAGTCCGATGTTTTGCCAACCAGCCTTGTAGACCATCCAGCCTGCCAGCAGAAACATCACTGCATACACGGCGGGGCCGGCAAAGTCGATGAACTTCTTGATCGCCTCCATGCCCTTCCAGAACACCAGCGCCTGCAGCAGCCACAGCAGCAGAAATCCGCCCCAACCCAGCGCCGATAGTCCGAGAAAGCCATTCACATGCACATCGGCATAGATTGCCAATGCAGGGAAGAATTTAAGTGCGACGACGATGAATGCACTGGATGCCAGATAGGTTTGGATGCCGTACCAGGCTACCGCGATCAGACCTCGGATCGCTGCCGGAATGTTGGCGCCGAGCACGCCGAAGGAGGCGCGCGAGATCACGGGATAAGGCACGCCGCTGGCTTGGCTGGGGCGTGCGATCAAGTTGCAGAAAAAATTGACGATGGCGATGCCGATCAGCAGCGACAGAAGTACTTGCCAGCTGCTCAGGCCAAGCGCGAAAAGGCTTCCGGCAAAAACGTAGCCGCCGACGCTGTGCACATCGGACATCCAGAAAGCAAAGATGTTGTAGGCGCCCCAGGTTTGCTTCTTTAGCGGCGCCAGATCGGTATTGGCGAGACGGTCGCTGTAGTGCTGAGGGAAATCGGCTGCATTGTCGTGTCGCAACGGCTGCGCGGCAAGCGTGCCGGGCGATGGCTGGGGCATTGTCATGATGTATCTCCGGAGATGATCGTCTGTAGTCGCTAGGGCTTGCTATTCCGAGCCATCGGGCAAGTGTTGGCAATACAAAAAAGACGAGAAATCGCAGAAATCTTCTGGCGAGCAGGCCTCAGTCTCGCACCTATGCTTATGCAAACGGCAGCGTCTGAGGGTACGTCGCCTTCTTTATTTGCCCAGCACCGCACGCAAATCGAAATGATCGTCGTCGTTGGGCCGGACGCGGTCTTCGCACAAGTGCAAATGGTGCGCCATGTGTTCTTGCGCCAGCGCGATGTCGCCGCTCTCCAGCGCCGCCAGCACTGTGTCGTGTTCATCAAAGGAGCAGGCATTGTGTCCCGGCGCCTCGGTCTTGGCGATCATCAGGGTGGTGCGCGACACCAGCTTGCGCAGCGTGTCGACCAGCAAGGCGTTGCCGGTCAGTTCCGCCAGCGCCAGGTGAAATTGCGCTGACAGCCTGATCCAGCGCGGACGGTCGCCGGTCAGGTACGACTGGCGTTCTTCTTCGACCATCTTGCGCATGCCGGCAATCTGGCGTGTGCTGGCTTCGCGCCCGACCTTGTCGAGTACCGCGTATTCAATGATGTTGCGCAACTCGAACATGTCTTTCACCTCCGTGTTCGAGGGGCTGGCGATGAAGGCGCCGCGGTTGGCTTCCAGATCAACCATGCCTTCCGTGGCCAGGCGCGACAGCACCTTGCGCACCGTGTGGCGGGCTGTATCGTAAATCTGGCACAAGACCTGCTCAGTCAGCTTGGTGCGCGGCGGTAGGCGATGTTCCATGATGGCGTCGTAGATGTCCTGGTAAATACGTTCTTCCACCGCCGGCGACTGATCGCGAGCGGTGGTTTGCGAGGCCAGGAAGGAGCGGGATGTCTTGGTTGATTTGGTCATGGCTTTTAAGAATGACATCAATGAGAGAAGAGAGCTAACTGCGGAGAGCGGCGTGATGACGGAATACGGAGCAGGAGTCGTACCGGCGCGAAGAATTGTCGACAATGAATAAATTTATTTGCAACAATTTGGTGAGTTCCTGCACCAGAATTGACGATTTTTCATCTTGTTTGCACCACAACGCGATACGGTACAGAGGAAGTATCGCCACGCTCAGTATGGTCACAAGCGATGTCGTAACAATCCGCAGCGTGTGTTGTTGCTGCGAAAGCTGAAAAATTTTATTGTCGACAATCTTTTGCTGGTTTTTCATCAGAAATTGCTCATGCGTTTTGACGATTCTTTTTATCTTATGCAAGAACCGTACTTGCTTTGCCTTGTCTGTTGCTCAGTACGCTGAAGATTGCGGCCAAAAGCCCATCACCATTCACGGCGCAAGCGGTGTCGGCGGTGCAAACAGCGCAAGTCTTTTACAATGATTCACTGCTCATCCGGGGCGCAACTGTATTGCTTCGATCCGGTGTGAGTACCGCATTTTTATCGTTATCTTCACAGGCTCACTTATGTCTTCACCTTCATCGTCCCTGAATACTCTTATCACTGCCTTTCTGGATAAAGAACACGACGCACAATCGCGTTTCTTGCAAGAACTGGTGCGTGTGCCGTCGGACAATCCTGCCGGCGATTGTGCCGCACATGGTGTGCGTGCAAAGCAGCTGCTCGAAGAGCTTGGTTTTGAAGTCGAGGCGCATGTCATTCCCGATGCGCTGGTCAAGGCCAACGGCATGATCTCGGCGACCAATCTGATCGTGCGCAAGCGCTTCGGTACTGGCGGCCCGACCATTGCACTGAACGCGCACGGCGACGTGGTGCCGCCGGGCCTCGGCTGGAGCAAGGATCCCTACGGTGGTGAAATCGTGCAAGACGCTGAACACGGCCCGGTCATGTACGGCCGCGGCGTGGCCGTGTCAAAGTCGGATTTCGCGACCTACACCTGGGCGCTGCTGGCATTGATCGCCGCAGAAAAGCAGGGTGTCGTATTGAACGGCGCGATCGAATTGCAATTCACTTACGACGAAGAAGCCGGCGGCGACATCGGGCCGAAGTGGATATTGGAACAGGGCCTGAGCAAACCGGACTATGCGGTGTCGGCGGGCTTCGCCTACGGTATCACCTCCGCGCACAACGGTTGCCTGCATCTGGAAGTTACGGTCAAGGGCAAGCAGGCGCACGCGGCCATGCCGCATACGGGTATCGATGCGATCGAGGCTGCCACCGGCATCCTGCAAGCCTTGTATGCCTATCGCTCTGAACTGGCGAAGAAGAAATCCAAGGTCACCGGCATCAATCATGCAACGCTGAACGTCGGCCTGATCAAGGGGGGCATCAATACCAATGTCGTGCCGGATCTCGCATCGTTCCGACTGGATCGCCGCATGATTCCGGAAGAAGCGGGTTTCGACGCCGAGGGAGATCTGCGCCGCGTGATCGATGCCGCTGCAGCCAACTATCAGGGCATTGAAGTCAGCGTGCAGCGCATTCTGCTGGCAGAGCCGCTGGCCGAGTTGCCGGGTGTCGAAAAACTGATCGCAGCGTTTCAGCGCAATGCCGAAGCCGTGTTGGGAGAACCGGTCGTCGCGCACGGCGTGCCGCTGTACACCGATGCGCGCCACTATACCAAGCAAGGCATCCCGACGATTCTGTACGGAGCCGGACCACGCACGCTGATGGAGGCGCGCGGTCATAATTCGGATGAGAATTTGCGTCTGGACGACTTGCTGAAAGCGACCAAGGTAGTGACGCTAGCGATGGGTGAATTGTTGCAAGCCTGATCGTCCATATAAATTGCAAAAGTAAAAAACCTGCCGTCTTTAAACGGCAGGTTTTTCTATCGCGCTGAAAAATCAGCTTGGTCGGCAATTACTTCTTGATGGCGTCAGCGTTGCGGTTGGCGACGTCGACTTCGCGCTTGACGTGATCGGCTTGCAAGGTGGTGGCGTCATTGACGGTCTTGTCGGCGTCCTTCTTTTCTTGATGCTTGGCCTGGCGACGCACTGCGTCAGCCTTCTTCGCATCCTTCAGGTCACCGCTCTTCACATCGGCGTTTTCCACCTTCTGAGCGATCTCGCGTTTGGCTTCGTCCTTGTTCAGGGCCTTGACATCCTTGTGCACTGCCTTGCGGTCTTGTTTGATCGCTTTGGTGTCGTTATGGACTTCCGCCTTGTCGATCTGTACCTGGCTCGGTGCGATGGCGACCGGCGCCGAAGGCGGCACGACGACATTTTGTGCCGTCTGTGCGAACACAGGCAGAGTAACAGCGGAGAGAATCAGGGTAGCGATCAGTGCATTCGATTTCATGATGGATCCTTAATTAAGTTGCAGAACCGGCCCTTCTTTTGTCAGGCCTTGCTGCTATTAACGATCCGCGTCATGAAGCGACGACGTCAATTTGTTTCAAATCATACAAGTTTTGTAAGCAATCGTTGCCTGCATAATTTTTCTCCACCGTCTCAGTGTGCGGCGCCGAACGCTTCGACTTCCTGCATCAGGCGCGCCTTGTCGGCTGACGGGAGGAAGCTGGCATTGACGCCGTTGCGCGCCAGTTGCAGCAACTCTTCGCGCGTGAGCGCCAGTGACGAGGCGATCGCCAGATAGTTGGCGTTCATGTAGCCGCCGAAGTAGGCCGGATCATCCGAGTTCACCGTCACCGCCAGACCGGCGCGCAGCATGCGGGCGATATTGTGTTCGGCCATGTCGTCGACGACACACAGTTTGAGGTTGGACAGCGGGCATACGGTCAGCGGCATTTGTTCCTTGATCAGGCGTTGCATCAGCGCCGGATCTTCTTCGCTGCGTACACCATGATCGATGCGTTCGACCTTGAGCACGTCGAGTGCGCTGAGGACATATTCCGGTGGGCCTTCTTCGCCGGCATGGGCGACCAGGTGGAAACCGAGTTCCTTGCAACGCGCGAACACGCCGGCGAATTTTTCCGGCGGATTGCCGCGCTCGGACGAGTCCAGGCCGATACCGTTCCACAGGTCCTTGTACAGGTCGCGCAAGGGCAGGGCGGCGTCCAGCGTGGCGAAGGCGTCTTCTTCCGACAGATGGCGCAGGAAGGACATGATCATGGCGCTGGAGAAGCCGTGCTGGTCGCGCGCTTCACGCAGGGCGCGGGCGATACCGGCAAATACCACGTCGATGCCGATGCCGCGCTCGGTGTGCGTCTGCGGATCGAAGAAGATTTCTGCATGGCGCACATTGTCGGCGCGGGCATGGTCGATGTAGGCCATGGTCATGTCGTAGAAATCCTGCTCGGTGCGCAGCACGTTGGCGCCGGCGTAGTACAGGTCGAGGAAAGATTGCAGATCGGTGAAGGCGTAGGCCGCGCGCAATGCGTCGACCGAGGCGTAGGGCAGGTCGACTTTGTTGCGTTGCGCAAGGGCAAACAACAATTCCGGCTCCAGCGTGCCTTCGATATGCAGATGCAGCTCGGTCTTGGGCAGCGCTTCGATGAAAGCGCGCATCTCTGCGGAGAGGCTTGGGGTGGCGGAGGAAGTCATGGCTGGCCTTTGTATTGAACTGAAGCGGGTGAACTGAAACGGATAAATGGAAACAAATGAACTAAAGCGATGGCGTATTTTCTCAGAAATGCCGGAATAGGCTAAAAAACGCATCACTTGCAAAAACTAAACCAGCCGCGCGCTGACTAAGTTGGGAGGCGCGTAAGCGCAATATGGGGAGGTGGGAAGATAAAAGCGTAAAGATTTCGTTAAATTCTTCGCATCGCCGGATTTGCATGTTTTAATGCTGTGCCGTCAATGGG
>Ga0209913_1000988_pt1 | contig 18706 bp, 17 predicted proteins | sample PersoiDNA2013203_FD_185805 | JGI IMG/M metagenome (GOLD analysis project Ga0209913, IMG submission 185805) | Permafrost soil microbial communities from the Arctic, to analyse light accelerated degradation of dissolved organic matter (DOM) -... | ecosystem: Environmental > Terrestrial > Soil >... | reverse complement strand
GCCACCCACAAGAGTTGCTCGGCGAGCTGATCGGCGCCGCCCTTGAAGAGCTGGAAGCCAGCTTTCCGTACATCAAGGGCCAGCATGTGATTGCCACCGACGAAGAGGGCGATCCGCTGTATGAAGACGTAGGCCCCACGCCGCGTTTTCTGACGTTGTCGCGCCGCTATCTGCACGACATGTCCGCCAGTGCCGACGAACAGAAGCACTGACCAGCAGCCCTTAAACACTCTTCATCCCCCGTATTTCCGGGCCTCACAAGGGCCCGGAGTACCTCTGCGCGCGGCGAAAGTTCAAGCCAAAAAGCACTGACCGTTTAGTCAGGTATTTTTTTTGGCGAATCGCCATCTTCTCTGAACTTTTGAAAAACGCCTCAGGTCACAGCCAGTAAGCCATCACTTGGAACGGCCGTTTGAATAGGCGTTTCGCGCTTTACCGCCGGGCCCGCAGCCGCTTACCAGTGAGATGGACTTTAATGTTTTGAGGCGTTATCCAATGGAGTTGAAAACGATGAAGACCAGCACTGCCAAATCCACGTTTAACCACCTGCGCGGGCTCAAACTGGCCGCGCTGGCAATCGGCACCAGCTTCGTCCTGGCGGGCTGCGCCGGCAACCCACCGACCGAGCAGTACGCCGTGACCCAGTCTGCGGTCAACAGCGCAGTCAGCGCCGGCGGCACCGAGTTCGCCGCCGTGGAAATGAAGTCGGCCCAGGACAAGCTCAAGCAAGCCGAAATCGCCATGCACGACAAGAACTATGACGAAGCCCGTCGCCTGGCCGAGCAAGCCGAGTGGGACGCCCGCGTCGCCGAGCGTAAATCCCAGGCCGCCAAGGCCGAACAGGCGGTGAAGGACTCCCAGAAAGCGGTTGACGAGCTGCGCAAGGAAGGCATGCGCCCGGCCGCTATCCAGCAGAAATAAGCCGCCGCCCCTTGGCTGCATCGCACCCGATATCGAATTGAAAGGACGACACGACTATGCGCAAACAATTGATGATCCCTGCCCTGCTGGCGATGAGCGTTGCTCTGGCGGCGTGCTCCACCCCGCCGAACGCGAACCTGGAAAATGCACGGACCAACTTCTCGGCCCTGCAGGCCAACCCGCAAGCCACCAAGATAGCGGCCCTGGAAACCAAGGACGCCAGCGAATGGCTGGACAAGGCTGACAAGGCTTACCGCGACAAGGAAGACCAGAAGAAAGTCGACCAGTTGGCTTACCTGACCAACCAACGCGTTGAAGTGGCCAAAGACACCATCGCGCTGCGCGAATCCGAAGCCAAGCTGAAAAACGCCGGTGACGCGCGCGCCCGCGCCCTGCTCGATGCCCGTGATGCGCAGATCAAGCAACTGCAAGACAGCCTGAACGCCAAGCAGACCGAGCGCGGCACCCTGGTGACCTTTGGTGACGTGCTGTTTGCCACCAACAAGTCCGACCTGAAGTCCACCGGCCTGGTCAACATCACCAAGCTGGCGCAGTTCCTGCGCGATAATCCGGACCGTAAAGTGATCGTCGAAGGCTACACCGACAGCACTGGTTCCGATTCGTACAACCAGAGCCTGTCCGAGCGCCGTGCGGCCTCCGTACAGCGCGCACTGGCCCAGCAAGGCGTGGACATTTCGCGCATCGTGACCCAGGGCTATGGCAAGGAATACCCGGTTGCCGATAACGGCAGCGTGTCGGGCCGCGCCATGAACCGCCGCGTTGAAGTGACCATTTCCAACGACAACCAGCCAGTCAAGCCACGCTCGTCCGTCGCTTACTGATTGATTGATGCTGGAAACAAGAGCCCCACCTGAACGGTGGGGTTTTTTTGCCTATCAGCCGCCGATCTTACGACCGTTATCACTGTCCGGCATCATCGCTTGCATGCCTTGGCGACCGCCCATCATCTTGTTCAATTGCTCCATATCCGGCTGTCCGCCGGAACCGCCAGAGCCTGAGGAACCGCCAGCGCCCTGAGAACCACCACCACTACCACCACCTTGAGAACCACCTGCCCCCTGAGAACCGCCAGCACCACCACCTGCCAACATCTCCAGAAGCTTCTTGATCAGCTCAGGTTCCATCTTCCCCTGCTGCTGACCAACATCTTGCGAGCCACCCTGATCAAGGCTGTTCTGCCCATTGACCATGCCCATCGCTCTATCGATTGCACTGATAGCCATTCCGCTCTCCCGGATTTTTTCGTAAGGATTGTTATCAGCAACGCTGACAAGCCAATCAGTGGCGTCTTACGCAAAACGGTTCCAGGAATTTCAAGCCGGACGGTACTGCCCGCAACTGACTACTGCTGCAACTGCGGGGTTTCCTGGCCCACGCAACGCACGGCCTGTTTTTTGTTGTTCACCAGCACACCGCTGAGGCCTTTTTGCTCGGTATCGAACATCACCAGCACGCCATCGACGCATTGCGCCACTTGCGCTGCCGGGGTCAGGGAGATCTTGTAGTCCTCGCCGGGCACGGTCTTGAGCATGGTGAAGTCGCTGAGCAGCAACGCGTCGTCCGGTTTGGCGAAATGCAGGTAGCCATAAAACCACAGGCAACCGACGGTGCCGATGATGGTGCCGATGCCGGTGAGGATCAGCGGGATCATGTTGCGTTCTTCGCTCATTGCGGGCTCTCTGATGAGTCAACTTTAGGAATAGGGTAATTCGGAATTTCGCCCAGGCGGCGCAGGCCGTTGAAATGCAGCGGGTCGTCCAGATAACGCAGCATCACAGTTTGCCAGGTCTTGTCGGCAAAGGTCTGCACATGGCCGCCGCGGGTCAGTTGCAACACCCTGGGTGCAGGTGCGGCCTGATACAAGCGGATGCCATTGGACAGCGGCACGATGGGGTCATCCAGGCTGTGGAACAGCAGTTTCGGCACCCCGGTCAATTGGGGCATGGCATTGATCGCACTGTCGGCGTCGGGCACCAGCCAAGACAAGGGCACCTGAAACGGCCATGTTAACCAGGAGGTGCTCAGCGCGAATTGTCCTACGTCACGATAACTGGCAGGCACGCCGTCCAGCACCAGGGCCTTGAGTTGGGTCTGCCGCTCCGGGTGGGCTGCCAGATAGTGCACGGCCAGCGCGCCGCCCAGGCTTTGGCCGAGGACGATCAACGGCTGGCCCTGGGTTTCCGGCGCCTTGTCGAGCCAACTGAAAGCCGCGTCGACGTCCTGATAGATCGCCGGTAACGATGGCTTGCCTTGCGACAGCCCATAGCCGCGATAATCCAGCAACAGGACTTGATAGCCTTGCTCCGGCAACCACCAACTGCCGCCCAGGTGCCAGGCCAGGTTGCCACCGTTGCCGTGCAGGTGCAGCACCGTACCCTTGAGCGGCACCCCGGGTTTGGCCGGCAACCACCAGGCATGCAGCTTGACGCCATCGGCAGTGGTGAGCGTGACGTCGCGATACTCCAGGTGCGCCTTTTGCGGCGTGAACGGCAAGCCGGGCTCCGGGTAGAACAGCAGGGAACTGCAGCCGTTCAGTGTGAGTAGCAGGCAAAGAATGCCGAGGATTCTCATCCGTTGAAGCCTCGCTGATCGTCGAAATATTCAGGCGTGTGCAGTTGCAACTGTGGGAGGGGGCTTGCCCCCGATGGCGGTGGGTCAGTCACAGTTGCATTTACTGACACCGTTATCGGGAGCAAGCCCCCTCCCACCTTGTTGAACCGGTTGGGTCAGTTCAGCCTTTACAGGATGTTGGAGTAATCCGCCTCGATCCGATCCAGGCTCAAATGGTTGAGGAAGTTGGAGAAGCACATCCACGCCGCCAGTGCGTTCATGTCCCGGAACTGCTCCGGAAGGTACTTGGGCGGCACCACCAGACCTTCGTCGACCAACTGACGCAGGGTGCGCATGTCTTCCAGGGTGGTCTTGCCGCAGAACAGCAACGGCACTTGTTCCAGCTTGCCTTTGCGCACGGCCAGCTGGATGTAGTTGTAGACCATGATAAAGCCCTTGAGGTAGGACAAATCCTTGGTAAACGGCAGACCATTCGGCACCGAGCCGCGAAACACCCGGCTGGCGTTACCGTAGCTTTCGGCCATTTCAAAGCCTTGTTCACGGAAGAAGTCGAACACCTGCAGGAAGTCGGCGCCCTCTTCCACCATGTGGATCGCGCGGGTGCGGTTGGTCAGCTTGCGCAAGCGACTCGGGTAGGAGGCAAAGGTGATGATTTCCATCAGGATCGCCAAGCCTTCCTGGGTCACGGTGGACGATGGCGGGCCCTTGGACAGGAAGGTGCAGATCGGCTGGTTCTGGCCGTTGAGGGTGGTGCCCACATGCACCAGGCCTTCATGCACTTCGAGGGCGCGCACGTCGCGGTCGTTGAACATCGCATCGGCGCGGATCTTGATGTAGTCGGCACCCGCCGCCGCGTCGGCGACGATCCCGTCGGACTCGAACACGCGGATGGTTTCCTCGGCCTCGCCAAACACCTTGTTCAGGCGGGTTTGCAGCAGGCTGACCGCGTCCTTGGCGGTGAGGGTCTTGGCCTCGTCCTTCAGGTCGCCACGGCCGTCGATATTATTCAAGTAGTCGGAGAGCATCAGGCCGAGGTCCGCCAGGGTCGGATCGCCGGCGTGGAAGGCATCGGAGGCGGCGCCGTAGAGTTCCTGGGAAATCAGGCCGAAATCCTCGGTACCGCGCGCTTCGAGCATGCGCACCACCATGCGGTACTCCCGGCACATGCGGCGCATGATCTGGCCCACGGGACTGAACTGGCCGAGGCGGCGGGTGATGTCGCGCTCGATGTTCTGAAACTCCAGTTTTACCGCGCTCGAATCGAACGACAGTGGCCGGTTCAGGTAGTAATCGCGGTCCACCGCAGGCATTACCTTGCCCTTGCCCTTGAGGAAACCCTGGCGAATGTTCTCGTCCCATTTCACCGCGTCGAGGACGCGGATCGGTGTTTGCGCCAGCACAATGCGATCGGACAAGCTGCGTATCGTCTGCTGGTAATCGTCCACCCGGTACTTCCTCTTTAAACGTTATTTATCCGCACGCCGGTAGCGCACGGCTTCAACGAACACATCGGCATTGGCCGGGTCATCCAGGTAGGCAAACACCTGGTTCATGGGGCTGTCGACCAGTACGCCGGCACCTTCCACAGTGTCTACGGTGCTGCCGTGCAACGACTGTTGCCCGATGGCCTGGTGGATTTGCTCAAGGTCGAGGTTATAGACCACCAATTCGTGCGTTTCGTCGAGCTCGAACCCCGCCAGGACGTAATGCCCGCCGAATTTGCCCGGCAACGGCGCCGACAGATACCAGCGACTGCCATGGCGCGAGACGGTAAACACGTACTCATCGCGCTGGCCGGGCTTGGCCTGTGGGTAGCTCACGGCTTTGTAGCAGTGTTCACCGGCGCGGCTGATCTGCAAGTTGAGCGGCTCGCCCCAGGCATTCTTGCTCGTCCATTGGCCCAACAGCGCAGCAGGCGCCGCCTCACTGGCCGGCAGCGGCTCTTTGAAGGTCACCAGGCAACCGCTGAGTAAAAGGAACGACAAGGCGATGACCGCGACACGCCAGGCTTTCATTGGACACTCCCGGTGTCAGACCGAGGCCAACACCAAATGCATGTAACGCTTGAGGATCTCAAGCATCTCGTCAGCGCTCAGCGGCTCTGCGCCGTCCAGCAGGCCCTGATATTCCATCCGACTGATAATCGCCGTCAACACTTTGGCATCCTGTTGCGGCTCGCGCGAGCCCAATACCTGGAAAAACTGCCCGGTGCCCTGCAGCAGGATCTGCTGGTGGGAGCGCACCAACTCGGCCAGGCGCGGGTTGAGCAAGGCTTCCTGACGAAAGGCCTGTTCGGCCATCAGGTACTCGCGACGATTGCTCAATTGGCGCTGCACGTAATCGGCGGTCAGCCGCGCAATGTCATCGGCCAGTTGCGAGCGTGACTCCGGGCTACCATCGCCATACGCGACCATCTCGCGCAGCAGACCTTCGTTACGCACCCACAGCTTGCCCATGAACTCGGCGCTGCGCTCGACGTATTGGGCGAAGGTATCGGTGAGCAGGTCATCGATGTCTTTGAAGTAATAGGTGGTCGCCGACAAAGGCACCCCAGCCTCCGCCGCCACTGCGCGGTGGCGCACGGCCCGCACGCCGTCACGCACCACGATGCGCATGGCGGCATCGAGAATGTCCTGCCTGCGTTGCTCGCTGCCCCGGCGACTGGCCTTGCGGCCCTGGTACTGGACACTTTCAACCACGGCAGCGGCAATGCCGGCGGCGCCTTCTTGAGCGATTACGCGGTTCACGACACACATCCTTGAAAAGATCAAAACCTGGCGCTGTTTGCTTGACGCTTATTTACGCCACATAAAAAAGCCGCCTTATAAAAGGCGGCTTCGGATTTCGCTACGCTTACGCTTGTGGCCGCATATGCGGGAACAAGATCACGTCGCGAATCGACGGCGAGTTGGTCAACAACATCACCAGGCGGTCGATGCCGATACCTTCACCCGCGGTCGGCGGCATGCCGTATTCCAGGGCGCGCACGAAGTCGGCGTCGTAGTGCATGGCTTCGTCGTCGCCGGCGTCTTTGTCGGCCACCTGGGCCATGAAGCGCTCGGCCTGGTCTTCCGCGTCGTTCAGCTCGGAGTAGGCGTTGGCGATTTCGCGGCCGCCGATGAACAGTTCGAAACGGTCGGTGACGTTCGGGTTGTCATCGTTGCGACGAGCCAGCGGCGACACTTCGAACGGGTACTGGGTAATGAAGTGCGGCTGTTCCAGCTTGTGCTCCACCAGCTCTTCGAAAATCATCACCTGCAGCTTGCCCAGGCCTTCGAAGCCCAGCACCTTGGCGCCGGCTTTCTTGGCGATGGCGCGGGCCTTGTCGATGTCGGTCAGGTCGTCGGCGGTCAGCTCAGGGTTGTACTTGAGGATCGAGTCGAATACCGACAGACGCACGAACGGCTCGCCGAAGTGGAACACCTTGTCGCCATACGGCACATCGGTAGTCCCCAGAACGAGCTGCGCGAGTTCGCGGAACAGTTCTTCGGTCAGGTCCATGTTGTCTTCGTAGTCGGCGTAGGCCTGGTAGAACTCCAACATGGTGAACTCAGGGTTGTGCCGGGTCGAGACGCCTTCGTTACGGAAGTTGCGGTTGATCTCGAACACTTTCTCAAAGCCGCCGACAACAAGGCGCTTGAGGTACAGCTCAGGCGCGATACGCAGGTACATGCCCATGTCCAGCGCGTTGTGGTGGGTTTCGAACGGCTTGGCTGCGGCACCACCGGGGATGGTCTGCAGCATCGGCGTTTCCACTTCCAGGAAGTCACGCTTCATCAGGAAGGCGCGGGTGTGGGCAATCACTTGCGAACGCACGCGGAAGGTGTGGCGCACGTCTTCGTTGACGATCAGGTCAACGTAGCGCTGGCGATAGCGCTGCTCGGTGTCGGACAGGCCGTGGTGCTTGTCCGGCAGCGGGCGCAGGGATTTGGTCAGCAGGCGCACGCTGGTCATTTCAACGTACAGGTCGCCTTTGCCGGAACGGGCCAGGGTGCCTTCGGCGGCGATGATGTCGCCCAGGTCCCAGGTTTTCACGGCGGCCAGGGTTTCTTCCGACAGGGTCTTGCGGTTGACGTAGACCTGGATGCGCCCGGACATGTCCTGGATCACCATGAACGAGCCACGGTTGAGCATGATGCGACCCGCCACCTTGACCGGGATCGCAGCCTCTGCCAGCTCTTCCTTGGTCTTGTCCGCGTACTGTTTCTGCAAGTCTTCGCAGTAGGCATCGCGGCGGAAGTCGTTGGGGAAGGCATTGCCCTTGGCGCGCTCGGCAGCAAGCTTTTCCTTGCGCAGGGCGATCAGGGAGTTTTCTTCCTGTTGCAGGGCTTGCGGGTCGAGTTGTTGGTCGCTCATGTCTTTAAATTTTCCATCACAGGTTCGTTGCCCCCGCCACTGACGGGGGACTTGAGGTCGGGCTGGCGGTTTACAGCCCCGATTTGAGGCTGGCTTCCAGGTATTCGTCGATATCGCCGTCGAGCACCTTGTCGCAGTCGCTGCGTTCGATGTTAGTGCGCAGATCCTTGATCCGCGACGCATCCAGAACATAAGAACGGATCTGGTGACCCCAGCCGATATCCGACTTGGTGTCTTCCAACGCCTGGGAAGCGGCATTACGTTTCTGCATTTCCTGCTCGTACAACCTGGCCCGCAGCATTTTCATGGCGGTGTCCTTGTTCGCGTGCTGGGAACGCTCGTTCTGGCAACAGACCACGGTGTTGGTCGGCACGTGGGTAATACGTACAGCCGAGTCGGTGGTGTTTACGTGCTGACCACCGGCGCCGGAGGAGCGATAGGTGTCGATCCGCAGGTCGGACGGGTTGATCTCGATTTCGACCTTGTCGTCGATCTCTGGCGAGACGAACACCGCGCTGAACGACGTGTGGCGACGGTTGCCGGAGTCGAACGGGCTTTTGCGCACCAGACGATGCACGCCGATCTCGGTACGCAGCCAGCCGAAGGCGTATTCACCCTTGATGTGGACGGTCGCGCCTTTGATGCCGGCGACTTCACCGGCCGACAGTTCCATGATGGTTGCGTCGAAACCGCGTTTGTCGGCCCAGCGCAGGTACATGCGCAGCAGGATGTTGGCCCAATCCTGTGCTTCGGTGCCGCCGGAACCGGCCTGGATGTCCAGGTAGGCGTTGTTCGGGTCCATTTCGTGGCTGAACATGCGGCGGAATTCAAGTTTGGCGAGGTTTTCCTCGAGACGAGCCAGCTCGGCGACGACATCGCCCACTGCACCTTCGTCATTTTCTTCGACAGCCATGTCCAGCAGGTCGCGGCAATCGGCCAGACCGGTGTTCAACTCGTCCAGGGTGTCGACGATCTGCGCCAGCGCAGCGCGCTCGCGGCCCAGTTCCTGGGCGTATTCAGGGTTGTTCCAGACACTCGGATCTTCAAGCTCGCGATTGACTTCGGTCAGACGCTCATGCTTTTGATCGTAGTCAAAGATACCCCCGAATAGTTTCGGAGCGCTCGGACAGGTCCTTGATGGTGTTAAGGATCGGGTTGATTTCCATGGCGGGCAGCACTCGTTGGCGAACTTTTGAAAGCCGACGAGTATAACGACAAACGTGCGCAAACGGCAGTCCGCTTGGCGAAAAGACAGGTTCAAGAACAATGAAGATCCACGGTGAGAGGGGCAAATCGAGTCGTCGCCCCCCTCCCACACTTGGATCTGCACTGGCCTCAGATTATTCGATACCGACTTGGTTGCGCCCATTGTTCTTGGCCGTATACAACCCCTTGTCCGCGGCCATGATCAGTTGCCGGCAATCGGTGCCCTGCACCGGTGTCATGGTCGACAGGCCGATGCTGATGGTCAGGCTCGCGCCCTCGGCCGGGGCGATGTGCGGGATTTTCAGGGCTTCGACGGCCATGCGCAGTTTTTCGGCGACCAGGCGGGCGCCGCCCGGCGACGTGTTCGGCAGTACCAGGGCGAATTCTTCGCCGCCGTAGCGCGCCGGCAGGTCGGAAGGGCGGCTGCTGGCTTCGCGGATGCTGGCCGCAACTTTGCGCAGGGCTTCATCGCCTTCAACGTGGCCGAAGCTGTCGTTGTAGGTCTTGAAGAAGTCCACGTCGATCATCAGCAACGACAGTTGGGCCTGGTCACGCATGGCCCGGCGCCATTCAAGCTCCAGGTATTCGTCGAAGTGGCGGCGGTTGGACAGCCCGGTGAGGCCGTCGGAGTTCATCAGGCGTTGCAGCACCAGATTGGTGTCCAACAGTTGCTGCTGGCTGACGCGCAGCGCGCGATAGGCCGCATCACGCTGCAACAGGGTCATGTAGGAGCGTGAGTGATAGCGGATACGCGCCACCAGCTCGATGTTGTCCGGCAGCTTGACCAGATAGTCGTTGGCCCCCGCCGAGAACGCCGCGCTTTTGATCAGCGGGTCCTCCTTGGTGGAGAGCACGATGATCGGGATGTTCTGCGTGGCCGGGTGGTTGCGGTACTCGCGCACCAGCGTCAGGCCGTCCAGGCCGGGCATCACCAGGTCCTGCAGGATCACCGTAGGTTTAATGCGGATCGCCTGGGCGATGGCCTGGTGCGGGTCGGCGCAAAAGTGGAAGTCGATGTTTTCTTCATGGGCCAGGCCGCGCCGCACGGCTTCGCCGATCATGGCCTGGTCGTCCACCAGTAACACCATGGCGGCATTTTCGTCGGTCTTGATGCCGTCGATCTGTAAATCACTCATGTGCAGTCACCTGAATTACTACCAGCAGGCCAGCATCGCCGGGGGTATCGATCATTTTGTAAATACCTCCAGCAACCGGGGCGCAATTCTGTCCAGTGGGCGAATTTCAACAGCAGCATCAATCGCCGCCGCCGCTTTGGGCATGCCATACACCGCTGAACTCTGCTGGTCCTGAGCGATGGTCAGATATCCTTGTTCCCGCATTAATTTAAGCCCCTGGGCTCCGTCGCGGCCCATGCCGGTCAGCAGTACGCCGACGGCATCACCATTCCAGTGGCTGGCCACACTTTCGAAAAACACATCGATGGACGGCCGGTAAATCTCGTTCACCGGCTCGGCTGTATAGGCTAGCGTGCCATTTTTCAACAGGCGGATGTGATGATTGGTACCGGCCAGCAGCACCACCCCGCTTTGTGGCGGTTCCCCTTCGCGGGCCAGGCGCACCGGCAGGCCGGAAGCGCTGCTCAGCCACTCAGCCATGCCGGCGGCGAACACCTGGTCCACATGCTGCACCAGCACGATGGCGGCGGGAAAGTCCGGGGGCAAGCCCTTGAGCAGGATTTCCAGGGCCGCCGGGCCGCCAGCCGAAGAACCGATCGCCACCAGGCTCTGACGTTTGCCGGTGTTGCGCGGCGGCGCGGTTTCGGCGCGCACACGGCTGCCACGCTGGCCGATCAGCCAGCCAATATTGAGGATCTTGCGCAACAACGGCGCGGCGGCATCCTTGGGATTACCGACGCCCAGGGCCGGCGTATCCACCACATCCAGCGCGCCGTGGCCCATGGCTTCGAACACTCGGCTGACATTGGCCTGGCGGTCGACGGTGACGATCACAATTGCGCACGGGGTCTGGGCCATGATCTGCCGAGTGGCTTCCACGCCGTCCATCACCGGCATAATCAGGTCCATCAGGATCAGGTCCGGGGTCGATTCGGCGCAGCGCTGCACCGCCTCCAAGCCATTACTGGCCACCCACACCACCTGGTGCGCGGGCTCAAAGCTCACGGCGCGGCGTAACGCCTCCACGGCCATGGGCATGTCATTGACGATGGCAATCCTCATGCCTGCGCGCCTCCGATCAGTTCCACCACGGCGTCAAGGAGGGCGTCATCGTGAAAACTGGCTTTGGCTAGATAGTAGTCGGCGCCGGCGTCGAGTCCACGGCGTCGGTCTTCTTCGCGGTCCTTGTAGGACACCACCATCACCGGCAACGATTGCAGGCGAGTATCACGGCGCAAGAGTGTGACCAATTCAATACCATCCATACGAGGCATATCAATGTCAGTGATGAGCAGGTCGAAGTCTTCGGAGCGCAAGGCGTTCCAGCCGTCCATGCCATCGACGGCGACGGCCACTTCATAACCCCGATTAAGCAGCAATTTACGTTGCAACTCACGCACGGTGAGCGAATCGTCCACCACCAGCACCCGTTTACGCGGGGCTTCGACGGCCTGCTGGCTGCGCCGGGTGATACGCTCCAGGCGACCGGTGTTGAGCAGTTTGTCCACCGAGCGCAGCATATCCTCGACGTCGACGATCAACACCACCGAGCCATCGTCCAGCAACGCGCCGGCGGAAATATCCTGGACCTTGCCCAACCGATCATCCAGCGGCAGCACCACCAGCGTGCGCTCGCCGATAAAACGCTCCACGGCAATGCCATACACGGCATCGCGTTCGCGGATCACCACCACCTTCAACGTCTCTTCATTACCTTGCCCCGGCGGGCGCTGCAACAACTGGCTGGCGGCGACCAGGCCGACATGCCGGCCTTCGTGCCAGAAATGCTGGCGGCCTTCGAGTTGCACAATGTCGTCGGGCGCCAGGTCGCACATCCGCTCGATATGCGCCAGCGGGAAGGCATAGGCTTCTTCGCCGACTTCCACCACCAGGCTGCGCACCACCGACAGGGTCAACGGCACTTCCAAATGGAAGCGACTGCCCTGCCCCGCCGCTTGCTCCAGCACCACCGCGCCGCGCAGTTGGCGGACCATATGCTGCACCGCATCCAGGCCGACGCCACGCCCGGAAACTTCGGTAACCTTGTCGCGCAGGCTGAAGCCCGGCAGGAACAGGAACGTCAGCAACTCCTCCTCGCTGAGGTGCAAAGCGGTCTCCTGGGTCGACAGGTGCCGATCAACGATCGTGCCACGCAGGCGTTCGAGGTCGACGCCGTTACCGTCATCGCTCAGCTCCAGCACCAGCAAACCCGCCTGGTGTGAGGCTCTCAGGCGGATCAAGCCTTCGGCCGGCTTGCCCGCCAGCAGGCGTTGTTCGGGCGCTTCGATGCCATGGTCGACGGCATTGCGCAATAAGTGGGTGAGCGGCGCTTCGAGTTTCTCCAGCACGTCGCGGTCGACCTGGGTCTTTTCGCCCTCGATCTCCAGGCGCACCTGTTTGCCCAGGCTGCGGCCGAGGTCGCGCACCATGCGCGCCTGGCCGGCGAGCACATCGGCAAACGGGCGCATGCGGCAGGCCAGCGCGGTGTCGTAAAGCACCTGGGCGCGCTGACCTGCGTGCCAGGCGAACTCATCGAGCTCGACGGTTTTTTCCACCAGCAGGGCCTGGGCTTCGCTGAGCAGGCGGCGGGCATCGGCCAAGGCCTCCTGGGCTTCCAGGCTCAAGCCGACGGTTTTGAGGTGGCCATCAAGGTGGTCAAGCGCACGCACACCGTTGCCCTGAACCCGTTTGAGGCGTTGCAGGCTGGCCAGGTAAGGCTTGAGCCGCTGGGTTTCCACCAGGGATTTGCTCGACAGGTCCAGCAGGCTGTTCAAGCGCTCGGCGGTCACACGCAGTACGCGCTCGCCACCTTCGGTCATGCGCTTGCTATGACGCGGCGGCTCGCTGCCGAGGAGCGGCGCAGGCTCGGGTTCGGCGGGCAGCGCTTCGATCACCGGGGCGGGCGCGGGCGCAGGCGCAGGGGCAGGCGCGGGCGCGGACTGCGGCGCAACCTTGGCGGTTGGCTGCGACGGGTCGAGCAGGCGCTCCATCAATGCCACATACGCTTCGACATCCGCCGGCCCCACGGTATTGCCCGGCGTGGCGATGCGCATCAGCAGGTCGGTGCCTTGCAGCAACGCGTCGATATGCTCCGGTTGCAGATACAGGCGACCTTCCTGGGCGCTGACCAGGCAATCTTCCATGACATGCGACACGCTGACCCCGGCGTCCACCCCGACAATCCGCGCCGCGCCTTTGAGCGAGTGCGCGGCGCGCATACAGGCCTCGAGCTGGTCGGCCTGGGTCGGGTTACGTTCCAGGGCCAACAGGCCCGCGCTCAGTACCTGGGTCTGGGCATCGGCTTCCAGGCTGAACAACTCCAGCAGCGAGGCATCGCGCATCTGGTCGGGGGTCATGTGAGGCTCCGGATCACGGCAGACAGCAACTGAGCCTCGTCCAGCCAACGCAGGCTGCGGCCCTTCCACTGCAACACACCCTGGGTGAAGCGGCCGCTGGCCTGGGTGCCGGAGGCTGACGCCGCCGTCAAAGTCCGCTCGTCGATGGCATGGATACCGTCGACTTCATCCACCGGCACCACCACCGGGCCGTCCTGCGCGGCGATGATCAACATGCGCGGCATGATACGCCCGCCGGGGGTGCCGTGGCTGGTGGTGTCCAGGCCCAACAGCTCCACCAGCGACAGGCACGCCACCAGCGCACCGCGCACGTTCGCCACGCCAAGCAATGCGCGGGAACGCTGGTGTGGCAAGGAATGAATCGGTTGCAGCGGCGCCACTTCCACCAGGCAGCGGGTGGCGATCCCCAGCCATTCTTCGCCGAGGCGGAATATCAGCAGGGAACGGGTAAGGATGTCTTCGCCCGCTTCGGCAGCGGCGACCGGGCGCCGATCATCGTGCTGCAACGCGTAGCGATCCAGCAAGCGGGTGGCGGCTGCAGAGTACACCGCGCAGTTGCGGCAGTGGATATGGTCCGCCAGCAACGGGCAGGACTTGTCACCGTGAATACCGATACGGTTCCAGCAATCGTCGATGGCCTGGGTGTCGGCCATCGTCAGGTCCAGGCCTGCAGTGTCGAGCGCGTTGGGGCTACTCATGGCTTTTTGCTCGCTGTCAGCTCGCTACGCGCGGCTCGCGCCTGCAAACGGCGCGCCCCCGCAGTGTCGCCCTGGGCTTGGAGCAACCCGGCCAGTTGCATCAGGGCCTGCGGGTGCTGCGGTTCCAGGTACAAGGCTTTTCGGTAAAACCCCTGGGCTTGCAGGGCGCTGCCGGCCACATCGCTGAGCAGCCCCAACCAGTAGAACACCTGGGCGGCCGGCGGGTATTGACTTAAATAGCGTTCGCAGGCGGCACGGGCTTCGGCGCTTTTGCCTTCGTTGGCCAGGATCGCGATCTGGCTGAGCAGGTCGCCAGCATCCGACGCCGGCGCCTTGATCGGCACCACCTGGGCACTGAGCGTACTGAACGGGCGCGGCTTGGGCGGGATCGGTGCGACGCTGTGCCGAGGCGCGGGCGCGGGCATCGGCACGAATACCGGCTCAGGCTTGACCGGCTCGGTGTGTCGGCTGAATGCAAACGACTGCGGCACGCCGATCGAGCGCATGCCATGGCGCCCCAACAGGCTGCCTTCGGCCGGGCCGATAAATAGCACGCCGTCCACGTGAGTCAGGTTCTTGAGCACGTCGAACACTTGTTTTTGTGTCGGCTGGTCGAAATAGATCAGCAGGTTGCGGCAAAACACAAAGTCGTAGCCCGGCTCATTGGCGAGCAACCCTGGGTCGAGCAGGTTGCCGACTTGCAGGCGCACCTGTTCGCGCACCCGGTCGTCGATGCGATAGCCATCGGCCTGCTCGGTGAAGTGGCGGTCACGAAACTCAAGATCGCCGCCGCGAAACGAGTTGCGGCCATACACGCCACGCTGGGCACGCTCCACCGACAGCGGGCTGACGTCCATGCCCTGCACCTTGAACTGGTGCGGCGCAAGGCCAGCATCTAGCAAGGCCATGGCGATCGAATAGGGTTCTTCACCTGAGGAACAGGGCAGGCTGAGAATGCGCAGCGCGCGCAATTGGTTGATCTCGACCAGGCGCGCCTTGGCCAGGCGCGCCAGGGTGGCAAAGGATTCGGGGTAACGGAAAAACCAGGTCTCGGGCACGATCACCGCTTCGATCAGCGCTTGCTGTTCGTCGTGGGAGCGTTGCAGATGGTGCCAGTACTCATCCGCCGTGTGGGCCTCTACGGCCTGACTGCGCTGGCGCACGGCGCGTTCGATGATGGCTTCGCCCACCGAGGCCACATCCAGGCCGATGCGTTCTTTCAAGAAGGCAAAGAAGCGCGGGTCGTTGCTCATAGGCTCGGCTCGGCAGAAAACAGCAAGGCGCGCACTTCATCGGTGAGCAAATCCGCGACGCCGATCCATTGCATCAAGCCCAAGGCATCTTCGCGCACCGGCCCCAGGTAGGGCGCCTGGGGATTGTCCAGACCGTATGGCTTGAATTGCGCCGGGTCGCAACGCAGGGTTTCGGTGGCCTGCTCCAGAATCAGCCCCAGCCAACGCGCCTCGAGCCAGGGCTCGGGTTTGTAGTTGACCAGCACCAGCCGCGTACTGGTCCGCGCCTGGGCCGGCTTGCCGAAGGTCAAGGCACTGAGGTCGATAACCGGCACCATCGCGCCGCGATGGGCAAAGATGCCCGCCACCCACAGCGGTGCGTGGGCGAGGGGTTTGAGCGGCAGGCGCGGCAGCACCTCGGCCACTTCCGTGGCCTTGAGGGCATAACGTTCGTTGCCGATGTGGAACACCAGGAACAACGCTTTTTTCGCTGCCGGGACGGCGCCGTGTTTAGCCGCGAGGTCGCTCATCAGACTTTGAAACGCGACACGCCGCTGCGCAGACCGACCGCGACCTGGCTCAGTTCATCAATGGCAAAGCTGGCCTGGCGCAAGGACTCCACCGTCTGGCTGCTGGCATCGCCCAATTGCACCAGCGCGTGGTTGATCTGCTCGGCGCCGGTGGCCTGGGCCTGCATACCTTCGTTGACCATCAGCACCCGCGGCGCCAGAGCCTGGACCTGGTGGATGATCTGCGACAGTTGCTCGCCCACTTGCTGCACTTCGAACATGCCCCGGCGAACTTCTTCGGAGAACTTGTCCATGCCCATCACCCCGGCAGACACCGCCGACTGGATCTCGCGCACCATCTGCTCGATGTCGTAGGTGGCGACGGCGGTCTGGTCGGCCAGGCGGCGCACTTCGGTGGCCACCACGGCAAAGCCGCGGCCGTACTCGCCGGCTTTCTCAGCCTCGATGGCGGCGTTGAGGGACAACAGGTTGGTCTGGTCGGCGACCTTGACGATGGTGACCACCACCTGGTTGATGTTGCCGGCCTTCTCGTTAAGGATCGCCAGCTTGGCGTTGACCAATTCGGCAGCGCCCATCACCGAGTGCATGGTTTCTTCCATGCGCGCCAAGCCTTGCTGGCCGGAACCAGCGGCGACCGAGGCCTGGTCAGCGGCGGTGGAGACTTCGGTCATGGTACGGACCAAATCTTTGGAAGTAGCGGCGATCTCCCGCGAAGTTGCGCCGATCTCGGTGGTAGTTGCTGCGGTTTCCGTGGCCGCGGCCTGTTGTTGCTTAGAGGTGGCGGCAATCTCGGTGACCGAGGTCGTGACCTGCACAGACGAACGCTGGGCCTGGGACACCAGGGCCGTCAGTTCGGTCATCATGTCGTTGAAGCCGGTTTCGACAGCGCCGAATTCGTCCTTGCGCGCAAGGCTCAAGCGCTTGCTCAGGTCACCGGTACGCATGGTGTCGAGGATCTCGACGATGCGCTTCATCGGCGCGATGATTGTGCGCATCAACAGCAGGCCACATAGGCCGGCGGCGAAGATGGCGATGATCAGCGACACCGCCATGCTGATCTTGGCCGACAGCACCGACTCGTCGATGGCCGACGTGGCGAGGTCAGACACGCTCTTGTTTTCGGTGATGATGTCATTGAGCTTCATGCGCCCTTCGATCCAGGTCGGCGTCAATTGCTCTTCAAGCAAGACGTTCGCACCCGGCAGGTCATTGGCTTCAATGCGCGCCAGCACCTCGACAAGGGCCTTGTTGTAGTTGATGTGCGCCGCCTTGAAGTTATCGAACTCCATGCGGTCAGCCTGGCTGCGGATGGTTTTTTCGTAGTTGGCTATCTGCTGTTCAATACGCGTTTCGAAGGACTTGAAGTCGGTCTTATCGGCACTGGTAAGGGTTTTATCTGCGCGAAGACCAATGATATCGATGGTCAGCAAATAGCTGTCGACCCACGCGCTGCGGATCATCGAACTGAGGTAAACCCCCGGCACAGCATCGTCACGGACCGATTCCTGGCTGGCTTCGATCTTCAGCAACCGTGAGTAGGACACCACAACCATCAGCAGCATGATCGCGATAATGACCGCAAAGCTCGCCATAATCCGCTGGCGCAAGGTCCAATTCTTCACAGTGTTTCCTCGAAGGGCCATTCAAATGGGGGGGAGTATAGCTGAGCAGAAGCCCTCATTTATCAAAGGGTTTCGATGTGTCGTACATAGAATGCAAAAACACCCTCTAGGGATTAAAGAACCACCCTACATCAGACCAAGAAGCATCTGACTTCCGTCTTTTCTCGCCTCTTCTAGCGTGCGGGTCCCTGCTAACAAAAGGACACCGCCGGCTTGCGGCGCTATCTCATTACCCGAGGAGCCAAGACTACCGCTGGCGGTGCCGTCGTCGGACGGCTTGAGCAGTTGGCATGAGGGCGACGGGTGGCGCAACCGGGTCATCAACTCGGCTTACGCTCAGCTCTGGCGGCTCGATAACCGTTTTCAATGGGCTGGGCTGGCGGCGCTTGCTTCAAAGCAAGTGGGCTGAGGCCTGCTGCACGCGGCGTAATCCATCGAGAAAATTCAGGCGAAATACGAAGCGGCGGAGCAGTTGCGAAGGAGTGCCCGGAAAGGGGCTTGGGGATTGTTCCGCGCCGAGGAACGTGAACGGCTGGCAACGCTGCGGGAGTATGAGCGGCGCCTGCGGGACCATGAACAAGCCAGCCGCAATAACCCGCTGCCTGATAGTGGCGCAAGGCGGGTTGGGCGCCCGTCCGTGTCGCGTCCACCCCCCCATTCGCCGACACCGCAGAATGGCGTGCCCGGCTACGAAATGTGAACCGAGGCGGCACATCCTATTGGCGAGCAAGTGACCAGTATCAATTGATGCTGGTGGTTGGACGATTCAAGGACGATAGACGCCCCACAGAGGAGCGTTACCTCATGACGCTGCAACTGGCCACGCCATGGGGCCCTCCTTAACCGCACCCGATCGACCCGTCACTACCTGATCGCGCCCATCGGGGCGATCCCTAAAACGTCGCCTGACGCACCTGCTTCTCCAACTCTACCTTCAAACCGGGCTCCAACTTAAGCTGCCGCGCCAGCTCATCCAGATACGCCTTCTCCATAAAGTTCTCCTCATCCACCAGCATCACACTGGCGATGTACATCTCGGCGGCCATTTCCGGGGTGC
>Ga0209913_1000986_pt1 | contig 18763 bp, 18 predicted proteins | sample PersoiDNA2013203_FD_185805 | JGI IMG/M metagenome (GOLD analysis project Ga0209913, IMG submission 185805) | Permafrost soil microbial communities from the Arctic, to analyse light accelerated degradation of dissolved organic matter (DOM) -... | ecosystem: Environmental > Terrestrial > Soil >... | reverse complement strand
CACGACGCCTTCGTAAGCCTGAGCACGCTTGCGCGTACCTTCAACCACGTTGACGCTGACGATTACAGTATCACCTGGCCCAAAGTCAGGGATACTCTTTGCAAGACGCGCGATCTCTTCTTGCTCTAATTGTTGAATCAGATTCATTTTTTACTCCAAAAACCATCTTGCTGGCGCTCATTGTCGGCGATGCCGATATTATTGCCCGGTAGAGGATGGGGTTTATCAACAGGCAGCACCGAAACTGGCGTCACCTGCACTCACTACAAACTACTTAAAAATTTCTCATCGGCACGACTGAGCAAACCATCTTGCCGCGCCTTGATGATCAAATCAGGACGTTTCTGCGCCGTGGCTTCCAGAGCCCGCTCGCGCCGCCACTTGACGATTTCAGCATGGTGGCCGCCGAGCAATACGGGCGGCACCGCCACACCTTCATATTCTTCTGGCCGGGTGTAATGCGGACAATCGAGCAAGCCATTGACAAAACTGTCTTCAACGGCGGAAGCATCGGTATGCAAGACACCTGGTAACTGCCGGATCACCGCATCCATCAAGGCCATTGCTGGCAATTCGCCACCCGACAGAACGAAATCACCAAGACTGACCTCTTCGTCGACATAACTATCAAGCAAACGCTGATCAATCGCTTCATAACGACCACACAACAACACCACCCCCGAATCCTGCACAAACTGCATGACCCGTTGATGACTGAGCGGTCGCCCCTGCGGCGATAGATACACCACGCGTGGCGCAGGCAAGCCCAAGTCCATCTGGCGCTGCTTGGCAGCACCCAAGGTTTGCTGCAAGGGCTTGGCCAACATCACCATACCAGGACCACCGCCATACGGCCGATCGTCGACTGTGCGGTGATTGTCGGTCGTGAAATCACGCGGATTCCACAGCGACAAGCCCCACTTTTGTTGCTCGAACGCACGGCGTGTTACGCCGGACTGCGTCAAAGCAGCAAACATTTCAGGGAAAAGCGTGACGACATCAAACTGCATGCAATGCCCCTTACAACGCCGTCATTGTTTTAATAATCCAGACCCCAATCGACCACAATCTTCTTTTCGGTCAACGACACCGATTTGACGAATTGATCAACATAAGGAATCAGAATTTCAGTAGCGGCCTTGACATCTTCAGCAGCAGGAGCCACCGGCACGGCCACCCGCAGAATCGGATGTGCGCCATTGTCCATCAAATCACTGACCACGCCGAGCGACTCGCCCTGCAGGTTTTCAACTACCAGGCCGATTAGATCGACCCAGTAAAATTCTTCGTCGGACAAAGCAGGAAAGTGGCTGCGCGCAATCTGCACAACGGTGCCCTTAAGCGCCTCAGCAGCATCACGACCAGCCACTCCCATCAAGCGCGCCACCACATCACCGCTGTGGTGTTTGGCTTGCATCATCTCGACATCACGCAACTCTGGCTTATCCAGCCACCAGGTTCTTGCGCCCAGCAGTGCATCGGCATCTGCTGAATAAGGTTTGACCCGCACCCATCCCTGAATGCCGTAAGCACCAGTGATATAACCGACCGTGACCAGATCCGAAGGAACTGAAACACCATTGCCAGTAGATTGTGTTGACTGTGTCAAACCTGTCTAACTAATACGCTTGCAAATGACGACGGAAAACGTCTGCAATTAAGCAGCTGCTTTCTTCGCGCCTTCGCTCACCAGACGAGCAACGGTTGGCGACAATTGTGCGCCAACGTTTTGCCAGTGAGTCAGGCGATCTTGAGCGATACGGAACGATTCTTCCTTACCAGATGCCACTGGATTGTAGAAACCCAGACGCTCGATAAAGCGACCGTCGCGGCGATTGCGCGAATCAGTTGCAACGATGTTGAAGAATGGGCGCTTCTTGGCGCCTCCACGAGCTAAACGAATAACGACCATAATGATTCCAAAAAGTGTTCGAACACGGAAAAGCTGGCAATTATAGCCGAAATATCGCCCCAACAGCAAGCAACATAAGGGAAAGCGCCGCATTCCTCCTGACGAACCCGGCGGGCCCGCCACACTTTCCCAACCCCGTTTTGCTTCGGCACTGTGGAAACGTCCAGTGCAGGCCGTATTCCAGCAGTTATACTGAGCGCAGTTTTTTTACAACAACGCCCTTCTTTTACGCCGCCCCATCTTCGATCAATCACAGTTCCCGACCTGAAAATTGGCTTTATGACAACAGCACACCGCAACAAGACTCTGACTTGCCTGCTCGCCGCCGTGTTTGGCGGCATTGGTCTGCATCGTTTTTATTTGTACGGCCGCAAGGATGTGTTTGGCTGGCTGCACGCTGCCAGCTTGCCGGTTTCGGCATTGGCTGTTTTGCTATTGAGCAACACCCATGCACTGTTTGCCGGCATCCTGCTGATACTCTCGGTATTATGCGGCTTCCTGGAGGCACTGGTGATCGGCCTGTCGCCGGATGACAAATGGGATGCACAACACAACCCGGAATCAGGCCAGCAATCCGAATCACACTGGGTACTGGCGCTGATCCTGGTATTGACCCTGGGCGTGGGTGCCACAGCGGTGATTGCCTTGCTGGCGCGCAGCTTCGACCTGCTGTTTACCGGTGGCGCCTACGGCTGAAGCGGGCAACCCACTCTAACCATAGTCAGAACTGCTCTTCAGTCAGCGCCAAAACACCGGTACTGCCCTCTACAATCGCCGCTTGCAATGACGATGCCTGCGTCAGGATATGATCGGCATAGAAACGCGCCGTGACAATCTTGGCCTGATAAAACTGGGCATCGCCCTCTGCAGCGACCAACTTGTCGACTGCCACCAGCGCCGCGCGCGCCATTTGCCAGCCGCCCAGCACCACGCCAGCCAGTTTCAGATACGGCACGCTACCGGCAAATACGCCCTTGATATCCGTCTTGACGTTGGCCACGACATAATCCACCACCGCTTCCAGCGCGCCGACGCCACTGGCCAGACGCAGGCGTATTGCTTGCAGATCGGCACCATGGCCCCCACCGCTCGCCGCCAGCAATGCAGCCTCTGTCTTGCGTATTTCCGCGATCAAGCCCTTGGCAACTGCACCGCCATCGCGCGCGGTCTTGCGGCCAACCAGATCATTGGCCTGGATCGCCGTGGTGCCTTCGTAAATCGCCAGAATGCGCGCGTCGCGGTAATACTGTGCCGCTCCGGTCTCTTCAATGAAACCCATGCCGCCATGCACTTGCACGCCAGTCGAGGTAACCTCGATAGACAGTTCGGTGGACCAACCTTTGACGATAGGCACCAGATATTCATAGCAAGCCTGATTGGCTTTGCGCACCGCTTCATCGGCATGATGATGACCGGCGTCGGATGCCGCCGCCGCCACATAGGCCAACGCCCGTGCTGCCTCAACCTGAGCGCGCATCGACATCAGCATGCGGCGTACATCGGGCTGATGAATGATGGTCACCGGACCGGCAGAACCGGTCAGGTCGCGCGACTGCACGCGATCCTTCGCATAGGCCACGGCCTTTTGATAAGCACGCTCGGCGACGCTGACACCCTGGATACCGACGGCAAAACGCGCGGCATTCATCATGATGAACATGTATTCGAGACCGCGATTTTCTTCGCCCACCAACGTACCGATAGCACCACCTTGATCACCGAATTGCAGCACGGCAGTCGGACTGGCCTTGATGCCAAGCTTGTGTTCGATCGATACACAATGGACGTCATTACGCTCGCCGAGTGAGCCATCGGCATTGACCAGATACTTTGGCACAACGAACAAGGAAATACCCTTGACGCCTTCCGGCGCATTCGGTGTACGCGCCAGCACCAGATGGACGATATTCTCAGCCATGTCGTGTTCGCCATAGGTGATGAATATCTTGGTGCCGGACAATTTGTAGCTGCCATCATCCTGCGGCACCGCGCGCGACCGCACCATGGCCAGATCCGAACCCGCTTGCGGCTCGGTCAAATTCATCGTCCCCGTCCATTTGCCGGAGATGAAATTACCCAAGTAGGTTTGTTTTTGCACCTCAGTGCCTGCCGTCATCAAGGCCTCAATAGTGCCATCGGTGAGCAAGGGGCACAGTGCGAACGACAGACTGGCCGAGTTCAGCATCTCGATGCAAGGTGTCGCGACCAGTTTGGGCAAACCCTGACCACCGAATTCAACCGGATGCTGCACGCCCTGCCAGCCAGCCTCGCCGAATTGCCGGAAAGCCTCTTTAAAACCTTTGCTGGTAGTGACTTTGCCATCCTTCCAGAAACTTGGTTCCTGATCGGCCGGATGATTGAGGGGCGCCACCACTTCACCGCAAAATTTGGCATTCTCTTCCAGAATTGCCTCGACCGTTTCCGGCGTCGCATCTTCGCAATGGGGCAAGGCATTGACTTCAGACAATCCCGCCAACTCGTTCATCACGAACAGCATGTCTTTCAACGGTGCAACGTAGCTCATCTCGACTCCTCAATCCTCATGACATCATTGTTGCGCAATCTGTAGTTGCGCTGAGATCAAACAATACGGCCCCGTCTTGCGACAGGGCCGTCGGCAGCGGGTTATCCCAACTGCTTGACCAACTCCGGTACCACCTCAAACAGATCTCCGACGATGCCGTAATCGGCCACCGAGAAGATTGGCGCTTCTTCATCCTTGTTGATCGCCACGATCACCTTGGAATCCTTCATACCGGCCAGATGCTGGATCGCGCCGGAAATACCGATGGCGAAATACAGTTGCGGCGCAACGATCTTGCCAGTCTGACCGACTTGCCAGTCGTTGGGTACATAACCGGCATCGACTGCCGCGCGAGAAGCACCCATGGCAGCATTGAGCTTGTCCGCCAGCGGCTCCAGAATCTTGAAGTTTTCCGACGAACCCATGCCGCGACCGCCGGAGACGATGATCTTGGCGGCCGTCAATTCCGGACGATCGGACTTGGCCACTTCGCGCGAGACGAAGCTGGACTTGCCCGAATCGGCTACGGCAGTCAGTGCTTCTACTACGGCGCTACCGCCAGTCGCAGCCGCGTCGAAGCCAGTGGTGCGTACGGTGATGACCTTGATGCGATCGGACGATTGCACCGTCGCGATGGCATTACCGGCATAGATCGGCCGCTCGAAGGTGTCAGCGCTGTCGACCTTGGTGATTTCCGAAATCTGTGCCACGTCCAGCTTGGCTGCCACGCGTGGCAGGATGTTCTTGCCGTAGGCAGTGGCCGGTGCCAGGATATGGCTGTAGTTGTCGGCAATCGCCAGCGCCTGCTCAGCCACGTTCTCGGCCAGACCATCGGCGAATTGGGCAGCGTCGGCCAGCAAGACCTTCGACACGCCAGCGATGTGCGCAGCGGCGTCAGCAACTGCCTTGGCATTATGGCCTGCGACCAGGATGTGAACGTCGCCACCAGCCTGCACGGCGGCGGTCACGGTGTTCAGGGTACTGCCCTTGAGGTTGTTGTTGTCGTGTTCTGCGATGACTAATGCGGTCATGATGGATTCCCTTAAATCACTTTGGCTTCGTTCTTGAGCTTGGCAACCAGCGTCGCCACGTCCGGCACTTTCACGCCAGCGCTACGCTTGGGCGGCTCAGTCACTTTCAAGGTCTTGACACGCGGCGTGACATCGACACCGAGTTCCTCGGGCTTGACCACATCGAGGTTTTTTTTCTTGGCCTTCATAATGTTGGGTAGCGTCACATAGCGCGGCTCATTGAGGCGCAAGTCGGTGGTCACAATCGCCGGCAACGTCAGCGCCAGGGTTTCCAGGCCACCGTCGACTTCGCGCGTGACCGAGACCCTGCCGTCTTCGAGCACGACTTTTGAGGCAAACGTCGCTTGCGGCCAACCCAGCAACGCCGCCAGCATCTGGCCGGTCTGATTGCTGTCGTCATCGATGGCCTGCTTGCCGAGAATGATCAGTTGCGGCTGCTCTTTATCTGCCAATGCCTTCAACAGCTTGGCCACAGCCAACGGTTGCAGGTCCAGATCGGCAGCGGTTTCCACCAGGATGCCGCGATCGGCGCCGATGGCCATGGCAGTGCGCAGGGTTTCCTGGCATTGCGTCACGCCGCAGGACACCGCAATCACCTCCGTGACCTTGCCGCCCTCTTTGAGACGCGTGGCTTCTTCCACGGCGATTTCGTCGAACGGATTCATCGACATCTTGACGTTGGCGATATCCACGCCGCTACCGTCGGATTTGACACGTACTTTGACGTTGTAATCCACTACCCGCTTCACGGGGACTAATACTTTCATCGCCTGGTCCTTGGAAAATTCGAATTGACGTAAACGTAAACTGAGTCGTGATTATAAAAGCAAATACAGAATATCGTCGAAATTTAGCACGACCGTTCTTTTTATGAGTGGAAGCATACACATTAATTCGCAGCAGCGAAAGTACCCTTTAGCTTTTTTGGTAGATTTTTTACTAACTGAAGATCGCAGCAATATTAGCAGCGTTGTTCCACCCTGGACTAGGCCGATGCCAGCATGCTCACATAGTCGCGCGTAACCGCTTCCAGATCCTTGCCGACCAGAGGGAATTCAATGGCACGCTGCACCCCGCGCGGAAAATGCGAAAACAGCTGACGCCAATAACTGTCACCCTCTTCCAACGGCACCGCCTTGAGCTTGCCGCCGTCGTCCCACACACCTTTGCAATGCACGTATTGCACATGCCCAGCCAGGGTACGCGCTGCCACTTCGGCATCGACACCGCTCCAGCGCCAATTGCCCATATCAAAGGTCATCCCCAACGGCATGCCAGTACTGGAACATACCGCCAGAAAATTGGCAATCGCTTCGAGCCGACCGCCATGCGCAGTCTGATCGTTTTCGAGCAACAAAGGCACCGGCGCCTGAGCCACAAACCGCGCCCATTCGAGCATATTACTGGCCGGTGAAAAATGGCCCAACGACACCTTGACGAAACGCGATTGCAATTGCTGTGCTTCCCACATCACTTGATCGAGTTCTTCGCGCGCCAGCGAACCGTTGGCGCGAAACAATTCGATTGGTGCCGAATAAACCGAAAACAGCCGATGCGCGATCAACAGATCGTGCAAGTCGGCAAAATTGGGCAAATCAACGAACAGTTCGCGCCGGATTTCCAATCCAGCCGCCCCGGCAGCGGCCACAATTGGAATCAGATGGGCATGCCCGACCTGGCGCACGAAGTCGGCGCCATAGGCCGATGCCGCCACCAGTACCGGGGTTTTCATTTGAGTGTACCGGCGCCGATGAACTGGCGCGCTTCCGGCGTTTGCGGATCGGCGAAGAACTCCTTCGACGGCCGTGTCTCCCACACCTTGCCTTGATGCATAAAGACTGTGATATCGGCAACACGCCGCGCGAATTCCATTTCGTGAGTGACCAGCAGCATCGTCATTCCTCCTCTTGCGAGTTCTTCCATGACCTTCAGCACTTCCTGCGTCAACTCCGGATCGAGCGCCGAAGTCACCTCATCGAACAACATCACTTGCGGCTCCATCGCCAACGACCTGGCGATCGCCACACGCTGCTGCTGACCACCAGACAATTGCTCTGGATAAGCATCGCGCTTGTGCTCCAGCCCGACTTGCGTGAGCACCCGAATAGCGGTTTCACGGGCTGGCTCCGTCGCCACCTTCTTGACGATACGGGGCGACAGCATGACATTCTCTTCCACCGTCAGATGCGGAAACAAATTGTAGTGTTGAAACACCATGCCGACATCCTTGCGCAAGGCTATCAGATGTTCATGCTTGGCGGTCAATTTATGTCCAGCGACGACAATGCTGCCGCCATCAATGCTTTCCAAACCGTTGATGCAGCGCAGCATCGTACTCTTGCCGGAACCGCTGCGGCCGATCACTGCGATCACTTGACCGCGTTCAACGGACAGCGAAATACCGTTGAGCACCTGATTGCTGCCAAAGCGCTTGGTAATGTTGTCGATTTCAACGATGGCCATGGTATTTCCTCTCTAAAGCAAAACTGATGCGCGACAACGGATAACACAAGATGAAGTAAATGGCGGCCACAATCGGGAACACCAGAAACGGCTGAAACGTAGCATTGCTGACCAGCTTGCCAGCCTGCGTCAACTCCACCAAACCGATGATGGAAGCAATCGAGGTGTTCTTGACGATCTGCACCAGAAAGCCGACCGTCGGCGGCAGCGAAATACGCACTGCCTGTGGCAGGATCACATAACGCAACTGCTGCCAGCGCGTCATGGCCAATGCGGTCGACGCCTCCCATTGCGGCACCGGCACCGCTTCGATACAACCACGCCAGATTTCACCGAGATAAGCACTGGTGTAAATCGTCATGGCAATCGTGGCGGCCACCATCGGCGGCAGTTTAAAACCGTAGATTCCCAGTCCGTAAAACGACAGGAACAGGATAATCAGCACCGGCGTGCCCTGCACGATCTGGATATAGATCGCCGATACCGTACGCAAAATCTGCAGATGCGAGGTCCGCATCAAGGCCACCGCAAAACCTGCCAGACCGCCGACAATGAACGCCAGCACCGACAACAGCACAGTCCAGCGTGTTGCGGCCCACAGGAAAGCAAACTGGTCCCAGGAAAATTCAGCAATCATCGCGTTCCCCTTGGCCGCGCCACACCGAGACGACGGCGGCGTTTAAACACGACCAGCCCGATTAGCCAAAAACTGAGGCGGAACAGCAAGGCCAGCACGATATACAGCACCATCACGATCAGATAGATCTCGAAACTGCGGAAGGTTTCTGCATCGAGCAGATTGGCCGCCGCCGTCAACTCTTCAGCTGAAATCGCCGACACCACGCTGGAGGCCAGCATCATCAACGTGAATTGACTGGCCAGCGCCGGATACACCTTTTCCAGTGCTGGCGTCAGCACCACATGGCGAATCACTTGCCAGCGCGTCATCGCCAGGGCTTGCGCGGCTTCGATCTGCGAAGGATGGACTGCCATCATCCCAGCGCGCACAATCTCGGTCGAATAGGCGCCGAGATTGACCGTCATCGCCACCAGCGCCGCGATATTGGCATCGACTTGCACTCCAGCCGCAGGCAAGCCAAAAAAGATAATGAACAACTGCACCAAAAATGGTGTGCTGCGGATCAACTCGACATACGAGGTGACCGCGAAACGGGCTGGTGCGGAACCGTGAATGCTCACGATCGCCCCGAAAATCCCGACCGCCAAACCGCAGATCATCGACAGCGCACTGAGCCGGATGGTGAGCAATGCTCCCCAAAACAACTGATCCATGTGCTGGAAGATGAACGCAAACTGAAAATCATAAGACATCATCTGCTCCTTGCCGAGTCGCCGGCTGGCACCACCCATGTGGACCAGTCGGCGGAAAACATCTGATTGCGCCGCACCAACCTGCAGTTGGTACGCCCCAACCAGATCACATGCCTCTTTTAAAACACTGGCAGGTTAGGCAAAGGTGTACCGGCCCACTTGCGCGAGATGGCATCGAGTTCGCCGTTGAGCTTGACGTAGTAGATGAAATTGTTGAGCCATTGCTGCAGATCGAAAGCCCCTTTGCGGACTGTCATCGAATTCGGCTGTACCGAATAAGGGAACTTGATGTCGATCTTGTCGGCACCACGGGTCTTGACGATCTCCATCGCCATCGTGTTCGGAATCGAAATCGCATCGACTTGATTGCTCAGCAAGGCCTGGGTCACGGTCGAGTCATCTTCGAAACGCACCAGCACAGTACCTGGAGGCGCCAAACGGGTCAGCGCAGTATCGTTGGTGCTACCACGCGACACGCCAACTTTCTTCTTGATCAGATCGTTGAGGTTCTTCAGCTTAGAGCCGACCGGACCGACGATGGACAACTCAAAGCCACTGTAAGGAATCGTAAACATCACCGACTTGGCGCGCTCTGGTGTTGGTGCCAGCGTCGCGGCCAGCAGATCGACCTTACCCGATTCGAGCGCTGGAATCCGTGCCGGCGGCACCAGCGGCACGATTTCCACCGGCAGGCCCAGATACTTGCCGATCAGATTGGCGACATCAACGTCGTAGCCAATCGGCTCACCCTTGGCGTCAACGCTGCCAAATGGTGGCGTACCGCTAACCACGCCAATGGTGACCTTACCTTTTTTGATCAGATCAGCCACGGTTTGCGCACTGGCACTGGCCGCCGCAGCGACAGCAAAGCTGGCCACCAGGCTCAGCGCGATGAATTTTCTGCCCAACAGATTTTTGATAGTCATGAATTGTCTCCTTTTTGCTGCCGACGATATTGGATAAACATCCTCGGCAACTTCCTCAATAACGGGCTTGCGCCCACTGGTTTTAGTGCATCCTGGCCGGGTGCGCAGCAGTGCAAACCCGGCTGTTTTACAACGACTGCATCTTTGTACAGCTCTCTTTTTCTGGTATCGGTTCCAGAATTGTTTACAGAAAAATTAACGTTTGGCCGCATTTAGCAGCGGCAAACTTGAGCCGCGCGTGATCAACCGACCTTCCAGCAAAATCTCGCGGCGCGGCGCACGCTCACCGTCGATACGCGCCAACAACCGCTCTATCGCTGAAAAACCAATCTCGTAAGTTGGTTGCTCAATGGTGCTGATACCGCTGCCGACCAGCGGCGACCAGGCCAGCTCATCGAAGCACAACAGACCCAGGTCATCCGGAAACTGCAACTTCATGCTGCGCAAGGCCAGTGCGATATGCAGCGACACCATGCCATTGCCAGCCAGCAGTGCCACTTTTCCACCCGCATTGAGCTGCTGCCGGCGCTTGAAAAATTCGTGCAGCATCGATGCCACATGACCTGGCTGTTCGATCTGCACCTCCAGGGTTTCGCCATGGCAATCGGGATGCTGCGCCATCATCTGCAAAAATCCAGCCTGCCTGCCCTGGCGCGAACTGACGCCATACAAGGGCTGTACCACCAGACCAATATCGGTATAGCCGCTGGCCAACAGATGTGCCGTGGCCACCTGCGCCGCACGAACGTTATCCAATCCAACCAGGTCGAAATCGCAACCCTCGATACGCCGATCCAGCAACACCACCGGAAACGCCATGCGCCCCAACTCCTTGAGCGGCGTCACATTGCGGCCTTGGGTGTTGAACAACAAGCCTTCCACGCTATAAGAATGCAAGGCCGCCAGCGACTGTTGCTCGCGCTTCTCGTCGTTGCCGGTATTGCACAACATCAAGGTATAACCGTACTGCTGACAGGCCGCCTCGGCACCACGCAACACCGCAATCGAATAGGGATTGAGCACGTCGGCCACCAGCATGCCGATCAACCGCGTGCGCCCGCCCTTGAGCCCGCGCGCCATCTGGCTCGGCTGATAGCCGAGACGCGCGATGGTGCTGCGGATCTGCTCATGCAGACGCTCAGACAAGGCGTCAAATTCACCGCCGAGATAGCGCGAAATACTGGTTTTCGACACGCCTGCTTCGCGCGCCACCTGGGCAATCGTTACCCTGCCCAAGGCACTGCCATGCGCATGTCGACCATTGGATTTTTGTCTCACTCTGCCCTATCAACTCGTTAAACTGCACTGGTTGTTATCGGCTTAATTTTTATACGTTGTCTTTGGAACCGGTTCCAAGATAGCAGTGGCTAAATGCTTTAGCAAACTTTTTTCAGATGAAAATTTTGATCGAAACAGATGAAGCGATGCGGGATTTCTATCCCGTGCTGCAGCATTTTCGTCTGTTGTATTTAGCCCGCATTGCCGGACGGCAAAATAAGCGATTGAAGTGTCACAGTACATGGCGTGCCAGGAAAAACCGCCAGCGACGTTTTTGCCAGATGCGTTTATATCAAGCGTTGTGCGCCGGCATACACGACATGCCCCTGACGACGCACAAAACCGATCAAGGTGACATTGGTTTCCTGCGCCAGGCGAATCGCCAATGCGGTCGGCGCAGAAATGGCCGCGATGAAAGCGATGCCAACTGTCGCGGCCTTTTGCACCATTTCATAACTGGCACGGCTGGTGATAATAATCGCGCCATTGGAAAAATCCTGCTGTTGCTGCGCCAACGCGCCGATCAACTTATCGAGTGCGTTATGACGGCCGACATCTTCGCGCACCAGAGCAATACTGCCGTCGTTGCCGAGCCAGGCGGCCGCATGGGTCGCACCGGTTTGCAACTGCAATTGCTGCTGCGCCTGCATCGACGCCAATGCGGCATGCACCGTCTGCGCAGAAAACCGCAATGCGGCACTATCAACCACAGCCGGATGCCGCACCGCTTGCGCCAGTGTCTCGGCGCCGCATAAACCGCAACCGGTGCGGCCGGTCAGATTGCGGCGTTTTTCTTTCAACGTGACGAAGCGCTCCGTGGCAATTTGCATCTGCACCTGTATGCCATCGGCTCCATTGACAATATCGCAATCGTAGAGCTCACTAGCATCGGCCAGAATACCTTCGGTCAGAGAAAAACCCAGCGCAAAATCTTCCAGGTCAGCCGGCGTCGCCATCATGACCGCATGCGAAATACCGTTGTATTCGAGCGCAATCGGCACTTCCTCGGCCACCACGTCCGTCAGCACTTCGCACTGGCCATCGCGCCATTTTTGTACGGCAACCTGAGCCGATGTGGCGAATTCGGCTGCAGTATCGTGATCGGAAGGAAGCATGCATGCATTCATTTCTGGTTTTCCTGGAAGCGGGCTGAAGACAGCGCTAACGCAAGGATCTCACTGTACTGCAAATCCACCAACGGCAGCAATCCTGCCAGCGTCAACAACACAGCAAATGATATTGGGAAAGAAGGGAAATGGGCATCAACTTGCGCACCCAACTTGCGAGAAGCGGGCCGCCACGGCATTGCTGCAAAGACGCCCCTGAAGATCGACGAGATTACCGCATGGGCAATCTCGCCTGCTGCCTGACGCCAATCGACACGCCAGACAGCGCAGGCATTACTTGAACAGTACCGCCGTCTTTTGCAAGGTCAGCGCAATACCCCAGACCAAAGGAATACCCACTGCCAGCCAAGCTGCACCGATCAACGCGGGGTTACCGCCATTACCGATCTGCGCCAACTCTGCCGACGACAACGTGGTACCACCGTCGGCCGACGACTTCTCATGTGCCAATTGCTTTTCACGGGCCAATTCTTCTGGCGTCATGAAATGCTTGGCTGCCACCGGGCGCACCAGCAGATTGCACAGCAAACCCAATACCAGCATGCCGGCCAGGATATACATCGTAGTGTTATATACCTGATCGCGCGGCATGCCGAGCGACAGTTGATATTCACGCATGTAGTTCACCACCACCGGACCGAGAATACCGGCCGTGGCCCACGCGGTCAGCAAACGACCATGGATGGCACCGACCATTTGCGTACCGAACAAGTCTGCCAGGTACGCTGGTGCGGTCGAGAAGCCACCACCATACATCGACAAGATGATGCAGACCGCGCCGACGAACAACGCAATGCTGCCTGCCTTGGCCGACCATGGCAGGCTCACATACAGCACAAAGCCCAGTACGAAGAAAATCACATAAGTCAACTTGCGGCCGAAGAAATCGGAACACGATGCCCAGACAAAACGACCGCCGATATTGAACAAGCTGATCAAACCGGTGAAGCCAGCAGCAATCGCCGCGATGGCCGCCTTCTGCTCAACCGAGAGATCACTGAAGCCGACATTGACGCCCAGCAAATGGCCACCAAACACTTCCTGCAACATTGGCGAGGAAATGCCGATCACGCCAATACCTGCCGACACGTTCAGACACAGCACCAGCCACACCAGCCAGAACTGCGGAATGCCCCAGACCTTTTTCACGTGCACATGGTTTTGCGTGATCATGGTGTTGTTGGTGGCAACCGGGGCAGTCCAGCCCGCTGGCTTCCAGCCGCTTGGGGGCACGCGATAACCGAGCGCACCTGCCATCATGAACACAAAATAAATTACCGCCATGGCCGCAAAGGTTTCCCACACGCCCACCGAAGTCGGTGTTGCAAAGTAACGCATCAGCATATCGGCCAACGGGCTGCCAACTAAAGCACCGCCGCCGAAACCCATGATCGCCATGCCGGTTGCCATACCACGACGGTCCGGGAACCATTTGATCAGGGTCGACACTGGCGAGATATAGCCCAGACCCAGACCGACACCGCCGATCACGCCCGACCCTATCCACATCAACCAGATCTGGTGGGTATAAACCCCCAGTGATGAAATCAGCAAGCCGCCACACCAGCACAGCGCCGATACCACACCCGCCTTGCGCGGACCGGCACGTTCCAGCCAGCCACCCCAGATTGCTGCGGACACGCCGAGCAAAACGAAAAACATGGTGTACATCCAGCCCAGCATGGAAATTTTCCAGTCGCAGGTGGTGGAAAATACTTGCTCAAAAAAACTGCTGCCTGGCGCACAGGCAATGGACTCTTTGATACCCAGCGCCTTGGACAAAGGCAACCAGAATACGGAGAAACCGTAAGCCATGCCGATACACAAGTGAATGGCAAGCGCTGCAGGTGGTACCAACCAGCGATTGAAACCTGGTTTGGCAATAGTGTGTTCTTTTTTCAAGAAATCGAAGGCCATTGTTCCCTCCTCGGAATGTTATGGGCCGGCAATTATATGCAAGTGGAAACATTTCAGCCAATTATGCAAATATTTGCCTATAGTTATACGTACTACATAAACTTCCGCGAAGGTATCATTGATACTCCTCACCTTCAATATGCTATTTTTTTCATATATTATGGTCAAAGTTAGTATCAAACCACACTGGAAAATCGGCCATGGCGACGCTGCGCCACTGGACACCACAGAGCTGCTCAGCCTGCTGCTGGCGATCCAGCAAACCGGTTCGATTGCCAAGGCGGCAGAACATTTGCACCACTCCTATCGGCATGCCTGGGGCTTGCTGCGCAGCTCGGAACAAGCATTTGGCCACAGCCTGATTGCCAGTGGCCGTGGTCGCGGTACCACACTGACGCCATTTGCCAGCAAATTGCTGTGGGCAGATCGCATGGTCAATGCGCGCCTGTCGCCCACGCTCGACAGCCTGGCTTCGGAACTCGAAATCGAACTCGGCAAAACCGTCGAAGGCAAATCCAAGACAGTGCGTCTCAACGCCAGCCATGGCTTTGCCGTGGCCGCGCTGCTCAACCATTTCAATCGCCTCAGCCTGCCAGTGGAAGTACGCTACCGCCACAGCACCGATGCCGTGGCAGCCCTGTCACGCCAGGAATGTGACCTGGCCGGATTTCATGTGCCGCTGGGCGACTACGAAAAACCAGCCATCGCCAGTTATGCCAAATGGCTCAACAAACGCAGCGATTGCCTGATTCACCTGGCCGTACGCAACCAGGGCCTGTTCGTCACCCCCGGCAACCCCAAAGGCATCCACGAACTGGCTGACCTGGCACGCAGCGATCTGCGCTTCGTCAACCGCGAAGCCGGCTCCGGCACGCGCATGCTGCTCGAACTGATGCTCACCGGCGGCGGCATCTCGCACAAGAAAATCAATGGTTTTGAAAACACCGAATTCACCCATTCGGCGGTGGCAGCCTTTGTCGCCAGCGGCATGGCCGATGTCGGCTTCGGGGTGCAGACTGCCGCTCAGCGCTTCGGACTGGATTTCATTCCGCTGGTGCGTGAACGTTATTTCTTCGCATTGCCGAGCGCGTCGCTCAACGAACCGTTGGTGCAAGCGGTGGTCGACATTTTGCAATCACCGGCATTTCGCGCTGAAGTCAACCAGCTGGCCGGCTATGACAGTAGCGACACTGGCCAGATTCTGAGCCTGCAGGATGCATTTGCCTAACCGATGACTGTGCACCCGCGGCGCGAGCGAGGGCAACATCGTCATGCCGTGTTAGCATTTCCCGCTTAAAATAACGCCCATGATGATGACGCCCCGATTCAAGACACTTTATTCTGCAGTGAGTGTGTATGCCCTGCTGTGGTCGGTGACCTTATTGATCATGCTGGAAGACGATGTCGCCGCGTTGGCGCTCATGTTTTCCTGATAGCGCTTATTGCCCTCAGGCTTTCCACCTTAATTACCGCACGGGACCTCATGAAATTTGCTGCGCTGGCGTTGCTGCTAGTATCAAACCAGGCTTTTTGCGCGCAATGGTCATTGCTCGGCGACAATGACATCGGCACCTTCTTTGTCGACAAGGCCAGTGTCGAACGCACCCGCGGCGTCCTGCAAGCCAATATCCTGCTCAACTGGAGCGAGCCGCATGCGCTGCTCGGACATGACCAGTTCTACGCCTCGGAAGTCTCGATTGCCTATCTTGATTGCGACGGCAAGCGCATCGGCTTCGGCAGCCGCACCATGTATGCCAAGTCCGATGCCCAGGGTGCCGTCATGTTTTCGCCATATCTGGGGTATTCGGAAGTGAAGCTGCAAAACACCGTACCCGGATCGACCGGCGCCTTGATGATCAAGACAGTCTGCGAAAAATTCGCGCCATAAAATAGACTGCCAACCAAGATCAAGACGCAATCCAGCGCCTCACACCTTCATCGGCAAGATCACCATCTGCAAGCCGTCAAAGTGCAGCCGGCGCTGAATCGCCAACGCGGCCTGATTGTGCAATAGCCGGATGAACCAGTTGTCTTGCTCGAAAATCAATTTACTGGTGAAGAAGATCGCATTCGGATATTGCTTGCTGATGTCAAAGCAAAGCTTAGTCACTTCCTGCACCGCATCGGTACCAAAGCCGAGATACGAACGCGATGCCATGCCATGGCTGCGACAAAAATCGACGAAAAATTGCAAGGTCGCATTGGCTTCGGCGCGCATCTGATCCACTGCACCATCGCCGCCATAAGCTTGCGAATCGACCGTGCGCGCATTGACGAAAATGAAGTTCTTGAAATGCTCGGGAAACATGCGCTGCACCCATAACAAGGCATGCAAGCCGCCCCCACGCGAAGTACCGACGATGAAAACAGCGGTTTGATTGACCGGATCAGGTGCGATCACCTCACCATTAATACCGAATGGCTGACTGGAAAAAATCTGATCAACCGATCGGATCGCTTCTTTGGTATCGCGATAATGATTGCGGATATACAGGCACAGGGCAGAAACGCCGGCAATGATAACGGCCGTGGCCCAGCCGCCTTCGAACATTTTTTCGTAAAGCAGCACCAACAGTATCGACGCACAGATCACGAAGCCCGACAGCGACAGCAAAAAACGCCGCCGCCAATGCGCCAGTTGATGGCGATGACGCCACCAGTAGCGGCACAGACCGAACAGCGAAATAGCAAAGGTCAGGAATACGGAAATCGAATACAACACGATCAGCAAGGTCACACTGCCCTGGGTCCAGAACAGAATCGCCAGCGCCGCCACACCCATCACCAGAATGCCGTTCTGCGTCACCAGCCGCGTCGAAAGGTAACGGAATTTATGCGGCACCCACGAGTCGACGGCCATATTTGACAATACCGCCGGGCCACCCAGAAAACCGGTATTGGCGGCGGCAAACAACAGCCCTGCTTCGAACGCCAGCACCACCGCCAGGATCAAGTCGTTGAGCCAGCTGCTGCCCATTCCCATGCTCTCGATGATCATGCGGAAGGTAGTGGCATTGAGCGTCTGACCATCGACATGGCGCGCATCCCACAACAAATACAGCACAAAGATGCCACCGGCCGTGAACGCCAGCGACAGCGCCATATAAAACATGGTCATCTTGCCGGTACGCACACGCGGCTCGGCAAGTATATTGACGTTGTTCGACACCGCTTCCAGTCCGGTATAAGTACCGCCACCTTGCGAATACGCCAGCAGCAGCATTCCAGCCACGCCGGCCCAGCCGATCTGTTGCGTCAGCTTGCCGGTTTCGGCCAACGTGCTGGGCACCAGCGCTGGCAGATAATCCACATGGGCGAAGATGCCATACACAATCAACACCAAATGGGTCAGAACAAAACCCAAAAAGATCGGCAACAGAAACTTGATGGCTTCTTTCAGTCCGCGCAAATTCAGGACAATCAGCACACTGATGAAAAAGGCTTCAGCACCCAGCTTGTAGCTTTGAAATCCCAACGGCAGCATCGAAGCCAGCGCATCGACACCGGAGGCGATCGAAATGGCGATCGTCAATACATAATCAAGAATCAGCGCCACGCCGGAAATCAAGCCCAGATAAGGCCCGACCAGTTTGGTGGCGACGCGATAACCGCCACCACCGGTCGGAAACAGCTCAATCACCTGATTGTAGGCCAAGGCAATGATGAAAACCGTCAAGGCCGTAGCCAGTGCCAGATACAGCCCAAGATGGGTATTCTCACCGAGCGCGCGAAAACTCTCTTCTGGCCCATAGGCTGACGACGACAAGCCATCTGCGCCCAACCCCACCCACGCCAGGAAAGCCACCAGCGCCAACGAGTGGCGCGTTTCGCTTTTCATTGGGTCGAGTGCCTTGCCCAATAGAATTTCTCGAATCTTCAACATGCGATAGAGCCGGATACATCGGCATTTTTGGTCCAAGCGGCGATAATACCTGTTTGTGCCGCAGTGCGGCATTCACAAAATTATGCGGAAGCTATTGATCTCCGATTCAAACTCGGTCATAATCGCGGTCTTGCGTTGCCGGGATGGCGGAATAGGTAGACGCACGGGACTCAAAATCCCGCGGTGGTGACACCGTGCCGGTTCGATTCCGGCTCCCGGCACCACGGAATATAAGGCCCTCAAGCAATTGAGGGCCTTTTCCTTTTTCAGCAAAGCATTTACGTACAATCTCAGCCAGACATGCCAGGGAGTCCTTTTCTGCCACAGAAAAGGACTCCGCATTGCGCTCCTCATAACGTAGTTGCCAAAG
>Ga0209913_1000985_pt1 | contig 18812 bp, 32 predicted proteins | sample PersoiDNA2013203_FD_185805 | JGI IMG/M metagenome (GOLD analysis project Ga0209913, IMG submission 185805) | Permafrost soil microbial communities from the Arctic, to analyse light accelerated degradation of dissolved organic matter (DOM) -... | ecosystem: Environmental > Terrestrial > Soil >... | reverse complement strand
TGCGACCTCTCTCGCCGCCGGACTGAGACTGCGAACCGGCATGACCTGCTCGAACGCATTGACGACCTCCTGCTCGCCCTCCTTCGGGACGAACGGGATTATTAGTCTCACGTTCTCCTGCTCGAGCGCTCTTGCGGCCGCAGTCACGACCGGGCCGTCCATGGAATCGCAGTGCGGAGGCATGAGGACTCCTCTTTCTCGTTGCTAGACGACAACGCGTCTGGGCGCTCGAACCGGCGCTGGCGGCTCGACGATACCCAACGCTCGGCCGTCTGCGGTCTCGGTTCTTGGAAAGTCTCTCCTTCGGCAGAAACAACCATAAGCGGATTGGGCCGTGCTGGGCTTGAACCAGGTGCTTCTCGCTTTCTCGGGGCGTTCGGCCGTGTGCGTGATCGAGCTCGAGCAGAGAGCATCGTGGCGCGATAGGCTCCGCGCTATGTGGGACGTTCTCAGCTGGCACAACGGCACTCTGAGCATCGCCTGGTGGGCCGTGCTGGTGCTCGTCGTCTTTTTGCTCGGCATGGCCGGGCACGGCGGCCAGCACTGGCACAAGCACTAGCGGTCACGCCAAGGCCGCGACGCCTTCGTGCTTCCTGGCGTATAGAGCGCGAAGCCTTGCCACTGCGTTTTTCTGCGTTCTCGACCAAGGAGACACGGCGATGAAGAGGGTTCGAAAAGAGCATCGAGTAAGGGCGACGAGGTGCGCTCTCTGCGCGGCGATGGCGATCTTCCTGCTCGCGGCCCCGTCGTTTGCGTCCAGCGCAACCACGGGCCGTACTGTGACGGTCGGGGTCGCCTGGAACGGTAAGGAGATCAAGCTGAAATCCGGCGACAAGCTGGTTGTTCGTCTGGCCGGGAACGCGACGACCGGCTTTCGCTGGGCGATTGTCTGCAAGCCGAAGGCGCTTAAGCTGATCAAGTCGACCTATGTGACGTCCCCGCCCGGGCGAATCGGTCAGGGAGGCACCTTCAGCGTCCGCCTCCGCGCGATAGCCGGTCGAGGCACACTGAAACTCGCTTACCGACGCCCCTGGGAGAAGGGCAAAGCGCCGGCGCAATCGTTCTCGATCAAGGTGCGGGTCAGGAGATAGTCAGCTAAAGGCTGCGCGTTCCGCCGGCTCCGATAGCTCTATCTCCATCCACAGTCCACAGGGCTTTTCGAATACGTGTTTTCCCGTATTGAAGTTGGCGCTCTGGCGTGGGAAGATCATCGAGCGTCGAGCACGGAACGCGAGTAGGTCGATCCTCATCCAAGGGGCAGCGGCAGAGTCGGAAACGGCAAGGCCGAGGTTCTTAGGAAGAGGGGACGAAAGCGTCACCGGCTCGACGCTTTTTCGTATCTAGGCGTAAATAGAATCTGTGCTGCGGCAGGGCTGGCTCGGTCAGCTCGCGCCCACAGCGTGCGCCTCGGCCACTTCCGCAGTGCCCTCACCAGCCGGCGAAACCTCGGCGTCGGGATACAGAACGCTCCAGACGCGCAGATAGATAGCAACTTCGCGCCGCGCCATCTCGCCGGCCTTACCGGAGTCGGGGGCTAGAAGCTCGATCTCGTTGGGACCAGAGACGATTGTTGCCTGGCCGAGGCTCTCTAAAAACGAGGCCAGACGTTCTGTGTAGATCTGGTCGCCGAGTCGCAGTTGCATGATTCCGCAGGTTGGGGCTGGTTCTAGTGTCGTCAGGTTGGGGGGATAACGCATCGCCCGATTGGAGTAATCGTGCGCATCTACCCCGATCCGCGTAATCCTGGCGTTTCTTGCTTGAAGTTTGTCACATGCAGCCAGTAGTACATATTCGCTATAGGTTGCTTGCGCGACGCTACGTTTTGCTAGCCTAAGGAGGCTGATGTCGCTATGGCGACGTCAGGCCGAGGCGGCCCGATCGATTCTTCTCGGGCGTTGTCGGTCGTTGTTGTCGCGTAGGGAGTAGTTACTCGTGACTCGAAGAGGCGCTTCGCGCATTCTGATAACCACGCTCGTGATTCTCGTTTTACTTGCTCCGGCGCTCGCCAGCGCCTCCGGCAAGCGAACATCCGAGTTTCGGCAAATACAGCGATTGAGGCATACGACCTGGCACTGGCAGAACGTCATGGGAGTCGAAAAAACGCCGGCGCGCCACAGTGCTTTCAGGGCGTCCAGCTCCAACTACCGTCGCTGGGTTTTGCGGCTTTGGCGGAAGCGAGCCGATAGTGCTCGACGGCGGGCACGGAGCGTGCCTCACAAGGCTCAATGGTTGTGTATCCATCGCGGTGAGGGCGGCTGGAACGCTTACACCGGCAACGGCTACTACGGCGGCCTGCAAATGGATCTTTCCTTCCAGCGCTCATACGGCGGCTATCTGCTCCGCCTGAAGGGGACGGCCAACAGCTGGAGCCCCTACGAGCAGATGTGGGTGGCAGAACGCGCCTTCAAGAGCGGCAGGGGTTTCCATCCCTGGCCAAACACCGCCCGCGCCTGCGGGTTGATTTAGCGTCTCGTCGAGCGATCCTCTCCGGCCTGTGAATCGCGCGAAGCGGCTGAATCTGGGCTGCACTCGGCGCCTGATCTCATCCGCACGCTCTACACGCCGATGTGCAGTTCCGTGCAGGAGACGGCTGAGGAAGGCGTGCGGCTAGTTCCCGACGACCTGAACTAGCCAGCGGCGATTGCGCTCGCGATCTAACTCGACGAAGAGCACCCTTTGCCAGGTACCCAGCACGAGCTCGCCGCCTTCGACCGGAATCGACTCCCCGGCCGGCCCGAGCAACATCGCCATGCAGTGCGCGTGGCCGTTACCGGCCTCCATGTCCTCCTCGCAGATGTTCTCGGTGCGGCGATCCCAGTCGTCGTGCGCGTAGTAGCGCTCGGCCGGGACGAGTCGTTGCAGAAGCGCAGCGAAATCCTCGAGGAAGCCACTCTCGAGCTCGCCGACGCGTATACAGCAGGTGGTGTGTGGCGAGTAGACGCAGGCGACGCCGTTGTCGATGCCGCTCTCGCGCACGGCTTCGATCACCTCGTCGGTGATGTCGATGACTGTCAGGCCACCTGCCGTCCGCAGCTCGCACTCTTGTAGGAATGCCCTCACGGGACTCTATTGTGCGCGAGAGATCATCTTCTTGCCAGCGAGACGCGTTCAGCCCACTCGATACTCGAGCGATTGAGCTTCTAGCCCGTGATCTAACTCGGTTGCTAGAAAACCGTTAAGCGGGGAATATTCGTTCATGACCTGGGCGAAGCTGATCAGGAAGAACTTGCTGCGTCGCCCGATGCGAACGGCCTTGACTGCGGCTGGGGTGTCGATCGGCGTCGGCCTGATCGTGGCGTTGCTCTCGATCACGGCCGGAGTGCGTAACACCGCCAACCAACTCATCCATCTCGGGCGCGCCGATTTTGGTCTCTTTCAGTCTGGCACCTCCGACCTAACCAAGTCGATCCTGCCGCAGTCGCTGGAGCCCGGGATCGCCAAGGAGCCGGGCGTGCAGATGGTCGCCGGGCTTCGGCTCTACGTCAGTCAGGTGGACGGTGAGAGCTCTTTTCTGGTGCTCGGGATGCAGCCGGGTCAGTTCCCGTGGAAGCGCCTGGTGTTGATCAAGGGCCGGCTTCCTGCCAACGGCGAGGTTGTGATTGGCGACGCGGCGCTCAACTCACTGCACGCGAAGATTGGCGGCAGCATCACGATCAACCGGCATCGTTACCGCGTCGCCGGCGTCTACCACACCGGCGATCCGTTCGAGGACAACGGCGCCGTGATGCTGCTGGCCGCGCTCCAGCGTCTGACTAATCGGCCGGGCGAGATCACCACGATCGCGATCACGGTCATCCCGGGCCAGCCCTCGAAGAAGGTTGCGAGCGAGATCACGAAGAAGTTCCCGAACATCTCCTCGCTGGCCGAGCCGGGCCAGGCCGTAAAGGTCGATACCTCGAGTCGCCTGCTCATCTCGGCGGGCTGGATCTTCTCCTTGCTGGCGCTGATCGTCGGCGGTATCGGCGTCACCAACACGATGGCAATGTCGGTCTTCGAGCGCACGCGCGAGATCGGCATTCTGCGCGCGGTTGGCTGGTCCGGTTACCGAATCGCTCTTCTGATCGTGAGCGAGGCGCTCGGCATCTGCCTGCTTGCGATGGGCATCGGCCTGGGCGTGGGCGTGCTGGCGGCGCACCTCTTCACCGCCTACGGCCTGATCTCGACCTTCGTCGTGCCCGACTTCACGCCTGGTGTGTTCGCCTGGGGCCTCGCCTTCTCGCTCGGCGTCGGGCTCGTCGGGGCTATCTACCCGGCGCTGCGCGCGATCCGTCTCACCCCGATCGAGGCGCTGCGGCGGGAATAACCGGACCGCCGACTTCCTCGACGCGACCGTCGCGCATGCGCAGCGTACGATCGGCGGCCGCGGCGGTGGCGAGATCGTTGGTTACCACGAGGACTGTCATCTGGTGCTGGTCGCGCAGGCCCTTGAGTAGCGCCATGATCCGCTCGCCGCTAACCGAGTCGAGCGAGCCGGTGGGCTCGTCGGCAAGGAGCAGGCAGGGCCGGTTGGCGAGCGCCCGGGCGATCGCCACGCGCTGGCGCTCGCCTCCGGAGAGCGTTCCCGGGTAGGCGTTCAGGCGGTGCTCGAGATCGACCTCGTTCAGTAGGTCGAGAGCGCGCTGCTCGCGCTCTTTGCGCGGGAGGCGCTTACCCAGCAGCGGCACCTGGACGTTCTCGAGCGCGTTCAACGTCGTTATCAGGTTGTGAAACTGGAAGACGAATCCGACGATGTTGGCGCGGTAGCGCGAGGGATGGCGGAGCTGCTCGAGCCGGTGACCGCCGACGGCGATGTAGCCGGCATCGGGCCGGTCGAGCGCCCCGATCAGGTTGAGGAGCGTGCTCTTGCCGCTCCCGGAAGGGCCGATCAGAGAGACGAACTCGCCCGGTTTGATGCGAAGCGAGACATCCTCGAGCGAGCTGATCAGGCCTCCCTCGAAGCCCTTGCGCACGTGCTCGACGACGACCTCGACGCCGTGCCCTCCGTTAGTGCTCACCGCTTGACCCGTATCGGCCAATTGATCGGCTCCATCTTCCCCGTCGCCTTCACGACCGCCTGCAGAGTGATCGGCTGACCGATCGATACTGGCGGCAAGGTGATTGTCTCATGATGACTGCCGCGAAAGTCGTAGATCTTGCCATTGTCGATCTTCCCGACGGCGCTCCCTGGAAGGTGGCACGGAGGGTGCGGGTGAGCCTTTAGCGTCTCACTTGCGCACGACCGAAAGCGGCCAGAGCAGCTTCTTCGTCTTTCCCTTGACGATAACCACCGACTGCAAGGTCAGGGGTTGGCCGATCGAAGCCACCGGCCAGACGATGTTCTCGTGGTGGCGGCCGACGAAGTGGTAGATCTTGCCGTTGTCGATCTGGCCGACCTGCGCGCCGGCGAAGAGCACGTTCATCTGCAGCGTCGCGGCGACCGGCTTACCCGCCCGGTCGGTAACGATGACCGTGATCGGCCAGTTCTTGTTCACCACCGGGTGGTGGGAGGGAGCGCTGAAGACGGCCTTGAAGGCGGTGGCTGGCGGCGGTTTCGCCGTGGTGGTGTTAGCGGTCGAGGTAGTTTTCGCGGTCGACCTGTTGCCGCCGCAGGAGGCCGCGAGAGCGACCAGGAGAACGGCGACGAAAACGAGTCGAAACGATTTCCCATGCATGTGCTGATCCTATTGAACGAAACGGCCGATTTGGAAACCCGTAATACCCTGCGTCGCTAGCCAGAAAGCGCCAAGGCGGTGCAGGGCCACGCTGGACTCGAACTAGGTGTCTCCCGATTTCTCGTGGCGCCGCTGGCCGCCGCGACCGACATGGCGGGCGCGGCTCACGCAACGTTGTCCCCGACCCGTCCCGGACCCCGACCACAACCACGGCTAAGCCCGCCAAGCATCTAGGAGCAGGCGGGTCGAAACGCGCCGCAGGCGCGGCGATTCGCTCGAAGGGACCGCCGCCGAAAGTCTTCGCCCGCTTCGCGGGCGGACTTTCGGCGGAAGAGATGGGCCCGGCTGGATTCGAACCAGCGACCGTCGGATTATGAGTTGGCTCCGGCGGTTTCGGCCGCTTTCGGCCTAGCTGGCTTTCGCCGCTGATAGCGCCACTTCGACCGCTTCGGCGGGACTTTCGTTTCGGTCTGTTTCGGTGGCTTGTGTTGCCCACTTGTTGCCCACCGGGGAGCCGAACGGCGATTCCGGGAGATCGTCCGAGAGCAGGTGGACGTACGTCGCGAGCGTGAAGGCGGGGGAGTGGTGCCCGCACCAGGCTTGGACTTGCTTCGCGTTCAGCCCGAGCGCGAACAGGCGCGTCGCGCAGTAGTGCCGCAGGCTGTGAACGGTCGCCCATTCGATCCCTGCCGCCTTCGCCGCAGGCTTGAAGATCCGGCTGCAAAAGTTCGAATGACCGACCATCTGGCCGCGGTCGCTCACGAACACGAAGTCCTCATCGCGAGCTCGGCGGTCTGAGCGTGCGGCCCAAAGGCGGCGCCCCATCGCTTCACTGATCGGGACAGATCGCCGCCCGTACTTGCTCTTCGGCGGCCCGAAGCGACCGCGGTAGAAGCGGCGGCGCACCTGCACGCGGTAGGTGCCTAGGTCGACGTCGGCCCAAGTGAGCGCGATGGTTTCGCCGATCCGTAGGCCCGTCTCGCCGAGGAACTCGCCGAGAAGCCGCCACCGCTCCGGTAGGGCGGCGATCAGGCGCTCGTACTCGTCGACCGTCGGCGCCTTCACCTTCGCCGCTCCATCGTCGTCGAGTTCTTCTCGAACGGCGATGCGGACGCCGGCGCAGGGGTTCGAGCGGATCACTCCATCTTCGAGAGCCGTGGCGAGAAGCGCTTTCAGAGGCGCGAGATACAGGCGCACGGTATTCGCGGAGATGCCGCCTGTGGCGATCTTCGCCGCGTAGTCCCGGACGTGCTGAGGCTCGATCTCTGCGAGCCGCATCCGGCCGAAGAACGCGACCGCGCCCGAACTCGTTGGCTCGCCGTTCTCATCGAGTCCGAGTTGCCGGCGATAGCCAGCGATCGTCTCGGGCAGGACGCCGCGCGAGCTACGACCTTGGTACGTCTCTATCCAGCGGGCCGCGTACTCGCCGAAGGTGACTTTTGAGAGCGCCCGGTATTCGCCACGGGACACGTCGGCGGTCAGCGACGCTTTTAGATCCCGGGCCTCAGCGAGCGTCTTGGCAAACGCCTTCCGCTGGCTACCGCGAGGGTCGCGATAGACGACTACGTACCGGCCGCCGCGCCTGTAGATGCCCTTCGTCTGGGTGCACTCGAGCTTGGGGGTGCGTTTCTTCACCATCATTTCCTCCTCTTGCCAGCGGCGCCGAGGAAGCCGCGCCGCCGCGATGTCACGACGGTGGACGATCGGACAGGACGTCCTTCAACAAGGGGTCGGGCCCGTTCCTTGAGCTCGTCGCCGTCTTCCAGGGTGTTCCAGAATGGAACGAACGCAGTTCCGAGATTTCGCTGTCCCGAGCCGCGCTGACCGCTGCCAAGGAAGTCGAGTTTCTCGGCCCGATCGCGCCGGTATCTAATCCCATCGCGACTGCTTAGCTCCGGGAATCGCTCCGCGAGCTGCACCAGCACGCCGCGCTCGGCGGGGTTTTCCTTCTTCCGCTGATAAGCGAGCTGCCACTCCACCGCGAACTCGAACATCTCCCGAGGCTTGCCGGGATTCCCCCGGCGACGCGGCGCGGGTGGAACGCCGATCGCTTCCACCGCCGCCTCACCAGTTGGGCGATCGAAGAAAGCATCCCGCAAACCGGAACGGTCCTCGAAGTCCTTCCATCGCGCGACGCGATCGAATTCGGCCGTGGCCGCCTCTCGGAATGCTGGGAGGCTCAGCGCACGTCGATGCTTGTGCGTAAATCCGGCCCGGCCGAAGCGCTCGGTATAGGGGCCAACGGCGAATGAGCCGAGAGATAGTGGCTCGCCTTCGCCTTCGTCTTCTTCGCGCAGCTCGCCATAGACGAGCCAAGCGTCGGCTTCGGTCTTCGAGAGCGGAACGAAGAACCTAGTCACAAACAGCGCTACGGCACCACCGAGCTGTTCCGGCTCCTCGAATAAGCGAACGATGATCGTCCGCACGCCGTGGTCGGGCTTGTCGTATTGCTCGCGCGCCCAGCTTCGTAGCTCCGCCTCGGGCATGCGGTCGAGGCGTGGCGGATCGTCCGGCAGCTCACCGAACACGCCACCATCTAGGTACTCCAAGCGCGCTTCGTCGAGGAGACTGTTAGGAGTCTGGGCTATGTCCACCATGGCGCCATCTTAGGGCGGCGTAAAGCGTTTGTCAACCACTACCGTTTTCTTTAGCGGCGAATGGCTGACGACGGACTGACGAGATTCTTTATTTCTCCCCCCTTGCGCGGCCCGGGAGCAGTGATATCTTGCGGATACCAATGTCTACCCTCATGTGTCGCGATGGCTTCATAAGCTTGGAGCGCGAACTTCAACTGCGGCGCGAGCTACCGCCGCCGCAAGTCTGCGCCGCTCTTCGCAAAGCCGCGCGAATCTCGCTCCGGCGACTGGCCGCCGAAGTGGGCGTGACCCACCAAGCGATCAATTTCTGGGAGCATGCCGAAAAACGGCCGAATGTTGAGCACCTGGAGGCGTATGTTCGCGCGATCAAGGTGCTCCAGCGCGAGCTCGAGGCGGTGCGCGATGAGCCCTGAGAACAACGCCGGCGGCCTCGCGAGCCGCCGGGCGTGGAACTTCTTAACTGCTGCGTCGCCTTCCAAGATAGCAGGCGGCACCGACGATCGCGAGGCCGTGCGATGACGCTGCCCCAGCTCTCGATCGTCTTAGAGTTTGAGCACTCCGGGGTCGGCGTCTGGCTCTCGAGCTTCGATTTCGCAGACGAGCTCCGCCTCTCGGAATACCTCGACGCGCGCGACCGCGCCCAGCTCGAGCGCGAAGTCCTCGCCGCTCTCGAGGTCGGACTCCAAGTCCTACGGCGCCGAGCCGAGAAGGCAGTCGCGGCGGATGTCTATCGCCGAAGTACCGATCGGAGGCGAGCGGCGTGAGCTATCTCATCCCCGCAACCTGGCGAGAGGCGAAGATCTGCGCGCTGGTCGATGCCGTTCGGGCCGAGCCCGACGTCTTTGAGCGCGTCCGAATCGTGTGCGAGCACTTAGACGAATACGGCCGGCTCGCCGGCGCCGAGTTGATCGCCGCACGCGAAGCCGAGCTCGAGCACGAGCGTCGCGACCGGTTGATCGAACTTCTGAAAGATACCGATCCCGCGAGAGTCGAGGCGGTCGCGTGAAGACGCAAGCGACCGTCGTTATCCGCCAGCGCGACCGCGACTCCGATGACGGCTACGCGCGCGAGTACGTGCATGAAGATGAACCCGGCCCCTCGATCTCGTTTGAAGAGGACGGCGTCTGGTTGCGATGGGAGGAGGACTTTCCCGTCCGGACTTTCATTCCGTGGGCGAGCGTCGTCCGCGTCGACTTCGGGCCCTGCAACTGCTTCGAGTGCGTGAAGGAACGGCGGCAGTCGTGAGCGCGCGACCGGGCGATATCGAGACGATTCGCATCCCGATCGGCCAGGCCGCCGGGCACCAGCTTCGGGGCATCGCCGAGAACGACCGCGGGCGCCATTGGCTGCGCTGGGCACTGCGCTGGCCTGGCTGGGACGACGAGTTTCAAGAAGCGCTCGAGGAGTACGCGCGAATGAGAGCGCCGCTGATCTGGCGCAGCTGGCGTCGAGAGCAGAGAGGCGAGGCGTGAGCGGCGGCCGATTATCAAAGGCGCAAGCCGAAGCCGCCCGACGCTTCGGCCCGCTCGACGGGAAGCGCGTACCAGGCGGTTGCGATACCTGTAATGCCTACCAAACCGTCGAGGCCGTGATGGCCGGTATGTGGCAGATCAGCGTCCACCATGATCCGGGCTGCCCGACGTTGGCCGCTATCGAGAGGCGGCGCTCGTGAGTACCAGAGCATCGCTGTCCGCTGTCTCACTTGAAACGATCAAGGCGCGCTCGATCGAGTGGCTTGATCGGCCGTTCCTGCAACGCTCCGCCTTTCATCTAGTCGCTGGCCCTAAGGGTGTGGGAAAAGGGACGTGGCTGTCGCGGATCATGGCGAAACAGACGACCGGCGTTTACGGACCGGCGCGCAACGTTCTGTTGGTGTCAACGGAAGACAGCGCCGCTATCGACATCCGCCCACGATTAACAGCGGCCGGCGGCAACGCTGCGCACGTCCACCTGATCACTAGCGCTTTCACTCTGCCGACCGACCTAGACCGCCTACGCGCTCTCGCGCTCGAGATTGGCAACGTCGGGCTGATCATCATCGACCCGGTCGGCAACCACTTGGGCGGCGCAGATACCGACAAGGAAAGCCTTGTCCGAAATGCGATCCACGGCCTTAACGCGCTCGCCGACGAGCTCGGCTGCGTCATCCTCGGAATCCGGCACCTAACCAAAGCGAGAATGAACGGCGCCCTTGCCGCCGTGCTGGGCTCGGTCGCCTGGATTGATCTGCCGCGGGCCGTCCTTGTCTTCGCTCCCGACGACGAAGATGACATGATTTTTCACGTCCAGGTTGTCGCCGGCAACCGTTCCGGCCGTGGCGCAGCTCAAGCGTTCAGGATCGAGCTCCGCGACGTCGGCCTCACTGAGCCCGTCACCTACGCCGCCGATCTCGGCGAGTCGGCAAAGAGTGTCGACGAACTGCTCGCCACCCTGAACGTGCCGAAGGGCGCGAAGCGAGCATCAGTTAAGGAACTCATCCTGCGCGAGCTGGCGAAGGGTGAGCGGCCGATGGACTATCTGAAGTCGGTTGCGATCGCAGAGATTGACGCTTCGGGCGAGACCACCTGGCGCGCTGCCAATGAACTGAAGGCGGAGGGCAAAGTCGCCGTCAGCAACAGCGGATCGGATCGTAAATGGTTCTGGCGCCTCTGCGAGTCACTTGACGAAGTACGAAACCTCGATGAGCCGAAACTACGTGACGAAGTATCAAACCCAGAAACGGCTCAACCAAGCCAAATGGACATTACTTCGTCAGTTACATCATCTGACGAAGTATCCCCTAGTGAAGAAGTACGAAACCCTGATAGTTCTTCACCACACACAAGTGAAGAAGTCAGCGACTTCAGACCGGCGGACAATGACATCCCCTTCTGAAAACCGCGCGGCTGCCCCTTCCTCCTCGTCGCTGCCGTTCTTCGCGTTCGCGTTCAGCCGCGGCAGGAGGTCGCGATGATCGCCGAACTTCACCTCTCCGACGCCGAGAAGGCCGAACTGGTCGACCTGGTCGCCGCCGCGGTGCTCGAGCGTGTTGGGCAGCCGCCGGCGCCCTCGCCCTTCCTCTCGATCGACGAGGCCGCCGCGTACCTGCGGGCGAAAAAGCAGAGGATCTACGACCTTGTCAGCGCCGGCAGACTGACGCGCTTCAAGGATGGCTCGCGAGTGTTGGTCTCGCGCGCCGAGCTCGACGCGCACCTGAGCGGAGTTGCCCACCAGTTGCCCACTACCCCGCGATCCCGCACGGCTAGGGGGCTGAGAGTATGAGCAGCGAACGCCTAGTCCGGCGGTCAACGAGGGCCGCTCGAGCACCCGAGCGGTACAAGCGGCCATGACTGCGAAGCGCTCACCACAGGCACGCCCGCTCAACGCGAACGCGCTACATCATGGCGCTCGCTCGGAGCGTGTCGTCAGTCGGCGGGCAGGATATGAGCAGCAACGGGTCCTGAAGCGCCTAGCCTTGCGACAGTCTGACCTCCCGCCGGCTGGTCGCTATCGCCTGCAGGAGTGGTCGCGCGCCGCCGCGCTGGTCTTCCTGATGGATGCCTGGTGCAACGAGCACGGCCTACTCGATGACGAAGGCCGCCCGCCGTCCTTTATGCCCGCCTACCTCGCCGCGCGGAACAGCGCGAGCAGGCTCTACACGAAGCTCGAGCCGTTCTTACTCGAGGCGGCGAAGGCGAAGCAAGACGCCGGCGGACTCGATCACTACCTCCGCGAGAACTATGGCGAAGGGAAGGCGAAGCCGTGAGCGCTGCTTGGAAAGCACTCGAACGTCGCGTTGCTACCGCTCTCGGCGGACGCCGTACGGGCCCGGCCGGCTCCGCCGTCTCGGACGTGGTCGGAGTGCCGTGGTCTGTTGAGTGCAAGCGCTCGAAGCGCGGCGTCCCAGAAGGGCACATGCTCGAGCAGGCCCGCTCGCAAGGCAGGCGCGAAGGCAAGCCCTGGTTGCTCATCGTCGCCCGGCACAACGACCGCGCGCCGATTGTCGTGCTTGAGTTCTCGGAGTTCCTAGACCTCGCTCGGGCGGCCGGGCGCCTCGGCGCCAGCGCTCAGGAAGAGGGCGACCATGCCGCGTGAGAACGCTGCCATGAAGGGCCGCAGGTTGCTCAGTGAAGGGCGCCTGACGCTCCGGCGCGTCGACCCTGACACCGGCTTGATCGTCGCCGTGTGCAAGGGCGACAGCGGGCCGATCTACGAACTCGGCTTCGATCATGGCGAGCCGCATTGTGACTGCGCGGCCATCGGCCGCTGTAGTCACCTGGTCGCGCTCGCGCTTGTGACCACGCCAGACGAGAGGAGCCCATCATGATACGAGCTCCCTTCGTCCGCCTGGCGCTGCTCGTGCTCTGCTCGCTCTACCTGTTTGGCCTCGTGCTCTCCGCGCGCCTGGTCGGCCCGTGGTGGGCACTCGGCATCGCTACCGGCGGCATTGTGCTGGCCTTCGCGCTCGCGATCGAACTGCCGAGCGATGAGAGAGAGACGAAGCGATGAGCGGCCAAATAGACCAAGGGAGCGTCCACCATGCCTAGCCTCTTAGAAGCGATCGACGACAAGCGTCTACTCGGCGCCGGCTTCACGCCGCACAGTCCGAAGCAGCGGGCTCTCCTCGAAGCGATCGGACGCTCTCAGACGGTCATCGCCGACGCTGGTCGACGCTTCGGCAAGAGCCGAGCCGGCGCGGTCGGCGCGCTCCATAACTTGTTGCTCGTTCCTGAGCTCGACGGGATGGTTCAGCCGGGCGAGAAACGCTACGCCATTTGTATCGCGAACAGTCAATTGCAGGCGAGGATCTTCCGAGACCATGCCCTCTCGATCGTCGAGGCGTCTCCGGCACTCCGCGCCGAGCTGGTTAACGAGACCGAAGACGAGCTGATCTTCACGGGCGACCGCATCCTGGCGAGCTTCCCCTGCAACGCGCGCAGCGTGCGCGGCTGGGCGATCAGCTATCTAGAGCTCGAAGAGTTCGCGCATTTCTACGATGAAGAGGAGGGCGGCCCGGCTGCCGCAGCGCGGATCTGGGCGGCGGCGGTTCCCTCGGTCGCGCAGTTCGGCTCGCTAGGCCGGGTGGTGGTCTGCTCAACGCCTCTCGGCGCTAGCGGTCTCTTCGCCGAGCTTTACGCGAAGGCTAAGAACGGCGAACTGCCCGGCGCCGAAGCCTTCCACGCCGCCAGCGTCGATAACCCTCTCCTCGATCCCGCGTTCCTCGAAGCGCAGCGCATCATCCTCGGCGACGACGACTATGCGCGCGAGTACGGCGCCGAGTTCCTCTCCGGTGGCGCTTCGTTCTTCGAGTCTGACCGCCTCGCCGAAGTCGTCGCCGATCGGCTCGAGCTGCCGCGCGAGGCGGGAACTGACTGGAGAGCCGCGCTCGATCCTGCTTTCAGTTCAGACCCAACCGCACTCGCGCTCGTCGGCAGAGATCCTCACGACCGGGAGCGCCTCGTCTTGGGCTGGGCGGGTCGTTGGCTTCCCCCTCGCCAGCATCGCCGGCACCGTCGCAGCCGCGAGGAAACCGAGCAGGTAACCGACGAGATCCTCGACGGCGTCGCCGCGGTGCTCGAGCGCTATGGCGTGCGCGAGTGCGTCACGGATCAACATGCGCCCGGCTTGGTCGTGTCCGAACTGGCGAAGCGAGGTATAACCGTGCGCGTCTCGGCATGGACGGCCGGCAGCCGCACTGAGATCCTCCAGGCGCTACGGGCCCGGGTCTACGCGCGCACGCTCGAGTTGTATGACCCTGATGGCGTTCCGCTCCTCGCCGAGCTCCAGCGCCTTCGCACGCGCTACCGCGCCGGCTCATCTAGCGTCGAGGTTCCGCGAGTTGGAGACAGCCACGGCGACGTCGCGCTCGCCCTGGCCGCGGCCGTGTGGGAGCACGACCGGCGCGGCTTCCCCGGTCGGCAGAGCAATAGCTGGCGGCGAGAAGAAGAAGAAGGAGAGTTTCTGATCAAGGAGGGGATGCGCTACGGCGACGTCCTCTAAGTCGTCGCGCGCCGAGCGGATCCGCGTTCGCCGGGAAGAAGCCGCCGCGCTGCGGGAGGAGGGGCGCTCGACCAGGCAAATCGCCGACGTCTTGAAAGTCTCAACTTTCACTGTCCGCGCCGATCTCCGAGCGGCTGGCGCCTGGGAGCCCACCCTCATCACCGGTCGTGATGGGAAGGCCTACCCGGCGACCGCGGACGAGCGAAAGAAGCAACGCGCAGAGAAGGACAAGGCAGAGAAGGACAAGGCAGACCGGGAGGTCGTCATCGATCCCGTCGTCGCGCGCTGCGCGTACTGCAATTTCGTAGCGCGAGGCGAAGTCGGCGAGGCTCGGCAAGCGTTCGCCAAACACGTTTGCGACCGCCCGCCACCGCCGGCGAAGTCGGCTCGATCGCGCCCGCGAGGACGCGGCTGGCGGGCCGGAAAATGACCGGCCTCCCACGTGGACGATACTCAGTTATATGAGCACTGCGGTTAAAAGAAGCACGCTTTCGACAACCGAGGCGGCCACGATGCTTGCGGTCGGGGTGGACACCGTGCAGCGCCTCGTCGATACCGGCCGCCTGCGCGGGTCGAGGTTGACGCCTCGCTCGCCCCGGCGGATCGAGCTGGCTAGCGTCCTGGAACTTGTCGCGAGCTCTCGGAGGCGGGAGCCGGTATGAGCCAGCAAGAATTCGAGATCATCGTCGATGCCCAAGGTCACGGGCGCCGCGTTCGCAAGGTTAGGAGGCTAGAAATGAAGAAAACTTCGATCGAGACCGTCGTCAACGCAGCAGTCCGCGAAGGAAGAATCGAGAATGATCAGCGCGACTTCTTCGTGCGGTTTTTCGAGAGTGAGCCGGAGTCCGCAACGGTCGTGCTCGCGATGTCCCTGCCCAATGCCGAGCGCGCAGCGCGGAACGGCGCGCCTTCAGATGCGGCGCAGCGCAGTGCGATTTACGCACTGACCGGCATCCCCGTGGAGAAGGTGCTCTGATGGCCGCCGCTACCTCTTTAAAGCTCGCCAGCGATCTCAAGAAATTCGAGAAGCGCGCACTCGAGCTGCAAGCCGAAAGCGATCGGATCGCGGCGGCCCTCGGCCAGGCCGCCGCGATCCGGGACAAAGCCGCCGACGCTGAGTTGTGCAATGATCTAGCGGCCGCTAGTCGCTCTCGCGCTGAGGCAGCGAAGCTCGAGAACAGCACCCGGGCCCGCGAGGGCGAGCTCGCGTCTCTCGTCCCGCGGCTCGAGGCGCTGATTGCTTCGACCAAATCCGACATCGAGCGCGCGATCTTCGAAGAGACACTCGCCGCACGCGACGCGAAGGCAGCGAAGACAGCGAAGCTGGCGCGGTCCATCGCCTCAGATTTGAAGGGACCACTCGCCGACGCTTCGAGACTCTCCGAGCTCCGAGCCGAGATCGACGATCTCGACACTCAAGCGCGCGAGTTGGCGAAGCCGCTCGGCGCCGAAGTTGAGCCGATCGAGGACGAGCCCGCTTTCGGCGATCCGACGGCGATCGATGTGATCGCGGTCGGCGCTCGGCAGCCGACCGCGACTGCCGTGGTCGCGGAGGAGCTGCGCGCGGCGGACGCTGCGGCTAACCGCGAGAGCTGGATCGAGACCGCCGTTCGCGACGAGGTACGCGGATTTTTCCCGCCGAAGACTTTCGACGGAAGCCGAATGCGCGGACCTATCGAGCGCCTCGACGAGGATCTCCAGCCCGAGGCGATCAAGCGCTTCGCGAGCGCGGTCAAGCGAGTGCCGGAGCAGGTTCGTCCGTCTCGCGAGCACCGCCTGGTCGAGTTGCGCGAACTCCTGACGAAACCTACCGAGGAAGTGGGCGGCGAAACCGAGGCCGAGCAGGGCGGCGATCCCTTGCCGCTGGTCGCTGCGTAGTCGACCCTCTCGCCGCCGCTGGGCTGATGTTGTGTGTAAGCCTCTCTGCCGTCCTGCCGTTTCAGGCGGTGCGATGCCCGCGCGACATGCGCGCGGCGCGTTCTGAGCCGTTTGGCGCGGTTGCAACCGACGATGGCGCGACTGACCGGATCATCCGCTCCCGCAGCCGGCAAGGCTGAGCACGCGCTGACGTGTCGGTGGCTAGTCGAAACGTGACAGCAAGAGGCGTTGTCGGCGTCGTGCTGGAAGGTGTAGCGTGTGAGGCATGCTCGACATGACCGAGCACCCTCACTTGATACCCTCCGCTCGAGCTCGGGGCCGGCGGTCATGTCGTCGCGCTCCGAGCTCGTAGCAGTAGGAGGCTGATGATGGCCACTGGCATGACGGACAACCCCGCAGTTCAAGCGATGGTCAAGCTTGAGAAGGACGAAGAAGAACGACGGCGGTCGATCTCGGGCATGCCGACCGAGGCTGAGGTAACCAAGGTCGAGGACGCGTTGCAGAGAGCTTTCGACGCGATCGAGATGATCACCTACCACGTCGAGGCCATCGCAACAAGCGACGACGGCGCCGATCTGAAGTTCCAGATCGGGCTCGATGACCTGGGGATCCTCTACGTTCTCAGCGCAAATATCCATTCGCGACTGGACGAACTCCAGAGGGAGATAGGGCGCATCGACCGTACCGCCTACTCTCTCGATTGCATTCGTCAAGAGCAGGCCGCGAGAGGGAAAGCGTAGGCCGACGCACTTGCGCGACGCGACAAAAGAAGGGCCGGGAAACCGGCCCTTCGCTTTTCGGACGAGGCCGTAGGAGCCTTTCTATCGCGCTCGGCCAGGACGCGTCGTCTTGCCCGCGTCCGCGCTCGGCGCACGGCACGCGCTCAGCCGTATCGGTTGCAACAGACGCGGGAAGTAGAGGTCGTTGCTAGGACTCGGCGAGATCGGCGACGACACGCTTCGGGCTGGAGAGGCACAGCATCGCTCCGTAGCGCGGTGCTCCTTTCGTCCCTCCCATGAGGAAGGCCGGGCAGGACGCGACGTTGCAGCCGCGAGCGCGCAGCGCCTCGAACACGGGCCGGTAGGTGATCGCGTGGACGCGATCGAGGTAGCCGATCTGACCGACGCCGTCCGCGTAGACGGCGACCGCGTGCCGGTCGTGCTTGTTGGTCGGTTCGGGGATCAGCGCCGCTCGGAACCATCTTTTCGCGCGATCCTTCTCGGCCATCTCAAGAGCGCGGCCAGACAGGTCGTCGAGGTAAGGCGTCGAGACTGTCGCGACGGCTGCGACACGCCGGAGAGCATCCTGGTGGAAGCTCTCACCGACGACGTCTACGAGGTCGCCAGCGAGGACGGTCATGGCGTCGGCTAGGTGCGGAGTTGTGCCGCCGGAGAGGCGCGAGAAGAATCCCACCCGCTTAGCCTACGCCCTGAGTTGCGGGCCGGGTGTGCCGGGGATGCCGGAAGTGTTTAAACGGTGCTGCCTCCGGTACCGTCCTCGTCATCGCCTGGGACGCGTGTCTTCGTTGCTCACGAGACGCGTCTCGCTTATCAGCGGTATTCTCCGACTGCAATGCGCGCGATCATGCTTTTAGCCGACCACGCTCAAGCCGTCGAAGGCAAGCTATATATCCACGGCGGCGGGTGGATGATCATCGCACCAGGTACGCCGTCGGCCGTCGCCATCTACGTGCGTGTTCCTTGGACTGAAACGAACACTCAACACACGTGGCACCTGGAATTACTCGACAGCGATGGGCAGGCAGTGTCTGCGACCGGTCCCGTCGGCGACCAGCCAATCGTTATCGAGGGCGGTTTCGAGGTTGGCCGCCCGGCGGGTTCTGTACTTGGGACAGACCAAGGCGTATCCCTAGCGGTGAACATCGGCCCGCTGCCACTCGCGCCCGGCGGTCGTTACGAGTGGCGTCTCTCCATCGATGGGCATCCAGATGATGACTGGAGACTGCCGTTTAGCGTGGCGCAGATGCCCGCTCAGAATCAGCCGCCGCCCGCTTCTGATTAGGCGGCGACGGGGATTCGAGTGCTCGCGTTCCCTGAGCGGTAGACGGTGCGAACCGGCTTTCCGCTGAATCGACTTGCGGCACCGATCCCAGCCGAGACCGATATCCACGCTGGTGATGCCGACCAGCGGAGGGACATCGATGAAGGTGGGAGGTCGGCCGCCAATACCGCCTCGCCGACTGGGTCTCCGTCTTCGTCGTACGAAATGAGGAGAACGTGCTCGGCCACCGCTGGGTCTCTCTGAACGATCGCTCGAAGTGCCGCTCGTGCAGCGGTCTCGTCGTCATAGCTGTTAATCGCGTTTCCGTTGCTATCAAAAAGCATGTGCGTCATTGAGAGGTCTCCTCGTCGACACTGAGGATATCGGTTGCGGCCCTCGCAAGGATGAGGGGATCCCCCCAAATAGTCAAGTGCCCTCTTTTGCCCCACTCTTCGATCGTGACTTCCATTTCACGTACGAGATGAAGCTCCGCCGTGAACTTACCTTTGCCGCGTCCGGCCCACGCGCGAACCGTATGCACACATGCCTCCCGCGTGCGAAAAGCAGAAATTCCCTCCGCGATACTAGGATCTCGCTCTTCTGCAGTCCCGGGTCGCGGAGGATTTCCAAGCGCCGCTCGGGACATGAATGACCTAACGAAATCTGGATGATCTCTGTCGTATGTGCGAACGGCGTGGAAGGCGAC
>Ga0209913_1000984_pt1 | contig 18812 bp, 20 predicted proteins | sample PersoiDNA2013203_FD_185805 | JGI IMG/M metagenome (GOLD analysis project Ga0209913, IMG submission 185805) | Permafrost soil microbial communities from the Arctic, to analyse light accelerated degradation of dissolved organic matter (DOM) -... | ecosystem: Environmental > Terrestrial > Soil >... | reverse complement strand
GCTGCCGGTCGACCGATGAGCAGGATAACATCGAGTTTGTCCATGGTACCTCCAGGCGGGGTGACGCCCCGGCCTCATCATATGAAAGCTTGCCCCAAAAGCACTGATGCAGAGCAGCCCGCCATTGTATCAAGCCGCGGGCGAAAAACAAACGATCAGGGCAACATTGTGCAGTCAGCGCTTCTGCTGCAGTTCCTCGATGAGGGTCATCAGGCGTGGCCGCTCTTCGGGGATGTCGTCTGCGAGGCGTGCGACGGCCACTGGAAGCAGCCAGCTCCACATGGCATCTGCTGCGTCGGGCTGCAGCTCGCGGTAGCGTTTCAGCCACGCTCTGTAGAACTGGTCTTTTGCCTCGCGCTCAACCCATGCTACGCGAAAAGACCCGGGCGGGGCATCCGCGATCCGCAGCAGCAGCGCGGTGCGTGCGGCGTCGGACGCGGGTGTTCCACGTGCGGCAAACGACCAGTCGATGACAGACGGACCCCGCGGCGTCATGAGCACGTTGTCCGGGTGGAAGTCGCAGTGGCACAGGCGATCTCCGTCGGGAAGCCGCTCCAGGATGGCCAGGGCGTCACCTTTGACGCGTGCAACCACGCCGGCTCGGGCGATGCGCCGCGCCAAGTTCTCGCGGCGAGATGCTAGTCCTGGCGCAGGACAGTCGTGCATGCGAGACTGCAGTTCGGCGAAGATACCGGCATAGTGCGCCACCCGCGCAGGTTCACGGCCGAGAAGAGTGAGTATGCTGTGTCCCGTCAGCCGTTCCAGCACCAGCCCTCGGCGACCGTCCACCACGATGACATTCCTGAGTTGAGGCGAGGGGATGCCGGCGGCGTTGGCGGCCTTTGTTCCCTCCACTTCCTGGTCGATGAGCGATGGAGGAAACCCGGGGACAAAAAGCTTGAGGGCACTGTTTTCCTTCCAGGCATACACCTCTGCGGTTCGTCCATGACCGAGCAATGTTGCCGAGCCGATGTGTTCTTCCATGACATCCTCCTGGTGATGACCCTGAGCAGGCACGTCATTCATGGCATGATCCTGATACGTGGAACAAGTATCCAGATGAGAACTGCGCCTGCCAATGCGGCACAAGCGTTGATGACGATGGCCACGGGTTCGCCTGCCCATTGTGCGAGCCAGCCTATCAGAAGCGAGCCGATGGGCATCACGCCGAAGAATATCAGGCTGTAGACAGCGCTGACGCGCCCTCGCAGAGAGTCTTCCACCTGCGACTGGACCAGCACGTTGCAAAGATTGATGACCAGGATGCTGGCAAATCCGACCAAGGCCATGAGAAGTAGCTCAAAGGCCATCGAACGAGCAAAGGCAAAGGCCAGAAGAGCGATGGGATAGGCAAATGTTCCGAACGCGGCAATGCGCCCCTTCACCTTCAGATGGCTGATGGTCGCGATGGTCAGCGCTGCCAGCAGGGCGCCGATGCCTCGTGCAGACTGGAGCAGGCCGTTGATGGTCGCGCCGGTCGTTGCGCTGCCGTGAAGGACCTTGATTGCCCAGGCGGGGATGAGCGTAGCAAATGAGAGGCCGAGCAGTGACGTGATGCCAATGAGGAGCATGAGTGCGCGGATGTTCTGGTGTCTCCAGACGTACTTGAGCCCCTCCACGATTCCTGCCATGGGGCTCTGATTCCTGGGAGACAATGGCACCGGTCGAAGGTGCATGAACAAGAGGGCTGCGATGACCGCGACAAAGGACAGGCCATTGATCGTGAAACACCAGGCCGGTCCGAGGAGGGCGTACACGGCGCCCGCCGCCGCCGGTCCAAGCGCCGTGGCCACATTGAACATCGAACCGTTGAGTGCGACAGCATTGGGCAGGTGTCGTCTGTCGTCAACCAGCTGATCCACCAAGGCCAGGCGCGCCGGTGAGTCGAAGGTATTGGCGATTCCGAGCAGAAACGCCAGGACCAGGATGTGCCACGGTCGTATGGCGCCGGTAAACGTCAGGAACGCCAGGACAAATGCCAGTATGAGCATCGCAGACTGCGTGTAGAGCATCAGCCTCTTGCGCGGCATGCGGTCTGCCACTGAACCCGCATACAGCATGAACAGCCAGACCGGGATGCCATTGGCGAACGCGACGTAGCCGAGGAAGGCTACTGACTTGGTCAGCTGGTAGGCAAGGTACCCCTGTGCAGTCACCTGCATCCAGGTTCCAAAGAGCGAAACGAGTTGTCCGGCGAACCAGATGCGGTAGTTCCGGTACCGCATGGCTGCGAATGTATCGCGTGGGCTGATGCGCCATTCAGGAACCATGGCCTGCGTATCGAAGCACTCCGCTGAAGTATCTTTGTTCACCTTTTCGTCAGCCATCCACCCAACCTCTCTTCTCAGGGATTGTGCGTAACAAACAGAATAACATGAGTTTAGCACAAACCAGTCAGAGAAGGCAGCAGCCAGGAACTGCGCCGTTCCTGTTGTGGGTCGGCATCTCGATGGACATGCCGACGAGAGACCTCCATCCGCATCAATGGCCTCCGCCATCTGTAACATCTGGACCTGTCCCCGATGTTACGGCATCCTCTCGTCGGTCGCAGGGTAGTCACAGGGAGTGAATTGCATAGAATGGAATTCCAATTCTGCACGCTCGACGCGGGCAGGCGGGGGTCTATTGATGGAACCCGTTCGCGGCAGGGAACGCAAGAGCGGCGTCAAAAACGAACAAGGAGTGTGGACATGGTAGCACAGCATACGGGTACAGATCGGCTGAGTGTCATCATCACGGTGGCCGATCGCATGTGGAGAGGAATCTTCATCAACTGGCTGGCAGCCAGTCCACTTCTCGTGAATCCGGTCAGAGCATCATTGATGCGCCTCTATGGGATACGGACAAGCACGCACGGGATCCGGCCTGGATGCTATTTTGCCGGTCGTGACATCGTCATCGGCGCAGACACGTTCGTCAACTACCGCTGCTTCTTCGACGGCTCGGCGCCCATTCGTATCGGAAAGAAATGTGGTATTGGTATGGAAGTGCTGTTCTGCACGTCGACGCACATCATGGGGTCGGCGACCGAGAGGGCGGGGCACGTCAATCCCCAACCCATTACGGTCGGGGACGGCTGCTGGATCGGTGCACGCTCAGTCATTCTGCCGGGCGTGACGATCGGAGATGGGTGTATCATAGGCGCGGGAGCCGTTGTCAACAAGGACTGCGCTCCCAATGGCATGTACGCCGGCGTTCCTGCCCGGCGTGTCAAGGAGCTGCCCGTAGAGGGTTGATGCTGTGTCACGGATGTCGATATATCCAATCGGTCGTTCAGGGGGTCGTATGATGGAACAGCTGGATAAGGGATATCTTTTCACGGACATCGGCGCACTGGAAGTCACAGGCACTGAACACGGCATCATATCGGTGATGTTCGTCGAGAACGTCGACACAGGAGCGGCCTGTGTGACATCGGTCGTACAGCAGTGTATTACAGAGCTGAGCCAGTACTTCGGCGGCAAGCGGACGACGTTTTCCGTCCTCCTGAACCCGGGAGGCACGGAGTTCCGGAGGCTGGTCTGGCATGCGTTGCGGAAAATCCCGTTTGGCCAGACAAAAAGCTACCGGGACGTTGCCATGGCTATCGATCATCCCAGGTCGGCACATGCGGTGGGCGGAGCAGCAGGGCACAACCCCATCTCCATCATCGTTCCCTGTCATCGCGTCATTGGCAGCGACGGCTCGCTCACCGGCTACGCCGGCGGGCTTGACCGCAAGCGGTGGCTGCTGGAGCATGAGCGGAGGGTTCTGGCCGCTAGAGGCTGAGCACTTCCCGCAGCGGGCTGACGCGTACGTCAGCCCCATCCAGTGCACGACGGACCGTCTCCAGGATCTGGCACGCAGCCGGATTGTCCCCATGAACACAGATGGAGTCGGCACATATCGTAACGACTTCTCCTAGCGCTGTCTCGACGGTTCCCTCGGTCACCATCCTGATGACGCGCGTGGCGATAGTTTCCGGGTCGTGCAGGACGGAGCCCTCATGGGCACGAGCGACCAGCGAACCATCCGCCTGGTAGGCGCGATCGGCAAAAGCCTCAGCGGCAAAAGGGACACTTGTTTCACGGGCAGCAGCCTCGTGCTGTGACCGGGGCAGTCCAAGCAGGATTAGCGCAGGGGCTGCGTCCCGGGTTGCTCGCGCAAGAGCGCGGGCGAGATCTGGATCTCTGGCCGACTGGTTGTACAACGCTCCGTGTGCCTTGACATGGCACAAGGGAACTCCTTCGGCACGGCAGAGGGCCGCCAGAGCTCCAATCTGGTACAGGCAGAGGGCGTAGACTTCATCGGGGGTACACGTCATAGCCCGGCGTCCGAATCCAACCAGATCTGGATACCCTGGGTGTGCTCCGACAGCGACACCACGGTCACGTGCCGCCTTCACCGTTGCCAGCATGATCTGCGGGTCGCCTGCGTGAAAGCCGCAGGCGACATTGGCGCTGGTGACATGGTCCAGGACATGTGCGTCATCGCCAAGTGTCCACGCCCCAAAACTTTCGCCTACGTCGCTGTTGAGATCAACTGCTCTGCTCATGGTCCACCTCCAGAGGAGTCACATCCTGCCATTCAACCACGTGCCGTACATCGTTCACGGTCAGAAACAGTGTACCACCTGCGTGGCACTGGCGCCAGATGGCACACAGACGGGTCAATTCCTTCCTTGCAGAGGATTGCTTCTCAAGCATCTCCTGTGCGCCAGCGAGCGAGCACATGCGAAAGCGGATACTGTCACCCGGTCGACGCTGGGCCAGCCATCCGATTGCTGCTGAGGCGACGACGAACGGCTTGACATATCCTCCCGTCGTCTGGCGGTCCGCCAGCATGACGATGGGCAAACCCGCGCCCGTCACTTCGACAGATCCCTCGGGGATGACCTCCGAGATAATATCGGCACCGTGACCGAGCGCAAGCTGTGGCCCCTCCAGCCGGCAGCCCATGCGGTCGCTGGCATCACTCACAGTCCACGTCGCGTCAAGGAATGCCTGTCGTGCGCCGGGTGTCAGTGATTCTGTCTGTGGACCCGGCAGGACCGGAACTGGTATGTCCACGGCATAGGGCGGTCGCAACCGGACCGGGCAGGAGAACCCCTCGAGACACCTTGCCTGTCGTGTCAGAGGGAGCAGATGCAGGCTGTCTCCCAAACGAAGGGCTCGTCCTTTGAATCCTCCCAGTGCAGCCCGCAGCAGTGTCGAACGGCTGCCTAGCACGTATGGAACGTCGATACCGCCGGCAACACATAGCCAGACGCGGCAACCGGCTCCGATGCAACCGGCCATAGAGAGGACGCTGCCGGTTCGTACCAGGACCGCAGTCCATGCTGGAATATCGCGCCCATTCACCTGCAGACCCATGTCCGCGCCCGTCAGCGCCACCAGTGCATCTGTCGTGAACACCAGACGTGGACCGGAGAGTGTTATTTCCAGAGCCGCCGCCCCTTCCTCGTTTCCAACCAGAAAATTCCCGAGTGCCAGCGCCTGCCGGTCCATGGCTCCTGAAATGGGGATCCCCATGTTCTGCAGTCCCCAGCGGCCGTCGTCCTGTACTGTCGTCAACATACCAGGCTCGAGCACGTCACATCCGTCAACATCCTGCTCTGAAACATCGCATATCTGTGGATAACATGTGAATTCATGTGACTGCTTCTCTTCAAATTCCTGAAGGCTGATAGGAGAGAAGCGGACAACGTCTCCTGCCTGCACCAGTGAGGGCTGCTCGCGCGACGGGTCAAACAAAGTGAGAGGCGTGCGGCCGATGATGTTCCAGCCTCCCGGGCTGGACACTGGGTAGACGCCCGTCTGGACGCCCGCTATCCCCACGCTCCCTGCCGGAACGACGGCCCGCGGTGTTGCCAGGCGCGGCGTCGCCAGTTGCGGGTCGAGACCCACAAGGTATGGGAAACCAGGCAGGAACCCCAGCATGGAGCACTGGTAACTAGCCGTGACATGTCGCTGCACGACCTCCTGTTCGCTCAGTCCAGATTGCTGGCAGATGATCTCTATGTCCGGACCGTATGCGCCGCCATAACAGACTGGGATTGTGACGGTCCTGGGCTGGACGGACGGTGCGATCGTGACGTTTCTTGCAGCTGTGGACACAAGTTCCTCGACCTCTTCCAGTGAAACCTTAAATGGCTGGACGATCAGCCCCAGCGAACAGTACCCTGGTACCGTCTCGACCAGCCAGGCAGGATGCAGCGTCTCGACGGCACGTTGCAGTGTATGGACGCGAGCACTGATTGAGGGGGAGACGACATCGCCGACCACGACCAGCCAAGAGCTGTCGCCGTCCTGCACTATGGATGTGGCCCATTCCTGCGATTCCATTTTATCATGATAGCGCTGTTTGCTCAGAGTGCGCTTCCGGGCTCGTCGGGACCATGAGGACGAGGTTTCAGCGGGGCGACGCAGCCGGCAGGAGAAAGCAGGCGGTTCCCCGAACGACCTGAAACAGTCCACTCCACAGTTGTGTGCATTGTGGCCACTTGTTTGACTCGGGGGCGCGTTTCGTCTATACCTGAGACAGACGAAGGCATGAGACGAATGCCCGTCTTGGACATCAGGGTCGGACAACAGGAATCCTGCAGGTTTTTTACGGTTGTCATAAGGGGGTCTGATATGGTCACCCGCATAGCGGCACAGGAACGCCATTTTGTTGACCTGTCATGGATGCAGGCCTTTTGGCTCTTCTCATACGGCGAGTGGTATGTGCCAGACAACGTGCGCCTGGGCATGCTGCGCGCCTTCAACGACGACTTGATCCAGTCGAGGGAAGGCTTCGGGATGCATCTCCACGAGGAGCTGGAGATAGTCACGATCATGCTGTTGGGGCAACTGACCATTACCGATGATGCCGGGGAGTGCACGACTATCCATGCAGGCGAGGTACACCGCATCTCTGCCGGTACAGGGACGCGACATATGGAGAAGAACCAGGAGAGCGACCCGGCCCGATACTATCAGATCTGGATCTTCCCGGACAAACCTGGGTTGATGCCATCGCACGAAGAGAAGGACTTTACGCAGATGTCTCGGCAGGACCGGTTGCTGACGGTGGCTTCTGGCAAGGGACAGCCCGGCGCGGTGACGCTGCATGCCGACGCCTCCGTTTCACTATCGACGTTTTCTCCAGCCTTTACGCTTGAGTACCCTATCACGGACGACCGGTGTGTCCTGCTATATGTAACGTCCGGGTCCATTTCACTTAACGGCACCCTCTTGGAACAAGGAGACCAGGGACGAGTGACCGGGGAAACCAAGGAGCTCTCTCTTGCTTCGGCAACGGGAGGGAGCTTCGTCCTTGTAGACGTCTCTGCCTGACCACCATTTCATCTCTGCCGGCGGCATCACCTCCCTGTCCTGAAGACGTCGGTGAGCTCCCCGTCGCGTTGCACGTGACGGGGTTCTTCGTATCATAACTTGGAGTGCCTGTACGTCGAGCCATGGTGAGCAGAGGAGCGCAAGGATGATTATGACCAGCCTGATCGACAATTCGTTTACCGTGCAGGCTCTGGCCGCCAAGGTCCGTGAGACACTGGGCGGCGGCGAGCAAGGAGGGCAATGACTGTCGTCGCTCGTGCTCGTCGTTGTACCATGACCGAGGCGTTGGTTCTCACGCTGGGGCTGACCGTCACAGGTATGTTCCTGCTGCATGGCTTCCTGCCTGCGCTCGACTGGGTGCAGTCGTGGCTGCTGGCTGTCACGGCCATCACGTTTCTTACCTATGGTTATGACAAGTTGATTGCAGAGACTGGAGCAACCCGTGTACCAGAGAGGGCCCTGTTGACACTGGCGTTTGCAGGCGGTACCGTCGGCGCGCTCCTTGGCATGCGGCTGTTTCACCACAAGACCAGCAAAGAAAGCTTCCTGGAACGGTTCTGGCTGGTCGTCACCGTTCAGGTTGTGGTCGTCGCCGGCTGGTACATCTTCCTGCGCCCACACTGAGGATTCCTTTACACAAACCAACCGCATCTGCGAACAGCGTCTCCGTCATCGGGCTTGACTGTCGCTTCCATCTGGCGATAATAAGACCAACCGGTCGGTTTCTGTGTCTGAGGCTTGGCCATTGGGGGTTATCGTGAAACAGGAAGAACGTTCGCAGGAGACACGAAGCCGCATCCTTGCAGCCGCCGAGCAGAGTTTTGCTGAACGCGGCTACGATGTGACCAGCGTCGACAGCATCTGCCACGCCGCTGGTGTCAGCAAGGGCGCATTCTATCATCATTTTCCCAGCAAGGGGTCGGTGTTTGTAGCACTGCTCAATGCCTGGCTGGCAGAGCTCGACCGGCAGTTCGCTGCAGCGCAGACCCGTGGTGAATCCGTGCCTCGGCAGGTTGCGGCGATGGCAGCAGGCGTGAACGAGATCTACCACGTCGCCGGCACCAAGTGGAACATTTTGCTCGAATTCTGGGCCAAGTCCAAAGCAGATCCCGAAGTGGCACGCAACACCGTCGAGATGATTCGCAAATACCAGGGGTTCTTCCAGCAGGTGCTGGACCGCGGCGTGTCTGAAGGGAGCTTGCGAGTGAAGAATTCGAGTCTGGCAGCGACCCTCATGCTTAGCGCGGTGCTGGGGCTGCTGCTCCAGGGCATCCTGGACCCCGAAGGTCAGGACTGGGGGGCGCTCATGCAACGCGTACTGGCTATGCTCATGGAGTCCATGGGCGGGAGGAAACCATGAAGGTCCTGGTGACGGGTGCATTTGGAAACGTCGGAACATATGCCGTCGATGAGCTGTTGCACCGTGGAGCGACCGTCCGTTGTCTGGACATCCCGTCACCCCTGTCGAAGCGGAAGGCCCGGCCCCATGCCGGCAAGGTCGAAATCGTTTGGGGCGACATCCGCAACACGGAGGTCGTAGCACGGGCCGTGCAGGGTGTCGACGCCATCGTCCACCTGGCCTTTATCATCCCGCCGAAGAGCGAACAGCGCCCCGCGTGGGCTGAGACTATCAACGTCGGCGGCACGTGGAATCTCCTGCAGGCCGTGCTCACCTTGGGGCGCAGGCCGCGCATTGTCTTCAGCTCGTCGATCGCCCTGTACGGGCGTACGCAGCACCTTGCACCGCCCCGGAAGGCTGACGAGCTGTTGCACCCATACGAGGACTATGCCTACCACAAGCTGACCTGTGAGCACATGCTGCATGCGTCAGGCCTTTCCTGGGTCATCCTCCGGTTCGGCGCCGTTCCTCCCATTGAATTCGGCGAACTGGACCCACTCATGTTTGAGGTGAGGATGGACGATCGCATGGAGTACCTTGCGCCCATGGACGCCGGCGCGGCGGTCGCGGCTGCAGCGATGCTGCCTGGACTGGAAGGAAAGACGCTGATGGTCGCGGGCGGCCCGTCCTGCCAGGTGACCGGACGGCAGTTCATGCAGCGCTCGTTCGACGCGCTGGGCATCGGGATGCTGCCAGAGTCGGCGTTCTCGCAGACGCCGTTCCATTGTGACTTTATGGACACCGAGGAGAGCGAACGACTGCTGCACTACCAGCACTACAGTTTTGACGAGACACTGGCGCTCCAGCGGAAGACGCTGGGATGGAAGAAGCTGTTCGTGCCCATCGCACGGCCATTCATCCGTCGGAAGCTATTGGCCATGTCACCCTACTACAAGTGTCACAGTGGTCGAGAAGCCCCGAAAGCAAGCCCCGGACCTGCCCGAGTAATTCCCTCTATCGTTGACCGGAGCAACGGCGCACGATCAAGAATTGAAGCGTAATGTACGGACATGTCGCAGCGTCAAGGAGGGAGTATCCATACCCTTCTTCCCAAGGGGCAATGTTCCGAAGTAGCTGCTGTAATGACCATTGAAAACGTCCCCATGGATATAATAGTGACATGACAAAGAAGATTGCTGTTGTTGGAGTTGGTGGGAGGACGGGGACGCTGTTTGCCTATGAGATGCGGAACTCTGCTCAAATACTGGGAGTTGCAAGGCATGCGCAAATGGACAATATTAAGGATGGCAACATCCTTGTTGCAAGGCAAGGGAGCAAGCCGACAAGATTTGAATGTGATGTCATTGAAGAAGATGCATTCACCAAGGAAACTGCTCCGGATTTTATTCTTCTGACAATGAAAAATCCCGTTGCCCCATCAGTGAGGTACTACTACCAAAGAGTACAGCAAGAAAACCCTCCTGACTTGATCTTGTCTCAAAACGGTGTTTTTGCAGCGGAAGAGGCAAGAACCGAACTTGAGAGAATATTCGGCTCGAATGCCCAAAGGATCAGAATAATAAGGGTTAGCCTGTTTAACCCCGTTTCTATGGAAAAAACCGCTGACAATACGGTAATTTCGTATTTTGTACCGATAAGATTGGCTTTCGGAGTGGCGTTTGGGCCTGACGAGATACAGGATCTAAGAGAACTTTTCCTCGAGGCCGAACTTGAAGCCGAGGAAATCGCATCTGAAAATGTCAAGAACATGGAGTTTTCGAAGCTCTTTACGAATCTGTTGGGAGTGTCTTCCTCTTCGTACGGGTTGACTATTGAAGAGGGTTATGCAGACAAGAAGGTTTTCGAGGAAGAAATTAAATCGTTGAGAGAGTATGCAAGAACAGTCAAAGAAAGTGGAGGAAGATTTTTGAATTTGCGCCACTATCCAACACGTCTGTATGCTTCTTTGCTTAGTTCTCTTCCTTTGCCCCTTCTGAGCCTTTTCAGAAAGTGGATTGCCAAAGCAATTGCGAAAGGGAGAGGAAGGAAGGAAAAAGGCAACATTGACGAAATTGATTACTATAACGGTGCAGTCGTAAGAATTGGGGAGCGATTCAACATTGATACTCCGGTGAATAGGAAGATTTGCCAAACGATGAAGGCAAGGGGATGATCGTGTTCATTGCGCTTTCGATTGCCGCCTATCTTTTGGGCTCTATTCCTTTTGGTTTTCTGGTAGGCAAATTGAAGGGAGTGGACGTAAGGACGATTGGCTCAAAATCTGCCTCATCGACAAATGTCTCAAGGGCGCTTGGCTGGAAATGGGGGGTTGTTTCGGCACTCCTCGATTTCTCAAAGGGCTTTTTGCCGGCATATTTGGCCAAGACACTCTTGTCGAGTCACTGGCAGATTGTGATTGTCGCATTGCTCCCCACCGTTGGACAGGTTTTCCCGATCTTTCTCAGGTTCAAAGGAGGAAAGGGCGCTTCTACTTTCTATGGCGCGACTCTCGCATTCGTAGGGCTACGGTATTTTGTCTACTTCTTTCCTGTCTTGTTGCTCACCTTTCTTGTGACCAAGAAAACGAGTTTGTCTAACTTAGTATTCTCGTGGGTCCTGGTAGTTTTGATGTACATCTTCTTTCCATTATACTACGCCATCTTCGCTTTGTTGGGGGCATCCTTCCTGGTGTTTGCTCTGAGGGACAATATTAAAAGACTTCGTAAAGGAACTGAGCCTGATACACCTCTTACATGGTAACCAGACACTTATTCTTGAATCTAGTCGGACAGAGCAGGGTGAGATGACTCACCAGACAAAGGAGAGGGATATGGAGATGATCGCAGCGTGTGGTCTCGTTTGTACGACTTGTCCGGCATATGTGGCTGGCAGGACGACTGACAGGGCACTGCAGGAGAAGACGGCCGCCGAATGGTCGGCAGGCTACGGCATCGAGGTCAAGCCCGAGGACGTCGTTTGTGACGGATGTCAGTCAGCTGGGCCACGACTGTTCTCGCACTGCACGGTGTGCGACGTGCGGGCATGTGCCCACGACAAGGGCTATGCTACCTGCGCCGAGTGCGGCGAGTACAACGAGTGTAAGATCATCAATGGGTTCTTTGGGTTCTGCCCTGAGGCGAAACCTGTTCTGGACAACCTGAGGGCGAAGTAGTCGGCCCGGTGGCTACAGTCCCGGACCACTGCAGGGCACGTGGTGGACTCATGATGTGCACTGGAGGATCGCATGCCGACTGACAACGATGGCATAATGGTACCAGTCTGGCTTTCGACGCAGCAGGTCAGCCAGGTTCGGGCTCTTGCGGGCTCGTGCGAGGCGAGAGACGGCTACTCGATGGAGGCACGGCTGGACTTCGGCATGCTGGAGACACGGCCGGAAGGTTCAGTCAGCGATGTTCTGTGGTACGAGAGCGGACAACTTGTCGGGTTCGCGGGCATGAACAGCTATGGTAACCCGTCGGAAGTCGAGGCCACCATCCTCGTCCATCCGGATTTTCGCAGGAGGGGGATGGGGCGTATCATGGCGCGCGCCGTGGTGAGGGAATGCCAGAAACGCGGAGTGAGACGGCTGCTGGTCGTCCTGCCACAGGAGTCCCGGGAGGGCGCCGGGTTCGCCCACATGATGGGTACACGGCACTCTCACAGCGAATACACGATGGACCTCGACGTGACGCGGATTACCTCATTCGAGACCATGCCTGGTTCGGTGGAACTCCGGCCTGCGGGGGTCGAGGACGTGCCCATCATGGCGACGATTGTTGCTTCAGCGTTTGCGGAGCCGGTTGGGGAAGAGGAACAGGCTCTCGTGCGTTTGATGAAGGACTCTACGCGTACCACCTATCTTGCGACGCAGGATGGGCGACCGGTCGGTGTCATCCAGTCGGCCGTCAGCGACGGCCGCGCGTTCATCATCCATTTCGCAGTGCGGCCCGAGATGCAAGGACAGGGTATCGGGCGACAGATGTTGATGGCCATTGTCCGTGGACTGCAAAACAGCGGCAGCCAATGGATCACTATCGAGGTCGAGACAGAGAACCGGAACGCCCTCTCCCTTTACCAGCGGTGCGGGTTCGTGACGATCAACGCCACGGACTACGAACTGCTGGAGCTGCCCAGGATCCCCACGGCTCCCGAGCTCCTGTTCGACCGCTAACTACGCGCCGAATCCTGCGGACAGGCCCGTCAACTCCTGACTGATGCGCCACAGGCGCTGCTGAGCGGCGACGTCGTAGGAAGCGCGCGAGGACCGGACCGCATGCCTGCGCTGGAAATAGCGGCCGGTGACTCTCTCGACATCAGGTGATGATGCCAGCCAGACGCTCGTGTCCGCGCCCTCTTCGGGGGTGACGGCGGAGAACCGGTCCATGATCCGTTTGGCCGTCCTGATCAGCCAGCCACTGTCCATGCAGATGTTCGTGTGCACCAGGCCCGGGTTGACCGCGTTGACGGTGACGCCGCTTCGCTCAAGTCGCCTGGCCAGTTCGTAGACAAACAGCAGGTTTGCCAGCTTGGACTGTGCATATGCCTGCTGCGAGAAGTAGAAGCGCTTCCCCTGCAGGTTGTCCCAGTGCATGCGCCCACGGCGGTGTTCGTACGAAGACGTCACGATGACGCGTGACGGTGCGCTCTCCCGCAGGACGGGAAGAAGGAGACCGGTGAGCAGGAATGGCGCGAGGTGGTTGACGGCGAAGACTTCCTCGTACCCGTCGACGGTGGTGCGCCGTGTTGGGAAGACCGTTCCGGCGTTGGCGACCAGGACATGCAGGCGGTCCCAGCGATCAGTGAACGCCCGCGCCAGACCGCGGACTTCCTCCATCGATGCCAGGTCTGCGCGCAGGAAATGCACGTTGTCGTTGCCGGTGCGTTGCATGATACCTGATACGAGATCCTGTCCCCGCTCGGCATTGCGCCCAGTGACGACGACCGTTGCCCCCATGCCGGCAAGGGCTTCCGCCACAGCCGCGCCGATGCCTCGGGTGGCGCCGGTCACCAGGCACACTCTGCCCTGTAACATTCTCGGGACGGTTCCAAGTGTGTTATAGGTCGTCACGTTGGCCGCATGTCTGTCACAGCGGCTTGATGGGGATGGAGTAGACGCGCGCAGCGGGGATACTGACCAGCTCGCGTTCGGGATAGCGCAATGCAGTCAGGCTGCCTCCGTGGACGCAGCCGGTGTCGATGTCGATGGTGTTCCCGACCCATATCGCTTCGGCGATGGGAAGGTGCCCCCAGACGATCACCGCGTCGCCCTCATACGTATGGGCCCAGTCGGCGAGGACCTTGAGTCCAAATTCGTCCCGCTGACCGGTCGGGGAGCCGAACAGCGCAACGTCGCGCGCCCGTGGCGAGTCGATGCCGTGGAGGTCCTGGGGCAGGCCTGCATGTGCGACCACCAAGTTGCCACCGTCCAGGATGAGGTGTGAGGGCAGTCCGTCCAGGAACTCGCGGACAAGCGTCTGCATCTCCTCACCCGCCGCGTTCAGCTCCTGCAGTGTATGGTCGAGTCCGTTATTGATCTTGACCGGAGATCCCTGCAATGACCTGAGCAATTTGTCGTCGTGATTGCCGGGTACAGCGAGGGCAGCGCCGGAACGGACCATCGCCATGACGATGAGGAGCGTGCGGACGTTGTCGGGACCCCGGTCCACGAAGTCGCCGACGAAGACCGCCGTCCTGCCCTCTGGCGCCGTGATGCGGGGAATCAGGGCGCTCGGGTTCTCAACCTTGTACCCCATGATCCTGAGCAGTGAGAGGAGTTCATCACAGCACCCGTGGAGGTCGCCGATCACGTCAAAGGAGCCGGCCCTGTCGCGCCACAGGGTCGGCGAGGGATGAGAGGGCATTCCAAAGGCGTCTGCCTCTTCCGCGGAATGTAGCACGATGACGTGGTCGAATCCCTCATGACTCAACACACCCTCGCTGACGGGCGCCTGGGCGCACTGGCGGTCCACGACGAAGTCGCCTACGACGCGGTCCAGCCGCTGCCGGTTGCGCTCCTTGCACACCTGGAGTGGAAGCTCGAACAGGATAGCCATACACGGACGGTGATAGCGGACTGCGAGGTCCAGCAGTGGCCGGCGTGCTTTTGCCTGCACGTTCGTGGCATCGACGACCGTGAGGCGGCCGGCGTGCAGACGCTGTTCGACGATACAGTGCAGGACCGCAAATGCGGCTGTGGTTGCAGCCTGGTCCGCTTCGTCGTCGGCGACCATGGCGCGGCAAGCGTCGGACGACACGACCTGGGTCGGCTTGAAGTGTTGTTGTGCAAAGGTCGACTTGCCAGACCCGGACGGGCCGATGAGGACGACGAGCGCCCCCTGCGCGATGCTGGGTCCTGAGAGTTGCGTGGTCATGGAAGAAGGTACCCCTTTGCCGTTAGAAGCTCGAGATAGTGCCGTGCTGCGTGGACGGCGGCGGCCGGCGCGTCGAATTCCGCGGTGGCCAGTTTCAGGGCGTCTTCGCGTTCTACGCCCAACTGGATGAAGTTGACTACTTCTCCCTTCAGGTTGTACCAGCAGGGGAAGTCGCGCATCAGACGGTCATTCCACTGGAGGTCCTCCGGGGCCATCCACGCCTCCTCGATGGGGCCAATGATCGGGACCCTTGGCTGGAATGCCGGCATGGGAGCGGTCGTGCCCGCCGCAGCCAGTTCAGCGCGGACGACCGGGGTGTCGGTGGTCTCCTGTAACGCAAGGAGCGCGGCACGGGTACGCCGAGCCACCCAGTCTCGTATCAACGGGTCACTGTACCGTACGCTGTCTGCCAGTCCCTGTTCACGTATGCGGGCTGCGACGGCGGCGGCACGCACGTCCGGGATGCCGGAGACAAGGTCCGCGAGAGTATCCAGAACGCCACGGCCCACCCACTCGAAGGACTGGACACTGGACTTGTCCGGCGTGTCCTCGCTGGAGTGATAGAAGCGGTCGGGCCACTGGGTCAGCGACAGAGCAGGGACGTGGATGCTCGCGTCGTTGAGGATGGCGTGGTCGGAGCCCCATGTGAATCCGGTGAGCATCAGGCGGAAGTCGTGAGTAGTCAGGTTGACAGCCATGAGGTCCGAAATGAACGACGGTAGTGACCATGGGGTCGCGGTGACTTCCAGGGTGGAGCCGTTTTTCGCCTGGTCTTCGCCGACCATGTCTATGTTGATGGCGCATGCCAGATCGGGCTTCTGGTCGGCAAGCCACGCGATTGTGCCATAGAACTCGGGCATCCACAGGGCGATGACCTCGCGCTCCAGTGGCACGGTATGGAGGACGCGCACCAGTTCGGCCAGCAGGGCAGCCCCGCTGGCATTGTCGTTCGCTCCCGGTCGGGGGTGGCACAGGTGCGCCAGCAGGAGGATGGGCTTTTGCGCTCCGGGCGTACCCACGTGAGCTTCCAGCACCTGCAGGTCGCTCGTTCCGGCGTCCGTGTCGAAGAAGGCGTCGACCTCGATGACCTCCTTCCCGACCATGTCCTGGAGATGCTTGAACGTACGGTGGCTGACGTTGAAGCCGAAGCCCTCACCCTGTGACTCCGAGCCGAAGGAGGCATAATTCACGGTATCGGGCATCTCCTCGGGTGTTCGGCCGATGCGTGTGTCCTGCGCAGGCATGAAGTCGGTGATGACACAGCGTGCCCCACGCTTGGCGACTGCTTCGCGGTAGACGAGGGGAGGTCTGCCCGTGGCAAGAACGGCGCAGCCCTCGACCGGCTGAGTATACTCGGTGTCCTCTGTTCCTGACCCGACGTCGACGACGCGGAGACGTTCGATGCCGTGACTTGCCCCGGACAGGAAGATGCCGCCAATGGGGGCCATCCTCAGGTCGGGGACCAGCCACTCGCCGGTGGACAGGCGCAGGAAGCCGCCCTTGAGGTTCCACGGGCGGGGCACGACATACCCCTGGCACGTGGTGCCGCATGAATAGTGGCGCACCGTGCTTGCTCCCACGAACTCCTGCAATCTGACGATGGCGTCGACAAATCCCTGCCCGCCTTTTGAACGATGCAGGAGGGCAAGGTCGCGCTCCAGCTCCAGCGCATTCTGCGGGCAGAATTCCCGGAGCAGATCTTCGCGGAGCGTCATTTCTCTCCGGCCGCTGGGTTGCGCAGCTCGGGCTCGAGCAGATCCATGTAGACCATGTCGTAGCGCACACGATCGCGGACGACGGACTCGCGGAAGCAGCCGAATTCCCGGAAGCCGACTTTGCGGTACGCCTTGTCGCCGCGGGCGTTGATGGACAGGTGGCGCAGGAGGATGCTGTGCAGGTTCAGCTTGTCGAACCCGTACCGGCACAGCAGGTACAGCGCTTCACTCCCGTATCCCTTGCTGTGATACTCCTTCTCACCCACCAGGATGCCAACCTCGGCGGTACCTTCCTTGTGGTTGATATCCATCAGGCTGCAGTCGCCGATGAGCTTCTGGTCGCCGGCCAGGCGGATGTCCATGTGGACCATATGGCTGCCGGCCTTGACGACGACGACGTCGTACCAGGCATACTCCTGTTCCAGTGTCAATACCTTGCCGTAATCGAGGAGAAAGATGTTCAGTTCAGGGTCCGTGATCCAGTGCAAGTACGCCGGGACGTCTTCGCGGCAGGCAGGCGTCAGGACGATCTTGGTTCCACTCATGATGACAGGCAGGTTTTCCATCGTACGACCTCCTCAGAATCGATGAGACCAGCATACCCACAAGGGCGCCGTGATGCAAGCGTCTGAGCCGATGACGGGGATGTCTGGGTACTGCGGGCTTCGGCGCCCTGCATCATGTCCATGGAATGGCGTCAGCATGGCAGAAGCCTGCCATGAATGCGTGTAACTCAGATGTTTGCGACATGCAACGGCGAAATCCGGATATACTTGTGTCGCTCGTGAGAAACTGTAGATTACTGCGGCGGTTGCCGCTGGGAGGTATTTGAAATGAAGTACTTCATCAGTCTGGACATGGAAGGTGTAGCTGGTCTTGCATCATGGTCGGAAACCAGTCAGGAACAGCGAGAGCTCATGACGGGCGAGACATGCGCCGCCATCGAAGGTATCCGGAGCGTGGACAAGGAAGCTGCAATCGTGATCGCCGACAGTCATAGCCGTGGGCAGAACCTGCTGCTCGACAGGCTCCCACAGGACGTTCAGGTCGTGCGGGGTTACCCGCGCCCGCTGTACATGGTCGAAGGAGCAGATGAGTCCTGCGACGCAGCCCTGTTTGTCGGCTACCATGCTCCCATCGGAACGCAGAATGGGTCCATGGACCATACCTATTCCTCGGCCTCCATCTACGAGGTCCTGGCCAACGGGCACGTCGTGGGCGAGACAGAACTCAACATGGTCCTGCTGGCCCCCCTGGGTATCCCATTCATCTTCGGCAGCGGTGATGAGCAGTACTGCGGATTCTCGCAGCAATTCTTCCCCCACGCCGTCTTTGTCACCACCAAGTGGGCCACCGGCCGGTATTCCCAGCGGACGCTGATGCCCGAGGCATCGAAGACGCTGATCCGCGACGGTGCCGCCAATGCGACGCGTCAGTTGATGACCCGTGGTCGCACGACACTTGCTGACGAGCAACTTCAGGGGACCGTCCAGCACGAAATTCTGGTGACTTCACCGTCGACCTGGACTGTGCGCTTCCTGACGACCAGTGCCTGCGACGTCGCAGCCTGGATTCCCGGCTCCCGACGTTCCGGCGGCCGTGAACTTTCGTATACCTCGGATGAACCGACCGAGCTTTACCGTTTTCTGATGAGCTGCACGGTCGCAGGGAAGTACGACCGCGACCTGTAGCCCAACACGTACTGTCAGTCAATGACAATGCCGGGCACATCACGTGCCCGGCATTGTTGCGCACAGTCTTTCTGTTGTGTTCTTCTACTTGCTTGGTGCCATGTACGCGTACTTCCAGTCGACAAACCCGATGCTGCCCTGATAGAAGTCCTTGACCCTTTTGCTCAGCAGAACGGGGTTCGTGTAGAAGTAAGATACCGTAGCCACGGCAGAAACAAAAGACCCCTCTGGGTCGCCGCGTCAACAGGATTGTGTTGTTTTTTCCTGATGTACTGTTATTCTTGCAATAGCTGCGTTACTCTTGTGGTAGCCGCAAGATACCACGAATCATGTTGAGAAGGGGAGGCTATCGTATGAGGAAAGCACTGTCGTTTGTCTTG
>Ga0209913_1000981_pt1 | contig 18866 bp, 19 predicted proteins | sample PersoiDNA2013203_FD_185805 | JGI IMG/M metagenome (GOLD analysis project Ga0209913, IMG submission 185805) | Permafrost soil microbial communities from the Arctic, to analyse light accelerated degradation of dissolved organic matter (DOM) -... | ecosystem: Environmental > Terrestrial > Soil >... | reverse complement strand
TTCTTGGTGGCCCGGGGCGGAATCGAACCACCGACACAAGGATTTTCAATCCTCTGCTCTACCGACTGAGCTACCAGGCCAAGAGGCATGATTATAGACAGCGCGAACCCACATTGCAAGTCCGTGTGACAACTTCCTTGAAAAAACGCCCCGGTGCGCTATAAAACCGTGGTGTTTCAAGCCGCTATAATGGATTCATGAATAGCCTCTCCACCAGCGTGACCCCCGGCGCCGCACGGCGCGTTTCCGATATCTGCGTCGTCGGCAATGGCGCCATCGCCAAGACGACGGCGCTCGGCCTGGCGCAAGCCGGCCACAAAGTGACCCTGCTGGTGCCGCCCGGCGCGGTCGCGCTTGCGCCTGCGCCGGCGGCGGTCCGCGAGCAGCCCTGGGATGTGCGGGTCTACGCCCTCAATCACACGGCGCACCGCCTGCTGTCCTCTCTTAAAGTGTGGGGGGCGCTCGATCAGGGCCGGGTGGCGCCCGTCGAATCGATGGTGGTCAATGGCGACGGCGCCAAACCGGGCGACCTGGCCTTCGACGCGTTCGGCGCCCACGTGGGGGCGCTGGCCTGGATCGTCGAGGACCGCAATCTCAATCAGGCGCTCGATGCGGCGCTGCGCTTTGCGCCCCATATCGAGATCGTGCAGGGCCGCGCCAGCGCGCTGGCCGCCACGCTTGACGCGGCCACCATCACCCTCGACGATGGCAGCAGCATCGCCTGTGAATTGATCGTGGGCGCCGACGGCGGCCAGTCCTGGGTGCGGGGGCAGTGCGATATCGGACTCGATTACCGGCCCTATCACCAGAAGGCCGTGGTGGCCAATTTCAGCTGCGAGCGGCCCCACCACGGCGCCGCCTTTCAATGGTTCACGGGGCAGGAGGGCATCGTCGCGCTGCTGCCCCTGCCGGGCAACCGGGTCTCGCTGGTGTGGTCGGCGCCCGATGCGCTGGCGGCCACCCTGATGGACGAGACCCTGAGCGAAATGGCGGTGCGCCTGGCCGTGTGGAGCGAAGCGCGCCTGGGCGCCCTGCGTCCCCTGCTGCCGGAAACCGTCAAGGACCTGCCGCTGGCGCTGATCCGCCCCCATGCCATGGTGGCGCCGCGGGTGGCGCTGGTGGGCGATGCGGCCCACGTCGTGCATCCCCTGGCCGGTCACGGCATGAATCTCGGTTTTGCCGACGTCGCCCAACTGCTGGAAACCCTGGCCGCGCGCGAAGCCCACCGTGGCCTGGGCGACGAGCGCCTGCTGGCGCGGTATGCGCGGGCGCGCTATGAAGACGTGCTGCTGATGCAGGCGACGACCGATGGCCTGGCGCGCCTGTTCGGCGCCGATCTGGAGCCGCTGCGCGTGGCGCGCAATTTCGGGCTAAACTTGCTGAATAAGTTTCCTATGCTCAAGCGTCGGCTGGTGTCCCACGCCATGGGCAAGTGATTGATTTACAACTCATTTTTTGTAAGACCTCTGGAGAAGTAATGCGTACATTGAAACTGGCGGCCGGCATCGTCCTCGCCGCCGCCACCGGCTTGCTGGCCGTCGCCTGCAACGCCGCCACCGATTCCGCCGTGGAAGCGAACATCAGGAAGGTGGTCGAGCCGCGCCTGGGACCGGGCGTGAAAATCGACTCCGTCAAGGAGACGCCGTACGCCGGCCTGTATGAAGTGCGCGCCGCCGGCGACATTCTTTATACGGACAAGAAGGGCGAGTACCTCATCATCGGCCACGTCTACAACGCCAAGACGGCGGAAGATCTGACCAAGCTGCGCGTCGACGAAATCAACAAGGTCAAGTTCTCCGACCTGCCTTTCGAGATGGCCCTGAAAACCGTCAAGGGCGACGGCAAGCGCGTGATCGCCATTTTCGAAGACCCGAATTGCGGCTACTGCAAGCGCCTGCGCCAGACCACCCTGAAGGAACTGGACAACGTCACCATCTACACCTTCCTCTACAACATCCTGTCGGAGGACTCGTCCGTCAAATCGAAGAACGTCTGGTGCGCGGCCGACCGCAACAAGGCCTGGGATGACTGGATGGTCAGCGGCAAACCGGCCCCCGTCGCGCCGGCCAGCTGCGCCACGCCGAACGACAAGGTGTTCGCGCTGGGCCAGAAGCTGCGCATCTCCGGCACCCCCTCGATCTTCTTTGCAGACGGCAGCCGCATCCCCGGCGCGGTCGACATCAAGACGCTGGAATCGAAGCTCTCGACGATCAAGTAACACCGCAGCAGCAGTCAAAAACAAAAATCACGCAACGCCAAAACACAGCGAAGGGAAGTCCATGGTCACCTTGAACATCAACGGCCGCGACATGCAGGTCGAAGCCGATCCGTCCACGCCCATCCTGTGGGCGCTGCGCGACAACCTGAATATGACGGGCACCAAATTCGGCTGTGGCGCGGCCCTGTGCGGCGCTTGTACTGTCCACCTGGACGGCGCCGCCATCCGCTCCTGCATCACCCCCATCTCCGCCGCCGGCGGCAAAAAAATCACCACCATCGAAGCGATGGAAGCGGACAAGGTGGGCAAGGCGGTGCAGGATGCCTGGGTCAAGCTCGACGTGCCCCAGTGCGGCTACTGCCAGAGCGGCCAGGTGATGAGCGCCACGGCCCTGCTGCGCACGAACAAAGCCCCGAGCGATGCGGACATCGACGGCGCCATGGCCGGCAATATCTGCCGCTGCGGCACCTACCAGCGCATCCGCGCTGCCATCAAAGACGCCGCCAAGACCCTGGCCTGAAGGAGAACACGATGCGCAAGGAATGGATGAACCATGACGCTCTCGTGCGTCCCGTCTCGGTCGATGGCGCCGCTACCGGCGGCCTGTCGCGCCGGGGATTTCTCAAAGCCGGCGCGCTGGCCGGCTCCGGCCTGGTGCTGGGCTTTGTCATGCCCGCCTCGCACCGCTTTGCCCGCGCGGCCGATGCTGCCGCGGCGGCAAGTCCCGTATCGGCGCCGAATGCATTTCTGCGCATCGCGCCCGACAACACCATCAGCGTGATGGTCAACCGGCTTGAATTCGGCCAGGGCGTGCACACCGCGCTGCCCATGCTGATCGCCGAAGACCTCGACGCCGACTGGTCGCAGATGCGGGGAGAACTGGCGCCCGCCGGCGACGCCTTCAAGGATCCCGTGTTCGGCATCCAGATGACGGGCGGCTCCGGCACCGTCGCCCACTCCTTCATCCAATACCGCGAGATCGGCGCGCGCGCCCGCCAGATGCTGATCGCCGCCGCCGCGCAGCAGTGGAACGTCACTCCCGCGCAGTGCACCACCTCGAAAGGCGTGGTGATCGGCCCCGCCGGCCAGAAGGCCAGCTACGGCTCGCTGGCCGATGCCGCCATGCGCCAGCCCGTACCCGCCAGCGTGACCTTGAAACCGGCGAGCGCATTCACGATTGTCGGCAAGCCCACCCGCCGCCTGGACGCGCGCGCCAAGTCCAGCGGCAAGCAGCAGTTCGGCATCGACTTCATGCCGCCCAATACCAGGGTCGCCGTGGTGGCCCGCGCCCCCGTGTTCGGCGCCAAGGTCGCCCGGCTCGATGCCAGCAAGGCGCGCGCCATCGCCGGCGTGGTCGACGTGCTGGAAGTCCCGCTGGACCGGGGCGGGCGCGGCGTCGCCGTGATCGCCTCCGGCTACTGGCCCGCCAAGACGGGCCGCGACGCCCTCGTGATCGACTGGGATGCAGGCAGCCTGGAAAAGGTCAACAGCGCGCAGCAGATGGCAGCGTTCGCGGCCCTGGCCAAGACGCCCGGCGCGACCGTGCAGCAGGCCGACACCAGCAAACTGGCCGGCGCGCCGAAAAAAATCGCCGCCGTCTACGAATTCCCGTATCTCGCGCACGCGGCCATGGAGCCGCTCAACTGCGTGGTGGACCTGGGAGACAAGGCCTGCACCATCTGGTCGGGCACCCAGTTCCCCGGCGTCGACCAGGCCGCAGCCGCGGCCGCGCTGGGCATGAAGCCTGAGCAAATCACCGTCAACACCATGATGGCGGGCGGCGGCTTCGGCCGGCGCGCCACGCCCACGTCGGACTTCATCGTCGAAGCGGTCAACGTCGCCAAAGCGTATAAAGCCGCCGGCCACGCCGGTCCCGTCAAGGTGATCTGGAGCCGGGAAGACGACATCAAGGGCGGCTACTACCGCCCGTCCCACCTGCACCGGGCCGACATCGGCATCGGCGCCGATGGCAAGATCGTCGCCTGGGACCACGCCATCGTCGGCCAGTCCATCACCAGCGGCACCATGTTCGAAGCCTTCACGGTCAAGAACGGCATCGACAGCACCATGGTCGAAGGCATGGGCGCGCCCTACAACGTGCCCCTGAACCTGACGGCGCACAGCGTCAAGGCCAACGTGCCGGTGCTGTGGTGGCGCTCGGTGGGCTCGACCCACACCGCCTTTGTGATGGAAACCCTGATCGACGAGGCAGCCCACGCCGCCGGCATGGATCCGGTGGCCTACCGCAAATCGCTGATCGATCCCAAGCACACCCGCCACCTCGCCGCGCTGGACCTCGCTGTCGCCAAGTCCGGCTACGGCAAGCGCAAGCTGGCCAAGGGCCGCGCCTGGGGCGTGGCCGTGCACGAGTCCTTCAATACCGTGGTGGCCTACGTGGTGGAAGCCTCCGTCAATAAAGGCGTGCCGAAGCTGCACCAGGTGACGGCGGGCGTGCACTGCAATTTCCCCGTCAATCCCATGACCATCGAAGCGCAGGTCCAGGGCGCCGTGCTGATGGCGGTCGGCACCACCTTGCCGGGCGCCGCCATCACCCTCAAGGACGGCGTGGTCGAACAGCAGAACTTCAGCGACTACACGGTGGCGCGCATGCCCGACATGCCTCACGTCGACGTGTTCACGGTGGCCTCGACCGATGCCCCCACCGGCATGGGCGAGCCGGGCTTCCCGCCGCTGGCGCCTGCCTTTGCCAACGCCGTGTTCCGCCTGACGGGCAAGCGGCTGCGCAAGCTGCCGTTCGATCTCACCAGCGCCTGAGGCCATGGCCACGGCCACGGCTCCCCCGGTCGGCATCCTGCTCGCCGCCGGGCGGGGCCGTCGTTTCGATCCATCCGGCACGCGCAAAAAACTGCTGCAGCTGCTGCCCGGCTCCCATGACACTGTCCTTGCAGCCAGCGCCCGCACCTTGACGGCGGCGCTGCCCCGCGTGCTCGCGGTGGTGCGCCCTGGCGACGATGACGTGGCGGCCGTGCTGCGTGCGGCCGGCTGCGAAGCGATCGTGTGTGCGGATGCGGACAGCGGCATGGCGGCGTCGCTCGCCGCGGCTTTGCGCGCGGTCCCGGAGGCCGCCTCGCTGATCGTCGCTTTGGGCGATATGCCGTGGGTCGCGCCATCCACCGTGCAGGCAGTCGCGCACGCGCTGGCGCAGGGCGCCATCATCGCCGCGCCGGTGTATCAGGGCCGCCGCGGCAATCCAGTCGGCCTGTCGGCAGCCCTGCTGCCGGCGCTGCTGGCGCTGCGAGGCGATGAAGGCGCGCGTGGCCTGATCGAGCGCCATGGTTTTACGGCGGTGCCGGTGGACGACGCCGGCATCGTACGCGACGTGGATGAAGCGGGCGATCTGACCCCTCGATAGGGGCTTTCCCGCTACACTATGGTCAACCACGAAAGACCATGACCATGAAAAAGCCTTCCAACAAAAAGCTCGCGGCCATCCGCTACACCATCGTTCCCAAGGACCTGGCCAGCCACCTGTTCGACGTCAGCGTGACGGTCGACCTGCCCTCCAGCGAAGGCCAGGTGTTTGCCTTGCCCGCCTGGATCCCGGGCAGCTACATGATCCGCGAATTCTCCCGCAACATCGTGCAGATCCGCGCCGAATCGCAGGGCAAGCAGGTGGCCCTCGCCAAGCTCGATAAACACTCCTGGCGCGCGGCGCCCGTCGACGGCTCCCTGACCCTGCACTACGAAGTCTATGCCTGGGACCTGTCGGTGCGCGCCGCTCACCTGGACCAGACCCACGGCTTCTTCAACGGCACCTCCGTGTTCCTGCGCGTGCTTGGCCAGGAAGCCATGCCCCACCTGGTCGACATCGTACGCAGTCCGGACGCCGCCGCGAAGAACTGGCGGGTCGCCACCTCTCTGCCCGAATTGGGCGCCAAGCGCTATGGCTTCGGAACCTATCTGGCGGGCGACTACGATGAACTGATCGACCATCCCGTCGAGATGGGAGAATTCGCCCTGGCCAGTTTCAAGGCCCACGGCATTGCCCACGACATCGTCATCACGGGCCGCGTGCCCAACCTGGACATGAAGCGCCTGCAAGGGGACCTGAAAGCCATCTGCGAAACCCAGATCGCTTTTTTCGAACCGAAAGCGAAGCGGGCGCCCATGCAGCGCTACGTCTTTTTGACGCTGGCTGTGGGCGACGGCTACGGCGGCCTGGAACACCGCGCTTCCACCGCCCTGATTTGCGCCCGCGCCGACCTGCCCACCGCGGCCACGCCGGCGCGCCTGGAAGCCAACGACGGTTACCTGAAATTCCTGGGCCTGTGCAGCCACGAGTATTTCCATACCTGGAACGTCAAGCGCATCAAGCCGGCCGCCTTTGCGCCCTACGACCTGCAGAACGAAACCTACACGCCCCTGCTATGGCTGTTCGAAGGCTTTACCAGCTACTACGACGACCTGCTGCTGGTGCGCGCCGGCGTGATCGACGAGGCGACCTATCTGAAACTGCAGGCCAAGACCATCGCCAGCGTCCTGCGCGGCAGCGGGCGCACCAAGCAAAGCGTGGCCGAATCGAGCTTCGACGCCTGGGGCAAATACTACCGCCAGGACGAGAACGCGCCGAACGCCATCGTCAGCTACTACACCAAGGGTTCGCTGGTGGCGTTGTGCTTCGATCTCACCATCCGCGCCAAGACGGACGGTAAAAAATCGCTGGACGACGTCATGCTGGCCCTGTGGCAGAGATTTGGCCGCGATTTCTACGAAGGCGGCGCGCGCGGCGTCACCGAGGCGGAAGTGGAAGCCCTGTTCGACGAAGCGACCGGCCTGAAACTCAAGCCCCTGTTCAACCGCTACGTACGCGGCACGGAAGAGCTGCCGCTGGCGAAACTGTATGCGCCGTTTGGCGTGCGCCTGCAGGACGAACGTAAATCCGCCAAGCCTTCGCTGGACGTGACGATCGGCCGCGATGGCGCCGACAGCAAACTGGCGCAGGTGCACGAGGGCGGCGCCGCCCACCGCGCCGGCATGTCGGCCGGCGACATGCTGGTGGCGCTGGACGGCGTGCGCGTCGGCGGCGCGCCGGCCAGCCTGGACGGCCTCTTGAACCGCTACCGGGTCGGCCAGACGGTCGAGCTGCACGCATTCAGGCGCGACGAGTTGATGCGCTTCGACGTGCTGCTGCAGGGAGAACGCACGCCCGGCATCACGCTCGAGGTGGTCGACGGCGGCAAGAAGGCAAAAGGGCCGCTGCGCCCCAGCGCGCGCTGAGCTGCGGGACCTTGGCGCCTACTGTAAGGGCGCCAGGGTCCGCAACTGAAAGCGGTAATCCTCGTTGAACAGGAAAGTCTCCATGTAGGTCAGCGAGCGGCCCGGTCCCACCGCCAGGTTGGCAGGGCGGGGCAGGTAGCCCGTGCGCTGGATGGAAGCCAGTGCCACCTTGGAGGCATCGTCGTCGCGCGAGCGCTGCACGATGGCCCTGGTCACTTTGCCGGTCTGGTCCACCGTGATGCGCAGCACCACGATGGCCGGCAGCATGGGGGGCAGGGCGCCGCTGAAGGTGCGGTCCGGGTTGTGGCGCATGATGTGCAGGGCGGCGTCGGATTTGTAGGTGTCCACGCTGGCGAATTCGCTGCGCTGGGCCGGCAGGGCCGCCGTGCCTGCAGCACTGGAGGCGGGGGCCGCGGCGCTTGACGCCATCGATCCCGCATGTGGATTGTTCGCCCGGGGCGTTTGCCCGCATGCCGCTAAAACGGCACACAGGACCGCGGTGGCGGTCCTGGTACTGCGATGGGTTTTCATGATGGTCGTTTAGTTCGCGAAGAGGTTCGCCAGTTGCGCACCGGGGTCGGGCGCGCGCATGAAGGCCTCGCCGACCAGGAATGCATGCACGTTTGCGTCGCGCATGCGCTTGACGTCCGCCGCAGCCAGGATCCCCGATTCCGTCACGACCAGCCTGTCGCTGCCGATACGGGGCAGCAGGGCGATGGTGGTGTCCAGCGAGGTCTCGAAGGTCCGCAGGTTGCGGTTGTTGATGCCGAGCAGAGGGGTGCGCAGCTTGAGCGCAGCCGTCAATTCGGCGTCATCATGTACTTCGACCAGCACGTCCATCCCGAGTTCCATCGCACAGGCTTCCATTTCGCTCATCAGGCCAGGATCGAGGGCGGCCACGATCAACAGGATGGCGTCGGCGCCCATCGCGCGCGCCTCGTAGACCTGGTACAGATCGACCATGAAGTCCTTGCGCAGCACCGGCAGCTCGCAGGCGGCGCGAGCTTCGCGCAGATAGGCTTCGCTGCCCTGGAAAAAATTTTTATCGGTCAGCACCGACAGGCACGCGGCGCCGTGGCGTGCGTAGCTTTCCGCGATGGCGCCCGGCTTGAAATCGGCCCGCAGCACGCCTTTCGAGGGCGAGGCCTTCTTGACTTCGGCGATCACGGCCGCGTTGCCGGCGGCGATGGTGCGGCGCATATTCGCTTCGAATCCCCGCAGGCCGGCGCGCAGGCCCGCATCGCTTTCCACCTCGTTGCGCAGGCTGGCCAGGCTGCGGTAGTTGCGGGCGGCTGCCACTTCATCGGCTTTGACGGCGAGGATTTTATTCAGGATGTCGGACATGGTTGCGTACTCAGGAATTTTTGGAGAGGGCCAGCTTGATGCCGAGCCAGATGAACAGGCCGCCCGTGACGCGGCTGAGCAAGGTCGCCGTGCGCGCGCTCAGGCGCACCCTGGCGCTGGCGCGGGCCGTGAACAGGGCCAGGCCGCAGCACCACAGCATGCCGTTGAGGTTGAAAGTGCAGCCGAGGATAATAAACGTGAGCGCCTTGCTGGGCGCGTGCGCGTCAACGAACTGGGGCACGAAGGCGAGGAAAAACAAGGCGACCTTGGGGTTCAACACATTGGTCAAAAAGCCCTGGCCGAAGATGGTCCGCAGGGCCATGGGCGGCGCCTGGTGCAGCTGCGCCGCAGCGGTGCCGCGGGCCCGCAGCAGGCCCACCGCCATATACAAAATGTAGGCGGCGCCGATGTATTTGACGACCGTAAAAGCCATCGCCGAGGTTTGCAGCACGGCCGACAGACCCAGCGCGGCGGCGAAAATGTGCACGAACACGCCGGTGCCGATGCCCGCCGTTGCGGCCAGCCCGGCGCGCGCGCCTTGCGAGGCGCTGCGGCTTATGATCAGCAGCGAGTCCGGCCCCGGCATCAGGTTGAGCAGCAGACCGGAGACGATGAACAGGCCCAGGTCGTGGATGCCGAAGAGGGCCATGATAGCGCTCAGTGCTGGCCGAGGCGGCGGGTGACGTCGACGAACTGCTCCAGCTTGGCCTTGGCCGCGCCGGAAACGATGGCGGCGCGGGCGCGCTGCAAACCGTCCTCGATGGAAGCCGCCACACCAGCCGCGTACAGGGCCACACCCGCATTCAGGGCCACGATGTCGTAGGCGGGACCGGCTTCGCCGTTCAGCGCTTCCATCATCTTGACCCGGGACGCGGCCGCATCGGCCACTTTCAGATTGCGGCTGGCGATCATGGGCAGGCCAAAATCCTCGGGGTGGATTTCGTATTCGCGGATCTCGCCGTTGATCAGTTCTCCCACCATGGTGGCCGCGCCCAGCGACACTTCGTCCATATTGTCGCGGCCGTACACGACGATCGCATGCTGGGCGCCGAGTCTCTGCAGCACGCGCACCTGGATGCCCACCAGGTCGGCGTGGAACACGCCCATCAGGATATTCGGCGCGCCGGCCGGATTGGTGAGGGGCCCGAGAATATTGAAGATCGTGCGCACGCCCAGTTCCTTGCGTACGGGCGCGGCGTGCTTCATGGCCGCGTGGTGGTTGGGAGCGAACATGAAGCCGATGCCCGACTGCGCGATCGACTGGGCGATCTGCTCCGGGGTCAGGTTGATGTCGGCGCCCAGCGCCTCGATCACGTCGGCGCTGCCGGAGGACGAAGAGACGCTGCGCCCGCCGTGCTTGGCCACGCGCGCGCCGGCAGCGGCGGCAACGAACATGGCCGTCGTCGAGATATTAAAAGTGTGGGCGCCGTCGCCACCCGTGCCGACGATGTCGAGCAGGTTGGTGGTGTCGGCCATCGGCACCTTGGTCGAGAACTCGCGCATGACCTGGGCGGCGGCGGCAATCTCGCCGATGGTTTCCTTTTTGACGCGCAGGCCCATGGTGAGGGCCGCGATCATGGTGGGCGAGACCTGGCCCGACATGATCTGGCGGAACAGGTGCAGCATCTCGTCGTGAAAAATCTCGCGGTGTTCGATACAGCGCAGCAGGGCTTCCTGGGGAGTGATGTTCATGGTGGGCTCAATTCGATTCAAGGAAGTTCTGCAGCAGCTTGTGGCCATGCTCGGAGAGGATCGACTCGGGGTGAAATTGCACCCCCTCGATCGCAAACTCCTTGTGGCGCACGCCCATGATTTCGCCGTCGTCCGTCCACGCCGTCACTTCCAGGCAGGCGGGCAGGGACGCGCGCTCGATGGCCAGCGAGTGGTAGCGGATCACCGTAAAGGGGCTCGGTAAATCCTTGAATACGCCCACGCCCGTGTGGGCGATCTGCGAGGTCTTGCCGTGCATGACCTGCTTGGCGCGGATCACATTGCCGCCAAAGGCCGCGCCGATGGCCTGGTGGCCCAGGCACACGCCCAGGATCGGCAGCTTGCCCTGGAACTCGCGCAGGATGTCGATCGACACGCCTGCCTGCGCCGGGGTCTTCGGGCCCGGCGAAATGCAGATGCGGTCCGGCGCCATCGCGCTGATCTCGGCCAGGGTGATTTCGTCATTGCGCACGGTGCGCACGTCTTCACCCAGTTCGCCGAAATACTGCACCAGGTTGTAGGTGAAGGAGTCGTAGTTATCGATCATCAGCAGCATGATTAAAGCTCCCCATCCAGGCCGTCCTGCACTTGTTCGGCGGCGCGCAGCACGGCGCGCGCTTTGTTTTCCGTTTCCTGCCATTCCATCTCGGGGATGGAATCGGCCACGATGCCGGCGGCCGCCTGCACGTACAGCATGCCGTCCTTGATCACGCCCGTGCGGATCGCAATTGCCACATCCATCTCGCCGCCGAAACTGAGGTAGCCGCAGGCGCCGCCGTAGATGCCCCGCTTGGTGGGCTCGAGTTCGTCGATCACTTCCATCGCCCGCACTTTCGGCGCACCCGTCAAAGTCCCGGCGGGGAAGGTCGCGCGCAGCACGTCCAGGTTGGACATGCCCTCCTTGAGTTTGCCCTCGACGTTGGAGACGATGTGCTGCACGTGCGAGTATTTTTCCACCACCAGGCGTTCCGTCACCTGCACGCTGCCCGTCTGCGAAATACGGCCCAGGTCATTGCGGGCCAGGTCGATCAGCATGACGTGTTCGGCGATTTCCTTGGGATCGGCCAGCAGCTCTTTCGACAGTTCGGCGTCGCGCTCGGGCGTGGCGCCGCGGGGGCGGGTGCCGGCGATGGGGCGCAAGGTCACCTTCTTGCTGCCATCCGGCGCCGTCTCGTTGCGCACCAAAATCTCGGGCGAGGCGCCGACGATCTGCATGTCGCCGAAATTGTAGTAGTACATATACGGCGAAGGGTTCAGCGAACGCAGGGCGCGGTATAGCGTCAGCGGGGAATCGACGTAGGGTTTTCTGATGCGTTGGCCGATCTGCACCTGCATCAAATCTCCCGCCATCACGTATTCGTGGGCGCGCGCCACCGCCTTCAGATAATCCTCTTTATTGAAATCGCGGATCGCTTCGGTGCGCACGGAGCTGGAAGTGACGGGGGCGTCGACCCCGCGCCGCAGCATCATGCGCAGGTCCTTCAGGCGCTGGCGCGCTTTCGAATAGGCTTCCGGCTGGGCGGTGTCGGCATACACGATCAGATAGAGTTTACCGGACAGGTTGTCGATCACCGCCAGTTCTTCCGTCACCATCAGCTGGATGTCGGGCAGGCCCAGGTCGTCCTTGGGCGCGCCGCCGGCCAGCTTGCGCTCGATGTGGCGCACGGTGTCGTAGCCGAAGTAGCCGGCCAGGCCGCCGCAGAAACGGGGCAGGCCGGGCCGCAGGGCCACTTTAAAGCGGGCCTGGAACTGTTCGATGAAGTCGAGCGGATTGCCCTCGTGGGTCTCGATGACGGCGCCGTTTTTGATCACTTCCGTGCGGCTGCCGAAGCTGCGCAGCACCGTGTGGGCGGGCAGGCCGATGAAGGAGTAGCGCCCGAAGCGCTCGCCGCCCACCACCGACTCGAGCAGGAAGGTGTTCTTGCCGGTCAGCTGGGTCTGCGCCAGCTTCAGATACAGGGTCAAAGGCGTTTCAAGGTCGGCAAACGCTTCCGAAATGAGGGGAATGCGGTTGTAGCCCTGGTTGGCGAGGGATTTGAATTCGAGTTCGGTCATGCTTTTTCTCCATTCCGCCTGCAAGGGTGGGGCGGTGGCTTGTCAAAAAACCTGGCGGCGCGCGCGGGCAGCCGTCAGCAATCAATGCGGGTCAGTGGGCCCAGGATTGCCAGCGTCGCCAAAGCCAGGCCTCAAGGGCGCCGGTTTGGTTGACAGTGTGTTTTTTGGTAAAAAACATGAGTGATAGGTGGTCGGCTGTGTGCTGAGTATACAGATTAACTAAGCAGATTAAGTAAGCTGATTGTGCTGGCTGATCAGGTTCGCCGCTTCCAGCAGCGTTTCGACTATACCATCGGAATCGGCTTCGTGTATAGACCGTCCGTGGTTATAACCATACGGCACCGCCAGCACCCAGCAGCCGGCCGCGCGCGCCGCTTCGGCGTCGTTGGACGAGTCGCCGATGGCGACGACGTCGGCGGGCGCCAGGTCGAAATCGGCGCACACCTGCAGCATCGGCATGGGATCGGGCTTCTTGCGGGGCAGGCATTCGCCGCCGTAGACGATCTCGAAGTAGGGCGCCAGGCCCGTTTTTTCCAGCAGGGGGCGGGCGAATGCGATCGGCTTGTTGGTCACGCAGGCCATCCGCAAATCCATCGCCTGCAGGGCCGCGAGGCCCTCCACCACGCCCTCGTAGACGGTGGCGTGCGCGCCGTTGACGGCCAGGTAGTGGCGCTGGTAGGCCGCCATGGCCGCATCAAACCGCACGTCGACACCGATTTTGTCGAAGTCCAGGGCCAGCACGCCGCGGACCAGGTTTTCCGATCCTTTACCTACCAGGTCGGCCACCTGCTGCGCCGTGATGGGGGCCAGCTGCAGCTCGGCGCGCATGCGGTTGATCGCGACGTAAAAATCGGGCACCGTGTCCAGCATGGTGCCGTCGAGATCGACGATCACGGCGCGGATGACACCATGCCCGGCCCGCATCAGCGCTCGACCTTGGCCAGTTCAAGCCGCATGGCATCGATCACGGCCTTGTAGTCCGGCTGGCCGAAGATGGCCGAGCCGGCGACGAAGGTGTCGGCGCCCGCTTCGGCGGCGGCGCGGATGTTGTCCACCTTGATGCCGCCATCGACTTCGAGCAGGATGTCGCGGCCCGATTCATTGATCATGCGGCGCGCGATGGACAGCTTTTTGAGCGCTTCGGGAATGAAGGACTGGCCGCCGAAGCCGGGGTTGACGGACATAATCAGGATCATGTCGATCTTGTCCATCACGTGGTTCAGGTAGTGCATGGGCGTGCCGGGATTGAACACCAGGCCCGCCTTGCAGCCGCTGTCGCGGATCAGTTGCAGGGTGCGGTCGATGTGGTCGGACGCTTCCGGGTGAAAGGTGATGATGTCGGCGCCGGCCTTGGCGAAGTCCGGGATCAGGCGGTCGACCGGCTTGACCATCAGGTGGACGTCGATGGGCGCCTTGACGTGCGGGCGGATGGCCTGGCACACCAGGGGGCCGATGGTCAGATTCGGTACGTAATGGTTGTCCATCACGTCGAAGTGGATGATGTCGGCGCCGGCGGCGAGGACGTTGCGGACTTCTTCACCCAGGCGGGCGAAATCGGCGGACAGGATACTGGGGGCGATCTGAAAGGCGGTCATAGCAGGCGTGGTCGAGGCGGTCATGATTGGAGACGCTATTTTACGCTGTCGTCGAATTTTGCCGTGCGCGCAGCCGTGTTCTGCGGCGGGATGTATCATGAAGGGAGAACTTGCACGCAGGGGCAAGGCATCATGAAAGCATCACATCAGCATCACACGAGGACACCGATGGCCGCCTATGATTTGACCGTATCCGTAAAGACGCAGTATCTGCCCGAGCAGTCGGAGCCCGACAGGGACAACTACGTCTTCGCCTACACCATCACCATCAAGAACACGGGCACGGTGGCGTCGCAGCTCATCTCTCGCCACTGGGTCATCACCGACGCCAACAACCGGGTGCAGGAAGTGCGCGGGCTGGGCGTGGTGGGCCATCAGCCCCTGCTGCAGCCGGGCGAGCAGTTCGAGTACAGCAGCGGCACCCAGATGGCCACGCCCCAGGGTTCGATGGTGGGGGAGTACTTCTGCGTGGCCGAGGACGGCCACCGCTTCGAAGCGAACATCCCCGAATTCGTGCTGTCGCTGCCCCGCACCCTGCACTGAGGGCAGTCCTGCTCAGTCGCGGCGGACCGGCTCCTGTTCATCGTCCTCGTCGTCGCGCTTTTTCGGCGGCAGGTACATCGTCCACCAGACGATGAACACCAATAAAAACAGGGCGACGCCCCCTTCCACCAACAATAGCCACATACGCGATCCCATGCTGTCAATTCGTTCCAGTGTAGCGCCTTTTGCCCTCCTGCCGGCCATCGCCCTTCTGCTGGCGGGCTGCCAGACCGCGCCGCCGCAGCCGGCTGCTCCGCCCCCCGTCGTCATGCCTGCCCCGGTCGGCCCGGTCGGCGTCCCCACACCGCCCGCGCCTTTGATGACCCCGGCCAGCTTCGCCGACCTGCCGGGCTGGCAGCAGGACGACCTGCGCCAGGCCTGGCCGGCCTTCCTCGCCTCTTGCAAGGCGCTCGCCGTCAAACCTGCTTGGACCGCGCCCTGTGCCGCTGCCGCATCCATCGACCGGGGCGACAGCGCCGCCATCCGCGCCTTTTTCGAAAGCCGCTTCGTTCCCAATGTGGTCCGCGCCGCCGATGGCGCCGACACGGGCCTGATCACTGGCTACTACGAACCCATGCTGCACGGCGCCCGCAAACGGGGCGGCGCTTTTCAAACACCTTTGTACAGTGTGCCCGACGACCTCTTGACGATCGACCTGGCCAGCGCCTACCCCGACCTGAAAAACATGCGCCTGCGGGGCCGGCTCGATGGCAAGCGGGTGGTCCCCTACAGCACCCGGTCTGAAATCGCCCGCGCGCCATTGACGGGCAAGGAGCTGCTGTGGGTCGACGATCCGGTCGAAGCCTTTTTTCTCGAGGTGCAGGGCTCGGGCCGGGTCGAACTGGCCGATACGGGCGAGACGGTGCGGGTGGCTTACGCCGACCAGAACGGCCAGCCCTATAAAGCCATCGGCCGCTACCTGGTCGAGCAGGGGGAGTTGACGGTGAAGACGGCGTCGGCCCAGAGCATCAAGGCCTGGATCGCGGCCCACCCGGAGCGGCGCCAGGAGCTGTTCAACGTCAATCCCAGCTATATCTTCTTCAAGGAAGAGCGCCTGCCCGATCCCTCGGTGGGCCCGAAAGGCGCGCTGGGCGTGCCCCTCACGCCGGAGCGCTCGGTGGCGGTCGATCCCCAGTTCTTGCCGCTGGGCGCGCCCGTCTGGCTGGCGACGACGCGGGCCGGCAGCGATGTGCCCCTGCAGCGCCTGATGATGGGGCAGGACACGGGCGGCGCCATCCGCGGCGCCGTGCGGGCCGACCTGTTTTATGGCTTCGGCAAACAGGCTGCCGACAATGCGGGCCTGATGAAGCAGCAGGGCCGCATCTGGGTGCTGCTGCCCCGTTGAGAAGTACAATCGACCACACCAAAAACAAGGAGCTGAGATGGACTACACCGACCTGCTGATCGAGACCCACGGCCGCGTCGCCGTGATTCGCCTGACCCGTCCCAAGGCGCTCAACGCCCTCAACGACAACATGATGAATGAGCTGGGCCACGCGCTCTACCAATTCGACGCCGACAAGGACATCGGCTGCATCGTCCTGACGGGCAGCGAAAAAGCCTTCGCGGCCGGCGCCGACATCGCCGCCATGGCCGAATACACCTACGCCGACACCTATCCCGACAACTACATCGGCCGCAACTGGGAGCACATCCTCAACGTGCGCAAACCCGTCATCGGCGCCGTCGCCGGTTTCTGCCTGGGCGGCGGCTGCGAGCTGGCGATGATGTGCGATTTCCTGATCGCGGCCGACACGGCCAAGTTCGGCCAGCCCGAGATCAAGGTGGGCGTTACCCCTGGCGCGGGCGGCACCCAGCGCCTGCCACGCACCATCGGCAAAGCCAAGGCGATGGACATGCTGCTCACCGCCCGCATGATCGACGCCAATGAGGCCGAGCGCACCGGCCTGGTCTCGCGCGTGGTCGCCGCCGACAAGCTGATGGAAGAGGCGATTGCCGCCGCCACCGTGGTCGCCTCGATGTCCGTCACCGTCGCCATGGCCATCAAGGACAGCGTCAACCGCGCCTTCGAAACCACCCTGACGGAAGGGGTGCGCTACGAGCGCCGCTACTTCCACGCCGCCTTCGGCACGCCGGCCCAGAAAGAGGGCATGTCCGCCTTCCTGGCCAAGCGTCCCGCCGATTTCAAAGGCTTGTGATGCAGGGCGGGGCGAGGCTGGCCTGCCTGCTGACGGCGGTCGGCTTGGCCCTCGGCCTGGGCGCCTGTTCCGGCTTGCCGGCGCCGGCGCCCAGTGCCATGCCGGTCGCGCTGGCGACCGACGACACGGCCATCGCCCGGCAACTGGCGCCACTGGTGGCCGATCATCCGGGCCAATCCGGCATCTACATGCTGCGCGACGGCCGCGAAGCGTTTGCCGCCCGCGCCGTGCTGGCCAGCGCGGCCCAGCGCAGCCTCGACGTGCAGTACTACATCTGGCACAAGGACATCACCGGGGTCTTGCTGTTCAACGCCCTCGCGGCCGCGGCCGACCGGGGCGTGCGGGTGCGCCTGCTCCTGGACGATAACAACACCAAGGGCCTGGATGCGGCCATGGCGATGCTGGACGCCCATCCCAACATCGAAGTCCGCCTGTTCAACCCGTTCACCTTGCGCAGCGTGCGTCCGCTGGGCTACCTGACGGATTTCTCGCGCCTGAACCGGCGCATGCACAACAAGTCCTTCACGGTGGACGGCCACGCCACCATCATCGGCGGGCGCAATATCGGCGACGAGTATTTCGGCGCCGCAGGCGAGGTGCTGTTCGCCGACCTGGACGTGCTGGCCGTGGGGCCGGTCGCCACCGACGTCGAGCAGGATTTCGACCAATACTGGAACAGCGCCTCGTCGTACGCGGCCAGCCAGATCATCGCGCCCGCCACGCCGGCCAGCATCGCTGCGGTGAAAGCCGAGGGCGCGGCCATCACGGACACGCCGGCGGCCCAGGAATACATCGCCGCCATTCGCGCTTCCACTTTTGTCGCCGACATCGAGGCGCGCAAGCTGCCGGTTGAATGGGCCAGGACGCAGCTGGTCAGCGACAATCCCGCCAAGGGCCTGGGCGAGGCGCCGCCATCGACCCGCATCACGCCGCAGATCCGCGAAGTGCTCGGCATGCCGCAGCGCTCTTTCGACGTGGTCTCGCCCTATTTTGTGCCCGGTGAAGAGGGCGCCGCCGGCTTTGCTGCGCTGGCGAGAAAGGGTGTGAGCGTGCGCGTGCTGACCAACTCCCTGGCCGCCACCGACGTCGCCGCCGTCCACGCCGGTTACGCCAAGCGCCGGATCGAGCTGCTGGAAGGTGGCGTGCATTTATACGAACTGCGGCGCATCTGGGCGCCCGGCGCTGCGGGCTCCTACAGCGGGCCGTTCGGCAGTTCCGCGTCGAGCTTGCACGCCAAGACCTTCGCTGTCGACGGCACCCAGCTGTTCATCGGTTCCTATAATCTCGATCCCCGCTCGGCGCGCCTGAACACGGAGATGGGATTCATTATCGAGAGCGCGCCGCTGGCGCAGCGTCTTTCCACCGCGATGGCCACGGGCCTGCCGGACCGGGCCTATGAAGTACGTTTGACCCGCGATGGCAAGCTGGAATGGCTGGAGCACAAGAACGGTGCCATCCTCCGCTATACCGACGAACCGGACGCGGGTTTCTGGCGCAAGCTGGAAGTGTCGGTGTTGCGCTGGCTGCCCATCGAATGGCTGCTCTGAAAAATAGCCCTTGCGGCGCCTGCCGCCGCTTGCTATAGTTCGCCTCCCCGCAAAACGGGGCGCACATTGCAGCTGTGGTGCGGATCGAAAGATCGAATCACCACACTAAAAAATGCGCGTGACAGGATCGGCGAAATGCTTCATAATATCGCTCCTCTGCTGATGAACACAACGCTTCATCGACATGCAGAGACCGCAGTACCGAATAAAGTTCTTTAACAATTAACAGTCGATAAGTGTGGGCGTTTGATGAAGGTGCCAAAGACTTCGGTCTTTGAATACTTAAATTATCAAATGTTCATAAAAAAGAAATATAGGCGCTTCGCAAGAAGTGGCCTGTCAGTATTTTGAGTGAGCGATCTGTCAGCAATGACATTAAACAGAGATTGAACTGAAGAGTTTGATCCTGGCTCAGATTGAACGCTGGCGGCATGCCTTACACATGCAAGTCGAACGG
>Ga0209913_1000979_pt1 | contig 18893 bp, 13 predicted proteins | sample PersoiDNA2013203_FD_185805 | JGI IMG/M metagenome (GOLD analysis project Ga0209913, IMG submission 185805) | Permafrost soil microbial communities from the Arctic, to analyse light accelerated degradation of dissolved organic matter (DOM) -... | ecosystem: Environmental > Terrestrial > Soil >... | reverse complement strand
GAACAGGGTTCACTGGAAATCAAATCGGCTGCGCGTGACCCCGGTGTGCGTGCCAAGATTGCTGTCTACACAGCCGACAAGCGTATTGATCCTATCGGCACCTGCGTCGGCATGCGCGGTTCGCGTGTGCAAGCCGTGACAGGTGAATTGGGCGGCGAACGTGTTGATATCGTATTGTGGTCGGATGATCCGGCGCAATTCGTCATTGGTGCACTGGCCCCGGCCAACGTCAGCTCGATCGTCGTGGATGAAGAAAAGCACGCCATGGATGTTGTCGTTGACGAAGAAAATCTGGCTATTGCCATTGGTCGTGGCGGTCAAAACGTGCGTCTGGCAGCAGAGCTGACCAACTGGCAGATCAATATCATGACTGCCGAAGAATCGGCCGACAAATCGGCGCAGGAAACTGCTGCCATTCGCGTGCTGTTCATGGAAAAGCTGGATGTCGATCAGGAAGTTGCCGACATTCTGGTGGAAGAAGGTTTCGCCAGCCTGGAAGAAATCGCTTACGTGCCCATCAACGAAATGCTGGAAATCGAGTCGTTTGACGAAGATACCGTCAATGAACTGCGTAATCGCGCCCGCGATGCGCTGGTCACTGAAGCGATTGCTTCGGAAGAAGGCCTTGAGGGCATGGACGAAAGCCTGATCAATTTTGAAGGCATGGATCGTGTCGTCGCCGGTAAGCTCGGCCTGGCAGGCATCAAGACAGTGCCCGCTTTTGCTGCACTGGCGTATGACGAATTTGGTGCCATTCTGGCCTTGCCGGCCGATCGTGCGCGCCAACTGATTGAGAACGAATTTGACGATGTGACCGACGATGAAATGAAGCTCATCGATGCAAAATACGACGAGCGTGCCAAGGCATTGCAAGCCAAAGCATGGAGTACGGTAGAAGCCAAGCAATGAGCTATCTGACCGTACCCACATCATCTGCCGAGCCACATAGAAAAGAGGACTGAATGGCAAGTAACAACGTAGCCCAATTTGCCACCGAGCTGAAAATGCCGGCGGATTTGCTACTGACCCAGCTGCGATCTGCTGGAGTTCAAAAGAGCTCCGAGTCCGATCCTTTGTCAAAAGAAGACAAGGACCGTCTCCTGGAGCACTTGCGTCGCGTGCGCGGCGCAGCACCGGAAGGCGACAAGAAAAAAATCACGCTCACACGCAAAGAAACGACTGAGATCAAGCAGGCGGACTCTTCTGGCAAGTCGCGCACGATTCAAGTGGAAGTACGCAAGAAGCGCACCTTCATCAAGCGCGATGAGCCGGGTGCTGACGAGGCGTCGGTCAAATCTGATGCAACGATTGGGGCGCCCGAATTGGACGCCGCCGAGATCGAGCAACGCGCTGAGGAAGCACGCCATCAGGCTGAGTTGATTGCACGTCAGGAAGCAGATTTGCGAGAAAAGCAAGAACGTTTGGCGCAACTGGAGGCGGAAAAAATCGCTCAGGCCAAGGCCGCTGAAGAAGAAGCGCTGCGTGTCGCACAGGAAGCCAAGCTGGCCGCTCAGGCGGAAGCTCGTCAGGCTGCCGCGAAAGCTGTTGATAAAACCAAGGTCAGCGCAAGCGCTGTCGTGGATGCATCTGCACCGGCGCCGGTACCGACGGTTGAAGATGCTGCAGAGGAAGAGAAGAAACGCGCTGCCGCTGAAGAAGCCAAGAAAAAGGTTGCCCAGGTGGCCAAGGAAGCAGGCGACCGTGCTGTTGCTGCTGAGCGCGCGCGCAAGGCAGTAGAGGACGAAGTTGCTCAGATCAAGGCCATGATGAGTGCGCCGCGTCGGGTGATCAAGGCGCCTGAGCCGGTTCCTGCACCTGTTGTCGCCAAGACTTCTGAAGGAACTTTGCACAAGCCAGCTGACAAGAAGCCAGGTGAGAAGAAGGACGACAAGAAGGCTCCAGTCGCGGTTGACAAGAAGTCGATCAAGTCGGCCAACGTTTCCTCGACATGGCAAGACGACGCTAAAAAGCGCGGCACTGGCATGAAGACGCGCGGCAATACCGGTACTGGTGGTCGTGATGGTTGGCGCGCCGGTCCGAAGGGCCGTCGCAATGCGCATCATGACGATCATGAAAGTAATTTCCAAGCGCCTACGGAAGCAGTCGTCAAGGATGTGCACGTACCAGAAACGATTACCGTAGCCGAAGTTGCGCACAAGATGTCGGTTAAGGCATCCGAAGTCATCAAGCATTTGATGAAGCTCGGTCAGATGGTCACCATCAATCAGGTGCTTGATCAGGAAACTGCGATGATCGTGGTGGAAGAAATGGGTCATCGTGCTCATGCCGCCAAGCTGGACGATCCTGAGGCATTGTTGGAAGAAGGCGTCGAGCATATCGATGCAGAATTGCTGCCGCGAGCTCCAGTGGTGACAGTCATGGGTCACGTCGACCACGGTAAGACCTCGTTGCTGGATTACATCCGTCGCACCAAGGTGGCTTCCGGTGAAGCCGGTGGTATTACTCAGCACATCGGTGCTTACCACGTGGAAACTCCGCGCGGCATGATTACCTTCCTCGATACCCCAGGTCACGAAGCGTTTACCGCAATGCGTGCACGTGGTGCCAAGGCAACCGACATTGTAATTCTGGTGGTGGCTGCCGATGACGGCGTGATGCCGCAAACCAAGGAAGCGATTGCTCACGCCAAGGCCGGTGGTGTACCGCTGGTGGTGGCGATCAACAAGATCGACAAGCAAGGCGCCAATCTGGATCGTGTTAAACAGGAATTGGTCGCTGAAGGCGTTGTGCCGGAAGAATACGGTGGCGAGTCGCCCTTTATCGCGGTATCGGCCAAAACTGGCGAAGGCATTGATAGTTTGCTGGAACAGGTCCTGTTGCAAGCTGAAGTGCTGGAATTGACTGCACCGATCAACGTTCCGGCCAAGGGCCTGGTGATTGAAGCCAAGCTCGACAAGGGTCGCGGCCCGGTTGCAACGATACTGGTGCAGTCCGGTACTTTGAAGCGCGGCGATGTCGTGCTGGCAGGTTCAGCATATGGCCGCGTGCGTGCCATGCTCGACGAAAGCGGCAAGAGCATTACCGAGGCAGGTCCATCTATCCCTGTAGAAATTCAGGGTTTGACCGAAGTGCCGAGCGCTGGTGAAGAAGTGCTGGTCATGAGTGACGAACGCAAGGCGCGTGAAATTGGTTTGTTCCGTCAAGGCAAGTTCCGTGACGTCAAGCTGGCCAAGCAGCAGGCTGCCAAGCTGGAAAACATGTTCGAACAGATGGCCGAAGGCGAGGTCAAGAACCTGCCGATGATCATCAAGACCGACGTGCAAGGTTCCCAGGAAGCATTGGTGCAATCGCTGCAAAAACTGTCCAATGCCGAAGTGCGGGTGCAAGTGGTGCATGCGGCAGTGGGCGGTATCAGCGAAAATGACGTCAATTTGGCGGTGGCATCGAAGGCTGTCATCATCGGCTTCAACACACGTGCCGATGCATCAGCACGCAAGCTGGCCGAATCCAGCGGTGTTGATATCCGTTACTACAACATCATTTACGATGCGGTGGACGAGGTCAAGGCGGCGATGTCGGGCATGCTGGCTCCAGAGAAGCGCGAACAGTCCTTGGGTCTGGTCGAGATTCGTCAGGTGTTCCACGTCAGCAAGGTTGGTTCGATTGCCGGTTGCTACGTGCTCGAAGGTCTGGTCAAACGCGGTTCCTCGGTACGCCTGTTACGCAGCAACGTCGTACTGTGGACCGGCGAACTGGATTCGCTCAAACGCTTCAAGGACGACGTCAAGGAAGTCAAGTCAGGCTTCGAATGCGGTCTGTCGTTGAAGAACTACAACGATATTCAGGAAGGCGATCAGCTCGAGATTTTCGAAGTTCAGGAAATCGCGCGTACGCTGTAATTGCATCAAGAAAGCCTGGGGCAGTGGCCACAGGCTTTTCGTCGACAAGAAGGGCGGACGTCTGCTGCAAACCTTGCAGGCGTAGGCCCGGGTTCATTCAGGTTTTCATCAATTCACCAGTAGTTCAATGCCGTATGCGTTCAGGTTTGACGACACGGCCGAGGTCAGTTTCCCAGCATGGCAAAACACAGCAAATCCATTCCCGGACGCGGCTTGCGCGTCGCCGATCAGATCCAGCGGGATTTGTCGGAAATTATTGCATTCGAGTTGAAAGACCCGCGTGTGGGAATGGTCACGATCACCGAAGTGCAAGTAACCCCTGATTATGCCCACGCCAAGGTATTTTTCACCACCTTGAAAGATGATAAGCAGGCAATTGCCGACAGTGTGACTGGTTTGTCAAAGGCGTCCGGCTTTCTGCGTGGTCAGTTGGGGCGTCGCCTGTCTATTCACACTCTGCCTGAGTTGCATTTTGTGCACGACAATTCGACCGTGCGCGGCATTGAAATGTCGCGTCTGATCGATGAGGCGAATGCAACGCGAGCCAAGGATGCGGATGAAAACTGACTGCCTTGTGCAGTCGTTGGCATTTTCTGATTTTTCTGTTCTGTAGTGTGTGACGTGCAATGACAAGGCATGCTGGTCATTGTTGTCGCCATCAAGATATTCTGGACCCCTCATTCATGGCGCCTTCTTCGCCTTTGCAATCACGGCCTCCCAAGGTCCCGCGCGTGCCGATACATGGCGTGTTGCTGCTAGATAAGCCAGTCGGCTGGTCCAGCAACGATGCGCTGATCAAGGCCAAGCGCTTGTTGCTGGCGCAAAAGGCTGGGCATACCGGTACGTTGGATCCGTTTGCCACTGGTCTGTTGCCATTGTGTTTTGGGGAAGCTACCAAGTTTTCTCAGGATTTGCTGGAAGCTGACAAGACCTATGAGGCACTGGTTCATCTCGGAATTGCCACCAATACCGGTGATACTGAGGGTGAGGTGATTGCCACCAAGCCAGTTGATGTCAGCGTGCAGCAAATTGAGCTGGCCTTGCAAGCATTTCGCGGCGAAATATCTCAGGTGCCGCCTATGTATTCGGCGCTCAAACGTGATGGCAAGCCACTCTACGAATATGCTCGTGCAGGAATTACACTGGAGCGTGAAGCGCGCCGTGTCACGATTCATGAGCTTGAAATGCTTGATTATCAAGCGCCGTTACTACGCATCCGCGTGCTCTGTAGTAAGGGCACCTACATCCGAGTGTTGGGTGAAGATATCGGCAACGTGCTGGGTTGCGGCGCGCACTTGCAGCAATTGCGACGCACCGGCGTGGGGCCATTGAGTCTGGCTGGTAGTGTCACGCTGGATCAATTCATGGCGCTGGAAGATGCGCAGCGTACCCAGGCCTTGTTGCCTGTGGATGGATTGCTGCTGAGCTTTCCGGCAGTGTCGCTCAGTGATGTCTTGACGGAGCGCTTTCTGCATGGTCAGCGCCTGGCGCTGGGCAAAGAAGGTGTGGACGTACCGGCAGCAGCGGGGCGAGTGCGGGTGTATCAGCAAAGCAACGCACGCCTGCTGGGCACGGGATTATTGCAGGAATTCGGCATACTGGCGCCGGAAAGGCTGATTTCGACTTTGTCGAACTAGCATGTTTATTGCAGTACTGGCCAGTGAGCTCGAAACGTACAGCAACTCTTTGAAATTGTTAGGCTTTTTAAAATTCATGCGTCGCAACATGCTATAATGCGCGCCTCCCCGGATTCGGCAGACCAACTCACATCAATCATGTCAAACAACAAACGCGCTATTCGCAACATCGCCATCATCGCCCACGTTGACCACGGCAAAACCACGCTCGTCGATCAATTGCTTCGCCAGTCCGGCACCTTCCGCGACAACCAGCAGGTTGACGCGCGCGTGATGGACTCGAACGATATCGAAAAAGAACGCGGCATTACCATTCTGTCGAAAAACTGTGCGGTTGAGTACAAGGGCACCCACATCAACATCGTCGATACCCCAGGCCATGCCGACTTCGGCGGTGAAGTCGAGCGTGTGCTGTCGATGGTTGACAGCGTGCTGTTGCTGGTCGATGCGCAAGAAGGTCCGATGCCACAGACGCGTTTTGTGACGCGCAAGGCACTGGCGCTGGGTCTCAAGCCTATCGTCGTGGTCAATAAGATCGACCGCGAAAATGCAGACCCGCAAAAGGCTGTCAACGCAACGTTTGAATTATTCGACAAACTTGGCGCAACCGACGAGCAACTGGATTTTCCTATCGTTTATGCGTCCGGCTTCAAAGGTTACGCTGGCCTGGAAGATACCGTGCGCGAAGGCAATATGGAGCCCTTGTTCGATGCCATCCTCGAGCACGTTCCTGCGCGTGAAGATGACCCGGACGGTCCGCTGCAATTGCAAATCACCTCGTTGGAATACTCTTCGTACGTCGGCAAGATTGGCGTCGGCCGTATCCTGCGCGGTCGCGTGCGGGGCTTGCAAGACGTGATCTGGATGAACGGTCCTGACGACAAGCCAACCAAGGCACGTATCAACCAGGTGTTGACTTTCCGCGGCCTTGATCGCGTTCAGGTTGAAGAAGCACTGGCAGGCGACATCGTGCTCATCAACGGTATTGAGGAAATCAGTATCGGTTCCACCATCTGTGCGCCGGACACCCCTGACGGTTTGCCGATGCTCAAGATCGATGAGCCGACCCTGACCATGAACTTCATGGTGAACAACTCGCCGCTGGCTGGCCGCGAAGGTAAGTTTGTGACCACCCGTCAGATCCGCGACCGTCTGGACCGCGAGCTGAAGGCCAATATGGCGTTGCGTGTGGTGCAGGCAGAAAACGATGACTCCACCTACGAAGTTTCTGGCCGTGGTGAATTGCATCTGACCATTCTGATCGAAAACATGCGTCGCGAAGGCTTTGAGCTGGCCGTTTCGCGTCCGCGCGTGGTGTACAAGATGGTTGATGGTGTGCGCCATGAGCCGTATGAAAACCTGACTGTCGATGTTGAAGAAAACAATCAGGGCGGCGTCATGGAAGAATTGGGTCGCCGTCGTGGTGATCTGCAAAACATGGAGCCGGACGGCAAGGGTCGCGTTCGTCTGGAATACCGTATTCCTGCGCGTGGCCTGATCGGCTTCCAGGGCGAATTCATGACGCTCACACGCGGTACCGGCTTGATGAGCCACGTGTTTGACGAATACGCGCCAGTGGACAACAGCAAGGGCGAACTCGGTAGCCGTCGCAATGGTGTACTGATTTCGCAAGACGACGGCGCAGCCGTTGCCTATGCTATCTGGAAATTGCAAGATCGCGGCCGTATGTTCGTCAGTCACAATGATCCTGTCTATGAAGGCATGATTATTGGTATCCACTCGCGTGACAACGATCTGGTGGTCAACCCAATCAAGGGCAAGCAATTGACCAACGTGCGTTCGTCGGGCACTGATGAAGCGGTACGCTTGGTGCCGCCGATTGAAATGTCGTTGGAATATGCGGTTGAGTTCATTGACGACGACGAACTGGTTGAAGTGACGCCAAAGAGTATTCGTCTGCGCAAGCGTTTCTTGAAAGAGCATGAGCGTAAAAAGGCATCGCGCGACGCTTGATTTCGCGTTTAGTTGGATAGGTAGACAGGTTGTTTTGTGCGATATTTGTTTTGTGAATATCTGATATTTTCAAAATAAAGCAGACCTCGATGTTGCACTGCGATATAGTTACACCTGTCTCCTCCAATTTCCTCCTAAAGAATTGGATTTCAGCCCGCTACCGAAAGGTCAGCGGGTTTTTTTTGTCTGTAAAATTTAAGGAACTCCCTCGCTGTGGCAGGGCGATGGGAAACTGCAAAGAATGTGAGCCGAAAAGTGATGTCATTTTTCGACATATTGGTGCTAATTTCAATTTAGGCACTTAAATTGTGCGCTGCGAAATGACTATTGCTGATTTGTGGTGCAAAATCACTCCGCAGTATAAAAATCCTATCTCTCAAGAGGATAGAGGAGACACCAGCCCGCGGCGTGAAAGCGCTGCGGGCTTTCTATTTTGGGGTACAAGATGTAATGAGTGCGTGGGTTGGTCAGTGGATGCGAGGATCGACACCAACAGATGTATTGAGTACTTTGGAGTCTGCTTTGTTTGTGTCCAATGGATTGCTGCTATGCTCTTCTTATCGTGGTCCATGGCCGCTGCAAGTGTCTTGTCTGCTATGATACGGGCGTCCTGAAATTTGAGTGCCCGCATGTCAGCTTCTTGCTGGGAGGCCCATTCTTGAGCGCGTGCCTTTGTGTTGAACATCTCGCTAAGTGCGGGAAATCCCTTCCTCCGAATTCTTGCGCGCCAGCGTTTGCCCATTTTCTGAAAAGTCACCATTGAACTTGTCCAAATTTTGTCCAATGGCGAGTGATAAACCATTAGATTACGTGAGTTTTTGTGAGTTCTGACATTGTCCAAGATCCTGTGAAGCCCGCATCTGGCAGCGGTGTTGAGGTGAAATACGGCCCGCGCACAATATCTGTCGCGCCCATGATGGATTGGACGGATCGTCATTGCCGTCTGTTTCATCGGCAGATTACACGCCATACATGGCTGTATACGGAGATGGTCACCACCGGTGCTTTGTTGTACGGTGATGTCGCGCGTCACCTCGATTTCAATGAGGAAGAACATCCGCTCGCCTTGCAACTCGGCGGCAGCGAACCCGCAGATCTTGCCAAAAGCGCCAAGCTGGGTCAGCAGTGGGGTTACGATGAGATCAATCTGAACTGCGGCTGTCCCTCTGAGCGGGTGCAAAAAGGCGCCTTTGGCGCCTGCTTGATGGCCGAGCCGATGTTGGTGGCCGACTGCGTCAAAGCCATGCGCGATGCGGTGAGCATCGATGTCACGGTCAAGCATCGCATAGGCATCAACGATGTCGAGTCCTATGACTTTGTGCGCGATTTCGTCGGGACCATTGCTGCTGCCGGTTGCAATACTTTTATCGTGCATGCGCGCAATGCCGTGCTCAAAGGTCTCAGCCCCAAGGAAAACCGCGAAATTCCACCGCTCAAGTACGAGTATGCCTATCGTCTAAAACACGATTTTCCTGATCTGGAAATCCTGATCAACGGCGGCATCAAGACTGTTGCCGAGATTGATCAGCATTTACAGCATGTCGATGGTGTCATGCTGGGCCGCGAGGCTTATCACAATCCGTTTGTGATGGCGGGCTTCGATGCTCGTTATTACGGCACGCTGGCGCATGGCGTACAGGCTAGCCGCAACGACGTGATTGCGGCCATGATTGGCTATGCGCGCAGCCAGCTTGCTTTGCACGGCGAGGGGGGCAAGGGCTTGCGCCTCAATAGTATTACGCGCCACATGTTGGGTCTAATGGCAGGTCTGCCGGGAGCGCGTGCATTCCGCCAGGCATTGTCTGACTCCAAGCGCCTGGCGCAGGGCAATCCGGACTTGCTCCTGGAAGCCTTGTCACATACACAACTGGTCACGCTGGAATGAACCGGCGCGTGGCCGGATACTGCCTCCAGAGCGCGTAACAAGCTGCAAATAACACTCCCAAATCCTTTAAAATACGGGCCTCAAGAAGGAATTCCCTATGTCTATCGCAACAACAGAAGAAATCGTCGCCGAACTGCGCGCTGGCCGCATGGTGATCCTGGTCGATGAAGAAGATCGGGAAAATGAAGGTGATCTGGTGCTGGCCACTGATTTTGTGACCCCTGAAGCCATCAATTTCATGGTCAAGCATGCGCGCGGGCTGGTATGTCTGACGCTGACTGAAGAACATTGCGACCGACTCGACCTGTCGATGATGTCTACTCGCAACGGCACTCAGTTCGGTACCAATTTCACTGTCTCGATTGAAGCCGCCGAAGGTGTGACGACAGGTATTTCTGCCGCAGACCGCGCACGTACGATACAGGTGGCGGCTGCGCCCAACGCCAGTGCCGTCGATATTGTGCAGCCCGGCCATATCTTCCCGTTGCGCGCGCAAAAAGGTGGCGTATTGATGCGTGCCGGACATACCGAGGCTGGCTGTGATCTGACGCAGATGGCTGGTCTGACTCCTGCTGCCGTGATCTGTGAAATCCTCAAAGATGACGGCACCATGGCGCGACTGCCGGACCTGATTGAATTTGCCGCCGAGCATAATCTCAAGATCGGTACCATTGCCGATCTGATTCACTATCGCAACCAGCACGAGAGCATCATCGAGCGTGTTGCCGAGCGCGAAATGCATACCGTGCATGGTGTTTTCAAGGCGATTGCCTACCGTGACAAGCCGAGTGGCGGCGCTCACTTAGCGCTAGTGCATGGCGATATCACGCCGGAGCAGGAAACGCTGGTGCGGGTTCATCAGCCGGTATCGATCGTTGATCTGCTGGAAACCAAGGCCACCACGCACTCATGGAACATGGCGTCGGCCATGGCCGCCATCAAGGCAGCCTCTAGCGGTGTGTTGGTGTTGCTTAACTGTGAAGAGTCGTCAGAGCAATTGTTCGCCAACTTCGCGGCCCTGAACTGCGCTCCATTGGCCAAATCGGCTCGTGCCGAACGCATGGATTTGCGTACCTATGGTATTGGCTCGCAGATTTTAAAGGATTTGCATGTTTGCAAGATGCAATTGCTGGCAAGTCCGCGCAAAATGCCTTCAATGGTTGGCTTCAACCTTGAAGTGACAGGTTATCGCCCCAAGCCGGAAGCCTGATCTGATGCCGTCAGTAATTGCAACAACTAGCAGATAATCAAGCGCCGCCTGGCGGCGCGTATTAACCTGAATCATCTACAACAGAAGCGCAAGTTTGCGTATAAGGAAAAGCCATGACAATAGGTACCTACGAATCGGATTTGACTGGCGAAGGTTTGCGTATCGGCATTGTCCAGGCGCGCTTCAATGAAGATGTCTGCCACGGCTTGCTGGCGGCTTGTCTGGCTGAGCTCAAGCACCTGGGCGTCAACGATGAAGATATTTTGCATGTGAGCGTGCCGGGCGCACTGGAAATCCCGCTGGCCTTGCAGAAGATGGCTGACACCGAGCAGTTCGATGCGCTTATCGCCTTGGGTGCCGTCATTCGCGGCGAGACCTATCACTTTGAATTGGTCTCAAATGAATCCGGTGCTGGCATCACCCGAGTGGGCCTGGATGCCGGTATTCCCATCGCTAATGCCGTGCTCACGACCGAGAATGACGAACAGGCCGAAGCGCGCATGGCAATCAAAGGCGCCGATGCTGCCCGGGTTGCAGTAGAGATGGCTAACCTGGCATTAGCGCTCGACGAATTAGCGCAAGTACCTGACGAAGAATAAAACGGTCGCGCAGTCACGGCCATGCCGTCGCCACTGCATCGATTGCGCAGCTCAATCATCGGTCTGCGCGATCGTCATGGTGGCACCTTTTTTGTATTGAACCGGTATCGTAATTGACCATGACTAATAAAACACCACACGCCAATCCCAGCAAGAATCGCACACCGCGCCATCGCGCTCGTGAGTTTGCCCTGCAGGGGCTGTATCAATGGCTGCTCAATAATGAAGATGTGAGCGCCATTGAAGCCCACATCCGTGAAGCACACGGCTTTGACAAGGCTGACGCCGAGCATTTTGATGCTCTGTTGTACGGTGCGATCAAGCAGGTAACGAACCTGCGAGCCGGCCTGGCGCCGCTGATCGATCGGTCCATCACCGAACTATCGCCGGTAGAGCATGCCGCCTTGCTGATAGGTGCATTCGAATTGCAAAATCACATCGAAATTCCCTACAAGGTGGTGATCAATGAAGCCGTTGAGCTGACCAAGTCGTTCGGCGGCATCGATGGTCACAAGTACGTCAATGGCGTGCTGGATCGTTTTGCTGCCAAGGTGCGGGACACTGAAGTGGGCGCTACGCGCCGCTGATTCTTGCGGGCTGATTGCTGCGTACCGCGTGGCAATCAGCCCGCCTGTAGCTGAATACGCTGCCAGCGACGTTGGCAACATGGTTTGAACTGCCGCCTTCTTTTTCCTGATTCTTTTCCTTCTCTACGCTTGAATATGAGCTTCAGCAATCTCGCCTCACGTTTGCAAAACATAGCGCCATTCCATGTAATGGAGTTATCCAAGATGGCTGCTGCCCTGGAGCAACAAGGTCGTAGCCTCATCCACATGGGCATCGGTGAACCCGATTTCACTGCGCCACCGGCAGTTGTTGCTGCGGCAACACAAGCCATGGCCGATGGCAAGATGCAATACACCTCTGCCACCGGATTGCCTGCCTTGCGAGAAGCGATTGCAGGCCATTATCGGTGCGTTTATGGTCTCGACATCTCGCCGACACGCATTGTCGTCACAGCGGGCGCCTCAGCGGCCTTGTTGCTGGCATGCGCGGCGCTGGTTGAGCCGGGCTCGGAAGTGTTGATGCCGGATCCGTCTTATCCCTGCAATCGACATTTCGTTGCTGCCTTCGAAGGACGCGCCAGATTGGTGCAAAGTGGCCCTGAGCATCGCTTTCAGTTATCGGCCCAGATGGTTCAGGAAAATTGGACTGCGGCAACCAAAGGAGTGCTGTTGGCGTCGCCCTCGAATCCGACGGGTACCTCGATTCTTCCACAAGAGTTGCAGAAAATTGTTGAGATAGTGCGTGCCAAGCGCGGCTTTACCATCGTTGACGAGATCTATCAGGGGCTGTCCTATGACGGCGCGCCATTCTCGGCCTTGTCGCTCGGCGAGGATGTGATCGTGATCAACAGTTTTTCCAAGTACTTCAGCATGACTGGCTGGCGCCTGGGTTGGCTGGTGTTGCCTGAGGCTTTGGTGCCGGCGGTCGAGAAACTGGCGCAAAACCTGTTGATCTGCGCCTCCTCGATAGCACAGCATGCCGCCATCGCCTGTTTCACTCCAGAATCGATTGCACTGTATGAGGAGCGTAAGGCGGAATTCAAGCGTCGCCGTGATTACATCGTGCCGCAACTGCAACGACTAGGCTTCAAGGTGCCGGTGGTACCCGACGGTGCCTTCTATGTCTATGCCGATTGCAGCGCCATCAGCGACGATGCCGATGCCCTCACGGTGGATATGCTCAATAAGGCGGGCGTGGTTTTGGTGCCAGGGCTCGACTTCGGCCCCTCTACCGCACATAGCTATATTCGCCTGTCCTATGCCACCTCAATGGCAAATTTGCAGGAAGCAGTGGCGCGACTGGAGCAATATCTGGCATCACGCTGACACGCACCAGACGCTAATGGATGACGTAAAAAAAGGAGCCGCCTGGCTCCTTTTTTTATGCTGCTTTTCTTTACAGTGCAGCGATTTCTTCTGTGGCGACAGCTTTCTTAGGGCTGCCAGCTGCTGCGACATTGCCTAAAACCATGGGTTTGACAGGCTGATTCGCTTGCACAGTGGTCGGCACTGCTGGACGTGGCTTGATCAGTGCGGTAGTGAAAATCGAGATGTTTTTTCCGGTCGCGACTTCCTTCAGGTTCTCATACTCCGAGAGCACCTTGAGTCCATAGCCGCCGTCGTTTTCCATGTCAGCAGCGCCGACATAGTTTTTCAGGCCTGCTTCTACAGAACCTCCGCGTGTCACGCATTCCTTCAGGATCAGCGAGCCGACCTTGATATTGGCAACTGGATTGAGGGCCGCCTTGACGCCACCCAATTCCTGGAATTTGTCGTGATGTACCTTGGACATGACCTGCATGAGGCCTTGTGCACCCATGGGGCTTTCTGCAAAAGGATTGAAGCGTGATTCAATTGCCATCACCGCCAGGATCAGCAGCGGATCAAGTTTGATTTCACGGGCTGTCAGATAGGCCGCAGAAACCAGCATGTCGGTGGCGTCACCGGCAACGCGGTAGCGCTTGGACAGCCAGTTGGTGACCAGCTTTTGCTGACGTGGCGTACCTAAGATCAGACGATCTTCTGCTGTCATCGGCGCACTTACCGTCGTTGCGGGATTAGACAGTGCTGAAGCAGCTGCAGGTACCGGCACATCAATCAGATTAGCCAGTGAAGGTGTCGGTACTTCGACCTCTTCTTCTGCCTGTCCATCCGAAAACGGCGACAGCGCGATGATCTTGTCGGCGAAATCCGGGTGGAAAAACATCATGCCCAACACGAACAAAGCAGCGATGCCAAGCAAAGTAAGCGCATAGTGCGCCGCAGTAAAAAAGCGACCAATTCTGCTCGGAATGGATTTGGCCCATTGCGCAGATTGATCAACCATATCGGAGGCAGCGCTAAGCTGAGCCTCTATAGGTTGGTTTAACATTGAACCTCCTGAATGTTGCAACTCATATAGAGCGAAACCGGCAAAAAGTGAAAGCCCGGGTCACCGACTACACGTATTACAATCAATACACTACCGTCGCACAGCGTTACGGCAAGCTACAGGTTGTTTGCTGTTACTGCTGGGCCGACGGCTCCGGTGCAGTGCAATACAACCAAGTTCGGGGGAGAAGGCTGACGCCTTTTGATAACACTCCATAAAAATGCCAGTGGGACCCCGTTCCCGTGAAACCTTGCGAGCTAATTCGGGTTCCTGGCCCGGCTCGGTTAATCAAGGTGGGCGAATTGTAGAAGCCACTTTATATCAAGTCAATACTATTAAACGCATTTAATATAACTTTTAAATCTTACATTTCTAGTGGTATCCCGCCAAAAATCAATAGAATCAACCGTTTGCCCGGTCTACCTCATCTATGGGCTGTACAAAAGAAAAGCAGCGAAAAAAAATGAAATACACTGATTTACGCGATTTTATTTCCCAGTTGCAACAATTTGGCGAGTTAAAACGCATCTCCGTTCCAGTTTCGCCTTACTTGGAAATGACAGAAATATGCGATAGGACCTTGAGAGCAGCTGGTCCGGCAATTATTTTTGATAATGTCTCTGGAAAAAACATCCCTGTTTTGGCAAATCTTTTCGGCACGCCGCGCCGTGTGGCGCTTGGCATGGGGGCTGAAGACGTCAGCGAATTGCGTCGCATCGGTCATCTGCTGGCCAAGCTGAAAGAGCCTGAGCCGCCCAAGGGATTCAAGGACATCATGGGCTTGGGAACGCTGGTCAAGTCGTTGTGGGACATGGCGCCCAAGGAGCTGCGCTCGGCGCCGTGCCAGGAGATTGTGTGGGAAGGCAATGATGTAGATCTTGATCGTTTGCCGATTCAGCATTGCTGGCCTGGTGACGCTGCGCCGCTAATTACCTGGGGTCTGGTGATTACTAAAGGACCATATAAGAAGCGGCAAAATCTGGGCATCTATCGCCAGCAAGTCATCGCCCGCAACAAGGTCATCATGCGCTGGCTGGCCCATCGTGGCGGCGCTTTGGATTTTCGCGAGCATTGCATTGCCAATCCCGGCAAACCTTATCCGATTGCAGTAGCGCTAGGCGCTGATCCCGCTACTATATTAGGTGCGGTCACTCCAGTGCCCGACAGCTTGTCCGAATATCAGTTCGCCGGACTTTTGCGCGGCAGCCGCACCGAGCTGGTCAAGGCGATCGGCAGCGAGTTGCGCGTGCCGGCTTCGGCCGAAATCGTGCTGGAAGGACATATCTATCCTGATGAAGCGCATCCGTCCGGCTACGAACATGCGCTCGAAGGCCCCTATGGCGATCATACCGGTTACTACAATGAGCAGGACTGGTTTCCGGTCTTCACCATTGATCGTATTTCCATGCGACGAGACCCGATTTATCACTCCACTTACACCGGCAAGCCGCCCGATGAACCGGCGGTATTGGGCGTAGCCTTGAATGAGGTTTTCATTCCGCTGCTGCAAAAGCAGTTTAGTGAAATCACCGATTTTTATCTGCCGCCGGAAGGTTGCAGTTACCGCATGGCGGTGGTGCAGATCAAGAAGTCTTACGCCGGTCATGCCAAACGCGTCATGTTTGGCGTCTGGAGCTTTTTGCGTCAGTTCATGTATACCAAATTCATTGTGGTGGTCGATGAAGATGTCAACATCCGTGACTGGAAAGAAGTAATCTGGGCCATCACGACCCGTGTTGATCCGGTGCGCGACACCGTCATGGTCGACAACACACCGATTGATTATCTCGATTTCGCTTCACCGGTGAGTGGTCTTGGTAGCAAGATGGGTATTGACGCCACCAACAAGTGGCCAGGAGAAACGCAGCGCGAGTGGGGTACTACGATTGCCATGAGCGATGCTGTCAAACAGCGTGTCGATAGTATCTGGCAAGAGTTGGGATTGTAAAACTGGCGGCGTGCAGTGCACTTCTGGCGTACTGCACGCCGGCATGCTTGAATGATTTATCGACAGGAATGCAGTTCGGTCCACTGCGCCGGGTCAAGATGCGATATAATTCGCGCCGGCGGGCCCCTGCGCATTGTGGCGTGGTCAACCTGGTCAGGTCGGGAACGAAGCAGCCACAGCCATTTCCTGCAAGTGCCGCAGACAAGGCTCGCCTTTTTGATATGTTGAGTTATTCCGTTTTTTCATCGTCGCCGATGCAGTTGAGAGCGTGATGATGACCCCACATCCCTACATGATATTTCCCCGTAGCTAGAGCAGCAATGTGCTCAGGCAGTTTTTCCGCGCACGGTAAAGCCGATCGTGGTGGTGCCGTTTTGGCTTGCAGCAAAGGCCGTGCCGCCATGCATGCTGGCAATCGCCTTGACGATCGCCAGACCCAAGCCGTGGCCGTGAATGCCATTGAAATCGCGCCGTGCGGTATCGACCCGGTAAAAGCGATCGAACAGGCGTGGCAGATGACGCTCATCGATCGGTCGGCCAGGATTGGATACCGCTACTTGCACCTGCTCTTGTTTGGCATTAATGCCGATATCGATGCGTGCGCCAGCCGGTGAGTGCTGGATGGCATTTTGCAGCAGGTTGGTGAGTGCACGTCGGAACAACGCTGTTTCGATCTGTGAGCTGGCTGCGGTATCGCCGCTCACTGATACGCTCATCTTCATATCGTCGAGCACGAATTCGAAGAACTCGATGGTCTTTTGCACTTCATCGGCGATCACGGCTTCTACCAGACTGGTGGCGGCTTCTCCTTGATCACAGCGAGCCAGAAACAGCATGTCGTTGATGATGGACCGCAGGCGATCGAGTTCTTCCAGATTCGATTGCAGCACCATCTCGAATTCTGGTGCGCTGCGTTCGCGCGATAAGGCTACCTGGGTCTCACCGATCAGATTGGCCAGCGGCGTACGTAACTCATGGGCGACGTCAGCGTTGAATGCTTCGAGTTGCTTGTAGGCATTTTCCATGCGGTCCAATGCGCCGTTGAAGGCCTGCGCCAGATTGGACAGCTCGTCCGGCAGGGCCGACACGGTCAGGCGCTCCGACAAGGTTTTGGGGCTCAAGGTTTGCGCCTTGTCTGACATCTTCTTGAGCGGCTGCAAGCCGGCGCGCGCGATCCAGTAGCCAAACAGCACCACCAGCAGCATGCCCGCCAGCGACAAGCCGATCATGGCCGCGACAAAGGTGCGCAGGGTTTCGAAATAGGGTTCGGTATCAACACCGACGGTGAGCCGGATCGCCGGACGGTCGAGATAGGCTGGCAGCACCTTGGTGAGGGTATGCAAGGGAAACTTCTTGCCCTTGATGCGCAGCCTGCCGATGTTGTTGGGGTCGTAATCGAAGTCATGCAGATCCGCTAGGTCCTTGCCGTAACTGAATTGCGCATCTTCACTGAAAATCCAGAAGCGGACCTTACCGTCGGCCGGCGTGAGCATATCAAGTTTGGCTTGTACGCGAGTCCATCGATCAGCCGTACCCACATGGGAAACCATGTACTGGATATCATTGAAGGTGGTGACCAGGCCATCGCGTTCGTGGCGCAGTAATTCGCTTTTCACCACCACATACAGTACGGTGCCAATCAGTGAAAACACCACCAGCGCTGCCGCTGCGAACATGGTTACCAGTCGCGTGATGATGGAATGTCTCATGGTGCATCAATGTCGTTGCTGTGAGAGGATACATTGCCAGTGCGCGGTTCCAGCACGTAACCCATGCCGCGAATGGTATGAAGCAGCTTGTCGCCGAACGGCGCATCGATCTTGGCGCGCAAGCGCTTGATGGCGACTTCGACGACATTGGTATTGCTGTCGAAATTCATGTCCCAAACCAATTCGGCAATTGCCGTCTTGGACAAAATTTCACCCTGACGCCGCGCCATGATGGCCAGTAACGCAAATTCCTTTGCAGTCAGATCGATACGTACATTATTGCGATAGGCCTTGCGGCTGAGCAGATCGATCTGCAGGTCGCCGATGCGTAGTTGCGGCGCTTCCTGCACCCGGCCGCGCCGGGTCAGCGCCTGTAGCCGTGCCAGTAGTTCCAGAAAGGAAAACGGTTTGATCAGATAATCATCGGCACCTTCGTGCAAGCCCTTGATGCGGTCTTCCACACGGTCGCGGGCCGTCAGCATGATGACCGGCGTCTGTTTGATGGTGCGCAGGGAGCGCAGCACCGAGAAACCGTCCAATCCCGGCAGCATGACATCGAGCACAATCACATCGTAATCATGCTGGATAGCCAGATGCTGGCCGTCGATGCCATTGGCGGCCAGATCGACGGTACACCCCTGTTCGGTCAAACCCTTGCAGAGGTATTCCGCCATCTTGTGCTCGTCCTCGACAATCAGGATCTTCATGCTCACTCCGGTGCCACTCAGTGCTGTTCAATGACGGGTGCGGCAGTGCCCTTGCGCGCCGCTTTACGTATCGCCCGCGCTTCTTTCCTGCGCATATACCAATAGTGTGCCCGATCCAGATACAGATAGATCACTGGCGTGGTAAATAAGGTCAGCGCCTGCGACAGCACCAGACCGCCGACCATGGCGTAACCGAGTGGACGGCGCAGTTCGGAACCGGCACCGTGACCCAGCATTAGCGGCAAACCTGAGAGCAAGGCACACATGGTGGTCATCATGATGGGGCGGAAGCGCAACAGACAAGCCTGATAGATCGCTTGTTCCGGTGACAGGCCATGTTGGCGTTCAGCCGTGAGCGCAAAGTCGATCATCATGATGCCGTTTTTCTTGACAATACCGATCAACAGGATGATACCAATGAGCGCGA
>Ga0209913_1000978_pt1 | contig 18897 bp, 19 predicted proteins | sample PersoiDNA2013203_FD_185805 | JGI IMG/M metagenome (GOLD analysis project Ga0209913, IMG submission 185805) | Permafrost soil microbial communities from the Arctic, to analyse light accelerated degradation of dissolved organic matter (DOM) -... | ecosystem: Environmental > Terrestrial > Soil >... | reverse complement strand
GCAAACGATAACTCGTACGCACAAGCGGCTTAATACCCGCTTGCTCTACACTACTTCTTCCTTGGGGTAGGCTGGTAAAACAGCAGTAGAGTCATTTACAAGGAATCGCTTTGAATCGGGTCACTTGGTTCGAGGCTAAATCTAAGGTGACTCGCCTTAACGCAGCGTGCGCGTCCGCGTCGTTCGGGTTAAATCAAATGGCAGCGCTAAGTATGTAGAACTGTCTGTAGAGTGCTTGCGGACGCGGGTTCGATTCCCGCCGGCTCCACCACCAATACAAAAGGTCACCCTAGGGTGGCCTTTTTTATTGGTGTTGCGCCTGAGAGAACCGAATCCGCGTCCGGCACGGATGCGGGGCGAGTCCGGGGTTGCACGAAGCACTGCTTCGTGCCGGACGAGCCAGTTTGGCTTGCAAGCCAAACTGTGGGAGATTACTTCTAGCGCTGAAACTAGCTTCTTTCCTCACTCACTCTCCACCAACAACCCATTCATCGCATCCCGCATCATGATCGACGCCAGCGATGCATGATCATTCTTCACCATATCCAGATCATGCAAACCATACCCCGGCAACATCAGCTGTTTGATGTAAGCGCAATTGCTATCGCAGGTATATCGGACCCTCCCCGCTTTCTTCTGCACCTCCAGCGTGTACTCGCCATGCACTTTGCCGCGATAGCGGACCGTGACCTGTGGTCGAGCATCGAGTGCCGTCGCTTCGTTTAAATCTTCATAGACATATTCGCCATCGGCCACGCTGAGGTAATGCGGCTGTAAAGGTACTGCCGGGGCAGACCGAGGCGCAGCAGAGACCAGGAACAGATGATTGCCATGGGTAGGCTCTGCAATCAGTTTCTGCACTTGTGCCAGTGCCGTTTGAATTTGCTCTGGCGTCACCGCCTGCGACGGCTTATTTGCAAGCTCGCCGGATACAGGCAAAGACTGCAACGCCGTGGATGCTACTGACGCCACCGATATTCCCGACAACTCAGCATCCAGCGCAATCTGACGCTGCCGATACCAGTCGAGCAGACACTCGCGCGTCTGGCAGTTCTTCTCTCGCCAGCGCCAAAAGCCGTCGGAACGCGCGGCAAACTCACGACGGTCCGCGGCTTTCGCCTTGGCTTGCTTGTATGTCTTTCCCAATTGATCGTCGAGGCGGGACAATTCGGCATCGCCGCAAATGATCTTCTCCGTTGCGGATCCGGCTTTGCTGCAATTGAAACTGGCGCCGAACGCGGAAGTGACGACACCGCTGGCCAGCAGAGTCGCCAGCAGCAATCGTCGCTTCCAATCTGACGCGCTGAAGACAATGCGATGACGGGTATCGTCCGTTGAAAGCGGCGCAATGGCCGATGCGAAGAGGCGTTGAATCTGGCTCATGATCTCGTGTGCGTGTCTGAGATGGGGGAAGCCGAAGGATCGCATCGACGCACGGGCGGCAAAATCGAAATGAAGCAGGCTTTCCCGCCAAAATCTTTACAAATACCGGGTAACATTTACGTCCGTTACAAGCCGTTGCAAATTGCTGCCATTCCTTTACTGATCTGCTGAATTCACCGCGATGCAGATCACTCAACATCCACCATGCCGGATTCGGACATGCCTTCAGAAAAGCAAAGCGCTATACGAGAATTGCCTTTCAAGCCGCCATTTGATTGGGACCGGCTGTTACGTTTTTTTGGCGGGCGCTCAACGGCTGGTGTGGAAGCAGTAGAAAACAGTGTCTATCTGCGCGCCATCGAATGGCATGGCGACACAGGCACGCTGGCGGTCTCACGGCATCCGCAAGACAACGCTCTGATCGCCCTGCTGGAGGGCAAGGTCAGCCGCCACGCGGACGAGCTGGTTGCGCCGCTAAGCCGCATGTTCGGCCTGGATGCAGATCCGCAACCGATTCGCCGCCATCTCGCCGCAGATCCTTGGTTGGCACCGTTGCTGAAGGCAGCTCCCGGCCTGCGCGTGCCAGGTGCCTGGTCTGCATTTGAACTGATCGTGCGCACCATCGTCGGCCAGCAGGTCAGCGTGAAAGCAGCAACCACCATCGTAGGACGATTGGTGGAACGTGCCGGCGAGCGTATCGAACATCATGCGCATGCAGCGACCTCATGGCGCTTCCCCACGCCGGACGCGTTGGCAGCGGCAGATCTCACAGCCATCGGCATGCAGGGAAAACGCGTCGCCGCGCTGCAAGGTTTTGCGCATGCAGTGGCGATCGGCGATGTGCCCGTCGACGCGCCCGAGGTCGATCTTGCCGATCGGCGCAAGACCTTGTTGGCTTTGCCTGGTATCGGTCCATGGACAGTCGAGTACGTCGCTATGCGTGCGTGGCGCGATGCCGATGCATGGCCGGCATCGGATCTGGTGCTGATGCAAGCGATAACGGGTCGCGATCCGGCATTGCTCAAACTTGCTCACCAACGTGCTCGCGCTGAAGCATGGCGACCATGGCGTGCTTATGTGGCAATGCATCTGTGGAACGAAATTGCAGACCGGACAGGGAACAATCGCGGCGGTTGACGCTATGACAACAAACCCGCCGCCTCGCTCACTCTGCCCGACAGAATCCCTGCTCTTCACGGTAAAAACGGGATAGATTCTGTAACCGTCTGCAACCGTTGCGCTATTTGTCGCGCCCGACGCCGCCAAGAGAATATAATGGCGCTCATCTTTTGCACTACACCTTAGGCCATGAGCTCCGAATTTCACCAACTCTCAGAGAAAGTTGCGCAACTTGCCGCTCTGACTCAGTCATTGCGCCGCGAAAACGCCGAACTGCGTCTTAACGTCTCCGCCCTGACCACCGAGAAGGTGGAATTGTCGCGACGCATGGAAGAAGCCCATCAGCGTATCGAAGCACTGCTGGAAAAATTGCCGGTCGCAATCGCTGCAACACCGACAACGCCGGCTATCAATGAAGAGGAGACAGCATGATTCAACTCAACGTGACAATCATGGGCCACTCTTACACGCTCGCATGCAAAGAAGGTGAAGAAGCAACGCTGCAACAAGCCGTCGCTTATCTCGATGAAAAGATGTGCGTCATCCGCGACTCCGGCAAGATCAAAGGCAACGATCGTATCGCCGTCATGGCTGCGCTCGGTATCGCCGCAGAACTTCTTTCGACACAACCCGGGGACGGCCCTTTTGCCGGCATGACGGTTGCAGAATGGAAGCAAAGCATCGCGGCTATGCATACTGTTTTGGATGAAGCCCTGACACCGCAGGAAAATTTGTTCTAAGCATATTTTTTAGCGCATTTTCTTGTCGGCTGTTTTTAATTATTGATCTGCGGGAAACTCCTGTTTTGCTTCGCGCATGAGCGACTCCTATTCACCGATGTCAATGCTTGTGCATGAATAATTTTTCGTCACCTCTCTCTGCGCAAATACCGGATATTTTTACGCAAACACTTTGACAAGAATCCCGAATAGAGTAGACTTAAGTCTCCTGCCGTGTTCGCGAATGCTTATATTCCTTGAACCATTTATGTGCACAGGCTGTGGGATTTTGTTTGGTGGGCGTGAGCGTCGCTAGTCCGATGAACCCGAAATTAAACTAACTGCAGCCAACTTGAACCGCTTGGTTCAGGATGCCAGCATAGCGGCACAGGCGGGACTAGTTTCAGAAGAAAGCGACTGTAGAAATACGGTCGCTTTTTTTATGCAAAAACGCTTTGTGAAATCCGGCGCTGCGCCGGCATTGCTGAGTTTCGATCTCAGTCAGAGAGCTCGCGAGGCATCCGCATTGCTTGCGCCATTACTTGCCTGGTCACTTGCACTAGAACGATGTAGTTTGCGGAGAGATTGCAAAGACGCGTACGAACAACTGCGCGGATATGGCATATGACGATAGATAACTACCGGTGACTACAGCAACGACGAGCGACTGCTATCAGTCGCTGCGCTTCTTGGCTGCAGCTTTACGCTCGTGCCCCACTTCGGCGATCGCATCCTGAAATTCAGTGACGTCTTCAAAGCTCTTGTAGACCGAGGCAAAGCGAATGTAGGCGATTTTGTCGAGGCGCTTCAATTCGCGCATCACCAGTTCTCCAACTTGGCCCGATACGACTTCGCGTGCGCCGCTGGACAACAATTTTTCCTGAATGCTCTGAATTGCCGCGTCGACCGCTTCGGCCGACACCGGGCGCTTGCGCAGGGCCAGCATCAGACTGGCGCGCAGCTTGGAAGGATCGAACTCGCTGCGGCTACCGTTCTTCTTGACGATGACTGGCATCGTCAACTCAATGCGCTCGTAGGTGGTAAACCGCTTGTCGCAATTGGCGCAACGACGACGACGACGAATCGCGTCGCCCTCTTCCGAGAGTCGCGTATCCAACACGGGCGTGTCGTCATGATTGCAGAAGGGACATTTCATAGAGGCGAGTAGAAGCTGACTGCTGGGTTAATACCGGAGACCATCTTACTGCGCCTGCGGCCTTCATCTCTGTCATATCGACGAAGATGAAAGCCGCAGGATGAAACAACAACTTTACTGAATTGCTGCCGACTGGACTGGTAGCCGATTACGCAGCATAGACCGGGAATGCATCAGTCAACTTCTTGACTTCAGCCTTCACGCGCTCGATGGTTGCGGCATCGTGCGGATTGTCCAGCACGTCGGCGATCAGGTTAGCAACCTTTTCCGCTTCCGCTTCCTTGAAACCGCGTGTAGTCATCGCCGGGCTGCCCAGACGGATACCGGAAGTCACAAATGGCTTCTCAGGATCGTTAGGAATGCCGTTCTTGTTGCAGGTCATGTGGGCCGAACCCAGGATCGCTTCCGCTTCCTTGCCGGTCAGATTCTTCGGACGCAGATCCACCAGCATCACGTGCGACTCGGTACGACCGGACACGATGCGCAGACCGCGTTTGATCAGCGTCTTGGCCAATACGTCGGCGTTCTTCACGACTTGCTGTTGATACGCCTTGAATTCCGGCGACAGCGCTTCTTTGAATGCCACTGCCTTACCGGCGATGACGTGCATCAGCGGACCACCCTGGATGCCTGGGAAGATCGCGGAGTTGATGGCCTTTTCGTGCTCGGCCTTCATCAGGATCACGCCACCGCGTGGGCCGCGCAGCGACTTGTGCGTTGTCGATGTGACGAAGTCGGCAAACGGCACAGGATTCGGATACACGCCTGCAGCGATCAGACCGGCGTAGTGCGCCATGTCGACCATGAAATAAGCGCCGACTTCCTTGGCGATCTTGGCGAAACGTTCGAAGTCGATGCGCAGTGCGTAAGCGGATGCACCGGCGATGATCAGCTTTGGCTTCTTTTCACGCGCCAGCGCTTCCATGGCTTCGTAGTCGATCTCTTCCTTGTCGTTCAGACCGTAGGAGACGACGTTGAACCACTTGCCGGACATGTTCAGTGCCATGCCGTGCGTCAGGTGACCGCCTTCTGCCAGCGACATGCCCATGATGGTATCGCCTGGTTTCAACATGGCGAAGAACACGCCTTGATTCGCTTGCGAACCGGAGTTCGGCTGCACGTTGGCGGCTTCAGCGCCGAACAATTGCTTCAGGCGATCGATGGCCAGCTGCTCGGCCATGTCGACGAATTCGCAACCGCCGTAGTAACGCTTGCCTGGATAGCCTTCAGCGTACTTGTTGGTCAGTTGGGTGCCCTGGGCTTCCATGACTGCCGGCGAAGTATAGTTCTCGGAAGCGATCAGCTCGATGTGGTCTTGCTGACGGACGTTTTCTTTCTGGATGACCGACCACAATTCCGGGTCGATATTCGCGATGGTGTGATTCTTTGCAAACATGATTTCTCCAATGGATGAGGATGCGCCTGAAGGCATATCAGTTCGACGCGCCCAAAGCAAAAACACAATGGGCGAAGCCGACTTGACTGACTTCCAAATCGAATGAGGGCCAAAAATAAAAGGGAATTGCAGGCAGCCTCAGTCGTACGTTCTCCATTCAGGGCTGCCCAGGCGCACGGCTAATGAAATCTCACGCTTCCCGATGGATACCCATCTTGTACCGGAACATGGTCCCGGTTTTTCGCCAGTTACGTGAGACGAAATGGTCTGCCCATTGTAAGTGAAGGCTTAAAATTCAGCAAGATTTGCGTCTGCCGCCATCGGTGAAAATGTTGCATCGCATGCAGCCTCTCGCCGCAGCCCGCTTTGGGCTACAATTTCGGGTTCTAGATGCAATATGAATACAAATAATGCATTGCTCAGACACCAACACGGAGAACACACAATGATCGTCTTGATTACAGGTGCAACAGCTGGTTTCGGCGCAGAAATGGCGCGCAAGTTCGTACAAAACGGTCACAAGGTCATCGCAACAGGTCGGCGCAAAGACCGCCTCGACGCCCTCGCCGGCGAATTCGGCGACAAGGTGCTGCCGCTGGTGCTGGACGTCACCGACAAGGCATCCATCAAATCCGCCCTGGCCAGCCTGCCGCAAGGATGGCAAGACATCGACGTACTGATCAACAATGCCGGCCTCGCGCTGGGCCTCGAGCCAGCACATCAGGTCGCGCTGGAAGACTGGGAAACCATGATCGACACCAACGTCAAGGGTCTGGTCACCGTCACGCATTACATTTTGCCGAACATGGTCAAGCGCGGCACCGGCACCATCATCAATCTGGGTTCGATTGCGGGTGCCTATCCGTATCCGGGCGGCAATGTTTATGGCGCCACCAAGGCATTCGTGGATCAGTTCACCCTGAATCTGCGCGCAGATCTGGTCGGCACCGGCGTACGCGCCACCAATCTGGCGCCTGGCCTGTGTGGCGGTACCGAGTTTTCCAATGTGCGCTTCAAGGGCAATGACAGCGCAGCTGCCAAGGTGTACGAAGGCACGACACCGCTGACTGCCGAAGACATCGCCGAAGCCGCTTTCTGGGTTGCCACCCTGCCACCGCACGTCAACATCAACTACATCGAATTGATGCCAACTTGCCAAGGTTTTGGACCGCTGAATATCAAACGCGCCCAATAAATTCAATAAATATCCAGATGTCCGATTTAACCAATAAAAACAATATCAGCAGCAACAGCGTCGGCAGCAGTGGCAACAATGGCAGCGACGCTTTCTCCTGGCCGGTTCGGGTCTACTATGAAGACACCGACACCGGCGGCGTCGTGTTTTACGCCAACTATCTCAAATTCTTTGAACGCGCGCGCACCGAATGGCTGCGCGCGCTTGGTTATTCCCAGCAAGCGCTGGCAGAATCCTCGGGTCTGATCTTCGTGGTCAAGAGCACTGCGGTTGATTACTTTTCTCCTGCGCGCCTCGACGATGAACTGAAACTGACCGTCGTGGTCGAACAGTTCCGCAACGCGTCGCTGGCTTTCGTTCAGGAGGCGTGGCGTATCGAGAAAAGATCGCAGGGAACGCTGCAGGGAACAGAACAAACATTATTGGCGCGCGGCCGCATCACCATCGTCTGCGTCAACGCGGCGAGCTTCCGGCCTCAGGCCATTCCGGAAGAAATGCTGGCGCGCTTCAAGGAAAATTTATAATTCGCCATCTATTCAACATCTGCACGGCTTGTGACTCAAGCTTGCCCGTCAAGCCTGCAACCCATGATCGCAGCGGCATCTTTACACCTGCCGCAACGGGATTGAAAAAATTTGCACGTACAATTGACCATCTCTGACTGAACCTCCGACCCTCACTTCCCCATGAATGTCACTCAAGATCTATCCTTCGTTACCCTGATCGCCAATGCCTCCATCATTGTGCAACTTGTCATGTTGCTCTTGTTGTCGGCGTCGATTTTCAGCTGGACCTACATCTTCCGCAAGATGTTCACGATCCGCAGTTCGCGCATCCAGACCGAAGAGTTCGAGCGCTCGTTCTGGTCCGGCGGCAATCTGATCGCGCTGTATCAAGACACGCTGTCCAACCGCCGCAAGGGCGGCGGCCACGGCGGCGCGCTGGAGCGCATCTTCCAGGCCGGCATGGGCGAATTCAACAAAGCCAAAGCACAAGTCGGCAAAGGCGCCACAATCGATTCGACCGGTTTGCTGGACGGCGCCCGCCGTGCCATGCGCGCAGCCTACCAGCGTGAAATGGATGCACTGGAATCGCACCTGGCCTTCCTGGCATCAGTCGGTTCGGTGTCGCCCTACGTCGGTCTGTTCGGCACCGTATGGGGCATCATGAATGCCTTCCGCGGCCTTGCCAATGTGCAACAAGCCACGCTCGCCGCAGTTGCTCCCGGCATTGCCGAAGCGCTGATCGCGACTGCGATCGGTCTCTTTGCGGCGATTCCAGCTGTGATTGCCTACAACCGCTATTCGCACGATATCGACCGCCTGGCGATCCGCTTTGAAAGCTTCATCGAAGAATTCTCCAATATCTTGCAACGTCAGGCACGCTAATGGCAGGTTCATCCATGCGCGGGGGACGCACCCGCAAGTTCAAATCGGAAATCAACGTCGTGCCATACATCGACGTGATGCTGGTGCTGCTGATCATCTTCATGGTGGCAGCGCCGGTGAATGATCCGAGCGTCATCAACCTGCCGACCGCCGGCAAGTCGACCGTGCCGCCGAACGAATACATCGAGATCGCGCTGAAGCCCGACGCCAAGGCCACCATCAAGGTCAACGGCCCCAAGCGCGGTGAAACGCAAACAGCAAGCAGCCGCAACGATCTGGCGCAAAAGCTGCAGGCCTTGCATGCGGACAGCCCGGATATGCCGGTGATGATTTCCGCCGACAAAGATATCAAGTACGACGAAGTGATTCAGGCCATTGCGTCCGCCAAGAAGCTGGGCATCACACGCGTGGGACTGGCAACGAAGTAATATGAGCTCTCCTTACCAAGTACCAAGACAACCGGGCCGCTGGCGCGCCATCGCGCTGGCGGTGGTGGTGCACATGGCCTTGCTGGCTTTTCTCTGGTTCGGCATCAGCTGGCAAAGCCAGACACCGCTGACCGTCGAAGCGGAAATCTGGGATCCGAACGTCAAGGAAGCCGCTCCCCTGCCGCAACCCGAGCCGGAACCGGAACCACCGAAGCCGACGCCACAACCGGTCCCCGAACCAGTCAAACCGCCGCCACCACCAAAGGTCGAAGAACCTCCGGTGGTGAAGCCTGATATCGCGCTGGAAAAAGAAAAAGAGAAAGAAAAGAAGCGCAAGGAAGCGGAAAAGAAAGATCGCGAAGAGAAGGCAAAGGAAGCCAAGCTCGAGCGTGAAAAAGAAGAACAGCTGAAGAAAGAAAAGCAGGAAAAGCTGGACGCCGACAAGAAGCTCGCCAAGCAGAAGGAAGACGCTGAAGCGAAGAAGAAAGCCGAAGCCGACAAACTCGCTGCCGAGAAGAAACAGAAACAGCAAGCCGCCGACAACAAGGCCGCCGAACAACGTCGCCAGGATGACCTGAAACGCATGATGGGTCAGGCCACCAGCTCCAGTGGCGGCACCGGTACGGCGGCGCAATCGCAAGGCCCGCGCGGTGCAGCAGACTATGGCCGGAAGTTGGGCGCGAAGATCCGTTCCAACACCATCTTCGACGTGCCTGGCGAGTTAAGCGCGAACCCGGCGGTAGAATACACTGTCGAACTGCTGCCAGACGGCACCGTACGCAGTATCCGCAAGAACAGAACATCCGGCATTCCGGGCTTTGACGAAGCAGTCCTGCAAGCGATCAACAAATCGCAACCTTTCCCTCCAGACAAGGATGGACGGGTGCCGCCTAGCTTCACTTTCACCCATTTACCGAAAGATCAGTAAACAATGACAATGAGGATGATGAAAAACTCACGCACCTTGCCACTTGGTTTTCGCCGCCTGACAGGCATTGCTCTGACCGTCGCAGGTATCGCCATGGCGCCTGCCTCGCATGCGGAATTGCGCTTTGAAATTTCCGGTGTCGGCGCCAGCCAGATCCCGGTCGCCATCGCCTCTTTCCCAGGCGAAGAAGGCGCACCGCAACAGATCACCAACATCATCAGAGCCGACCTGACGCGCAGCGGTGTATTCAAGTTGATCGACAACAGCGACTCGCTATCGGACTCGTCCGCGATCAATTACAACGACTGGAAAGGCCGTGGCGCCAACGCGCTGGCGGTAGGCAGCGTGCAGCGTCTGGCCGATGGCCGTTTCGATGTGCGCTATCGCCTCTTCGACACCATCAAGGCGTCACAATTGTCGGCACTGTCGTTCGGCAGCCAGCCGCAACTGATCCGCCTGACCGCACACAAGATTGCCGACGATATCTATGAAAAGCTGACCGGCATTCCAGGCATCTTCTCCACCCGTATTGCTTATGTGACACGTTCCGGCAAGGAATACCGCCTGGAAGTTGCTGATGCAGATGGCGAAGGCGTGCAGGTCGCACTGCGCTCCAACGAGCCGATCATCTCGCCGGCTTGGTCCCCTGACGGCGGCAAGGTCGCTTATGTTTCCTTCGAAGCCAAGAAACCGGTCATCTATATCCAGAACCTCGTGACCCGCCAGCGCACGCTGGTGGCCAACTTCAAGGGCAGCAACTCGGCCCCGGCCTGGGCGCCTGACGGTTCGCGCCTGGCCGTGGCACTGACGCGTGACGGCCTGACGCAGGTCTATATCATCAACGCCGACGGCAGCGGTCTGCGCCGTCTGACCAACACCGCCGGCATCGATACCGAACCGCGCTTTTCGCCGGATGGTAATTACATTTACTTCACCAGCGATCGCAGCGGCGGTCCGCAGATCTACAAGGTCAGTCCCAACGGCGGTGAAGCGCAGCGCGTCACCTTCGGCGGCAGCTACAATATCAGCCCGCGGATTTCACCGGACGGCAAGACCCTGGCGTTTATTTCGCGCCGTGAAGGTAAATTCCAGCTTTACGCGCTGGATTTGACCAACGGTCAGGAACAACGCCTGTCCGACACCGTCAAAGATGAGTCGCCCAGCTTCTCACCCAACGGCAAATACATCATGTACGCGACGGAATCAGGTCGTCGCGGATCATTAGCCATCGTCTCCACGGATGGCCGGATCAAACAGCGCTTAACAACCCAGGTCGGCGATGTCAGGGAGCCAACCTGGGGGCCGTTCATGAAATAAACAATTATTCACATTCATTCACGACACAAGGAGTTTCAGATGCGCACATTCAGTTCTTTTGCAATCGTTCTTTCGGCAGCAGTGCTGCTGGCGGCATGCTCGTCCACCAAACTGGACGACAAAAACGCACCGGTGGAAAGCCGTGCCACAACAGGCACTACTGACGGCGCAGATCCACGCGCAGTCAACACCGTCAACGCTGGTTCCGACCCGCTGAACGACCCGCAAGGCATTCTCTCGAAGCGCAGCGTCTACTTCGACTACGACAGCTACTCCGTGAAGGAAGAGTTCCGTTCCGTGGTGGAGGCACACGCCAAGTACCTGAACTCGCACAAGGATCGCAAGGTCATCATCCAAGGCAATACCGATGATCGCGGCGGCACCGAATACAACCTGGCCCTGGGTCAGAAGCGTGCAGAAGCCGTCCGCAAGGCACTGGTTCTGCTGGGTGTCTCCGACGCGCAAGTTGAAGCTGTTTCCTTCGGCAAAGAAAAGCCAAAGGCATTGGGCAGCGACGAAGCAGCATGGGCTGAAAACCGCCGCGCTGATATCGCTTACCAATAAGACCTATGCGCACTTCCCTGAAAACCAAGTTCAAATCGGTTTCTGCAGCGGCCATGTTGGCCGCTGTCGCGTGCCTGCCAATGACAGCGCACGCGGGCTTGTTTGACGACGACGAAGCGCGCAAGGCCATCCTCGATCTGCGCAACAAAGTCGATAGCCTGCAAAAGGATATGGTCAACAAGTCGGACAAGAACAGCGCGCTGAGCCTGTCCGATCAAAACGACCAACTCCGCCAGGAAATCGCACGACTGCGTGGCCAGATCGAAGTATTGACCAATGAACTGTCCAACACGCAGCAACGCCAGAAAGACTTTTACGTCGATCTGGATGCACGTCTGCGCAAGCTGGAACCGCAAAAAGTCAACATCGACGGCAAGGAATCCAGCGTCGATCTGAATGAGCAAAAATCCTATGACGCCGCACTGAACCTGTTCAAGGGTGGCGACTACAAGGGTGCCGGCGCAGCGTTCAACGACTTCCTGAAGCGTTACCCACAATCCGGTTACGCGCCATCGGCGCAATACTGGGTCGGCAACGCACTGTATGCGCAGCGCGATTACAAAGGTGCCATCGCAGCACAGCAGGCAGTAGCGAAAAATTATCCGGACAGTCCAAAGGTAGCCGACGCCATGCTCAACATCGGCAGCTCATACATCGAGCTGAAGGACAAAGCAGCGGCAAAGAAATCTTTGGATGCGCTGATTGCGAAGTATCCGGAAAGCCCGGCAGCCCAGACAGGCAAAGAAAAACTGGCAACATTGAAATAGCGCCTTGAAATATTTTCCCTACCTGTTTGACACCGTCGATCAATATTGCATATAATAGCGGTCTTTCGGGTCGTTAGCTCAGTTGGTAGAGCAGCGGACTTTTAATCCGTTGGTCGCAGGTTCGAGTCCCGCACGGCCTACCAGAAATATGAAGGGCTCCAGTTCGCTGGGGCCCTTTTCTATTTCCGTCAACGTGACAAAAACGTGACCACCTCTTCTTGGTTTTTGTCGCGCTTTCCCCGCGCAATTCTCGCTGCGGCAACAGTTAAATGCTCCGTTGCATACTGCACATAGTGATCCACCATCTGGCGTGATTTCCAGCCACCCAATTCTTTCAGCTCATCGCACGACGCTCCCGCGTGACGATGCCATGAGGCCCATGTGTGGCGCAGATCATGAAACCGGAAATCCCGAATTTCTGCCTTAGCCAATGGGGTATGCCGAGCAAGAATTATTTCTTCTTGTTTCGAAATCCCTCTCGCTTCCCAATTAAAGTTTTATCATCTGACAAACTTTGATAGGTATCTCGGAACTTCATAAGTGTTTTATCTTCGCCCGCAAGCCGGTCAGAAACTTCCGCAAGGAATGCTTGTAGATTTTTATCTGTGATTCCCTTGGCTTTAGCTTTATAAAAAAATTCGTGAGTAATATCCCCCCAAGCGTCTTGAAGCTTAGTACGTATTTGAATTTCGCAAAGAATCTTACTAGGGACCACTGAGACGCCGTCTCCCTTTAGTAACTGCACACTATCGTAGGTTACATTGGCAAATACATGAATGGCTCTGTAGCCAGCTTCCTGAGGCGTTTTGATGAAATCTTTGACCGGATGCGTTTTATTGCTAGCGACACTGAAGTGATTAGATTTCTTTATAAACTTGAGTAATCCGTAGCAATCATCAACAAACCAGCAAACCACTCTGGCACCTATCAAGTCTTTAACAACATCGGTCGCATAATAAAAGGTGGGCCATCCGTCGTTTTCCACTTTCTTTAAGAACGACTCGAGGCTTTTCACACGAGTTGTTACTTTGACCGCCTCAGCGGGAAGCTTATGATTCAGGGTATAGGCGAGAGCTGTTTGCTTAAGTTTAATTTCGAGGAGTTCAGCAATCTGCTCAAGTTCTTGCCCATACCGATGGTAAAAGCGACTTGCTCGCGCAATCAATTCATCCTTCGTAAGCTTCTCAGTTTTCTTAGACATTTCCCCACCCTTTTCGAACACTATATTTCCACATTGAAGACAAGACCTGAATCACCACAAAAAATCAGATTACTTAATCCGAACTCTTAGAAAAATCCATCAGATCATCATAATCATTTTCGACGATCGGAGAAAAAGTGACTATTAATTCAGCAAAATATTCGGATCCACGCCGGTCACTAGGAAGTTCCAGATCTGCAGAACTCACTCGCCATACTCCTACGTCGTCATGTACACACGCAACTAAAAGAGCCACGAGTGCAAAAATCTTTGGCCCGAAAGGGATGAGAATCGGATTGAAATATCCTTTCAACATGTCTGTCAGCGCATTCAGCTCACGAAAAAGAGATGATGGGTCCATCACGTCATACTCCATAACTCGCCCCTCGGTAGCTATAACGTCAAACAAAGACTTGTTGGATTCGAGTACGCTCCCTTTATACTCAGGAATAGGACTTACTGGTAAAAATGCCCACGCTGCACTGTTTATTTCTAAGTGATCAACGATTCCGATCGCCTTACTAGGCTCATATCCGAGTCCCAATATTGCCGCTGGGGGGCGACTAGGGAAACTTGTCCAACCAGAAAACTCTGGTGTGACGGGGTCTGCGACTGAAGTTGGCCCAGACACCAAAGGCGGAGACGAATACTCCGCCAAGTTATAGACAAATACAACCCGAATAGATGCATGTTCTTCCTTGCGGAAAAAATCAATTATTTGTGCAAGTCGAAATCTGTTAAAACAAGAAATATCAACGGCTACGTGCAGTGTATCTAATGGATTTTTTTGCCCCCCGATGATTCCTTCTATTTGACTCCTGAACGCTGTATCAGAAATTTCAACAACTTCAAAATCATTATTTTGAAACCAACGCTTATTCGCATTGTAAGAAAGAACTTGATGAGATAAAAAACCTAGAGCAATTTGGCGCTTAGCGCTTCCTCCTTGCTGCAAGAATTTAAGGGAAAATGAAGTAGCACGAGACTCAAAACCGCAGGCACTAATTAAGATATCTATCGAGCGAGAAAAAATATCGCCATTACCAGATTCAACAAGATGCAATGGCATTATTCCAGTCCCTCCAATTTCAATTGACCACTTATGACCTCTTCTTCTTTGCGAGGTTTATTCAAGGAGAGCAATACTGATAAATTGGTAGCCTTCCCCTTACGTAAAGGAACTCCGAATTTGGCAGCCAACAAATAGCTTAATCTCAATATCGAACCTGACACTTCACCCACAATTGCTCTAGCGGTCGTATCTTCAACTAACACCACAGCACCTCGATTGAGACCAGCAGATAGCAATTCTTTGATTGATTCAGATACATGGCTATCAACAACAAATGAAAGCTTTGGATCGACTGTGAAATGTTTTTCCATCAAATTCTCATGAAGAGAGTTTCCCACTGTATGAATTAAAGAATCAAGACCTATGCTCTCACTGCCGAGCTCAACTTGGCTAACAGGTATTGTTCTCAGTAACGCTAACATTCGCTCCGCGGCGTTATCAATTTCCTCTGCCTGCACAGAAGCTGGCACTCTTTTAACCCCATTTCGAATTAAATAAGAAATCAAGGGAGTTAATAGACCGATCAACCATCGCGGATTTCCTTCGCTTATTGCGAAAATTGAGTCTGCGCCTGCATATAGAGTTGATGTTTTTCTTTTCCGAATATTTACTCGCCCCAACTGATCTTGATGGAGGTAAAAATCGCGAACAGCAGCGATCGGAGCAGCTTTTCGAACTATCGCGTCTCGTTTATATTGACTAGACTCATCTAGATGACTAGCGTCAATACCTTTTAATCGGAGAAAATTGGAAAAACTACGATCTTTGTCACGTAAGCGTTGGAAGATAAGCGACCAATGTTGGCCCGGAGCGTATGGATTTATCTTTTTACCTCCAGTCTTAGACTGAGGGTCAAATACTGATGAACCAAGAGCTTGGTAAGGATTGACTTCTATGCCATGCTTTTGCGTCAAAGAGCCCCAAAGATCTTCACAAAATGATCTTGCATCAATTCTGTCGGTATACCAAAGCGGAATTTGCCGGTGATCTTGCCCGGTGACCGGGCCATCGACTGAGACTAGAGATTTAAATGCAATGGCTGAAATAGGGCTAATTGCTAACTTCAAATAGAGTTTAGGATCAGAGACACGAAAGGCTGAAAAGAGCTGCTGAACGATCCAATCTGGAGCAGTTTCTAATTCATCAAAAAGTAAGGCCCATCGCTCACCCTGTTCTTTAGCAACATCATTGAATGCAGAGGTAATATTTGATGTCGAGTCAATGAAATCTAAGTGAAGATAGTCCTGTCCCGCCAATTCAGCCTGGAACTCATCTACTCCTAGCAAACTTCCTTTATTTGCTAATAATCTTATCTGAGATAACCTATCGCGAAGGGCCTGCTTTACAGACAAAAGGCTACCAATCTTAGGTTTCAATCTTAAATGGTCAGCGATGTGACGCGCTAGATCTTGTTCTGCGTTGCTATCAAGTTGAACAGCTCGGTATCTCGTAGTTCCATCAACTCGAGAAATCATTGTTTCCAAGACGGAATGAAGAACATGCGTTGTAAAGCAAGCAAGAACCAATACATTATGAGCAGTGGTTGCAAGCTTCCCATATCCAAGAGAGGCAAGCTGCTTAGACCAGCTAATGTCTGATGCAATAAAAACGCCACTGTATCTTATAGCTTCTCTAAAGGAGTTCGCCCGCTTGCCATCCCATGCTCCCAAAGCCGCGGGCTGAAGCATTTTCAACAAAGTAGTTTTACCACTCCCTCGAGGGCCTACTAATACAGCATGATAAGGTCCGGTTAGCTCCTCGAAATGGCGAGAGAATATGAAACTCTGCGCGACCTCTTCAGGCTCCAAATATTTGGCATTAAATGCTTCAAAAAGCGCGCCCACATTTTCATCTTTCACCATTTATATGCCCGTTCCGATCTGATAGGGTAAGCCCAAGGTATCGTACAGAACCGTTATCCCGTGATTCTCTTCCAAAACTTTAATTAAATGACGTAACTCTTTAGGCATTAAAAAATTAATTTCTACTATTTTATTTGTAAGATCTCGCCAATTCATAAAAGACAATGTGCCTAGCGCATTTTGTATGTCGGTAGCGATCTGATTTACTGGCTGCTGACGCCCGAATCCAAACTCGGAAGGAAATCTACTATTAGCGTCAGAGTATCTCTTCCATCCCGTCCCCTGCATCCAAGCCCACGAAATTACTCGACCACGCATAGTGGAGTTCGATAAATCAATCTCAACAATATGAAAGTAGTTTCTAGAAACTGAGGCATTTGCCCCCTCCAGACGACCAGAAAAACTACCGCAGGCTAAAACCACTGGGGATTGATATTGACCTTGCGCCAACTCTATTTTTGGATGATGTTTATGCCCATGTACCACCAACCACGAGCCGCTATCCTCAAGAGTTTGAAGAAGTATCTGACCATTTCGAATGACATCGTCAAAACCCAAACCCAACTCACTGTGCGCGTGTGGATGATGATGCATTACAGCCACATTTGCGATCGCACTAGACTGTGCTGATAGCTCTACCTTGAGTTTATCTAGCGTATACGAAGTTACAACGCCGCGGGCTAATTCATCTCGAGCCTCATGAAGCCAACAACTATTAACGACTAAAAATCTAACGGAGTCGACCTCCGTAATGTAATAGCCATGGGCCCAATAGTGATTAGATAGTGCGGGATCTATTGAAGGAAACGGGGGGACAAGTCGCATAAGATGCTCCCGAGGAAAGCCATCTTCTGAATGATTTCGGGAGTCAACGTCATGATTCCCAACAGTGGCAACTAAAGTATGTGCGGAAAATTTATTTTTTAAATCATTTAGCTCGCGCCAAATAAAATTTAGAGCTTGCTTTTCAGCTCTATTTGTCATGTCGCCCGGACAGACTACAGCATCTACTTTTAACGACTCTACTTTTATCAACTCGTGTAGAGCATAAAGAGGATGTTCATAGGCGGAGACATGGTCTCCGTCCGTATAAAGTTTGACGTCACCGGTAGCTTGTGCACCCTCTTTTGACCCAGCATGAATATCGCTAAGTAACGCGATTCTAAATACAGCCAAAACTTATCCCCCCGGAAGTTTAGTAATTACGTATTTGATATTCGCGCACAGTTCTGCGAGCACTAGAGAAACCGGCGACACTTCTTCGTGCAGTACAGTATGACAACTTCCATCCCGGCAACCCCTTTAATAGAAGATGACAACGATTGTAAGAGACTAGAATTTTTACGCCGCGAGCGTCTGCTCGTTTAAGAGCACTGGTTAACCGGTCTATATCTATGTCGGAAAAAGCGCCATAACCGTATTCACCTCTGTTTCGATTGTTCTCATAGTGATAAGGAGGATCTAAATATAGAAAATCCTCGTTCTCAGTCAAATCGACAATTTCCTCGAAATCAGCACATCTAAGTTCTGCTTTCTGTAATGCGGCGGCGAATTGAAGCAGATCATCGACAGAAGGCAATTTCCCTGTACGGTCTCCTCCATAGGGGACGTTGAACTCCCCTTTTAGATTCTCACGATATACCCCATTAAAGCATTTGCGATTGAGGAATAAAAAACTAGCAGCATTCCATATCCGATTACTCGAACGTCCTTGCTGTCGGATCTTTAAGTAAGTGTCTTTATTAGGAATCCATGTTTCAAGCATTTCAGAAACTTTATGAGGATGACTCCGTATAGTTTCGTAAGTGGCAATAAGTTTAGGATTTAAATCAGCAAGTATTGCCTTCTCAGGATCTGCAGCTAGAAAAAGGCATGCAGAACCACAAAAAGGTTCTACGTAGCGAGAGAAGTTTGATGGAGCGAGTAAAGAAAGCTTTGGAACCAAAAGCCGCTTACTACCAGCCCATCTTAAGATCGGCTTAGCTACTATTTTTGAAGGAAGCCCAAGGTTAAGCATCGAAAAAGTATCGTTATTTTAGTAACCGGAATTGTAAGCCACAAAAACCTATCTTAAGTCAACAATCTAGCCGCAGCACTAGCAAAGACTAAACCCTTCACTAAAGTCGTAGTAGGTTGCTGGCTCGACGTGATCACACGCGGTTTCTAACGAACACAGTCGACGGCTACGCTTAAAACGTGACAGCGAGTCCAAGGCTTAACAAAACGTGACGGATACGGGCGAGCCAATAAGCAATAAAATCAATGAGTTAATCCAACTTTTAATCCGTTGGTCGCAGGTTCGAGTCCCGCACGGCCTACCAGAAATTCGCAGTAGATAAAAAGGGTTCCAAGCAATTGGAGCCCTTTTTGTTTTGCGCGCTTTGCACGTCGAGCGTCTTCAA
>Ga0209913_1000977_pt1 | contig 18914 bp, 18 predicted proteins | sample PersoiDNA2013203_FD_185805 | JGI IMG/M metagenome (GOLD analysis project Ga0209913, IMG submission 185805) | Permafrost soil microbial communities from the Arctic, to analyse light accelerated degradation of dissolved organic matter (DOM) -... | ecosystem: Environmental > Terrestrial > Soil >... | reverse complement strand
CGACCGACTGCACGCCCAGCGTCAGCACGGCGTCGCAGGTGTCGTCCAGTTCCACTTGCAAATCGCGTGCAGCATCCAGCGGCTTTTCTGCCGTGGCGACAATTGCATCGCCATCGCCGTACAAATTCACCCGCAACACCACGTCGCCGTCCGTATGCACCGGGCCCATGACGGCGCGCGTCTGCGGTCCCGCCACGCCGCTTTCTTGCAGGCCGTGATCCAGTTCGGACATCATCTGCAACATGAAGTATTCGGCGATGCCGCGCTCCTTGCCGCCGTGGAACAGATCCTGATACAGGAAGTGCACGTCGAAGTCGGTGGTGCGGCCATCGGTCACCAGGCAACGCTGCACGAGCGGTACGACCTTTTCGCTCCAGGCCTGGAAGCGCTGGGCGCGCACGGCAAAATAGGCATCCATCGCCGCTTCGTCCTTCGGAATGACGTAGAACGGATCGTCCGCTGTCTTCAGCGTGAAGCCGAGCAGGAAGCGCAATTCCACCGCCGTGTCTTCGGCGCCGAAACGATTCGCCGGCCAGGTGCTCATGCTGCGATTGATGGCCGCTGTTTCGGTGATCTTCTTGTCGGTCATGGCGGCGAAGGCATCGCGCACCATGGCTTCGAGATGGCTGTAGGTGATCGCGTCGATTTCGTCCAGATGGTAGGCATAGCTGACCAGCACAACCTTGGCGTCGGTACTTTCCAGCTGGGCTTCCTTAATGCTGGCGGTCAACTCGGTGAAGGCGTCGGCGTCGCGGAAGTTCTGCTCGGCATCCAGACCGCCGATAGTGCGCACGAACATCGGGATGACGAAGGCGTTGACTTCATAGCTGCGCTCGTTGCGGGTGAAGAAGACGATCTCGGCGGCTTCTTCGATGATTTCGCGCAGGTAAGGATAGGCGTCGGCTTCCTGATCGCGGGCGCGTTCCAGGGCTTCGTACAACACGTCGTCCTGTTGCTGGCGCAGGCTCTTGCCGATCATGCGGCGCAGATCGCGTTGCTTGCCCGGCAAGTCCGGCGAGGCTTCGTCTTCCGTCGCAAGTTCAACCGCGAGGTTGGCAATCTTGTCGATCAGCGCTTCGTCGAGTTCGTATTCACCCGGAGATGGTGCGTTGGAAAGAGTAGGGGCTTTGCCGGAGGCAGGACGCTTGCTTTTGGACATGATTGAATGTGCTGGGAATAAGCAGAAAAACAGAAGAGGCGGACATTGTAACAAGTCCGCCTCTTCATGATCTGCTCGTGCCCCGCGTATGCGCCGCCGGGTCAGGCCCTCAGCTAAGCCGTCACAGCTTTCTTGCCCGAAGTACGCGCCAGGAACACCAGCCCCGCCGCAATCACCGACGCCACCGCCAGCGCATACAAACCGCCCTGAATCGAACCGGTCTTTTGCTCCAGATAACCGAAGGTGGCCGGCGCAAAGAAACCGCCGAGGTTACCGATGGAATTGATCAGCGCGATCACCGCAGCGGCGATGCGTGCATCCAGATAGGCTTGCGGAATCGGCCAGAACAGCGAAGACGCCGCCTTGAAGCCGATACCGGCGAAACAGATCGCCACAAACGCAAACACGGGACCGCCCGTGGTCGAGGCGAACATGCCGGCCGCTGCGATGATCAGCGTCGCCGCCACCCAGGCTTGCTGGTGCTTGAAGCGCGTCGCCAGGCTGGCGAAGATGTACATCGCGATGATCGAGATGATCCAGGGAATCGAGTTGAACAGGCCGACCTGGAAGTCGTTGAAATGGCCCATCTTCTTGATGATGCTCGGCAGCCAGAAAGTCGCGCCGTAAATGGTCAGCTGGATTGCGAAGTAGATGAAGCAGAACAGCAGGATTTGCGGATCCTTCAGCAAGCTCCACGACGACACGTGTACCGGCTTGCTGGCCTGGCGTTCGCGCTGCTCATGCTGGATGATGGCAGCCAGGCTGTCGCGCTCGGCGTCGCTGAGCCACTTGGCGTCTTTGGGCGTGGAGTCGAGGCGAGTCCAGACCACGAAGCAGAGAGCCACCGAGGCCAGGCCTTCGATGATGAACATCCACTGCCAGCCGTGCAGGCCGCCGCCTTCGATCTGCAACAGCGCGCCGGAGATCGGGCCGGACAAGATCGATGCAATCGCCGAGCCGCTCAGGAAGATCGCCATGGCTTTACCGCGCTCGCTATTGGGCAGCCATTGTGTGAAGTAATACACCACACCCGGGAAGAAGCCGGCCTCGGCAACACCCAGCAAAAATCGCAGCACGTAAAACGAGGTCTCGTTGTGCACGAAGGCCATCGAGGTCGCGACCACGCCCCAGGTCAGCATGATGCGCGTGAGCCAGGCCTTGGCGCCGAACTTTTGCAACAGCATGTTGGACGGCACTTCAAAGATCGCGTAACCGATAAAGAACAAGCCCGCACCCAGCCCGAACGCCGCTGAGCCGATCCCGAGGTCGGTCGCCAGATGCGAACGTACAAAACCGATGTTGACGCGGTCGATGTAGTTGGCGATGAACATGATCACGAACAGCGGCAGGATGCGCCACTTGACCTTGTCGATGGCGCTGGCCAGCGGTCCGCTTGCAGTGCCGTCGGGATTGGCGGGGTGTTTCAAACTCGCCGCGATACTTTGCTCACTCACGATTGATCTCCTTGATGTTGTTGGCGCTGCAGGCTGCCGATGCAGCCTGCGCAATCTTTTTTCTTATCGTTCTTCCATGTCGGTGCGGCAGTTCTACAGGCAGCTCCAAGACTGCGCACGATGCCTTCGTATTAACGGACGAGGCAGGGTTTTTTATTGTCGAATTTCCAGCCCGGAATCAGGTATTGCATGGCGATTGCATCGTCCCGCGCACCGAGTCCCTTGGACTTGTACAGCGCGTTGGCGGCCATGACCTGCTCCATGTCGATCTCGACGCCGAGGCCCGGCGTCGTTGGCACGTCGACCATGCCGCCGACGATCTTGAGCGGTTCGCGCGTGAGGCGCTGCCCGTCCTGCCAGATCCAGTGCGTGTCGATGGCAGTGATGTTGCCTGGCGCGGCGGCGGCAACCTGCGTGAACATCGCCAGCGAAATGTCGAAGTGGTTGTTGGAATGCGAACCCCAGGTCAGGCCCCATTCGTTGCACATCTGCGCCACCCGCACCGAACCTTGCATGGTCCAGAAATGCGGATCGGCCAGCGGGATATCGACCGATTGCAGCTGAATCGCGTGGCCCATCTCGCGCCAGTCGGTGGCGATCATGTTGGTGGCGGTCTGCAAGCCGGTAGCGCGGCGGAACTCGGCCATCACTTCGCGGCCGGAGTAACCGTTTTCGGCGCCGCAAGGGTCTTCGGCATACGCCAGCACATCATGCTGATCGCGGCACAGGCGGATCGCATCTTTCAGCAACCAGCCGCCGTTGGGATCCAGTGTGATACGCGCCTGCGGGAAACGCTCATGCAAGGCGGCGACGGCTTCGATTTCATCTTCGCCGCGCAGCACGCCGCCCTTGAGCTTGAAATCGTTGAAGCCGTAGCGCTGGTAAGCCGCTTCAGCCAGCCGCACGATGGCCTTGGCGTCCATGGCTTTTTCATGGCGCAGACGCTGCCAGTCGTCGGCGGCGTCAGGTTCGCTGTTGTAATCCAGATCGGTGGCATTGCGGTCACCGACGTAGAACAGGTAACCGAGCATTTCCACCTTGTCGCGCTGCTGGCCTTCTCCGAGCAAGGCCGCAACCGGCACGCCGAGAAATTTGCCGAGCAGATCGAGCAGTGCCGACTCCACTGCCGTCACGGCGTGGATGGTGATGCGCAAGTCGAAAGTCTGCAGCCCGCGTCCGCCGGAGTCGCGGTCATTGAAGACTTGGCGCATGCGGTTGAGGATGGAATGATACGTGCCGATGGATTGGCCCTCGACCAGCGCGCGCGCGTCTTCCAGGGTCTGACGGATGCGCTCGCCGCCCGGCACTTCACCGACACCGGTGTTGCCGGCGCTGTCGGTCAGGATGACGATATTGCGCGTGAAGTAAGGGCCATGCGCGCCGCTCAGGTTTAGCAGCATGCCGTCGCGCCCGGCAACCGGGATGACTTGCATGGTTGTGACGACAGGTGCGCCAGCGGCGGTGTTCTGAATTGACATGATGAGCTTCCCTGAGTTGATCCGAGGTAATTCAGGAACTGGCGCATCCGTTGAAAGCACCGATTGGTACCGCTACCAATTCCGATTGATGCTGATGGTAGCGGTACCGTTTTGACGTGTCAACCGGTTTACGAAGAGTTGATTTTCAGGAAATATTACTTGAAGGAACTGCTGGCAGGCTGAAAAACGGCCCGCTAGACGCTTTCGCGCTCAATGATGGTGAAGCCGATGTCATGCACGCGATCAGCCACTTGCAGGCCGTCGGCACGATCAATGATGAACTGCGCCGCCACCTTGCCGATGCCGGTGCCGTCAATGCGCACCGTCGTCAGTTGCGGGTGCAGGTCGCGTGAAAAACTCAGGTCGCCGAAACCCATCACCGCCAGTTGCCCCGGAATGGAAATGCCGCGCACCTGCGCCTCGATCATGACACCCATGGCGAGGACATCCGAGCTGCAAAACACGCCGTCAATGGCCGCGTCCTGGCCCAACAGATCGGATAATCCGGTGCGGCCGCTGCCCAAGGTCGTCGGCGCCGGCACCATGCACAGCGGGATTTCGGTCACACCGCCGGCAGCCATGCCCAGGCGCACCGCTTCATCCGAGAACGATTTGGCGCGGCGGCGGCTGCGTTCGTCCACGCCGGCAATCACGGCCACGCGACGGCGTCCGGCGGCGTGCAAGTGACGTGCGACGGCGATACCGATGTTTTCATGCGAGAAGCCGACCAGCATGTCGATCGGCGTCGGCGTCAGATCCCAGGTTTCAACCACCGGGATGCCGCTGGCCAGCAAACGCTTGCGCGACTCCGGCGAGCGCATGATGCCGGTCAGCACCACGCCGTCGGGACGGCGGCCGATGATGGCTTCGAGCAAGGCATCTTCACGCGAGTTTTCATAGCCGCTCTGGCCCAGCATCAGTTGATAACCGGCAGCGGCCAGCGATTCGGTCAGCGACTGCACGGTTTCCAGAAAGATCGGCCCGACAATCGTCGGCACCACGGCGGCGACCAGACGGCTTTTCTTCGAGGCCAGTCCGCCTGCAAGGAGATTGGGAACATAGCCGGTGCGCTCAACCGCTTCACGCACTTTTTTCAACACGGTTTCGGAAACCGCATCCGGTGTATTCAGCGCGCGCGAAGCCGTGATCGGCGCCACGCCCGCCAGCTTGGCGACGTCGCGCAAGGTCAGTCCGGCGCCTTTGCGACCTTTACGCACTTTTTCAAGGACAGGCTGCGGATCCGTCATTGAAGCGTCAGGTGCGGGTGCTGAAATGGCAGGAAGGGAGGGAACAGAGGGCTTCGTCATGGCGCGATTTTAGCATTGCCAAAATGGTACCGATACCACCCGGCATGCTCGCGCGACATTGCTCCGTCACCAAATTCGCGTAAGCTCGCGCTTGCCTATTGATGAACCAGCCAATCGAAAGCCCCTTTGCGACCTTCTCTGCTTTGCTCACTGATAGCACTAGTCTGGATGACCGGCAGCAATGCCGGCGCACAGACCATCGACCAACCCGACATCGATGTCCGCATGAACCGCGCCAAGGGCTATCCGCTCTTTGAAGTGACGGCAAAGATGACGGTCAACGCCAACGTGGCGCGTAGCTGGAAGGTGTTGACCGACTACAACCGGCTCGCGGAATTCGTCCCCAACCTGTCGCGCTCACAAGTCACTTCCAGCGAAGGCAATGAGCGCGTGGTCACCCAGAATGGCTTCGCCAAATTTCTGTTCATCCGGCAAAACATCGACCTGGTGCTGCACGTCACCGAACAGCCGATGCAGGTCATCGATATACGCCTGATCAGCGGCAACATGCGCGAATACCAGGCACGCTGGGAACTACAACCTCAGCAGCCGCAGCAACCTGGAGACGACGGCCACACCCGCATCTCTTACGCAGGCATCATCGCGCCCGATTTTTATGTGCCGACGCTTTTTGGTGCAGCGCTCATGAAAAGCGATCTGCGTCACATGCTCAACGCCGTGAAGGCCGAAATAGAAAAAGGCAACGACGCAGAAAAAGAAAAGCGGCCCTGAGGCCGCTGTAGTGATCGTTGTCATTACCGATGTCATTACCGCCATTGCTATCGTGCAGAAATACCGATCAGCTCAGACTATTCCAAGTATCGAATACCCTCCTTCGCATACCGCGTCGTAGCAGCGTGTGCATTGCCCGCAAAACAAGTGCGAGCGTTTGACATGATGGCGACGCAACACGAGTTGCAGCGCCACGCCCTCGCAATGCGGACAAACCTCGCGCATCGTGCCCACAGGTGTCGGATCAGGCGCAAGGAACATGCCGTTCTCAAGCAGGACGCCATCCACCACATCGCGTGGATCAAGTTCCATCAAGGTAATGTCAAGACGTTCACGGCGGCGCTGCGGGCGGGGAGTAATACCGATGCCGAGGTTCCCGGCATGTGCTCTTGCAGAGCGTTCTTCCAATACAGCAGATGTAGCAGGACTCATTACTGTGCTCCTCGGGTGGACAGTTAAGTACGCTGTTTTCGCTGGCTGTGATGACTAGCTGTTCTTCTGGTGGAATACCCAATCTAGTAAAGATGAAGGGCAAGCGCAAGGAAGGATTGAGAATAGTTTTTCGAGTCTTGATTTGTTCATAACAAGATCACTGGAGATTTTCTCTGGAGTTCAGAAATCCGGTTTTCATTATTCAACATACGACGGCGGATATTGCATTTATTCATTGATTTCACTGGGAAATTCTTGAATAAATTCTTCCTGCACGGCATTATCTGGTCGCGCGAACGGCGCGCTTGCATCCGGTTGGTGCAAGGAAGTCAACATTCGTCCGACGACATCAATAAAAAATCTGTGATGGAAATCGCGCCATGATCTTCGCGGACCCGTGTCTGCAGCCATCGCCCTTTTCGTCCGACATTCATCCGGGGAAAACACATGCAGCACGCTGCAGCAACCGCATCATCTTTACGAGCGCCGACAGACCTGCTGAAAAAAGTATCACAACCTTTCCGCGCACGAACCAGCTTCAGCGTCTTTTTTTCCTTACTCTTGTTTTTCCTTGCCGCCCCCTTCGCCTATGGTGAAAGTCTCGATGCAAACGGCATACGAATGACCTATCCGGACGGCTATGCAAGACCAGAGTTAAGCAAGATTCGTCCACATGCTTACACCTATTCAAGCTTCAGAAAAATCTCGCCTTCGGGAGTGATCGCTGTCATCACGCGCATCACCGATGGAAAACTGTCCCCGGAAAGCAAACAGCAGATAATTGCCGGCGACCGGCTTGCCCTGCTGGAGAAACTGCTGGACGCCCAACTGAGCCTGTTTGAACAATCGATATCCCGGCCGGACGCTATGGTCAGTACAAGCCCGGTCGAAGTCGTTTCCCTCTCGGGTGAAAGCGGAGCCAGGAAAATGCTGGTGCAATCGCGTCCCACGCTCACCAACAAAGCCGTCCTCTATAACGCGCTGGTGAATTTTAAACTGGTGGAGTTTCAGATCTTGGTAACAGGCAGCGTCTCTCAGGAAGACATTGACGAGATCATGGCGGCCGTCGAACATGCCACGCTCGACAGCAAGGTCATCGGCGCATTGGATATCGACTGAATATGCGTACCACCTTCTCGCCCGCGCCTGCTTCGTCGGTAATCAACTGCGTGCGCGCGGTCCTGCATGCAGGCCTCTTGCCTGCGATATTACTGGCTGCGTTGGCGAGCGCGAGTCCCGGCGCCAATGCCGCAGGTTTCACCTTCCTGCGTACAGGCAACTTCATGTGCCCGCAAGAACACGTACGCATGCTGGAACATATCCTGGATGCCGAAACGCCGAAGGAGCGGGACGCCATGGTCATCGCCGCGGTGTTCTCGGGTTCATGCAGTGGCGCCTCAGCGGTGATGACTGAAATTGCCAATGTCGTACATCGACGGAGTCCTAAGGGCAATGACTATTCCTGCTTTCATCTGTACGATGAAGACGGTCCGCTGAACTGCACCCTCAATCAGTATGTGACGGATATTGAAACTGAGATTGCACAGCGCAGTGGTGATTACAGGATTCGGGGTGAAGGGTCGACCGGAGTCGCAGTAACTTGCCTGGAAGGCGGCACGGTTTCCATGCAAACGAGCCCGTCAGGATGGCTAAGGCTTTCTTTAATTTTTCCGAAACAAATTGAAATGCCTCCTGCCCTGCCCGTTGATCGGGATACCGCTCTACGCGAGGGATGTCGGGGTTTTGACTACCGCTGATGCTCGTCTGCCCGGCGCTCTTGCAGAATCCAGATTCCCTGACCCTGCAAGAGCAATATCATCACCGCTCGATCGTACGATTCCAACGCGTGTTCCACACCGCGCGATTCTTGTTGACCTCATCCCAGTCGACGTTGCGTGAATTCTTCACGTAGTCGTTCAGACGCTTCTGTTCCGCCGCCGCTGCGCCGGTCACTTGTACCTTGGTGTTGGTCGGATTGAAGCTGCCGTTTTCGAGCGCCTTGCTCTGTGCTTCCGGGCTCAGCAGATACGCGGCCAACTCTTGTGCCAGTTGCGGCTCGCTGTTGTTGGCGATCACGCATTGCGCCACCATCAAGACCACGCCGCCTTCTTTTGGATGCACGTATTCGACCGGGATGCCCTTGCTCTTCAGGATCGTGACCTGGGTCGGCGTGTAAGGGAACAACGCCGCTTCGCCGGTTTGCGCCATTTCAGAAATCTTGGCGGAGCTGGCGATGTATTCGACGACGTTGGGGCCGACGGTCTTCGGCCAGGCGGTGAAGCCAGGCTCGACGTTGCTGTCGGTGCCGCCCTTCAACTTGTTGAAGGCGAGGAAGGCGTGCAGGCCGAAGGTCGATGACGACAGTGACTGGAAGACTACCTTGCCTTTCAGCTTGGGATCGGCCATGTCCAGCCACGACGTCGGTGGCGCCCAGCCCTTGTCGGCGTAGACCTTGGTGTTGTAGGCCAGACCGGTCATGCTGATGGTGACGCCGGTAGCCATGTCGCCCTTGATGTGCGCCACCGGAAGGATGCCGGCCAGGTTGGGATTGGGCTTTTGCTTCTCGCACAGGCCCATGCCGATGGCGCGGTACATGACGCCGTCGTCGAGAAACATCAGGTGCATCTGCGGCTTGTCTTTGGCGGCTTGCGCCTTGGCCAGAATGTCGGAAGAGCCGCCCGGCACCACCACTACCTTGACGTTATTCTTTTGCTCGAAAGGACCGAACACGAATTGGGTGTAGGTCTTCTCCATGTTGCCGCCGTTCATGCCGATGTAGAGCGTCTTGGGATCGGCGGCGTGCGCCGCGTTGCTCATCGCCAGCAGCGAGAGTGCAGCAGCGATAGCGGTAGTACAGGTATGGCGGACGAAAGAAGATGAAAGCGAAATCATTGAATTTTCCTTTCTGGTTCGGAAGCGAGGTTGAAATCTGCAACGGGAAGAGTGGATTGAAAACGTCGGATCGAAAATGCATCGATGGGTATGTCGCTACGGCCATGCATGACCAGATCGGCGAGCACTTCGCCCGCGGCCGGTCCGATCTGAAAACCGGCGCCGCAAAAGCCGAAGCCGTGGAACAGGCCGTCCTGCGTACTGCTCGGGCCGAGTACAGGCTGGCGGTCAGGCAGGTAGCCTTCGACACCGCTCCAGGTGCGGATGATGTGCACGTGGCGCAAAGCCGGCAGCAAGTCGACAGCTTGCGGCAGCAGCGCGAGGATGGCGTCATGCGATGAGCGCGCGCGGTTTTCGTCCTGCGCATAGCCGCGACCGCCGCCGAGCACCACGTTGCCGCGGCTGACCTGGCGGCAATAGATCGATCCGCCTTCCACGCCCAGGCTCCACGGCAGGAAGTGCGGAATCGGCTCGGTCACCGCCATGTTGGGATGGCCGCTGAACATCGGCACGGTTTCGCCGAAGGCTTCGGCCAGCTTGCCGGCCCAGGCGCCGGCGCAGTTGATCAGCGAGGCAGCGCGCACCTGCAGCGACTGGCGACCTTCGCCGGTATTCAGTTCAGCGCGTACCGAAAACGCCGTGCCATCGTAACCGGCTTCGCGCACCTCGCACCGTTCGATGATGTGCGCGCCGGCACGTTGCGCGGCCTGCGCAAAAGCGGGCGACACCAGACGTGGATTGGCCTGGCCGTCTTCCGGACAAAGCGAACCGCCCACCACCGCACCGCCGAGCCACGGGCATTGCTGGCGCAGACGTTCGCCGCTGATGAGCTCGATACCAAGGCCGAAAGGTTTGCTGAGTTCGGCATAAGCCTCCAATGCTTGCATGTCGGCAGCGCTGCGCGCCAGCTTGAAGTGGCCGCTGCGCACGTATTCGCCGTCAATGCCGATGAGATCGCTCAGGCCTTCCCAGATGCGGTGTGCGCGCTGCGCCAGTGGCAGTTGCGAGACTGATCTACCTTGCCGACGCACGCCGCCATAGTTGATGCCGCTGGAGCGCGAACCGCACAGGTCACGTTCCAGCAAGACGACCTTGCGTCCGGCCTTGGCGAGCGCGAGCGCGGCCGAGGTACCGACGATGCCGCCGCCGACGATCAACACGTCAGCGGACAAACGTTTGGGGCCGGCGTTGATGTCGGTGGTGACTCTTTGTTTCATTCGTCCTCCCCCGCAGCAAGTGCAACATGGAAGACCGAGGCCGTCTGCTGCGTGGAGGGCGATGCCGAGACCGGCGCAGACGCAGATTTCAATGCGTGCATGCCGATCGGCACCGGCTTGATCGGCGCCTGTCCGCGCAACCGGCCGACTTGCGCCACCGGGATGCTGCAAGCCTGCGCCAGGATCTCGCCCGCCGCACTGCTGCACATGCGGCCCTGGCAGCGGCCCATGCCGATGCGGGTGAGCGCCTTGAGGCGATTCATCTCTTGCGCGTGGTTGTCGCGCGCGGCCTGGCGTAATTCACCGGCGCTGATTTGCTCACAACGGCACACGATCAGTTTGTCATCCGCCAGTTCGGCCCATTTGTGCGGGAAAGGGAAAGCGCGTTCCAGTCCTTTGCGGAATGCGCCGATGCGCGCCAGGCGTTGTTCCAGCTTGTCGGCGCGCGCGGTATCGATCTGCACGCCGCGATCTTGCAGCAGTGCCAGTGCGGCGCGTTCGCCGGCCAGCTCCGCCGCATCCGCGCCCATGATGCCGGCGCCGTCGCCTGCGAGATAGACGCCGGGCACGCTGCTGCGTCCGGCTTTGTCGCGTTCAGGCAGATGGGCGCGCTGTACGGCGTCGAAGCCGAAGCGGCAACCGAGCAGATCGGCCAGTTGTGTTTCGGAACGCAGCGCGTAACCGAACCCAAGCGCGTCGCACTCGATTGTCTGCTCGGGGCCGATGGCGGGTTCCGCCGCCGTCATGCTCTCGCGTCGCCAGACAACGGCGCGCACGTGTTCATCGTGTTTATTCTGTCCTTCGCCTTCGACGCGCAGCAAGCGCGCATGCGTCTTCAGCGGAATACGATGCGCCATGAGCCAGGCCATGTAATACATGCCCTTCATCAGCAGTGCCGGCTGGCCGAGCATGTCAGGCAACGCGGCAATGCGGTCGGACAAGCTGCTGCTGTCGAGCACGGCCATCACCTGGACGCCGGCTTTGGCGTATTGATAGGCAACCAGATACAGCAGCGGCCCGGTACCGGCCAGCACCACGCGGCGGCCGATGGCGCAGCCCTGAAATTTGAGCGCGACCTGCGCGCCGCCCAGGGTGTAGACGCCCGGCGTGGTCCAACCCGGCACCGGCAACACGCGATCGGTCGCGCCGGTGGCGACGATGATGTCTTGCCATGCGATGTTGTCGGCGGCCAGCGTGGTGGTGTTCATGATATCGAGCACATCCGGCTGCGCATTCCACACCAATGTTTGCGGACGATAGTCGATCTGCTGCGCCAGCGCGGCGAAATCCTGATGGACGCTATCGGCGCGGCCTGCTTCAAAACCGTAGAGTTTCTTTTTGCTGCGATAAAAGCCCGGCGGCGGCTGGCGATAAATCTGACCACCGGCGCGCGGTGCTTCGTCCAGCACGATGGGACGCAAGCCGTGGGCGACCAGCGTCTGTGCCGCGCGTACACCGGCAGGGCCGGCACCAACAATAATGGGGCTGAGTTTGCTCAAGGCTGCTCTCCTCGTTCCCCAGCTTCGGTCAGCAATTGCATGCCTTCACGGATAAAGGTCGAACAAGCGCGCAGCTTTTCACCACTGACGGTTTGCACCCAGCAGTCCTGGCAAGCGCCCATCATGCAAAAACCGGCGCGTGGTTTGCCGCTGAATTCATTGCGGCGTACGTGACCTGCAGTCAGCAAGATCGCCGTCAACACGGTGTCGCCTTCCAGGGCCGTCACCGGCCGGCCGTCCAGAACGAACGCAACCGGCGTGCGCGTCTGTTCGGCAACGCGGACAAACTGCGGGCGGATTGCGGTTGTCTTCATGAGCGCCCCACCAATACACGATCCAGTCCGTAGACACGATCCAGAATGATCATCGCGCCCGCGGTGATCGCCACCATCAGCGCCGATACGGCAGCCATCATCGGATCGATGGACTCGGTGGCGTACATGTACATGCGCACCGGCAGCGTAACGGTCGACGGCGAGGTGACGAAGATCGACATCGTCACTTCATCGAAGCTGTTGATGAAGGCCAGCAACCAGCCGCCGGTAATGCCGGGCAAAATCATCGGCAGCGTGATGCGTAAAAACACCGTGGTCTTGCTCGCCCCCAGCGACATCGCCGCGTGCTCCGCGCTGCGGTCAAAACCAATCAGCGCCGACATCACCAGCCGCATGGTGTAGGGCGTGACCACCAAAGCGTGCGCCAGGATCAGCCAGCCGAAACTGCCGGCGCCGCCGATCAAGGTGAACAGGCGCAGCAATGCCACGCCCAGCACCAGATGCGGAATGATCAGCGGCGACAGGAACAAGCCCTGCAACAAACCGCTCCAGCGATTGGGATAGCGGATCAGCGCCATGCCGGCCGGCACCGCGATGACGGTGGCAATGGTCGCGGAAGACAATCCCAGCCACAGACTGTTCCAGAACGAGCTGACGAAATCGGGATACTCGAACACGGCCTTGAACCAGCGCAGCGAGAGTTCCGGGCCATGGATGGTGAGGGTGTTTTCCGGGGTGAAGGCGATCACGCACACCACCAGAATCGGCGCCAGCATGAAGCTGATCACCAGCGCATTGAACAGCAATGCAATCGGTCCGTTCTTGGTCATGTGCTCACCCCAGTGCTTTCTTGTAACGGCGTTCGATCATGCGGTTCCAGCCGAGCATGATGGCCAGGTTCGCCAGCAGCAGCAGCAAGGCGATGGCGGCGCCTAGCGGCCAGTTGAGTTCGTGCAGGTATTCGTCATAGATCAGCGTAGCCATCATCTTGAGGCGGCGTCCGCCCAGCAGACCGGGAATCGCGAATGAGCTGGCCGACAGGCCGAACACGATCAGGCTGCCCGAGAGCATCCCCGGCATGATCTGCGGCAGGACAATACGGCGCAGCGCGGTGGTCGGCGAGGCATTGAGCGACAACGCGGCGTTGACGACGCCGGGATCGATCTTCTGCAGCGAAGTCCAGACCGGAATCACCATGAACGGCAGCATCACATGCACCAGCGCGATGACGATGGCGGTCTCGGTATAGAGCATCTTGAAGGGGCCGATGCCAAATGCCGACAACGCACCGTTGATCAGCCCTTCCGGCCCCAGCAGCATGCTCCAGCCGAAGGCGCGCACCACCACCGAGATCATCAGCGGCGCCAGCACCACCAGCAACATGATGGAGCGCCACGGCTTGCGCATGCGATTGAGGATGTACGCCTCGGGCGTACCGACGACGATGCAGATCAGCGTCACCAGGCCGGAGATCCAGAAGGTGCGCCAGAAAATCTCGTAGTAATAGGGATCGGTCAGCACCGCACGGTAATGTTCCAGCGTGAAGGTGCCGGCCTTGGGCCCGGTGTCGGCGTCGAAGGCGTTGAAGGACAGCAGCACGGTCAGCAACAGCGGCACCAGCAGCATCACGCTGCACAGCAGAATCGCCGGCGCTGACATGAACCATGGCAGGCTGCGATTGCTGATCGCCTTCTGGGCTGCCGAAGGTGGCGCAACGGGCACGGTAGCGGAAGTAGTCGAAGCGGCGCTCATCAGGCAACCTCTGCCGCACTAGCCGCAGTAGTGCGGTTGGCCGAGACCAGTCGCAGGTTGTGATCGTTCCAGTCAATGCCGACGTTCTGTCCCGGCTCCAGCATGTCGGCGCCGTCATTGGCGATCAGCACGGTGAGTTCGCCCAGCGGCGTGACGATGCTGTACATCCACTGGCTGCCGAGGAAGAAGCGCTGGCTGACCTGGCCGTCGCAACGTCCCTTGCCTGCGGCGACACATTTGATTTTTTCCGGACGCAGGCCGAGCAACACCTGTGCGCCGGAACGCAGACCGCTGTCGGCTGCTTCCAATGTCAGCGTCATGCCGCCGGCGCCAATATCCGCGTGGTCGCCGGCATGGCGCAGCACGCTGCCTTCCAGCAAATTGGCTTTGCCGACGAAGGTCGAGATGAAACGATTGGCCGGATGTTCGTACACGCTGAGCGGACGATCGACTTGTGTCACGTGGCCGGCTTCCATCACGACCACGCGGTCGCTGATGGACATCGCTTCGCTCTGGTCATGCGTCACCATGATGGTGGTGGTGCCGACCTTGCGCTGGATATCACGCAGCTCGAATTGCATTTCTTCGCGCAGCTTGGCGTCGAGGTTGGACAGCGGTTCGTCCAGCAACAGCACTGGCGGCTGGATCACCAGCGCGCGTGCAAGCGCGACGCGTTGACGCTGGCCGCCGGACATTTCGCGCGGATAGCGTTTGCCGTGTTTTTCCAGATGGACCAGGGCCAGCGCCTGTGCAACTTTGTCGCGGCGTTCGGCGGCAGGGATCTTGCGCATTTCCAGGCCGAAGGCGACGTTCTGCTCGACCGTCATGTGCGGGAACAAGGCATACGTCTGGAACACGATGCCGAGGCCGCGCGTGTTGGGCTTGGCGTGCGTGATGTCGCGACCATCCAGTTCGATGCGGCCGCCGCTGACGCTTTCAAAGCCGGCAATCATCTGCAGGGTGGTGGTCTTGCCGCAACCGGAGGGGCCGAGCAGCGAAATGAATTCGCCCTTCTCCACGCTCAGGTTGAAAGACGATACCGCCTGGGTATCTCCGTAAAACTTGCTGACATTGGTCAGCGTGAGGAACGACATGGCAAGTCCTTTCCAGAATGATCTACGGCGACGCTGGCCAGCTGTTGTGGCAGGTATCCGAATTGCTAGGGTTATTGCAATCGTCATGCAATTTCCTTGCCAATTCTGCTATCGTATTTCATCAAACAGGATATTTTTATTACTTATTCCGTTGAGTGAAATACCTTGCTCAAGACGGCTGCAACCATTCCATTTATCGACATGAGCAACGAAACCACTCTTCCCGCCAACGGGGTGCAACGCACCTTTGCGGTTTTGCGCGCACTGGCCGCTGCACCAGCACAAGGCACGCGCGTGACGCAAATCGCCAAGGACATCGGGCTGACACAAGGCACCACGCATCGCCTGCTGCAATCGCTGGTCAATGAAGGCATGGTCGAACAGGATGAGCGCAGCAAGCTGTACCGGCTCGGCATGGACTTGTTCAGCCTGGCGGCGCGCGCCGGCAACGGCTGGGATTTGCGCGCACTGTGCCGGCCGGTGTTGCTGCGGCTGTGCGGCAGCCTGGGCGACACCATGTTCCTCCTGGTGCGTTCGCGCTTCGACGCCGTCTGCGTGGATCGCGTCGACGGCCCCTTCCCTATTCGCGCTTTCACCGGCGACATCGGCGGACGGGTGGCGCTGGGCGTGGGACAAGGCGCATTGGCGATTCTTGCTTTCCTGCCGGAGGCGGAACGGGATGAAGTGATCCGCTACAACTTGCCGCGCATCCGCGAGTTCGGCGTATTTGACGAGGTCTATCTGCGGACTGAAATTGAGCGCGTGCGGCAGAACGGCTACGCTGCGCGCAATGCCGGCCTGCTTGACGGCATGGCCGGACTGGCGGTGCCGATCTTCGATTGCAGCGGACAAATCGTGGCGGCGCTGAGCATCGGCACGCTGACGTCGCGCCTGAGCGATGACCGCATGCCGACGGTGGTGCAGATTCTCAAACGTGAAGCCGATGCCCTGAGCAAGCGCATCAATCCTTTCGATCCCGCGCTGCGGCGGCCGATGCATGTTCCGACCGTATCGGGAGAATCTGCATGAGCGTTTCAAATCATTCCCGCCGCCCCGTGCTACTGGTCAAATCGGGCGGCGTCGATGCCGTGGCGGAGTGGCAGAAAAATTTCGGCGAGTTTGCGCCTGACGTGGAGGTGCGCTGGTGGAATGATCCCGGCATCGATCCGCTCGCCGTGGAATATGTTCTGGTCTGGCAACCGGAAGCCGGACGCATTGCCGGTTACCCCAACCTCAAGGCGGTCATCAGCAGCGCCGCCGGCGTCGATCATATTCTGGCCGATCCGCGACTGCCTGCGACGGTGCCGATCATCCGCATGGTGACAGACGACACGGTGCAGCGCATGGCGGAGTTCACCGCGATGAGCAGCCTGATGCTGCTCAAGGATATGCCGCGCATGATCGCGCAACAGGCGCGGCGTGAATGGACCGAGTTCGCTACGCCGCGCACTGCGGTGGAGACGCGTGTGGGCATCATGGGATTGGGTGCGCTGGGCTTGGCGTGCGCGCAGATGCATGCACAACTTGGCTTCATCACCGCAGGCTGGGCACGCTCGCCGCGCAAGGCCGAACGTATCGAGTGCTATGCCGGTGGGGATCAGCTCGGCGCCTTTTTGGCGCGCACCAATATTCTGATCTGCCTGCTGCCGGACACCGAGGACACGCGCGATATCATCAACGCCGATCTGTTGCGGCAACTGCCGGCCGGTGCGGCGATCATCAACGTCGGACGCGGCACGCATGTGCAGACCGAAGACTTGCTGGCGGCGCTGGACTCGGGTCATGTTTCGTCGGCCTTGCTGGACGTCTTTGCGGTCGAGCCGCTGCCGGTGGATTCACCCTTGTGGAATCACCCGCGCATCATCGTCACGCCGCACGGTGCGGCGACGCCGTCACGCCGGGAACGTGCGCGCCAGGCGGCGACCGTGATCCATGCACTGGAAAACGGCCTGCCCGCACCGCATCTTTACGACCGCGAGCGCGGATATTGATTTGCAGGATTATGACTTGACGGTGCGTTTGACCAGCAGCGAGATGCTGAAGCAGATCACGAAGTAGACCGCGCCCGCGAAGAACAGCAATTCGATGATGCGGCCATCGCGCTCGCCGATGGTGTAGGCACGCCCGAAGAAATCGGCCAATGCGCTGACGTAGACCAGCGACGTATCCTGAAACAGAATGATGCCTTGCGTCAGCAGCAACGGCACCATGTTGCGGAAAGCCTGCGGCAGAATGATCAGACGCATGGTCTGGAGGTAAGTCAGCCCGAGTGCAAACGACGCCGCCAGCTGACCGCGCGCCACACTCTTGATGCCGGCACGGATGATTTCGGAATAGTAAGCCGCCTCGAACAGCGAGAACGCCACCAGCGCCGAGGTCATGCGCAAATCATTGGAGGCCGACAGCTTGAACACCTTCTGCAGCAACTGCGGCACGATCAGGAAGAACCACAGCAATACCATCACCAGCGGTATCGAGCGAAACAGATTGACGTAACCCGTCGCAAACCATTGCAGCGGCTTCGACGACGATAGTCGCATCATCGCCAGCAAAGTACCCCAGACGATGCCGAAAGCAATGGCCGTCGCGGTGATCTGCAAGGAGATCAGCATGCCGTGACCGAGCACCTGGACGGCGGCCGGGGTGATTGCGCTGAAGTCGAATTGGTAGCTCATGTGTCGCGTCTCCTGAGATCCTTATTTACTGCCGACAAAACCGGGCAAGGCGACACGCCCTTCCAGCCAGCGCATCAAGGTCATGACCGTGATGTTGATCAGCATGTAGGTCAGCGTCACGGCGATGAAGGCTTCATACGGCTGCGCGGTGTAGTCGACCAGCTGGCGCCCTTGTGCGGCCAGTTCCAGCAGACCGATGGTGGAGGCCACGGCGGAGTTCTTGAAAATGTTGAGAAACTCCGAGGTCAGGGGCGGCAGGATGATGCGAAACGACATCGGCAACAGTACATAGCGATATGTCTGACCCAGCGTGAAACCCATCGCGAGACCGGCGTTCTTCTGTCCCGGCGGCAGAGCGCGAATACCGGAGCGCACCTGCTCACACACGCGCGCCGCGGTGAAAAATCCCAGGCACAGCATCGCCGTCGTGAACTGTTGTGCCAGCGGGCTCAGGGACTTGATCGCTTCACCCATGCCGAACGGCAGAATCTCCGGCATGGCGAAATACCAGATGAAAATCTGCACCAGCAGCGGCACGTTGCGGAACAACTCGACGTAGGTAGCCGCGATCCCGCTGAGCCAGCGATTGGGCAAGGTGCGCATGATGCCGAGCAAGGTACCGAGCGTGAGCGCGATCAGCCAGGCCGACAAACCCAGCGCCAGCGTGATCGACAGGCCCGACAACAGCCAGTCGACGTAGGTCTGGTTGTCAGCAGCCTGATGGAGAAAGACGCTCCAGTTCCAGCGGTAGTCCATGATAAGTTCTCGGCTTCTCTGAAGTCAGGTAAAAGTCAGGTAATCAAGCTTGCGGTGGCTCGGGAAAAGGAAGCGATGTCTGGCCCTCGGCGCGCATGCCGAAGACATTCAGCGTCATCGCCACCAGTGCGTAGTAACCGAGCAAGCCGATCAGGTTGACCACCACCTTGAGACCGAACAACTCCACCGCAC
>Ga0209913_1000976_pt1 | contig 18929 bp, 17 predicted proteins | sample PersoiDNA2013203_FD_185805 | JGI IMG/M metagenome (GOLD analysis project Ga0209913, IMG submission 185805) | Permafrost soil microbial communities from the Arctic, to analyse light accelerated degradation of dissolved organic matter (DOM) -... | ecosystem: Environmental > Terrestrial > Soil >... | reverse complement strand
GGGAGCAAGCCCCCTCCCACACTCTTGACCGCGTTCGGCTTCCAGGATCAGGTCGGCTATAAGGCCGTGCCCAAGAGCAAGAGCAGAATGAGCTCTATCTGATCCACGGAGATCCAAATGTGGGAGGGGGCTTGCCCCCGATAGCAATCTGTCAGCTACAAATTAGTTGACTGATACACCGCAATCGGGGGCAAGCCCCCTCCCACATTTGATCTTCGGTGTTTGTTAGGAGGAGGTGGTCAGGCCAGTTCGGTGGCGGTGTTTTTGACTACCGCGAGCTCGGGGTGCGCCACCAATTTGTCGATGTGCAACTCGTCGTTGTTCAACCAGGTTTCCGTCAGCACCCGGTAATGCTCCATGTCCCGGCAACGCATGCGCAGGCTGTAGTCGAACGGCCCGCTGATCAACTGGCATTCGAACACCTGCGGGCAGGCTTTGACGCAGGCTTCGAAAGCCTTTTGCGCCGAGCGCCCGCTCTGGTTGGACAAGGCCACCAGCACCAGCAGCGACAGCCCCGGTGAGACCATCTGCACGTCGATGATCGCCCCGTACCCACGGATCACCCCGCGTCGTTCGAGCTTGCGCACCCGCTCCAGGCAGGGCCTGGGGGTCAGATGCACCAGCGACGAGAGCTTTTCGTAGGTGATACGCCCCTGATGCCGCAGCACGTCGATGATCGCCTCATCGATGCGATCCAGCGCAGGGGAGGAATGGGGTCCGTTGGCCTTGGTATCCATGGGTTTCACTTCAAGCGGTTGGAAAGAAATTGCTGCAAGCGTTCGCTGTTGGGATGGTCGAGGATCTCGGCGCCGCCTTGTTCTTCGACCCGGCCCTGGTGCAGGAACAGCACTTGGCTGGACACCTGGCGGGCAAAGCCCATTTCGTGGGTGACCATCAACATGGTACGACCTTCCTCAGCCAACGTCTGTATGACTTTGAGGACTTCTCCTACAAGCTCAGGGTCCAAGGCGGAGGTCGGTTCGTCGAACAGAATGATTTCCGGTTCCATCGCCAGGGCTCGGGCGATGGCGACGCGCTGCTGCTGGCCGCCGGACAGAAACGCCGGGTATTGATCCGCCACTCGGTCCGGCAAGCCCACCTTGTCCAGGTACATTCGCGCGCGCTTTTGCGCTTCGGCCGCGCTCACGCCCAACACCCGGCGCGGGGCCATGGTGATGTTTTCCAGCACGGTCATGTGGCTCCACAGGTTGAAATGCTGGAACACCATCGCCAGGCGCGTGCGCAGGTTTTGCAGTTGCGCCTGGTGCGGCGCGCGGGTGCCGGCGCGGCCCTGGCGCATTTCGATGCTGATGCCGTCCAGGGTGATGACGCCGGCGTCCGGCTGTTCGAGAAAGTTGATGCAGCGCAGCATCGTGCTTTTGCCCGAGCCGCTGGCGCCGATCAGGCTGATCACGTCGCCATTGCGTGCGTTGAGGGACACGCCTTTGAGCACTTCGTGTTCGCCGTAGCGTTTGTGGATGCCTTCGACCTGGAGTTTGATCGCGGCGGTGTCGGTAGCTGTCTTGGCAGCGAGTGGTGCATCAACCGGATAAGTGGCCAGGGCCTGCGCGGACTGATTCATGGGTTAGCCTCGGGTAGGAACAAGAAAACGCATCCAGCGACGTTCGGCCAGTCGAAACAGGCCCACCAGTGCAAAGGACAGCAGCATGTAGAGCAGCGCGGCGATACCGAAGGCCTGGAACGTCAGGAACGTCTCGGCATTCGCATCGCGGGCCACTTTGAGGATGTCGGCGACGGTGGCGGTAAACGCCAGCGACGTGGCGTGCAGCATCAGGATCATTTCATTGCTGTAGGCCGGCAATGCACGGCGCAGCGCGGCGGGCACCAGCACAAACAGGTTCAGTCGCCAGCCGTGCAGGCCATAGGCGCGTGCCGCTTCGATTTCGCCATGGGGAATGTTGCGGATCGCCCCGGCGAAGATTTCCACGGTGTAGGCGCAGGTGTTGAGCACGAACGCCAGCAGCGTGCAGTTCAGCGCGTTGCGAAAGAACTGGTTGAGCAGGGCGTTGTCCTGCACCACCTCCAGGCTGTACAGCCCGGTGTAGCAAATCAACAGTTGGATATACAGCGGCGTGCCGCGAAACAGGTAGGTGTACACCTCCACCGGCCAGCGCAGCCAAAAGTGCTCCGAGACGCGCGCAAGCGCCAGGGGGATCGACAGGAAAAACCCGAACAGCACCGAAATGATGAACAACCACAGGGTCATCGCCACCCCGGACAAGCCCGCGCCATCGCTGAACAGGTAGGCCAGGCCGTATTGCTGGAACAGTTCGATCATCGCGCCATCCCCTTGATGCCGAGGTTGTAGCGCCGTTCGAGGCGCTTGAAGATGCGGTTGGAGAGGGTGGTGATCACCAGGTACACCAGGCCCGCGAGGATCAGGAAGTACAAGGGTTCGTTGGTGGTTTTGCCGGCGTTTTGCGCGGCTTTGACCAGGTCCGACAGGCCGATGATCGACACCAGCGCCGTGGACTTGAGCAACACCAGCCAGTTATTGCCCAGCCCCGGCAGGGCGAAGCGCATCAACTGCGGGAACAGCACCAGACGAAAACGCTGCCAGCGGCTCAGGCCGTAAGCGGTCGCGGCTTCCAGTTGGCCGACCGGCACGCTGAGGATCGCGCCGCGAAAGTTTTCGGTGAAATAGGCACCGTAGATAAACCCCAGGGTGATCACCCCGGCGGTAAACGGGTCGATTTCAAAGTAGTTCCAGCCGAAGGTTTCGGTCAGGTCGTTCAGCCACAGTTGCAGGCTGTAGAAAATCAGCAGGATCAGCACCAAGTCCGGCACGCTGCGAATCAGCGTGGTGTAGAGCGTGGCCGGCAGCCGCAGCCATTTGGCGCTGGAGAGCTTGGCGCCGGCGGCGATCAGGCCCAGGCCAAGGCTCAGGGCCAGCGCCAGGAACGCCAGCTTGACCGTCATCCAGGCGCCCTGGGCGAGCATCGGGCCGTAGCCCTGCAGGTTGAGGAATTCGTTCATGGGGGAGATCTCTAAAGGGCGCAGACATACCCCAGTGTGAGACGGCTTGTGTGGGAGGGTGCTTGCCCCCGATGAGGGCCTGCCAGTCGACACATGTACTGACTGACCCACCGCTATCGGGGGCAAGCCCCCTCCCACACAAGTCTTCTCTCACAGGGTCGGTGTTGGCTTACTCGTTGTAGATGTCTTGATCGCCGAAGTATTTCTTCTGGATCTGGGCGTAGGTGCCATCGGCCTGTACGGCAGCGATGCCCTTGTTGATCAGCGCGCGCAGTTCCTGGTCGTTCTTGCGCAGGCCCATGGCGATGTCCAGGGGCAGCGTCGGGTCCTTGAAGGCCGGGCCGGTTTTGAAGTCGGCGCCTTCAGGCTTGGACAGGAAGTTGAGCTGGGCTTCGAGTTTGTCGGTGAGGGTGGCGTCGAGGCGGCCGTTTTGCAGGTCGGCGTAGTTCTGCTCCTGGGACTGGTAGGCCTTGATCTGGGCGCCCAGCTTGGCCAGGTGCGCACGGGCATAGGCTTCCTGCAGCGAGCCTTGCAGCACGCCGATTTGCTTGCCTTTCAGGGAGTCCGGGGTTTCGCCGAAGTCGGCGCTTTTACGGGTGATGACCGAGGTGGGGCTGAGGAACAGCCGGTCGCTGAAGTCGATGACTTTCTCGCGAGCCGGGGTGATGGCCATGGACGACATGATCGCGTCGAACTTGCGCGCACGCAGGGCGGGGATCATGCCGTCGAATTCGTTATGCACCCAGGTGCATTTGACTTCGAGTTTGGCGCAGATCGCGTTGCCCAACTCGATATCGAAGCCTTGCAGGCTGCCATCGGCGGCCACGGATTCGAAGGGTGGGTACTCGGGGAATACGCCGAAGCGGATTTCTTTCCAGTCTTGGGCGTGGGCAGCGGTGGCGCACAGCGGCAACAGCAACGCGGCGAATAGTGAGCGGAGTGGCGTCATGTTGAGTCCCTATATTTTGTAATTGATGTCAGGGCAGTCAAAGGGGTGCAGCGTGCATTCATTTACTGACTCTTCGGTCGCGCTCAGAATGCTTCAAGGTGGTGCGTTTTTTGTGTCGTTTACCCCGTGCTCAAAGCGCGAATTGCGCTGTTAAAACAGGCAATGCAGCGGAATCGGCTGTCGCACCCGCTGAATCGGCTTTTCACCCTCCAAATTCTGGCCTGCCCTTGGCGCAAAGCGGCAGGCCAGAGCGGTTTCAGGCGCGTATTTTGTGCTGTACGCGTGGCGGTTGGGCCAGGCGCGCGAACAGGTCTTTCGGGTTGGCCAGGTCGGGTACCAGTTCCAGTTCGCTGCCGACGTCCAGCGCCTTGGCCACGTCCAGCACGTAGCGCAGGGCCGAGTAGTCTTCGATGGCAAAACCCACGGAGTCGAACAGGGTGACCTGGCGCGCATTCTCGCGGCCGGGCGCCTGGCCGTTGATCACTTGCCACAGTTCGGTGACCGGCGAATCGGCCGGCATGTGTTGGATTTCTCCTTCGATGCGGCTTTGCGGTTCGTATTCGACGATCACCCGGGCGCGCTCGACGATGCGTCGGTCCAGCTCGGTCTTGCCCGGGCAATCGCCGCCCACGGCATTCAGGTGCATGCCGGGTTCGATCATCTCGTCAGTGAGGATGGTCGCGTAGGCCTTGTCGGCGGTGACGGTGGTGACAATGTCCGCGCCTTTCACTGCGTCGGCCACGCTGGCGGCCAGCACTACCTTGATTGCCGGGAACGCCTTGAGGTTGGCCGCCAGCTTGGCGGTGGCCTTGGCGTCGATGTCGAACAGGCGGATTTCATTGATGCCCAGCAGGGTGTGGAAGGCCAGCGCCTGGAATTCGCTTTGCGAACCGTTGCCGATCAGCGCCATGCTGCGGCTGTTGTCCCGGGCCAGGTAGCGTGCGACCAGGGCCGAGGTGGCGGCGGTGCGAATCGCGGTGGTCAGGGTCATTTCCGCCAGCAGCACCGGTTTGCCGGTATCCACATCGCCCAAGGCACCGAAGGCCATCACGGTGAGCATGCCGGCCTGGGTGTTTTTCGGGTGGCCGTTGACGTACTTGAAGGCGTAGAGCGACGCGTCGGACACCGGCATCAGTTCGATCACGCCCTCCGGCGAGTGGTTGGCCAGGCGTGCGCATTTCTCGAAATCCTGCCAGCGCAGGTAGTCGGCGCGGATGTATTCGGCCATCTCGGTGATGCAGGTTTGCAGGCCTTTTTGCGAGACCAGGTAGCTGAGGTCGTTGACGTCGATATAGCGGGTCATGGAGTGGCTCCTGTATTTATTGGAAGGTGGCGCGGGCGGGCAGATGCACTTCCGCCAGCATGCAGCGGGCACTGCCGCCGCCGATGCGTTCGATGTTGTCGATGTTCACCACCACCGGCCGCGTGTGGCGTTCCACATGCTGGCGCTGGGCGGGTTGCAGTGCGTTCCAGGCGCTGGCGGACATCACCAGCAGCGGTTGGCCATCGCGGTCGTGGACTTCAAGCATGTTGCCGGCGAAGGCTTCCAACTGGTCGAAGTCGAGGGCGAGGATGTCCTTGCCAGTGTCGCGCAGGGAGCGTTCCAGGGCCTGGCGCTCGTCGGCGTCCGGCAAGGCTTGCAGGCACACGACCGAGAGGTCGCGGCCGACGCTCATCATCACGTTGCTGTGGTAGATCGGCGCGTGGTGGCGGTCGACGGCGTGGAACACGCAGAGTTGGTAGTCGAGGCGTTCGGCGAACTGGCGCAGGGCGTCGTGGTGCGTGCGCCCGGAGTGGCAGGCGTAGCTGATGCGGTGTTGGCGGTCGAGCACCATGCTGCCGGTGCCTTCGAGGAAGATGTTCTGGTGTTCGAGATGGCTGAGGTCAATGGTGGCTTTGATCGCAAAGCGTTGTTCGAGGACTTGCAGCACGCCCTTGTTGCGCTCCAGCCGGCGGTTCTGGCCTTCCATCGGGTACAGCACCAGGCTGCCGTCGGCATGGCTGCTCCACCAGTTGTTGGGGAAAATCGAGTCGGGGGTATGCGGCGCCGGGGTGTCCTGCACGACGAGGACTTCGACGCCATGCTGGCGCAGGGTGTCGACGTAGCCGTCGAACTCTTCCAGCGCTTTTTGCTGTGCGCTGAGCGGATCGAGGGGCTGGCGTTGGAAACGGTTGTTGATCGCGGTGTCCGGGTTGAAGGCAAAGCGCGCCGGGCGAATCATCAAGACGGTGTTGGTGGTTTGCATGGGGGCACGAATCCATGGGTTGAGCAGTGGGGCTATTTTGTGCGTTGTGGCGGGGGAATCCCGGCTGAAACCCAGGGGGGGCTCAGCCGGGAAAGCTGAAAAGTTGGGTGGGGCAGCCGAATCGGCTGTGCTGACTGACGGACCGCTATCGCAGGCAAGCCAGCTCCCACATTAGTATGGCGATGGTTGTGATATCCGAGTCAGGAAGGAGAGTGCATGTCTACCGCCGTTCGTATTGCCCAGGCCGCCGATGCAGAGGGGATCAGCCAGGTCATCCTCGCCGCCTTGCACAGCAGCAATGCGCGGGACTACCCGGCGGATGTGATCGTCCGGGTTGCGGGCAACTTTTCGCCCGGTGCGGTGCTGGAATTGCTTAGGCGCCGGGTGGTGCTGGTGGCGGTTCAGGATCAGGTGATCGTTGCCACCGCGGCCCTTGACGGCAATGCAGTGCGCTCGGTGTTCGTCAACCCCGCGCTGCAAGGGCAGGGCATTGGTCGGTTGCTGATGATTGAAATCGAATTGCGCGCCCGCGAGGCGGGGGTGACGGTGTTGAGTGTGCCGTCCTCGCTGACGGCCGAGCCGTTCTACACCAAGTTGGGCTTTCACACCGTGCGTGACGTCTACCATGGCAACGAACGCACGTTGGTGATGGAGAAGGCGCTGTCGTCGCGCCACCCCATCGGCGCCTATCGCGACCGTCTGCACCGGGCGCAGGTGGTTGCGTTGTGGCAGGAGGCTTTTGGTTACGACACCGCCCATAACCTGCCGACCCTGGCGATTGATAAGAAGCTGGCGGTCAAGGACGGGCTGTTCTTCGTGGCGACGGATAAGAACGTCGTGATCGGCACGATTCTGGCGGGGTACGACGGGCATCGTGGTTGGTTGTATTCGGTGGCGGTGCGCGCTGACTATCGCCGGCAAGGGCTGGGTGCGTCGCTGGTGCGGCACGCGGAGCAGGCCTTGAGTGCCTTGGGGTGTATGAAGATCAACCTGCAGATCACCGGCGGTAATGACACGGTGGTGGGGTTCTACGAGGCGTTGGGGTATGGGGTGGAGCCGAGGATCAGTATGGGGAAGAAGATGGTGGAAAATATCCCGACTCGATCCTGAAAACACTGGGGGCCAAATGTGGGAGGGGGCTTGCCCCCGATAGCGGAGTGTCAGTCACCGGCAATATTGACTGAGCCACCGCTATCGGGGGCAAGCCCCCTCCTACAGGGTTTTGCAGTGTGTTTGGGTTAGACCTTGACGATCCAGCCTTCTGGCGCTTCGACGTCGCCGGATTGCACACCGGTCAGCTCTTTGTAGAGCTTCTGGGTGATCGGGCCGACTTCGGTCTCGCTGTAGAACACGTGCAGTTTGCCGTTGTACTCGATGCCGCCGATCGGCGAGATCACGGCGGCAGTCCCGCAGGCGCCGGCTTCCTGGAAGATATCCAGTTGGTCGATGAACACTTCGCCCTCGACCACTTCCAGGCCCAGGCGGGTCTTGGCCAGTTCGATCAGCGACAGGCGGGTGATGCCTGGCAGCACCGAAGGCGACTTCGGCGTGATGAACTTGTTGTCACGGGTGATCCCGAAGAAGTTGGCCGAACCGACTTCCTCGATCTTCGAGTGCGTGGCCGGGTCCAGGTAGATGCTGTCGGCGAAGCCGGCTTTTTTCGCTTCCGAACCTGGCAGCAGGCTGGCGGCGTAGTTGCCACCGACCTTGGCGGCGCCGGTGCCGTGTGGTGCGGCGCGGTCGTAGCCGGAGATCTGGAAGTTGTGTGGCACCAGGCCGCCCTTGAAATAGGCGCCGACCGGGATTGCGAACACCGAGAAGATAAACTCCGGCGCGGTGCGCACGCCGATGTTGTCACCGGTGCCGATCACGAACGGGCGCAGGTACAGCGCGCCGCCGCTGCCATACGGCGGGATGAACCGCTCGTTGGCGCGAACCACTTGCTTGCAGGCGTCGATGAAGGCTTCGGTCGGCACTTGCGGCATCAGCAGGCGGCCGCAGCTGCGCTGCATGCGTGCGGCGTTCTGGTCCGGGCGGAACAGGTTGATCGAGCCGTCCTTGCAGCGGTAGGCCTTGAGGCCTTCAAAGCATTGCTGGCCGTAGTGCAGGGCGGTGGAGCCCTCGCTGATGTGCAGCACGTTGTCTTCGGTCAGGGTGCCCGCTTGCCACTCGCCGTTTTTCCAGGTCTGGATAAACCGCTTGTCGGTCTTGATGTAGTCAAAACCCAGCTTGTCCCAATTGATGCTTTCGTTACCCATGACACCCTCTATCTCTGGTCAAGTCGGTTTTTTTCTGAATGGGCGCAACAATACTGCATTCTTGCTTCATGTGGGAGCGGGCTTTTGTGGGAGGGGGCTTGCCCCCGATGACGGTGGGTCAGTCGATACCTCCAGTGACTGACACTCCGCTATCGGGAGCAAGCCCCCTCCCACAAATGCCCGCTCCCACGGGGAGGGGGTTGCGTTTTTACAGGTGGAGGGGGTGGCCCAGGGCTCGTAGGGCGGCTTCCTGGACGGCTTCGCCGAGGGTCGGGTGGGCGTGGATGGTGCCCGCTACGTCTTCCAGGCGTGCGCCCATTTCCAGGCTCAGCCCAAAGGCGGTGGACAGCTCGGACACGCCGACGCCAACCGCCTGCCAGCCGACAATCAGATGATTGTCACGCCGCGCCACCACCCGCACGAAGCCGGTTTTCGACTCCAGGGTCATGGCGCGGCCATTGGCCGCGAACGGGAAGCTCGACACGATGCAGTCCAGGCCCGCCGCCTTGGCCTCGTCGGGCGTCTTGCCGACCACCACCAGCTCCGGGTCGGTAAAACACACGGCGGGGATCGCCGCCGGGTTGAATTCGCGGTGTTGACCGCTGATCAGTTCGGCGACCATTTCGCCCTGGGCCATGGCCCTGTGGGCGAGCATCGGCTCGCCGCTCAGGTCGCCGATGGCCCACACATTGCGCATGCTGGTCTGGCAGCGGTGGTCGATCTTGACCGCCGCGCCGTGCATGTCCAGGTTCAGCGCTTCGAGGTTCCAGCCCTGGGTGTTGGGGGTGCGACCCACGGCGACCAGTACTTGATCGGTCTCCAACGACACGGTGTCGCCCTTCGGGTCGCGCACTTGCAGGCGGTTGTGCTCAAAGCCGGTGACGCTGTGCTTGAGGTACAGCTTCACGCCCAATTGCTTGAGGGATTCTGCCACCGGCTGGGTCAGTTCGGCGTCATAGGCCGGCAGGATGCGTTCCTGCGCCTCGACCACGCTGACCTCGGCGCCGAGCTTGCGGTAGGCAATCCCCAGTTCCAGGCCGATATAACCGCCACCCACCACAATCAGGCGCTTGGGCACCCGGGTTGGCGCCAGGGCTTCGGTGGACGAAATGATCGGCCCGCCAATCGGCAGCATCGGCAGGTTGACGCTTTTCGAACCGGTGGCCAGCAGCAGGTGTTCGCACTGGATGCGCTGGTCGCCGACGTCGACGGTCTTGCCGTCCACCACCTTGGCCCACCCGTGGATGACCTGCACCTTGTGTTTCTTCAGCAGCGCGGCAACCCCGGTGGTCAGGCGATCGACGATGCCGTCTTTCCATTCCACGCTTTTGCGGATGTCCAGGGTCGGCACATCCACTTCGATCCCCAGGGGCGAACCCTGGCTGTGGTGGACGCTTTGCTGGAACTGTTCGGCCACATGGATCAAGGCCTTGGACGGGATGCAGCCGATATTCAGGCAGGTGCCGCCCAGTGCCTGGCCTTCCACCAGGATGGTTGGGATACCCAGTTGACCGGCGCGGATCGCGGCCACATAACCGCCAGGGCCGCCGCCGATAATCAGCAGGGTGGTGTGCAATGTCTGAGTCATGCCCTTACTCCAGGAACAGGCTGGCGGGTTGTTCGAGCAGGCCGCGAATGGCCTGGATGAATTGCGCCGCGTCCATGCCGTCGACCACGCGGTGATCGAACGAGCTGGAGAGGTTCATCATCTTGCGGATCACGATCTGGCCCTTGATCACCATCGGCCGCTCGACGATGCGGTTGACGCCGACGATGGCCACTTCCGGCAGGTTCAGCACCGGCGTGCTGACGATGCCGCCCAAGGCGCCAAGGCTGGTCAGGGTAATGGTCGACCCCGACAGCTCGTCGCGGCTGGCCTTGCCATTGCGCGCGGCGGTGGCCAGGCGGGCGATTTCCTCGGCATTGCCCCACAAGCTGCGGGCTTCGGCGTGACGTACCACCGGCACCATCAGGCCCACATCGCTCTGGGTGGCGACGCCCACATGCACCGCACCGAGGCGGGTGATGACCTGGGCTTCGTCGTCGTAACGCGCGTTGATCTGCGGGAAGTCGCGCAACGCCACGACCATGGCGCGCACGATGAACGGCAGCAGCGTCAGTTTGCCGCGTGTCGCACCGTGTTTTTCATTGAGGTGTACCCGCAGTTCGTCGAGGGCGGTGACGTCGATCTCTTCCACATAGCTGAAATGCGCGGCGCGCCGGGTGGCGTCCTGCATGCGCTGGGCGATCTTGCGGCGCATGCCGATCACCGGGATCTGTTCTTCGTCGTTGCGTTCGGCGTAGGGGTTGGCTGCCGTAGCTTTTTGCGCCGGACGCTGGAGCAAGTAAACGTCCAAATCTTCGTGCAGAATCCGGCCCGCCGGACCGGAGCCCTGTACCAGGCGCAGTGGTATCCCGGCATCCAGCGCATGCTTGCGCACGGCGGGCGAGGCTAGCGGGCGTTCGTTGGCATCGCGGGCCACGGGAGCCTGGGGCGCGACGGACGGTTTGCGCGCCGGCTGGCTTTCCAGCATCGGAGCCGGCTGGCTGGCAGGCATCGGTGCAGGCGCCGCCGTGGCCGGTTCAGCCACCACCGGCACTTCCCTGGTATTGCCCGCGCCTTCGACTTCGATGCTGATCAGCACGCTGCCGACGGCCATGACTTCACCTGGCTCGCCGCCGAGGGCAATCACCTTGCCGTGGACTGGCGAGGGAATATCCACCATCGCCTTGTCGGTCATCACATCCGCCAGCACCTGGTCTTCGACGACCATGTCGCCAACCTTTACATGCCAGACCGACAGTTCAACTTCTGCGATGCCTTCGCCAATGTCCGGCATCTTGATAACGTGCGTGCCCATTCAGACCTCCATGACCCGTTTCAACGCCGCGCCCACTCGGGACGGCCCTGGGAAATACGCCCACTCTTGCGCGTGCGGGTAGGGGGTGTCCCAGCCGGTGACGCGTTCGATCGGCGCTTCCAGGTGGTGGAAGCAATGTTCCTGCACCAGCGCCACCAGTTCGGCGCCAAAGCCGCAGGTGCGGGTGGCTTCATGCACCACCACGCAACGGCCGGTCTTTTTCACCGACTTGACGATGGTTTCCAGGTCCAGCGGCCACAGGCTGCGCAGGTCGATGACCTCGGCGTCGATGCCGGTTTCTTCGGCGGCGACTTGCGACACGTACACGGTGGTGCCGTAGGTCAGCACGGTGACGGCCGAACCCGGACGCACGATCGCGGCCACATCCAGCGGCACGGTGTAGTAACCGTCCGGCACTTGTGCCTGCGGGTGTTTCGACCACGGCGTTACGGGGCGGTCGTGGTGACCGTCGAACGGGCCGTTGTACAGGCGCTTGGGCTCAAGAAAGATCACCGGGTCATCGTTTTCGATGGAGGCGATCAACAGGCCCTTCGCGTCATAGGGGTTGGACGGCATCACCGTGCGCAGGCCGCAGACCTGGGTGAACACCGCTTCGATACTCTGGCTGTGGGTCTGGCCGCCGTAGATGCCGCCGCCGCAGGGCATGCGCAGGGTCAACGGCGCGGTGAACTGGCCGGCCGAGCGATACCGCAGGCGCGCCGCTTCGGAGATGATCTGGTCGCTGGCCGGGTAGACGTAGTCGGCGAACTGGATTTCCGCCACCGGGCGCAGGCCGTAGGCGCCCATGCCCACCGCCACGCCGACGATGCCGCTTTCGGAGATCGGCGCGTCAAACACCCGCGAGCTGCCGAACTTGTTCTGCAGACCCTCGGTGCAACGGAATACGCCGCCGAAATAGCCGACGTCCTGGCCGAATACCACCACGTTGTCGTCACGCTCAAGCATCACGTCCATGGCCGAGCGCAGGGCCTGGATCATGGTCATGGTGGTGGTGGTCATGGCGGTTTCCAATTCGATGCTGTTGTTGTGATCGTTCATGTCAGACCCCCGACTCTTGACGCTGGCGCTTCAAGTGCTCCGGCATCTCTTTATAGACGTCTTCGAACATGGTCGCGGCGCTTGGAATCTGGCCGCCGGCGAGGGTGCCGTACTGTTCGGCTTCTTTTTGCGCCTTGACCACTTCGGCTTCAAGTTCTGCACTGACCGCCGCGTGTTCCTCTTCGGACCACTGGCCAGTCTTGATCAGGTGCTGCTTGAGGCGCGCAATCGGGTCGCCCAACGGGAAGTGGCTCCAGTCATCGGCGGGGCGGTATTTGGAGGGATCATCCGAGGTGGAGTGCGGTCCGGCGCGGTAGGTGACCCATTCGATCAGGGTCGGGCCGAGGTTGCGCCGCGCGCGTTCGGCGGCCCAGGCCGAAGCGGCGTACACCGCGATGAAGTCGTTGCCGTCCACGCGCAGCGAGGCGATGCCGCAACCGACGCCGCGTCCGGCGAAGGTGGTGGCTTCACCGCCGGCGATGGCCTGGAAGGTGGAGATTGCCCACTGGTTGTTGACCACGTTGAGAATCACCGGCGCGCGATAGACGTGGGCGAAGGTGAGGGCGGTGTGGAAGTCCGATTCGGCAGTGGCGCCGTCGCCGATCCAGGCCGAGGCGATCTTGGTATCGCCCTTGATCGCCGAGGCCATGCCCCAGCCCACACCTTGTACGAATTGGGTAGCAAGGTTGCCGGAAATGGTGAAGAAACCGGCGTCTTTCACCGAATACATGATCGGCAACTGCCGGCCCTTGAGTGGATCGCGCTCGTTGGACAGCAGTTGGCAGATCAGGTCCACCAGCGGCACGTCGCGTGCCATCAGGATGCTTTGCTGGCGGTAGGTGGGGAAGCACATGTCGTCGATGTTCAAGGCCAGGGCCTGGGCGCTGCCGATGGCTTCTTCGCCGAGGCTCTGCATGTAGAACGACATTTTTTTCTGACGTTGGGCGACCACCATGCGGTTATCGAAGATCCGCGTCTTGAGCATGGCACGCATGCCGCGACGCAGGATCTCGACAGGCACGCCTTCAGCCCACGGACCGAGGGCCTGGCCCTGGTCGTCGAGCACGCGAATCAAGCCCTTGGCCAGGTCGGCGGTGTCGGCGGGTTCTACGTTGATAGGGGGTTTGCGCACCAGGCCCGCGTCCGTCAGACGCAGGTAGGTAAAGTCAGTCTTGCAGCCCGGGCGGCCCGAGGGTTCGGGAACGTGCAGGCAAAGGGGGGCATACGGCTGGTTCATGGCTTTCTACGCTCGATCTTGTGAATTTCTTGTAGTGGGCGCGCTAGCTGACGGTCTTCCTCCGGGTAGGAGAAATCTTGTCCTACAACAATCATAGGCGGGGCGTAGAAGAATATTTATCTGTGTTTCATTGCGCTCGGGCTCATTTGCGGATAAAAAAACTGCATAAACACAATAAACAGGTGATTTTGTCTCATGCGCAAACTGGACCGTACCGATATCGGCATTCTCAACGCCCTGCAGGAGAATGCGCGCATCACCAACGCCGACCTCGCCCGTTCGGTCAACCTGTCGCCCACACCGTGCTTCAACCGGGTCAAGGCGATGGAAGAACTGGGCCTGATTCGTGACCAGGTGACCCTGCTGGATGCCGACCTGCTGGGGCTGCACGTCAACGTGTTTATCCACGTCAGCCTGGAAAAGCAGAACGAACTGGCCCTGCAGCAATTCGAAGGGGCGATTTCCGACCGGCCCGAGGTGATGGAGTGCTACTTGATGGCCGGCGACCCGGACTACCTGATCCGTGTGCTGGTGCCGACGATCCAGTCGCTGGAACGTTTCATGATGGACTTTCTAACCAAAGTGCCAGGCGTTGCCAATATCCGCTCCAGCTTTGCGCTCAAGCAAGTGCGCTATAAGACGGCGTTGCCGCTGCCGCCGGATGGATTGATGGTTTGATCTCGGCTTGCAATAACCCCAGTTACTTTGATAGTTAGCTAGATAACTATCGGCGCTGTTTTTTATTTCTTTCTGTAAATAGAAATTTACTTAATTGGTCACGTATTTTTCACATCTGATTCAACACATTAGCACCTAGCAGGCCGTGAAATTCGCGGCCCAGAATAAGGGTGAACCGCGATGTCCATGAGAGCCTTGAAGTTGAACGTTCGTACCACTCTGTGTTTTGGTGTGGTGTGTCTTCTGCTGTTAGTACAAGGAGCAATGACGCTTATAAAAGTCGATAAGGTTTATTCTTCGACCGTTGAAATCGAAAATAACTGGCTCCCCAGTATTCGCCTGGGCGGTGAGATAGATGCGGCTTTTTACAAACTGCGTCTTGATCTACGTCGTTTTGCCATGGAAGCCACGCGTCAAGACCCAGCGTCTCTTGAGAAGCTCAAAAGTGTTCGCGCGGAAGTGCTCGAAATTGCCGAGCGCTATGCGCCGTTAGTGTCGAGCCCCGAGGAGCAAGTCAAGTACAACGAGGTATTGAGCGGGATAAAGAACTATGTCCAGAAAACGGATGAGTTCCTCGCACAAGCCTCCAGCCTTTCCGCCGAGCAGACGGCCACCTATTTGCGTGAGGTTAACGGACCGATTGCACTTGCTGTGCAGCGTTCCATCAGCGAACTGATCGAGTTGAACGCGCGTGGCTCCTCCGAGGCGGTGCAGGTCGCGTCCAGCGAGTATCAAGGAGCGCGTTTGTTTACCTGGATCTTGGGGATCGGCTCGTTACTGGTCACCGTCGTGGTCGCGCGTCTGTTTACCCGCAGCATCATTAAACCGGTGCACGAATTGTTGGTGTCGACCGGCAAAATTGCCGATGGGGATTTGCGTGTGGCCATTGCCATCAATGGCAATGATGAGCTGACCGAATTGCAACGGTCTACCGCGTCCATGCAGATGAGCCTGAAAAGCACCCTGCAGAATATTTCGGAGGCGTCTGGGCAACTGGCTTCGGCGGCGGAGGAGATGAGCTCGATCACCCGCGAGTCCAGTGCAGGTATTGAACGCCAAAGCATGGAGACGGATCAGGCCGCCACGGCGGTTAACCAGATGACGGCGGCGGTGGAAGAGGTGGCCAGGAATGCGATCTCGGCTTCCCAGTCGACGCAAGATTCCCAGCGTTCGGCCAAAATCGGCCAGGAGCGCGTGACGCAAACCATCGCTTCCATCGAGAAGCTCAGCGCCACGGTGCAGCAGACCGGCGTGGAAGTCGAAGGGTTGGCCAAGCAGGCCCAGGATATTGCGCGGGTGGTCGAGGTGATTCGCTCCATTGCCGAGCAAACCAACCTGCTGGCCTTGAACGCCGCCATTGAAGCCGCCAGGGCCGGGGAACAGGGGCGCGGCTTTGCGGTGGTGGCCGACGAAGTACGGGCGCTGGCCCATAGAACGCAAACCTCGACCCAGGAAATCGAGCACATGATTGCGAAAATCCAGACCTGCTCCAGCGAGGCGGTGTCCTCCATGGCGCTGAACCGCAGCGACGCAGTGGACTCGCTGAAAATCGCCCATGAAGCCGGTGTGGCCTTGACGCAAATCACTGAGTCCATTGCAGATATCAATGACCGCAACCTGTTGATCGCCACGGCATCCGAGGAGCAGGCCCACGTTGCCCGCTCGGTGGACCAGAACCTGATCAGCATTCGGGATCTGTCCATCCAGAGTTCTTCCGCCGCTGGGCAAACCTCCATCGCCAGTCATGAGCTTTCCAAGCTGGCGGTCGACCTCAAGCAGATCGTTGCCAAGTTCTCCGTCAACTGAGTAACGGCATGCGTCCTCAACGTGCGCTCCGGCTGGAGCGCACTCAGAGCTGATTGAGCGGGATCTTCAGGTACACCACCCCATTCTCTTCGGGCGGCGGCATATTCCCCGCCCGCACGTTCACCTGGATCGCCGGCAGCAACAGTGTCGGCATCCCCAGCCCGGCATCGCGCTGGGTGCGCATCTGCACAAACGCCGCTTCATCCACGCCGTCATGCACATGAATATTGCCCGCGCGCTGCTCGGCCACGGTGGTCTGGCACCGGGCCTCACGGCCTTGTGGCGGGTAGTCGTGGCACACGTACAGCCGGGTGTGCGGTGGGAAGGTCAATAGTTTGCGCATCGACGCATATAGCTGATGCGCATCGCCGCCCGGAAAGTCGCAGCGCGCGGTGCCGACGTCGGGCATGAACAGGGTGTCGCCCACCAGGATCAACTGATCGTCGATCAGGTAGGCCATGTCCGCCGGGGTGTGGCCGGGAACGTGCAAGGCCTGGGCCTTCAAACTGCCGATATGGAAGATTTCATCCGGGGCAAACAGGTGGTCGAACTGCGAACCGTCGACGCGAAATTCCGGCTCCAGGTTGAACAAGTGCTTGAACACATGCTGCACGTTGCAGATGGCCTGGCCAATGGCGATCTTGCCGCCCAACACCCGGCGCAGGTAAGGCGCGGCGGACAGATGGTCGGCATGGGCGTGGGTTTCCAGCAGCCATTGCACCTGCAGGCGATGTTCGCGCACGTAGGCGATCACCTTGTCGGCCTGGCGGGTGTCGGTGCGCCCGGAGGCTGGGTCGTAGTTGAGCACCGAGTCGACGATGGCGCAGGGCCCATCATCTGCCTCATGCACCACATAGGTGTAGGTCGACGATGCCTCGTCCAGAAAAGCCTGAATCAACGCTGGCATGGGCGGCGGTCCTTGGTGGCGGGCTGCGGGTTACATTCGCGATGTGTTCCACATGGGCTTAGGAGCTTAAGGGAAAGAAACGGTTCGAGGCAAAGGATCGACCTGTAACAGGACATGACGCGGTCTTTCGGCAGGTTGTTCAGGGCCGGTCGTACACCCTAAGTGCCGGGCCTGTAACCCGGCCCGTCTTACACCGAATTTGCCGGGCACCCGCTGCTCGCCCAAAGCACCCTCAAACCAGCGCCAAGGCAGCGTAGGCCGTGGCCTGGCAGCTTTCGATAATCGCCTCCGACATCACGTCCCCGTTGCGGAGCGCACCATGCATAACAATAAGAATCTCCCCCTGCGTCTGTTACCTGCCTTTCTCGTCGGCCTGGGCCTGAGCCCGCTCGCCCACGCCGAAATCATGCTGTACGACAAAGATGAAACCACCTTCTCCACCGATGGCTACATCAACGCCTTCTACGTCAACAGCAAAGTAGATCGCGCCGGTGACCAATACGACCGCAGCCAGGCCCGGGTGAAGATGGGCTTTTTGCCCAACTACCTGGGCTTCAACATGACCAAGCAGGCCGACGACCTCAAGCTCGGCGCCCGTGCCTCGTTCTGGGTGACCATCAACGACAGCCAGACCAACGGCACCGACACCGCCATCGATGTGCGCCAGTTCTACGGCACAGTGGCCAACCCGGAGTGGGGCGAAGTGCTGATCGGCAAGGACTTCGGCCTCTTCGCGCGTTCCAATATCCTGCTCGATGAATTGCTGGCGGGCTACGGGCAGGTCAGCGACAGCCTCGGCCTGGTCGATGGCGGCGGGGTTTCGTTCGGCAATATCGGCAGCGGCTACCCGTACCCGTTCCCGACCTCACAGATCACCTACCGCACCCCGGTGATGGACGGCCTGCGTATTGCCGTCGGCATCCTCGACCCGGTCGACACCAACAACAGCAGCCCCCAAGGCAAGGCCTACCAGAAGAACCCGCGTACCGAGAGCGAGATCACCTACCAGTTCGACCTGGGCGGGGCGAAGATCTACAGCTGGCTCAACGGCAGCTACCAGACCTCGGACAACACCGACGCCAACGTCGACAGCGTCACCTCCAAAGGCCTGGGCTACGGCGTGCAGGCGAAAATGGGCGGCCTGTCCCTGACCGGCTCGGGTTTCCAGGCCAAGGGCATCAACCCGTTTTTCACCAACAATGCCGGCGAAGCGACCCTGCGCAATGTCGACAGCAACGGCTACCTGCTGCAAGGCTCCTACAAGCTGGGCAAGAACCGCCTGGCGCTGTCGTATGGCAAGACCAAGGACGACGGCAACGGCGTGGTAGGCAGCGGCGCAGATTATGACACCCACGGCATTGCGCTGTTTCATGACGTGAACGACAACCTCAAGCTGGTCGCCGAATACAACCAGTTCCAGATCAAGGGGCATGAAACCAGCGCCCAGAATGAAGACACCGACACCTTCGCCGTCGGTGCCGTACTCACCTGGTAAGACTTGCAATGCAATCCAAGTGTGGGAGGGGGCTTGGGTGTTGTTTACACCCTGAACTGATCCATCAACTTCCTCTGCTGAGTGGCCAATGCAATGAAGACCTGGCCTGGTCTTCAAGTGGTACGCGGTCAAAATGTGGGAGGGGGCTTGGGTGTTGTTTACACCCTGAACTGATCCATCAACTTCCTCTGCTGAGTGGCCAATGCATTGAAGACCTGGCCTGGTCTTTAAGTGGTACGCGGTCAAAATGTGGGAGGGGGCTTGCCCCCGATAGCGGTGTTTCAGCCACATCATCAGTGACTGATCCACCGCCATCGGGAGCAAGCCCCCTCCCACCTTTGATCACCGGCACCTCGAGCGTCTAATCCCATCGCATCCCCCCACCCAGTACCCAAGTAGCATAGGTCCGCCCCCCCAGCCTTCGTACACTCATGCT
>Ga0209913_1000975_pt1 | contig 18930 bp, 20 predicted proteins | sample PersoiDNA2013203_FD_185805 | JGI IMG/M metagenome (GOLD analysis project Ga0209913, IMG submission 185805) | Permafrost soil microbial communities from the Arctic, to analyse light accelerated degradation of dissolved organic matter (DOM) -... | ecosystem: Environmental > Terrestrial > Soil >... | reverse complement strand
ACCAGCAAACAATCTTCGACCAGCGCGATATATTCGCGATCAGTCGCATGACGTGCATAAATCAGAAAAGCAAAACCGACTGCGGACAACTCAAGTACAGAGAAAACTAATATGTACCAGGCTCCACGCAAAGTGAAAATAAACGCTACTGTCAAAGAAACCGCGCAGAGGATCGCGAAAACTTGCCCCAATTGGTGCGGCGCAATCGAACAGTTGCGCTTCAACATCCACTCCCGCTTTACCACGGCATGCTCTCGTTATTACCCTCCAAACCGCGAGGCCGAGCACGTCCGCACAAGCTAAAACCCTCGGAGTATAAGGGGTAACTGTAAATGTTATCAAGCGGAATAAAGTCGCTTTTTCGCTCTTGACACAATGCTTTTTCAGCCTTCGGAACGCATCCGCCTGCACCAAAAAAATCCGTTCCGGACGACGAGACAACACGATGAAATGTCGAATCGGCGGCCCTCATGGCTATTTTTTCGGTAAATCGAAACGAATAATCGACTCTCCGCTGGCGGTGGTCCTGGGCACCGGGCGGAAGGCGTGGCCATAAATCACTTCAAATGTCAGCGGTATCTTGCCGTCAGCGCCGCGCAATTGCTCCAGCGCGTTGACTACCTTGCCATAGGCAGCGCGTCCGAGCAGGCCGCGACGCCGGGTTTCGAGCGGATTGCCGCCCCAGGCGCGGACGTCCGCCAGCAGGCGCTGCGGCGTTTCATAGGTGACGGTGATATTTTCCATGTCCATGACCGGCGTGGAAAAGCCGGCATTGACCAGCATGTCGCCGAAATCGTGCATATCGACGAACGGCAGGCTGTGCGGGGTGGCATCCACGGTTTCGAAGGCGGCGCGCACTTCCTTGAAGGTATCAGGACCAAAGCAGGAGAACATCAGCAAACCCTCAACGCGCAGAACGCGGCGCCATTCGGCAAAGACGCGATCCGGCTGGGGATGCCACTGCAAAGCCAGATTGGACCAGACCACATCCAGCGCATTGGCGGCAAACGGCAATTGGGCGAAATCGGCGCAAGCCAGGCTGCCGGCGCTGCCGGAACCGGACGACGGCAACCATTTGGTCAGCAGGCGGTTGACGGCGGACTGCGCTGCCTGCAGGCGTCCTTGCGCCAAGGCCAGCATGCTGAAAGCGCCATCCAAGCCAATGATCTGCGCCTCAGGGAAACGTTTTTGCAGGACGGCGATGTCGGCGCCCTCGCCGCACCCGGCGTCCAGCACGCGCTGCGGCTCGATTTTGATCAGCAGCAACTTTTCCTGCATGCGTGCAGACACTTCGCGGCGCAAAAAGTCCGATTCCGCGACGCGCGCCGGTGTGGAAAACAGGCGGCGCACCAAAGGCAAATCGATCGGTGCGCTCAATTTGGCGCTGGCGTTAGGCGAAGGCAAAGACATGAAAAATCGGGCGGGCAAGATGAGATAATCGGCGCTAGTGTAGTCCAAATCCCCATTTTTGGTGCAAACCCACCCTCAGCCGTCAGGATAATCCGCTCATGTTCGTCCGCCTGCAAGGTGTAACTAAAAGCGTGACCCGAAGCCTTTTGTGGCCGCGTTGGCTGCCGCAACTGCTGCCGTCATCCTGCGTGCTGTGCGGCCAAACCGACCGTAACGCCGTTTGCGAGCCCTGCCACGAACAACATTTCACGACGCGCCCACGCCGCTGCGTGCAATGCGCCATGCCGATTCCGACCACAGCAAAGGAAATCCGCTGCGGCGACTGCCTGAAGAACAAGCCGGCCTTTGACGCAACCATCGTGGTCGCCGACTATGCCGCACCGGCCGACCAGTTGGTGCTGGCACTGAAGTTCGGCGCAAAGCTGCCGCTGGCGCCCGTGATGGCCGGAATGTTGCGGGACGCAGCCGTGCATTACGCCGACCGCGGCCTGGCGCTGCCGATACTGCTGACAGCGGTGCCGCTGGGAAAATCACGACTCCAGGAACGCGGCTTCAACCAATCGTTGGAGATCGCACGGCCGCTGTCGCGCCAGCTCAATATCCCGCTTGAGCCGCTGCTGGTTCGCCTGCGCGACACCCTGGCCCAGGCGACGCTACCCACCGAAGAGCGCCGACGCAACATCAGCCGTGCCTTCGTGGTGCCGACGCAAACGATGAACTACGTGCGCGGTGCGCATATCGGCGTGATCGACGACGTCATCACCACCGGCGAGACACTGAACGAAATCGCTTCCACGCTCAAGCGCTTTGGCGCCCGACGCGTGACCAATATCGTGTTTGCCCGCACGATATCGAAATAGCGCAAACTCTCGCCTGCATCATCAATTGCTTCATTCAAGGAGAATCATTTGTTTCACGTCGTTCTGGTCGAGCCGGAAATTCCACCCAATACCGGCAACATCATCCGCCTGTGCGCCAACACCGGCGCGCAACTGCACCTGATCGAGCCGCTCGGCTTTCCGCTTGACGACGCCAAGATGCGACGTGCGGGGCTGGATTATCATGACTACGCGACCATGCAGGTACATCCCAACTGGGACGCCTTCATCGAGAAACGCCGGGCCGATCCACAATTTGATGAGACGCGCATGTTCGCGCTGACCACGCATGGTTCGACACCGTTTGCCGGAGTCGCCTTCCGTCCCGGTGACGTGTTCGTGTTCGGCGCAGAAACGCGCGGTCTGGCGCCGGAACTGCGTGAATCCTTCCCTACCAGCCAGCGCATCCGCCTGCCGATGCGGCCGGACAATCGCAGCCTGAACTTGTCGAATACGGTTGCCGTGGTGGTGTATGAAGCGTGGCGGCAGAATGGCTTTGCTGGCGGCAGCTGATATCGCCGCCCGGTTCGGGCAATAAAAAAGGCCGCAAAACGCGGCCTTTTTATTTTATCGCTAGCGATTACCCCAGCAGCAACGCATCGTCAGAGAGCACTTCTCCACGTGTGCGCTCGAACATCTTCAGCAGATCAGGCACATCCAGACCAGCGCGTTCTTCACCGGACACGTCCAGCACCACTTTACCCTGATGCAGCATCACCGTGCGGTCGCCGTAGTCCAGCGCCTGACGCATGCTGTGGGTCACCATCATGGTGGTCAGCTTGCTTTCGGCGACGATCTTGGCGGTCAGTTCCAGCACGAATGCGGCAGTCTTCGGATCCAGCGCAGCAGTGTGCTCATCCAGCAGCAGAATGCGCGACGGCTGCAAGGATGCCATCAGCAGGCTGACGGCCTGACGCTGGCCGCCGGACAACAGGCCGATGCGGTCGGTCAGACGTTTTTCCAAACCGAGATTCAGAATCGACAGCTTCTCGCGGAACAGTTCGCGCATGTTGCGCTTGATGGCGAAGCCGAAGCCACGACGTTTACCGCGCGCCATCGCCAGCGCCATGTTTTCTTCAATGGTCAGGGCTTCGCAAGTGCCCGCCATCGGATCCTGGAACACGCGCGCCACCATGCCGGCGCGATCCCAGGCTTGTTTCTTCGTGACGTCGACGCCGTCGATTTCGATGCTGCCGGAATCCACCAGCAGGTCGCCCGAAATCGCATTGAGGAAAGTCGACTTGCCGGCGCCGTTGGAGCCGATCACGGCGACGAACTGGCCGGTCGGGATTTCCAGGTCGAGGCCGCGCAACGCGGGGTTTTCAATCGGTGTACCCGGATTGAAGGTGATTTTGAGATCGTTTGCCTTCAACATATCAGGCTCCCTTACGCAGCAGTTTCAGCTTGCGCTTGCCCATCGGCAGCACCAGCGCCAGCATGACCAGCACGGCGGTGACCAGATTCAGGTCTTGCGCTTGCAGGCCGATGAAATCGCTGTTCAAGGCCAGCGCGATGAAGAAGCGGTACAGAATCGCGCCGAGGATCACGGCCAGCGTGGTCCAGACCAGACGACGCGCCGGCAGAATGTTTTCGCCGATGATCACTGCCGCCAGGCCGATCACGATGGTGCCGATGCCCATGGAAATGTCGGCGCCGCCCTGAGTCTGCGCAAACAATGCGCCGCCCAAGGCCACCAATGCATTGGCCAGCGCCATACCGGCCAGCGTAGCGCGGCCGGTCGCGATACCTTGGGCACGCGCCATACGGGCGTTAGCGCCGGTGGCACGCATGGCCAGGCCGATTTCGGAAGAGAAAAACCAGTCCAGCAGCAGTTTGGCGAGCACCACAACCACGATCAGCACCAGTGGACGTTCGACGTAGTCGGGCATCCAGTCCGGCAGCAGGATGCTGAAAATGGTCGGTTCGCTGATCAGCGGCACGTTAGGCTTGCCCATCACGCGCAGGTTGATGGAGTACAGCGCGATCATCATGAGGATACTGGCCAGCAGATCCATGATCTTCAGGCGCACGTTCAGCCAGGCGGTCGTGAAACCAGCCAGCGCACCTGCAAGGATCGCTACGCCGGTTGCAAGGAACGGGTTGTAGCCGGCGGCGATCATCGTTGCCGCCACGGCGCCGCCCAGCGGAAAGCTGCCGTCAACGGTCAGATCGGGGAAAGTGAGGATGCGGAAGGAAATCAGCACCCCAAGGGCGACCAGACTGAAAATCAGCCCGATTTCCAGTGCGCCCAAGAGCGTATACAGCGACATAAAAAGGTCTTTCTTAAAAAACACATTCGGCATTGACCTGTACGGCATGTGGGTAACATGCTGGTCGATGCCGAATGTCCTCTGAAAATCATGCCGTGGAGCGCTGGTGGCGCCGCACGGCATGCATCGAGTACGACTGAATACGACTATCAGTACAACGAAAGCGACGAAATACAGCCCGGCAAAACCAGGCTGCAAGGCGCGTCAACTGATCAGTTGATAACCTTGGTCGCCGACTTCAGGAAGTCCGGGCTCAGCGTCACGCCCTGCTTTTGCGCGGCGCTCGTGTTGATGTACAACTCCAGGTTCTTGCTGGTCGACGATGGAATGTCGCCCGGCTTTTCGCCCTTCAGGATGCGCGCCACGATTTTACCGGTCTGACGACCCAGGTCGTAGAAATTCACGCCCAGTGCGGCAACCGCGCCACGCTTGACGCTACCGGTGTCGGAGGCGATCAGCGGGATCTTGGCGTCGTTGCAAACCTTGGCCAGCGACTCGAAGGTCGACACGACGACGTTGTCGGTCGTGGTGTACATCACATCGATCTTGCCGATCAGGCTCTTGGCGGCGGGCGCGACGTCAACCGAACGCGGCGACGCGGCTTCCACCAGCGTCATGCCTTGCTTTTCCAGTACGGCCTTGAGCGCATTGAGCGCAGAGACGGAATTGGATTCGCCCGGATTGTAAACGATGCCGATGCGCTTCGCGTTGGGAACCACTTTTTTGATGATCTCGACTTGCTTGACCGGATCAAGCATGTGCGACAGACCGGTAACGTTGGTGCCGGACGGGCCCCAGTCCTTGACCAATTGTGCGGCGATCGGGTCGGCGATAGCCGAATAGACGATAGGAATGGTCTTGGTCGATGCCACCAGCGGCTGCGCCGACGGGGTGCCGATAGCGACGATCACGTCAGGATTGTCGCCGACGAATTTCTTGGCGATCTGACCGGCCGTGCCGGCATTGCCTTGGGCGCTCTGGAATTCCCATTTGAAGCCCTTGCCGGACTCGAAACCTTCTGCCTTGAGCTCGTCGCGGGTGCCGTCGCGTACGGCATCCAATGCCGGATGCTCGACGATGGACGTCGTCAGCACGCTCTTGTCGGCGGCCAGCGCCGGCGCGGCGCAAACGGCGGCCAGCGCAAGCGCGCCGGTGATGACGCGCAAAGTTTTAGTCAATGTGAACATATCCTCTCCTCGTGTAGTTCTTTATGTGATGCTGTCTGTATGAAAAAGCGCCTCTTGGCGGGCGCTTGTTTTTTCGCAATGTGTTGATGACTTATTTAATGACTGTTTTGGCCGACTTGATCAGGTCAGCCGACAAGGTCACGCCCTGCTTTTGTGCTGCAGTCGTATTGACGAACAATTCCAGCTTGCTGCTGGTGGCCGAAGCGATGTCGCCCGGCTTTTCGCCCTTCAGGATACGCGCCACGACTTTGCCGGTCTGACGGCCGAGGTCATAGTAGTTCACGCCCAGAGCCGCAATCGCCCCGCGCTTGACGCTGTCGGTGTCGGAAGCCACCAGCGGAATCTTGGCGTCGTTACCGACCTTGACCAGCGCTTCGTAGGCCGAAACCACGTTGTTGTCGGTGTTGGTGTAGATCACGTCGACCTTGCCGATCAGGCTCTTGGCGGCGGAACCGACGTCGACGCTGCGCGGTGCTGCGGCTTCAACCAGGCTGATGCCGGACTTGCCCAGCAGTTCTTTCATTGCCTTCACGACCACGGCTGAATTGGCTTCACCCGGGTTGTAGACGATGCCGACGCGCTTGACGTTAGGCACAACGCGCTTGATCAGGTCGACTTGTTTTTCCAGTTCCAGCAGGTCGGACACGCCGGTGACGTTGGTGCCGGACGGCTTCCAGTCCTTGACCAGTTGCGCAGCAACCGGGTCGGTGACGCCGGAATAGACGACAGGGATCGATTTGGTGGCGGCCACGACGGCTTGTGCCGATGGTGTCGCGATGGCAACGATGGCGTCAGGCTTGTCGCCGATGAACTTGCGGGCGATCTGTGCGGCCGTGCCGGTGTTGCCCTGGGCGCTTTGATATTCCCACTTCAGGTTCTTGCCGGCTTCGAAGCCTTCGTCCTTGAGTTCATCCTTGACACCGTCACGGACTGCGTCAAGAGCAGGATGCTCAACGATGGCGGTGACCAGGACAGCTTTGTCCGCTGCGAAAGCCGGCGCGGAGCAGACCGCAGCCAAAGCCAGGGTGCTAACTAAAGTGCGCAACGACAATTTTTTGATGCTGGACATGAGTGTCTCCTCAAAATTATTAGGTGAAAGCGACAAAAGACGCTAAGTCTAGCCTAGCGCCTGCCAACAATCAATTTACGTAAACAATTTTGAAGCATGCCCGAAACGGCTGCCGGGAGCGCCATCGGCGTCAAAAATCGACCATCCGGCACGATCTTTCGCACATCCGTTCTTATTTATCGCAAAACCGCCCGAATATTGCGTGGCAGACGCCAAAACCGACTCGTATTAAGAGCCGAGAAAAGCAAGAAAACCTCAATTGATATAATCTGCGCCCATGCCAATCGCCCTTCGTTCCTTCGCCGCCTGGATTGCCATCGCCTGCCTGGCGTTCGGCAGTCTGTTGCCGGTCGCCTCTTTGGCGACGGCCAAGACACCGGCGTCCGCCATGGCGATTTGCTCCACCAGTGCGAGCGCAGCGTGGCAGAACCCAGGCTCTCCCGGCGGTCAGGCGGCGCACACCCATTGCACTTATTGCAGCAGTGGTCAGCCCTACGTATTGAATTTACCAGGAAGCAATGTTGATGCATTTCGAGCAACATCGGCGTATCTGACTGCACCGACGCTTGAACGGGAAGGCTTTCAACACTTATCGAGAACAGACAACCGGGCGAGAGCGCCGCCGATCTGAGTGTTGCGCATCTCTTTTCACCAACCTCGATACTTACTCTCCCTATTCAAAGGATTCTCATGTCTTACCGTCATTTACTTACCCTCATTGCCGCCCTCGCCTTGACCGGCACCGCCTATGCGCATGATTACAAGGTCGCAGAACTGCAGGTCGGCCACCCATGGGCGCGCCCGACCGTGCCAGGACAACCCTCCGGCGGCGCTTACCTGAGCATTGAAAACAAGGGTAAAGCCGGCGACAAGCTGATCGCCGTCGCCTCTCCCATCGCCAAGTCGGCGGAGATCCACACCATGTCCATGGAAGGCAACGTGATGAAGATGCGCGAAGTCGGCAGCATCGACATCAATCCGACCGAAAAAATCGCCATGCAGCCGGGCAACGGCTATCACATCATGCTGATCGGCCTGAGCCAGCCGCTGAAGACCGGCGACAAGATTCCGATGACGCTGACCTTTGAAAAAGCCGGCAAGCTGGAAGTCTCGGTCTACGTCGAAGACAAGACAGCCGATAAAGGCGGCGACAAGGGCGGCATGGAACACATGCACCATTGATCGGCAGTAAGTTCAATAGCAAACCCGTTTCAAGAAACGGGCAATAAAAAAGCGGCCCGCGGGCCGCTTTTTTATTGCCGGCATTGCTGCCGGACTCTGGCCTGGCTGCGTTTATTTGCGCACCTTGGCCAGCAGCTTGGTGGTGGAGCGATCATGTTCGAAAGCGATGGCCACCGACTTGCCGCCATAGGCCGCAACGGCTTGCCCTTCAGGAATGGCCGCCATGTCGTAGTCGCCGCCCTTCACATAGATCTGCGGACGGGCCTCTTGCACGACTTCCAGCGCCGTGTCTTCATCGAAAGGCACCACCAGCGAAACCGACTCCAAGGCAGCCAGCACCGCCATGCGGTCTTCACAGGTATTGATCGGACGATCATCACCCTTGCCGAGGCGTTTGACCGAGGCGTCGGTATTGGCGGCCACCACCAGCGACGCACCTTCTGCACGCGCCTGCGCCAGATAGGTCACGTGGCCGCGATGCAAAATATCGAACACGCCGTTGGTCAGCACGACCGGCTGCGGCAAGGCGGCGACACGTGCTTTCAGTTCGGCGCGGCTGCAAATCTTTTTCTCAAAATCGCTCATCGGGTTCTTTCTCTTCTGTTCTGGCTTCACGCGACGCTCCTGCTCTGGGCGCTTTGCCGTGCGTTGCTTATGCGGCTTTTCCAAATAAAAAAGCCGCACGTAGTGTGCGGCTTTCGTCGTCAGACTGCAAGCTGATCAGCGTCAGGCAAAAATCAGGCAGCAGCAGGTTGCACCGGTGCTGCTGGCGCCATGCGGGTGACGATTTCCTTGCGATAGCGGTTGAGCTCTTGCACGGTTTCAAAGGTGCGCTCAAACAGCAGGGACATGTTGTGCAGAATGCGGTCGACAACCTTCTTTTCCCACTCGCTGTCGAACTTGATCTGCGTATCGAGCCAATGTTCCAGCCACTCCGGATCCGGCAGACGGCTTTGCACGGTGTCGTTCGGGAACAGCGCCTGGTTGACGTGCAGGTTGGTCGGATGAAGAGGCTTTTCAGTGCGACGGGCGGATGCCATCAGCACGCCGATCTTGGCGAAGGCTGCACGCGCAGTATCGCCGACTTCGACCAAGGCCTTCTTCATGTAGCGCAGGTAGGCGCCGCCGTGGCGTGCTTCGTCCTGGCTGATGATCTTGTAGATTTGCTTGATGACCGGCTCAGTGTGCCAGTCAGAGGCGCAACGGTACCAGTGATTCAGACGGATTTCGCCGCAGAAGTGCATCATCAGGGTTTCGAGCGGCGGCGCTGGATCGAATTCGAAGCGCACGTTGTGCAGTTCTTCTTCCGTCGGCGCAAATTCCGGCTTGAAGCGGCGCAGATATTCCATCAGCACCAGAGAGTGTTTTTGTTCTTCGAAGAACCACACCGACATGAAAGCGGAGAAGTCGCTGTCACCGCGGTTGTCGCGCAGAAACATTTCCGTTGCAGGCAGCGCCGACCATTCAGTGATCGCATTCATGCGAATGGTCTGGGCTTGCTCGTCGGAGAGCATCGAAGCATCGAATTTATCCCAAGGAATATCTTTATCCATATTCCAGCGGACTTGTTCGAGCGATTTAAACAGTTCTGGGTACAGCATTCTGACCTTGCCTATGATTTAACTTGTTGATTTTACCAAGAGTTTTTCCCATCCCCATACTAAAACGCTTAGGTTTCAGCTTGATGACAAGCAAGAAAGTCACGCACATTTGCGCACAAATGTTGTTGTTTTGCGCCGATCAAGGGGATTTTGGCTTGCGGGAGGCTGGCTTGGATTGCCGAGATTGTACAACAGTCGATTTGGCGCGTGTTCGCGGTTTGGCCTCGGCCTTGGGTTTTGTTGTTTTTTTCGGCCCTGCCGATGCGCTGGCCGCCTTGCCTGCAGCCTTGCCTGCAGCCTTGCCGGCGGGCTTGGCGGCTGGTTTGGATTTTGTCGCCTCTTTCCCCGCAGGAACCTGATCGGCAAGCACATTGCCGACGGCTTGCTGAAATTGCTCCTGCAGCAAATTCCACCAGGCGTTTGGATTCGCCATCGATGCCTGAAAATCCGGCGCAGGCGTCGGATTCTGGGCTGTTTCCGGCTTTTTCCGGGCAGCCTCGGCTTCCGCAGCAGCGTCTTTGCTCTTTGCCGACAAATCCTCCGGCATGTATTCGTCGGCACTTTCCTCGTCTTCTTCGTCTTCCACAGCAGGTTCCGGCTGCGGCGCCGAAGCGCTGCGTGGAGTTTCCTTCTTATCTTCTTTCTGTGGCTCTGTCGCTTGCGGCGGCCAGGCTGGAAAACCGAATGGCGAGGCGGCTTTCGCAGCCTTCGCTGCTTCATCAGCATCGCGCGGCGTGAGAATCGCCCCCATCGCCTGCAAGGTCGACAAGGTTGCGCTTTGTACTTCAAGAGTCTGAATGGTCGCGCGCAGCATGTTCATGTTGAGTTCCAGCCATGACGCGACGGTTTTGAGATCGGTGATCTTTTTGTTGATTTCTTCAACTGACAACGATGGGATGCCCATTGCCGGCGCGCCCATGCTGCCCCACATCTTGCGCATGAATTCCATGGTGTCGGAAATCGATCCGGCGCCGGGCATGTTGTTGTGATTCAGCATTTCAGTCTCCTATCGGTACACTCAATTTACGCTCAATTGAAATATCTGCCGCCGCTGTGCAGAAAGTGCCTTGATCATGCGCTCCTTCCTCATGCGGCGCAACAAGGTCGCCACGGCAGAAAACGCACCTCTGCCGTCAACGAAAAACGCCGCGATCGAAAAATCGCATTGTACGTCGTTTGAATTGCCCGTTGCCGCATTCATATCAGGTAAAACAAGGCGCCATTCAAGAGCCGCGATACACTTACGCCATGACAGAAACAAAGGCTTTCCCTCCGACCAGACGATGGCGCATTGCGGCGCTGATCGTCTTCACCATCTTGCTGCATGTGCTGGCGATCCATTGGGGCGAAGCCTCGTTCAACGCCGCCAAGACTGACGATCAGGCGTCGTCGGATATGAACGTGACACTGGTGCAGCTGGAACAGCCGAAACAACCGGTATCCCTGCCGGTTGCAACCAAGCAGAAACCGCCAAAACCACGGCCGACGCCAGTCCCGAAAGCACCTCCACCGACGGAGGGTCCGACAAATCCTGTCGTCGAAACGTCCTCTGTGGTGGCGCCAGATGCGCAGCCCGGGCCAGCATCTGGCGAAGCAACCGCTGCCGCAGTGCCGGCAACAGATGTATCGGCGCCTGCGCCTACCGCCGACAACACCGCTACAAAGACGGAACAGGGCACGCAATATCAGTTCGATCCGCCTCCATCTGCCGACCTGGAATACGACGTCCACGCTTTTTTCGACAATCTGGATTGGCACGGCACCAGCACGCAAACCTGGAAAACCGGGAATAACCGTTATACCGTTGACGGCGAAGTCTATGTCCGCATGTTCGCCAAGATCACCTTCCTGAGCTACACCAGCCAGGGCGACCTCAATGAATTTGGCGTCTCTCCCGAGATCTATACGGAAAAGAAACGCAACCGCCCGGCGACCAATACGCATTTCAATCGTGAACGCAATCTCGTGAGTTTTTCGTCCTCCACCACCACGTATCCACGTGTCGGCGGCGAGCAGGATCGCGCCAGCATCATCTGGCAGCTCGCTGCGATCGGGCGGGGCGATGCCACCAAGTTCACGCCCGGCGCGGTCGTCGACATGTTTGTCGCAGGCGTGCGGGATGGCGAAGTGTGGCGCATGCAAATCGTCGGCAAAGAAGAGATTCGCCTGTCCGACGGCACGCATCAGGCCTGGCACGTCGTACGCCAACCTCGCCCGGGCTCTTACGATCAACGGCTCGATATCTGGCTGACGCCTGACAAGCAGTGGTATCCGGCGCGTTTAAGGTTCACTGAAACAAATGGGGATTATTTGGAGATGTCGTTGTCCAATCTGAAAACTCGGTAAACTAGGGTTTTTGGCCGAGGTTCCGACAGACCGTACCTCGCCCCTGCCACGTTCCGAAAAACCGTAGGCACAGCTCCCGCCATGTCACTGCAATAGCAGATTGCCCGCAGGACAGTTGTCGAATTTTCAAGTAAATCCACATGCTGATATCTATCTTCCCGCGGCGCGCATTCCGCACACTCTCGCGGCTGCTTTGCACTCTGCTCCTGACGAGCGCTGCTGCCGCTATTTCGCCCACCACGGCGCTGGCCGCAGATCCAGCCGAACATCCGGTGATCAAACGCAAGGTCAGCCTGCCGCCGTCGGCAGAACTCCACTACAACATCGAGGCCAAGCAAAGTGGCCTGCAAGTCAATGGCGAAGCGCTGGTCAAATGGAGTAACAGCGGCGCCAAGTACATCGTGACTACGGAAACCCGCGCCATGATGCTGGGCAAAATTCTCGAAACCACCAGTGAAGGCGACATCGACAGCTATGGTCTGGCGCCGACACGCTTCGTCGACAAACGCTTCCGCCGCGAAGCATCGACCACGACTTTCAATCGTGAGACCAACGCCATCACCTTTACGCAATCGGCCGAAACATATCCGCTGAAAGGTGGCGAGCAGGATCGCGCCAGCATCATCTGGCAACTGATCGCCGTAGCCCGCGGCAATGCCGACAAATTCACGCCAGGCTCGGAATGGCTGTTCTTTGTCGCCGGCCCACGGGATGCTGAACAATGGAGTTTCAAGGTCGTCGGCCGTGAAAAGATCAAGACCAAGCAAGGTGAACTCAACGCCGTCCACGTGCTGCGCGCACCGCCGCCGGACGACAAGGGACAAAAGCTGGACATCTGGCTGGCCCCCTCGTCGGACTGGTATCCTGCACGCTTGCGCTTTACCGATCCAGATGGCGATTTCATCGAACAGACGCTGGACACCGTCAACAAGAAACCCGGTTAAGATTTAAAAAAGATGAATGTCGGAAACAACAACATGAACACTCCCCGTCCCTCTCTCTCGCATCGCGCGCTGGTATTGTTCAGCGGCGGCCAGGACTCCACCACTTGCCTGGCCTGGGCATTGTCCCGCTACGACAAGGTCGAAACCATTGGTTTCGACTACGGCCAGCGTCATGCCATCGAGCTGAAAGTACGGCCAACGCTGCTGGAAAAGATGCGCGGCTTCTCGCCTGAATGGCAAAAAAAACTCGGCGAAGACCACATGATCGATCTCTCGCTGATCAGCGATATTTCCGATACAGCGTTGACGCGCGACGTCGCCATCTCGATGCAGGAAAATGGGTTGCCGAACACCTTCGTGCCTGGACGTAATCTGCTCTTCATGACAGTAGCTGCGACCGTAGCCTATCGGCGGGGGCTGGATGTTCTGGTCGGCGGCATGTGCGAGACGGATTTTTCCGGCTATCCGGATTGCCGTGACGACACGATGAAGGCGCTGCAAGTCGCACTGAATCTTGGCATGGCAACGAAGTTGAAAGTAGAGACACCGCTGATGTGGATCGACAAGGCGGCAACCTGGCGTCTGGCCAACGAACTCGGCGGGCAAACGCTGGTGGATCTGATCCGTTCGGACACACACACCTGTTACCTCGGTGAGCGCGGTGCGCTGCATGACTGGGGCTACGGCTGCGGCACCTGCCCGGCCTGCGACCTGCGTGCGCGTGGTTATCAGCAGTACACGCAAGCTGCGTAAGCAGTTTTCAAAACAGTTTTCGCTGGCATAAAAAAACGGCAGGATCGGGATCGCCCCGCCTGCCGTTTTTCTTTGCTGCTGCGCTTTCGGGGCGCAACAGCAAATCAGTCCTCAAATCAGTATCAGAACAACTCGTTCTTCATCTGATTTTTGGCTTTTTCCTCTTCAGGCGACGCGGTCGTACCATGGTCGCCCATGCCAAGATCGCGCACGCTGGCGTTCGGAGGATATTCCGAGTAATAGTATTCGCCGCCCGACTCAATCAGACCGCTCGGCACAGTGCGATCAACCATCGGCGCATCCTTGAGCGCCTTCTGCATGTAGCTGATCCAGATCGGCAGGGCCAGGCCACCGCCGGTTTCGCGATCACCAAGGCTCTTAGGCTGGTCGTAGCCCATCCATGCAATACCCACAAGATTCGGTTGATAACCCGCGAACCAGGCATCCATCGAATCATTGGTGGTACCAGTCTTGCCTGCGAGGTCGGTACGCTTGAGCGACAAGGCCTTGACCGCAGTGCCGTGACGCACGACGTCGCGCAGCATGCTGTCCATCACAAAGGCATTGCGTGCATCGATAACGCGGTTGGCTTCGTCGCCGGACTTGGCCGGTTGCGCTTCGGACAGGGTGTTGCCGTTGTTGTCAGTGATCTTGGAGATCAGATAAGGATTGATCTTGTAGCCGCCGTTGGCGAACACCGAATACGCACCCACCATCTGCAACGGCGTCACCGCGCCGGCACCCAGCGCCAGGGTCAGGTAAGGTGGATTCTTGTCGGCATCGAAACCGAAGCGCGTGATGTATTCCTGCGCGTACTTGACGCCGACGCGCTCAAGAATACGGATCGACACCAGGTTGATCGATTTTTGCAGCGCGCGACGCATCGAGATCGGGCCTTCGAACTTGCCGCCGTAATTCTTCGGCTGCCATACCTGGCCACCGGTCTGGGTGAAGGTCAAGGGCGCATCGTTGATGATGGTGGCCGGCGACAAACCTTTTTCCAGCGATGATGAATAGATGAAAGGCTTGAACGATGAACCCGGCTGGCGCCACGCCTGAATCACGTGATTGAATTTGTTGCGATTGAAGTCGAAGCCACCCACCAGGGCACGCACCGCACCGTCATTCGGATTGACCGAGACAAAAGCGGATTCGACTTCGGGCATTTGCGTGACGATCCAGTTCTTGCCATCCTGGAAGACGCGAATAATGGCGCCGCGCTTGATCTTCTTCTGCGGAGGCGCTTTTTCGCTCAGCAGGTTGCCGGCGAAACCGAGACCGGAACCGGAAATCTTGATCTCGTCACCAGTTGCCAATACCGCGGTGATTTCCTTGGTGGTCGCTTCCAGCACCACGGCGGCAACCAGATCGTCGCTGTCGGGATGATCTGCCAGCTCAGACTCAATCGCGTCGTCGGCCTCTTCCTTGGAGGTGGTCGGAATCTCCATGTAGCCTTCCGGACCGCGATAGCCGTGACGGCGCTCATAGTCGATGATGCCACGACGCAGCGCCAGATAGGCAGCGTCCTGATCTGCCTTGGTGATCGTAGTGAACACGTTCAGGCCGCGCGTGTACGTGTCGTCCTTGAATTGTGCGTAGACCAGTTGGCGCGCCATTTCAGAAACGTACTCGGCATGCACACCAAACGCGGTGCTGTCGGTCTTGACCTTCAGTTCTTCATCCTTGGCCTGCGTATATTGCTGGTCGGTGATGTAACCGAGCTGACGCATGCGCAGCAGGATGTATTGCTGACGCGCATGGGCGCGCTTGGGATTGACGACCGGATTGTAGGCCGACGGCGCTTTCGGCAAACCTGCCAGCATGGCTGATTCGGCGATGGTCAGTTCTTTCAGCGATTTGCCGAAATAAATCTGTGCAGCAGATGAGAAACCATACGCGCGCTGCCCGAGGTAGATCTGATTCATGTAGACCTCAAGGATCTGATCCTTGGTCAGATTGCGCTCGATCTTCCAGGCTAGTGGAATTTCGTAGAGGAATTTGCGCGATGCCTTTTGCAAGAACGTCGGCTCGTTACTGGTCAGGAAGAAGTTACGCGCGACCTGTTGCGTGATCGTACTGGCGCCACCACTACCGCCCGACAGATTGGCGAAGCTGGCGCGCACGATACCTTGGTAGTCGACGCCGCCGTGCTCGTAGAAACGATCATCTTCGATCGCCAGCACGGCCTTTTTCATGATGTCCGGAATATCTTTGATGTGCACGAGGTTGCGGCGCTCCTCGCCAAACTCGCCGATCAGCACGCCATCAGCGGAGAACACGCGCAGCGGGATCTTGGGGCGGTAGTCGGTCAGCGAATCGAGATCCGGCAGCTTCGGATAGGCCAGCGTCACCACAAACCCCAGCACGAGCACCGCCATGAGCACCAGCGCCACCAGCGTGCCGACCGTCCCCAGCAAAATGCGGATGACCGGATGCAAACGTTTCTTGGTCTTGGGTGCAGCGACAGGAGTGGTTGGTTCAGGGCTAGGCGCGGCAGCAGGAGCTGGAGTTGGCGCTTTGCCGTTGTTTTCAGGGGTGGTCATGCGTTGAGGCTGGGCTTGAGAAAGACAATCCTCGCATTATAACGACTTGCAAGGAGGGGAAATCCGGCAATTGATCAGCAATTGTCCGGCAATCGAGAGGAATCCCGATCCGGGCCGAGCGCCGACGTGCGCTTGCCGGCGCAGCAACGGACGAGAAGCGGTGTTCTGAGAGCATTTTCGACAATAAGTTTCTCTTTTGTCTTATAAAACGATTTTTATTACTTGAAAGAAAATTTCTTTACAGACAATAAATCTTGTTGCTAGGATGCCGCATGTTGCAATAATGATAATTATTTATCGCCATCGTCCGGTTCACCCTGCTTACCTTGATCGTCTTGATAAAAATCCCCCAACCTGCGGAAAGTCAGCGTGATTGAGCTCCTGCGACGCCTCCGGCTGCGAAACTCCCGCTTCGTCGGCATCGATATCGGCCGCGACGCCATTCGCATGGTGGAGCTGTCTCGCAACAAGGCAGGTGCCTTCAGCCTGCAAAACTATGGCGGCGAACATCTCATCGATGGGGCCGTCGACGACGAAGACATTCACGATCTCGAGCACGTCATGGCCGCAGCGCAACGTTTGTGGCAACGATTGAACTTCAAGGCGCATAACGCCGCAATCGGCATTCCCTCCGGCGCATTGACCGTCCATATCTTCCCGACGGATCAAGCAACCACCGAAAGTCAGCGGGAGACACTTGCAAAAGAACACATCGCCGCTTTGCTGGACTATGACCTCGCCGACGCGTGCATCGATTTTTGCACCACGGATCCGACGACAACGACTTCCGGTCAGATCAACATGCTGGTCGCCGCAGCGCGCAGGGACTGCGTTGAAGACCGTCTCGCTGTTGCCGAGTCTCTCGGCCTGCGCACAATCGTCGCCGATGCAGAAAGTTACGCCAGGCAAGGCGCATTGCAGCTCGCAGGTGCGAGCATCACGACAAAGGATAGTACCGACCTCAGCCGGCAACCCATCGGCGGTGCAAGCGAGATGCCAAACCCGTTTGCCGATATGGCCCTTGCCGCCGATATCGATCCCGCGCACTTGCATGCCGAGGCTCCCGTTTATCTGGTCGCTTGCGGGCTGGCGTTGCGAGGATTTGAATGATGGTAAAACTCAACTTCCTTCCGCACCGGCGTGTCGAGAAGAAGGCACGGCAACAGCGCTACTACGGATGGTTAGGCGGATTCATGGTGACCGGCGTAATCGCCGTACTGGCCATCGGGATGACTCTCGATCAACAGATCAGGCAACAAAGCCTGCTTGTGCAAACACTTCAAACGGAACACGGCAAGCTCGATACGGAATTGAGCGACGCCAAAATCCTGCAGGCAAGAATTGCCGACCTGACGCAGCGAAGACAAGCAATGATGACGCTGCGCCTGCGACAAAATCAGACGACCCAGCTACTGCAAACGCTGGCAGACCAGACGCCATCCAGCGTTCATCTGCAGACCTTGAAACAACAAGCCGCGCACCTCACGCTCAGCGGCAACGCTTCTGCACCTGCTGACATCTTGCAGTTCATCGAAAATCTCCACGGCGGCATGCTCACGCAGGTCGCACTGACTGAAATCAGTGCCGCACATCCGCAATCGGGAAGCGACATTCCGGGCAGCACCAGCCATAGCTTTATCATCACTGCAGAGATCATGGCGCCGGCGGCCACCTTGCTCACATACAGCCGCAAGGCGGCGCAATGATCAGCTTTCGGCCGGAACCACTTTTACCTGACCGCCATCCCGCAGAATGGCCGTGGTTCGGACAAGCTCTGACCTGCGTCGGCGCATTGGCGCTGGTCGTTTTATTGGGATGGCACTTCCATCTGCAACCCGACATGGCTCGCCTGGCCAGATATGAGCAGGAAAAACAAGCGCTGAAAGACACCTACGCAAGCAAAATCAACACTGCTGCCAGCTTACCTTTCCTGCGCCAACAGCAACAGCAGGCGGACGATGCACTCCGCCAATTGCAGCAGTATCTGGTCGTGCAGGAAGAACGCAACACACTGCTGCAAGACATCGCGGCAGCAGCACGAATGCATGGCTTGATGCTTGAATCCATCAGACCCGGTCAGGTGGAGATCAACCCAGACTACACCAGCTATGCCATCGGCATGCGAATGAGCGGCTACTATCACGCGCTGGGAAGTTTCGCCGCCGACGTCGCGGCCATGCCATACATGGTCACGCTGAACGACCTGCAGCTCGCGGTGAATCCCGATGGCACTGTCGTCATGGACGTCGTGGCGGTGAGCTATCACCGTGGTGCTACGGCAAAGGACGCCAACGAGAACAGCGACGCATCGGTGAGAAGACCGCAATGAGGCAGCGAATTCACTGCGAGCGCGCGCTCATGATCATGCTGATGTTGATATTCGTCACTGGTTTGAGTGCCTGTGCAGACCACGAAACAACCGCGCAGCTGCAAGCATGGATCAATGCCCTTCACAGCAACAGAACTGCATTGCCGCAGCAAGCAGTTTCTTCGCCAACATTCGTGCCACTGCCCTACCGCGCAGACACTGATCACACACCTTTCGGCCGCATCCAGACTATGGCGTCCCCAAGCGCCAGCGACTCTGACACGGTACGGGCTCGACCGAAACAACGAGGAGGTGTGCAAGCGCTGGAAGACTTTCCTCTGGAGTCCATACAAATGGTCGGAACAATTTCCCGAGACGGTCGCCACCACGCATTACTTCGCGCCAACGGAATGGTTTATATAGCGCGCATCGGTGACTA
>Ga0209913_1000974_pt1 | contig 19095 bp, 26 predicted proteins | sample PersoiDNA2013203_FD_185805 | JGI IMG/M metagenome (GOLD analysis project Ga0209913, IMG submission 185805) | Permafrost soil microbial communities from the Arctic, to analyse light accelerated degradation of dissolved organic matter (DOM) -... | ecosystem: Environmental > Terrestrial > Soil >... | reverse complement strand
GCAAAAGGCTCAGGACTCGGATTTCACGTAGCAACGTGTAGAAGAGGTGTTTTCACACATTAGTATTCAAGCGTTTCGGGCAAACCGACTTTTTCAACAGAATCGGCCGATAGCGGCAGCTCGCTAGGTTCTTTATGAAAAGAGATCTCGCAAACACCGCATGGTGCAAACCAGCGAACCATGGCGGTATAACTTTTCGCGAGCTTATCAAAGCGTGTCAGGATACGACGATTCTCTTTCAGCCAACCAAACATGCGCTCGATGGTGTTGCGCTACCGGTACTGGGCCGATCAAACAGTCTGGGTAAGTCAGGCTTGGGTTTACGCTTCATCGAGCGCAGCGAGATGACGGTTTGCACTCTATATTTGTCGCAGTAGCGGCGTAGCGCTTCGGCGTCGTAGTCCTTGTCGGCAAGCAGCCATTTACAGCGTTACGCGGGCGGCCACGTTGGTTCGACGGAATGCTGACCCAGTCTAACAAAGGTTAGACGTAGCTGATGTCACTAGCTTGAACACCCGAGAGGAGGAAGAGCAACGGTGTACCGTTGGCGTCGCAGAGCATGTGGATTTTGGTGGTCAGGCCACTACGACTGCGGCCTAAAGCGTGATCGGCAGGATCGTCAGGCCCCCTTTTTCCGGCGGGAGAAGACGCTCGGGTTGCGCGTACAGCAGTTGAGTCGATCATCCAAGTTTGCAAATCGATCAAGCGTTGCTCGTTCAATCTTAGGTGCAAGCGCTTAAGCATCTGATCGAATGTCACTTGGTTTCGCCAGCCCCGAAATCGTTGATACACCGTTGACCAGGGGTATCCGTCCGGCGAAGTCATCTACCCAGCCCTGCAAAGCCAAGACATGGTGTGCACTTAAATTTTAGTGGACACCATTTCTAGCTTTTAAGCGGGTCTTTCATGCAGCCACAACGCCGTTCCTACTCCAAATCCTTCAAGGCCAAGGTCATTCAAGAGTGCGCCCAGCCCGGGGCCTCGATTGCCAATATCGCGCTGAGCCACAGCCTTAACGCGAACCTCGTCCATAAATGGATTCGAGTGCAAACGCAGAAAGCCATGGCGCTGCAACCTGCGTTCATTCCGTTGCCTTTGCAGCTAGCCGGAGCAAATTCGCAGGCTGCGTTATCGACTATCTGTCTCGAAATCCCACATCCGCGCGGCACCGTCAAAGTGAACTGGCCGACCGAAAGCGCTGCCGCCTGCGCCACCTTTCTGCGAGACCTGTTGCGATGATCCGCATCGACGCCATCTGGCTCGCCACCGAGCCCATGGACATGCGCGCCGGTACCGACACCGCTCTGGCGCGGGTGGTCGCGGTGTTCGGTGCGGCGCAGCCGCACTGTGCTTATCTGTTTGCCAACCGCCGCGCCAATCGAATGAAAGTGCTGGTGCACGATGGGTTGGGTATCTGGCTGGCGGCGCGCCGCCTGCCTCAGGGCAAGTTCTTCTGGCCGGGTTCTCGACACGGCTCTCAGATGGAATTAGGTGCCGAACAACTGCATGCCCTGGTGCTGGGGTTGCCTTGGCAAAGAGTTGGGCCAGGCAGCGTAATTTCCATCATATAACGCCTGCCACGACCAGCCAGGCCGTGCAATTGTCCGATGAGCCTATCGTCGCTTTTAGGCTGTTCTGGCAAAATCGGCGGCATGACTTCGCTTCCTAATCTCGACCACTTAAACCCTGAACAACTGCGCGCTCTGGCGGCGCAGTTGATGCAGCGTGTCGAGAATCTCGATCAGAAAGTCGAGACGATGGGTAAGCAAATCCACCATCACAAAACGGTCAACGAGAAACTGGCCCACGAGATCGCGCAGCTCAAGCGCTTCAAGTTTGCCAAGCGCAGCGAGCAACTGAGTCCGGATCAGGCCAGCCTGCTTGATGACCTGATCGACACCGACATCGCGGCCATCGAAGCCGAGCTTGAAGCGCTGCAACCCGCGCCTGTTTCGACCGAAGCTCGGCAAAAACCTAAACGTACCGCCTTGCCTCCTCAGTTTCCGCGCCCCCTGATCCACCACGAACCCGATAACAGCCACTGCCAGTGCGGCTGCGTCCTCAAGCGCATCGGCGAGGACGTCAGCGAGAAGCTCGACTGCACGCCGGGCGTGTTCACCGTGGAGCGTCACATCCGTGGCAAGTGGGTCTGCGATCAGTGCGAAACCCTGATCCAGGCACCAGTTCCGGCGCAGGTCATCGATAAGGGCATCCCGACCGCCGGCCTGCTAGCCCACGTGATGATCGCAAAGTTCGCCGACCATTTACCGCTCTATCGTCAGGAATCGATCTTCGGTCGAGCGGGCCTGGCGATTCCACGCTCAACCTTGGCTCAATGGGTTGGCGTTACTGGGGTTCAGTTGCAGCCGCTGGTCGATGCGCTACACGAAGTGGGACTCGGGCAGCAGGTGATTCATGCCGATGAAACACCGGTGCAAATGCTCGTGCCGGGCACGAAGAAAACCCACCGCTCCTATGTTTGGGCCTACGCCACCAGCCAGTTCTCGGATCTGGCAGCGGTGGTTTACGACTTCAGCCCCAGCCGCGCCGGAGAGCATGCTCGCAACTTCCTGAAAGACTGGAGAGGCAAACTGGTCTGCGATGATTTTGGCGGTTACAAAGCAAGTTTTGAACTCGGCGTGACCGAGATCGGCTGCATGGCCCATGCGCGGCGCAAATTCTTCGAGCTGCACGCTACGAATAAAAGCAGTAAGGGGCCGGCAAACACACCTTCCGAACCCCGGCCTTAAGGTCGATTGTGTCCGCGTAATTTAAGCGGACGCAATTACCCTTAATATCAGGATCGCCATGCGTGAACGTAAGTCCTACTCAAAATCCTTTAAAGCCCAGGTGGTTCACGAATGCCAACAGCCTGGTGTTTCCGTGGCGGCCATCGCGATGAGTCACGGTATCAACGCTAATGTTGTACGCCGCTGGTTACCGCTTTTTCGTGATCAGCAGGCAGTCGTGTTGCCAGCGTTTGTTCCCGCCAACATCGCGCCGGTAAATCCCAAGCCAAAGGCTCAAGCATCGGCGGTTATTGAGCTGCCATTTGGCGAGCAAACCATCACGGTAAAATGGCCCGCTTCCGATCCCGAGGGCTGCGCTCAGTTTGTCCGTGGATTTGCCCTATGATCCGCATCGACAGCATCTGGCTCGCCACCGAGCCCATGGATATGCGTGCTGGCACCGAGACCGCTCTGGCCAGGGTGATTGCGGTGTTCGGTGCGGCGAAGCCGCACTGTGCTTATCTGTTCGCCAATCGCCGTGCTACCCGCATGAAAGTCCTGGTGCATGATGGGATTGGTGTTTGGCTGGCCGCACGACGGTTGAACCTGGGTAAGTTTCACTGGCCAGGTATTCGACAAGGTTGCGAAATGGAACTGGACGCCGAACAACTTCAGGCCCTGGTGCTTGGCCTGCCTTGGCAGCGTGTCGGCGCTGGAGGCACCATCACACTGCTTTAAAAATGTAATTTGCGTCTTGGTGTGCTGTCGCCAGCGATCTGCTTTGGTAAAATCCAGGGCATGACTTCCTTACCCAACCTCGACCAAATGCCCCACGACCAACTGCGTGCTTTAGCCGCGCAGTTGATGTCGAAGGTCGATACCATGGGCCGAAAGATCCATCGCGATCAGACCATCATCGAACAACTGACCCACGAGATCGCCATCCTCAAGCGGCACCGATTTGCCAAGCGCAGCGAGCAGATCAGCCCTGAGCAAGGCAACTTGCTCGACGACCTGCTTAATACTGATCTTGAGGCTATCGACGCCGAGTTGAGCGCACTCCGGCCAGCTCCTGCTCCAGAAGAGCCGCGCCAAAAACCAAAGCGAGCGCCGCTGCCGCCACAATTTCCACGCACCGTTATTCATCACGAATCGGAAAATACGCTATGCGCTTGCGGTTGCCAACTTCAGCGCATCGGCGAGGACGTGAGCGAGAAGCTCAATTACACGCCTGGCGTGTTCACCGTCGAGCAACATGTGCGGGGTAAGTGGGCCTGCCGCCAGTGCGAGACCCTGATCCAGGCTCCGGTTGCGGCCCAAGTGATCGACAAAGGTATCCCGACCGCAGGCCTGCTGGCTCATGTGATGGTGGCGAAGTTCGCTGACCACTTGCCGCTGTATCGGCAGGAGAAAATCTTCGGGCGAGCTGGTTTAGCGATCCCTCGCTCAACACTGGCCCACTGGGTCGGACAGACCGGCGTACAGCTTCAGGCACTGGTTGATGCTTTGCGAGAAGCGGTTTTGGCGCAGCGAGTTGTCCACGCCGACGAGACACCGGTGCAAATGCTCGCACCCGGCGAAAAGAAAACCCATCGTGCCTATGTCTGGGCTTACTGCACTACGCCGTTCTCGGCGCTTAAGGCCGTGGTTTATGACTTCAGCCTGAGCCGTGCGGGTGAGCATGCGCGTAATTTCCTCGGCACATGGAACGGCAAACTGGTGTGCGATGACTTTGCTGGCTACAAAGCTGGTTTCGAGAAAGGCATGATCGAAATCGGCTGCATGGCCCATGCACGTCGCAAGTTTTTCGATCTGCACGTGGCCAATAAAAGCCAGTTAGCCGAACAGGCACTGCACTCAATTGGCGGCTTGTACGAAATTGAGCGTCAGACGCGCGAGATGAGTGATGAAGATCGCCGCCGAATACGGCAGGAAAAAGCCGCGCCGTTAGCGAAAGCACTGCACGAGTGGATGCTGACTCATCGTGATCTTGTGCCCAACGGATCAGCAACGGCAAAAGCGTTGGATTACAGCCTTAAACGCTGGGTAGCGCTGACGCGCTACCTGGAAGACGGTGCTGTGCCTATAGATAACAATGCCGTCGAAAACCAGATCAGGCCATGGGCTCTTGGGCGCTCCAACTGGTTGTTCGCCGGTTCGTTGCGCAGCGGTAAGCGGGCGGCGGCGATCATGAGTCTGATCCAATCGGCGCGTAGGAATGGGCATGATCCGTATGCATATCTGAAGGATGTGCTGACACGACTGCCGACACAGCGGGCAAGTGAGATTGAGCAGTTACTTCCACATCAGTGGGTATCTGCCTGAGTCACGCAAGGTGACTTTGGCAGGCGCTTACACTGATCGAAACGATCAAAGACGGCAATGTTAAAATCTTTATGGTGGTCACGTGAACTCGGTAACACTAGAGATACAAGCGTTCGAGGATGGCTTTGAGGTGAGACACATTTGTGCGAAAACTCACTATGCAAGAGGATTAAGTTTTCAGCTGCATGTGTGCAAATTCACCGTTGATGAAGGTCAGATGCGAGTTTGGATTTTCAAGGACTCGGCGGAAATCCAAGGCTCAATATACGATCCGGCTCACGACTTCAACTGCCTGCCCGGTAGTCACGAAGAAGCAATGATGGCCGAGGAGCTTCTGTCCAAAGCCATAGAAGACATAAACGAAAATCGGCTCAATATGTATTGAGCAATAAAATTCAGTTTCGTCATCTAGAGATCAGCCTCCATCATTGCCGGCGCAGCGTGCAAGTGAGATTGACCAACTGCTGCCGCATCAGTGGATGCGTGCCTGATGTGCGCAAGGTAAATTCCCGTTCAGTTTCGGCGGGCCGTGTACGTTCAAGATGATTCAGAAGAAAGGATACTTATGGATATGGATAATGCTTTAGAGATAGAACTGGGCGATGAGGAAGTGATCGGACATTGCGACGGATGTGGTCACGAAACTAGAACCTTTCGCGGGTTCGTTAATGACCAAGAAGGTGCATACGCAGTTTACCTATGCACCTACACAGCGTCTCATCCCGAGTTCGGCGCTGACATGGCCGTAAGCATAGGAGGCTGGGGGACGGGCAATGATCCATCTCTCAAACAATGCGTTGCACTGGAGTGGCGTCAGAGTGAAACCGGGCCAGGCTGTCGGGTAATAGATGCTTCTAACTCCCGGTGGGGCGGTATTAACTTCCTTGGAAGTATGCTGAGTAGGGAGCAAGCCATTAACTCCTCTAAGGCGTTAGAGGCGTTTGCAATTACTGATGTTGTTTGGCAGAGAGACCAGCGTTTGGCGGCAGCGCTGGCCTAGGGCGGGGCGAAAAGGTTTGATTTGGCTATACATCGTCGCGCTGAAAGCTCTACTCCAGCAGAGCTAGACACGTCTTCGCAAACGCTCGGCGAGCGTATTGACCAGACTATTAGTAGCAATCCGGGGGGGCGAGGTATGTTATGCAACCGCCTTCACAAGAGTTGAAAGTCTTTTTCAGAGCGTCCTTAGGTCAAATAGAAAGCAAGTACGCGCTCATACATTGCAGGGTCCTGAGTGATCAGTAAAAGGCTAGGACAGGCGCCAAGCAGAGCGTGCGTTGGTTGAAAATCTTCAATCTGTGACCAGAACTCGTAGACCTTATCGCTCTCTCCGAAAGGTTCAAATGCAATAGCGCTACTAAATTTGGCTAACCTCGCCCTATCAGGTAAGCGCTCAAAGACATACCACTCATCAAAGCCCGGCGTCGGCAACTGACCGACATCAGTAATCATAGGACTGATAGCCAAGTCACCTACTCGTTGCCACCCGCTAGCGATCTCAGCAGCGCTAAGGTCATAGCGCCCGCTATCCGACCACGCGATTGCCACATAACGGCCCAGTACGAGCTGAGGAAGCTGGTGAATGACGTCGCCCAGGTTAACGTCGCATCCATTGTTCCAGTCGAGAGTGCTGTAGCCGGCGCGCGCCCCTGTGTGCAGTTCGGCTGTCATATATAATCCTTTAAGTATCAGCGATGGAGTAGGTGCGACGGCCTGTCGTTTAGCATGATATATGTTCTTTAGCGATCCCCACACCGTAAGCTTACGGGCAAAACTCTTGCACAGGTCAGCACGGCATCCATTGAAAGGGCAAGGTGACTTCGCCAGACGCTTACTAAAAGCACGCTTGCTGAGCAAGCCTTGCGCTATATCCAGTTGCTGTACGAAATCGAGAGCGAAGTCCGCGACCTGGAGCCGGATTTACGGCGCCGAATACGGCAAGAAAAAGCCGTCCCGGTCATGGACATGCTACATGCCTGGATGAGCGCCCAGCGCGAGCTTGTGCCCGAAGGTTCAGGCATCAGCAGAGCACTCGATTACAGCCTCAAACGCTGGGCAGCGCTGTCGCGCTACCTCGATGACGGGGCCGCCCATAGACAATAATTGGGCTGAGAACCAAATCAGGCCATGGGCTCTTGGTCGCAAGAACTGGCTCTTTGCAGGGTCACTGCGCAGTGGAAAACGGGCGGCGGCGATCATGAGTTTGATCCAGTCTGCGCGGCTGAACGGACATGATCCGTATGCCTATCTGAAGGATGTTCTCACGCGCCTGCCGACGCAGCGGGCGAGTGAAATCGATCAGTTGCTACCGCATAGGTGGCAGTCGGTTTAATAACGCAAGGCATAATGCCCGGACGCTTACAAGGGCTCACCACGTCAGGGAGGTGATCTCTGGGTGGATCTCACGGGAGGCATAGTCCACATCCGAGTCAGGTCTTTCCACCGCAGGTACGCTTGCCGCCAAGTTGATGCCGTCAGAAAGCTTGGTCATTGCATGGCGTCCAAACGTGCCCGCGGTCTCGTTGGGAAATACCATCCTGATGTCGCTTCGATTATCTCGAGGAGTATTAAATTTGCTTGAAATCAGCCTAACGAAGGATAACGCCTCGCCATCGAGGTATACGCGGTAGATTATGGGGTCCTTATTTTCTACTGCTCCTCGCCAATGTAGAAAAAACCAACCCGTCGCAGGACTCGGGTCAAAGGCTATCGTGGATTTAACATTGCAAGCCTTGTTGGAGTAGGCGACGTGCTGGGCAAGTCCACCGCCGAGTGAATGACCGACAAGAACGATGGGCGCTTGGACGCCCTCGCTTTGCCCAGACTGTGCGCTGCAAGCATTCGAAGATCGTACCTTTGGGAGTACCCGGACAAGCGCTTCTATCAATCGAGCGCCCTCCTTTCGGGCTTCTTTGAACTGAGCGTTTCCTCCAACACCGAAGTCTACGTTGCTAAAGTTTGCAACCCAATCACTGACCCATTGGTGTTTTTTGTTTTCCGTACCCCTGAAGGAGATAGCTGCTTCAAGAGGCTTATCGTCTGGACCGAAACGCATATAGGTCTCATATTCCAGGCCCACGGCGGCGCGGCATGGCCGTAGGGGGGCATCAACGGGACTCTGAGGTTCCATTCCTAGCTTAACCATCGACGCCCTGTCGAGTCTGCGCCATCCTTTAGGAAGGTCCTGGGGCCTAATTGACTCGTCGGTAGACTCGACATAGTCACAAGCGGTTGCCAAGCTAGTCCATGAATTACCTAGGTCGCCGCGGTACACCGCTTCCGCCATACGAGCATAAGGGGCCATATTGTTTAGGACGACCTGCGCCTCGTCACGCGTCAGGGTTTTTTCCATGTCGCCAGAGGACGTCCGAGAGGATTCGTAGATCGTAGGATAATCACCGGATTTTGTCGCGCACCCAGCTACAATAAAGGAAGTAACAAATAGCGCCGCGCATTTGAAATTGTTCATCTCTTATCCTTCGAATTGTTTCGGCTGTACTGGCTTCGTTTCCTTGAGTAGTCATTAAGTCATGCGCAAAATCTGCGCTCACATCCTTGTCGCTGACCAAGGTCGTTCAAGATGAGCGCGATTAAATATGCGCAGAAGAGGTAAAGGTAGATCTGTTTCGGCAAAATGCCATTATTAAGTAACCGACCAGCGAAGTCTTCTTCGCTAGCCGTCCCCGCACCAGAACATTCATCCGAATGGCGCGGCGGTTGGCGAACAGATAAGCACAGTGCAGCTTCGCCGCACCGAACACCGCCACGACCCGCGCCAGCGCAGTTTCAGTGCCGGCGCGCATGTCCATGGGCTCGGTGGCGAGCCAGATGTAGTCGATGCGGATCATCGCAGCAGGTCTCGCAGGAAAGCAGAACACGCCGCTGCATTTTCTGCCGGCCAACTCACCACGACTACGCCTTTTGAATGCGGCACTTCGATTCGGATCGTGGCAGGAAGGGCCTGATGCATCGGCACCGTCGGCGATGTCTTGATCGGGATGAAGGCGGTTTGAAGTGTCAGGTTTTTCTGCGCATGCACGCGTATCCATTTATGGACGAGGTTGGCGTTGAGATTGTGAGCCAACGCGACATTGGCGATCAAGGTGTCAGGCTGCGCGCATTCGGCGATGACCTGGGCCTTGAAGGACTTGGAATAGGAACGGGCTTCTTGTGGTATAGGCGTCCGCTTAAAAAGGCTAAAAATGGTGTCCACTTAAATTAAGGTGGACACCATCGCCTCAAGCGACGGTGTCAGGAAGGTGTGTTGCCCGGACGGTTACGACCAGGGCCAAAGCGATCAGGCACATCTCGCCACGCAGCACCCGAGCAGAGCACCCAGAGCAAGCCATCGAGCATCAGCCGGTCGCTCAGGCGGAGTCGCCCCCGGCCATGGGCTTCGGGGAAGATATCACCAACCACAGTCAAGGCCTCATCAGAGAGTTCGTAACGCTTTGCCATCACAGAACTCCTTTCCGTAGATGGCTGAAAACTCTAGAAATCGTAGCTCCCAAGGGTCATAAATTGGGTTTCTCGGGATTTCGCACGGAACCTAGCAGAGAGGCGCAAATCGGTAATACGTTGCAAAGTGGGCCGTCTCCAACGCACTACGGCCGCGCCGAACTGATAACCCAAGCCTTGATTGACATTGAGACAGCTGAAGTGGCAAAACAGAATCATAACTAACTGGCAAGAGTCGACCATTCCGACTCCAAAAAAATGACCTACCGAGACGTCACCATGCAAGCGCAGGCAGCGAAACCAACTCTATATCAAGGACATCCAATTCCTCTTCAGGCCCTCACTCCAGAAGCATTTGAGGACTTCACCTATCAAGCCCTGTCTCTCTTGGGAAAAAAACAAGGCTTCAAAATGAAAAGCGGCCGACAGCCTTCAGGTGACCAAGGCTATGACTGCACTGCCCGCACTGAAAAAGATCAGCACTTAGTATGTATTCAATGTAAAAAATATGAATCAGCCTTGAGCATTAACAAGGTCGCAGAAGAAATAATAAAAGTCTCCTTTGACAAAGCCTTTAACGGCTCCGCCCCCAGACAACATTACATAATTACCTCTGGCGATGTCTCTGGCCCCTTACGCAAAGCAGAGCGCCAAAGCAACTACGAAGACCTAAAGCAAGAATGTAATAAAATCATAGCCAAGGGAAAGTTTCAGCCCGCGTTACTAGAAAAAGCAAAAAAACAAAACCTTGACCCCAACCAAATAATTACAGACTATTTTGACACCTTGGATAGTCTGAAGATATGGTCTGGCACTGATTTTAAAAATGAGTTAATCACGATATGGAGTGAACTGTCAGATATTATAGATAGCCATTTCACAACTGAAAAAATCTTGAAAGACTGCCCTACACCCGACTTCGACCTCATTGCATACCTTAAAAAGACAACCCTAACCGAAAAGAATTTAACACCTTTAAGCTACACCTCAACTCGCCTACCTTCGAAGTTAACCAGTGGTAATGAACTGATAGACTTTGGCAACAGAGTTTTAAGCACGAGTGACGTAGCAGAACTTCTAAAACTTGGCAAGAACATAGCAATATCATCCCCTGGGGGCAGCGGAAAGTCCTCCACTCTATCGTTAATTAAAAATAAATTAAACCCTTCTGAATCAGACATAGAGTACTTGCCTGTAAAGCTCACGTTAAGAGGCTACTCTAGAAACACACTAAACCATATGATTGAGAAAGCGCTTGACATCCAATTTGGCTCATGGAAAAGCCTACCCTTTAAACTTATCTTTCTTCTCGATGGGCTTGACGAAATGCTGCAATGCGACACGCAAGCATTCTTCGACGATCTTGAAAGCACTCTAAATAATTATAATTACATTATAACTCTGAGAGACAAAGGCTTAAGTGCAGACACAAATTCTGAGTCAATTGATTGCTGCCTATCAATTCAGCCCCTCTCCTACAGAGCGGCCCTAAACATTGCCAGATCAATCTTCGAGGCACATGAACTTGATCTGTTCTATGAGCAATATAGAAGCAGGCTAGAATCTGTAAATTTTGACTTCTTCTCTTCACCATTTGTACTGTCACGCTCAATTGATTACTACAAGAAAAATAAAACACTACCAACCAGTACCGAAGAAATACTAGAAGACTGGATTTTAGGAAAGCTAGATAAAGACCAGTCCCGCGTAACAGCTAGCGACCTAAAATCTAACCAACTACCAAAAACAAAAGTCATCGATGCCTTTTCAACAGTGCTATACAATGCAAACTTCGAGCATGGGGTTTCCTCCATCCCTGAAGATAGCTACATTGATTTAATGTTAAAATGTCATGAAGAGCTAGTCACCACAAATCCTTACATATCTAAAGCTCTTCACTTTACAGAATTCCTCGGACTAATTACAGATTATGAAGTTCTGTACAAAGGCACAGACAACCACTACTCAACACCGCATCTAATTATTTCTGATTATTTAGCTTCTAAAACACTAGCCAAAAAATGGCGCGACCATCAAGCATCTGAGTTCAATAACTCTCACTACGACATATGGCTATACAGCAGCAACTTCATCTTAGAATCTGAGAAAAGTAACTTCATAGAAACGATTTTTAAGTTTGACATCAGCCTGGCTGCAAGAGTCGCACGCAAATTCCAAGGTATTTATTTAGACCGCGTCGAGCAGGACATTCTCGAACTTGAAAAAAGTGACAAGGTGCTCACCCGCAGCAGCGCAATATACGCACTTGGTATATTAGCGACAGAGAACAGCTTACAAAGACTCAGATCTCGGCAAGGATATGTTGATGCGGAGCACCCTAAGCAGCGAACAAGGGCCTTAGCACTGAGCGGTGATGAAGCAACCCTCTTAAGCATTTTTGCTGAAAATGAAATGTATGCTCAAGGACCTGGCAAAGTATCAGGGGGAAGTTATGAACTATGGTTCCGCTCCCCGCCAACCGTGATTACAAATATAGCAAGAGAATGTATAAAAAAATGGAGAGATAGCGGCCAGCCAGGACTATGTATGAGCTTAAGAACGTTAGCACTGTTTGGTGATACTTTTGACCGAGAAGCACTGTCATTCGTTCTGGAGCACACAGATCACAGAGGTGAGTTCTATGACGCCTCGTATGCTCTATTCGAAATTGATAGAGAGTTTGCTGGAAAATTTCTTATTAAAATCAGCGAAGAAGATAAAAAGTTCTCCTATCATGCTAAAAAGGTACTAGCACGGGAAGGAATTGAGTTTAATGCTGACAGAGAGTTCAACTATTTTATCGAGGCCAGTAACGAATCAGAAGAGTATCTCGCACAAAACAATATAGTGCACAGCCTAGACCAACTAGTCGACCTTTTAAAGACTATACACCTTGACACCCATAAGACAGACACCCTAATTTCAGTTTATAATCGACTGAACTTCAGAAAAGATTTTTACTTTTACCGCTTGATCTGGAGCTTAGGCCGAAGCGGCAATCCCGGCGGTTTACTGCCCCTGGTAGAACAAGCATATTCAAGTAAAGACCCTGAGGAGATTAACCTTGCCATCGGATACATCTCGAACTTCCCAGATATGGATTTAAGCGAAAAACTAATGCTGGAGATAGACCAGTATTTCGACAATCTGAATGGTGAGTCTGATGGCATTTTCTGCCAGTATGTTGAATTCTACTACAAAACTAAACCAAAGAGCATTGTCCTAGGGCTTATTAAGGAGAAGCTATCACAACTCCTGAAAAACTTGACACCTGAAACCATCTCAATTGAAGACTACAACTATCGCAGCCTTTTAAAATACAGCCTTCTATTCCAGTTCCTGAATATTTGCTCCAGCGATGACATCTGCTTAACGGAAGAAGACTCATATAAGCTTATTCTTATCAATACTGACCATTCAGAGGCCAAGTACAAACATGCGAAGCTGACAGTACTTAATCGCCTAGCAAAGAAAAACCTTGATCAGTATCTTAACAGGGTTTCTGACAGCGAAGTACGAACACGCATAGTTAGCTACATGCTTTCAAATGACTTAGCAAGTGAACCAATCTCATTAGTTGAAGAATATTTCCCTACCTATCTATCTCACCATTTATTCTACACAGCAATATCTTCTGTTTGCTCCAGACATTGGAATGACAGGCTTGCCAGTATCTTCCTTAGTCAGTTCTGCCACTTCAACTGGCACCCTCATCTTGCCGAACTTTTTACTCAGAATACCAACCTGTATTTAGGGCTATTTACCAAAGAGCAACTGGAAAGCTTTGAGAATGCACGTACAGCGCCCATAAATATTTTCGTTGAAAGAACCTATAAAGTTTTCCTTGAAAGTAAAGGCCTAGATATGAAGTAGGCAGCTATTGAGTTGGGATCTTTGGTTGCAGACCTTCAAAGTCTGCAACTGTTAACTGTCTAGCTCCATGCCAGTCTGATGCAATGACAAACCAGAAGCCTGCTTGACTAGGAAACCATGTAGCTAAGGATAATCATGCATCTTCCCGAAAAAGCTGCTCACAGCATGCTCAGATCAACTCTTGGGAATTTAGCGGCCTATAGCGCTACGCCGCTACTTCGACAAATATCGAATGCAACCCATCATGCCGCTGCGCTCGATGAAGCGTAAGCCTGCTCCGGCGTCAGCTTGGGGTCCAGATTATGTGAAAACTCGCTAAATACCTCGAAAACTCAGAGTCGCAAGGGTTACCTATGGAATCAGCGGACGGAAGCGCGAATTAGCTTAGTTAGTGACATAGCAGTTCGTAATGCCGTTGGGGTGTAGCGTTAAATGGGTGTGAATGGGTGTTTAATTGGGTTTTGAGACGCTGAAGCTCGATTCAGATCAATTTCTCGACTTGGAGAAGGTGCGCCTTAGCTTGCCGGCTCGCTGCTCTCGCCTGGGGAAGATTTTTTTCCCCACGGCAGGTTCTAAAAGGATGAGTCGGATGGCGGATGTGGTATGCCGCTCTCTGTCTACTGACTTCTTATTGGCGGCGGGCGCGAAGGCGCTTTCTAAAGGAGGCCTCCTCCGCTATTCAGTAAGTTCATAGGCCCAACGACTGAATGAACACCAGGCACTCAGAGCCGGACTACTAAAAATAACAATGACACTATTTAATTTTTAACGCTTTAATATATAGACATGGCAAAAGTCTATTTTAAAAATCTCAGAAATACTCTTGACAGCGCCCTACACAAACTGCTTTTATTTACGCACGGACGCTAAATCCAAATCTGGGTTTCAGAGCCCCACCCATGCTTGGTAGCTGAAAAAAGATAGAATTGCCTGCCGAAGAGATATTGGCCTTATGACATACGACTAACAGCAACATCAAAAACCTTGAACTTCATCTGTGCGTACCTTTCGTGGCGATTAGTTTGCGACGGCGATCGAATAACGTGAGTCACACTGCGCCTGAGATCGCATAACGCCGGACACACAGTTTAAATAAGCTATATGTTAAACTCTGGCAATTCTATGGGCGACAGATGAAAATCTGTTTTTCAACATTGGGGAATTGCTTTCTACAATTATCGCCCTTACGGTACTTTAGGCCGAAATAACCACATCAGACAGTATCCCGCTGATGCAACGTCGCTGAACCCCAAGCAGGGATGCATTGTAATTGGAACATTCAAGATCGCGCTACTAACTATCAACTCTAACGTCGCAATGGTCGCACCCGGTATACGTTAAGTTGGATCAACTTATTCAGTAAATTCCTCCGTGATAAAGGAGCAATCAATGATACCGAAGAAACTTCCCGTTAGCAGGCACGACGTGTAATCAAAAAAGATATCTTCTTCAGCAAAAGCCCTGAGAAAATTAGTACATGAAGTTGGCACACACATGGATGCGCTGAATGTGACTGCAAAAATTTTGGGCTACCAGAATCTCTATGACTTCCAACATTCGGCACTACCGATAGTACAAGCCAACCATAAGCAAGCAGAAATCGACCTTTATATTGCACAAAAGACATTCAAAATCGCGAGTTTACTGAACATCTCTGACTACACGCGATGCTTGCAGATAGCCCGACAACTTAAACTCACTATTTTCGAGTCTCTCAGAGTGCCGTCGACTACGGAAATTGAATACTCCGTCGATGAAGATTTGAAATCCGTCCCGGTATTGGATCAAGGCCCAACGATCCCGGTCATAATGAAGAAGCGCAAGCGCTTGTTACTCCGACCGTAATACAGTCGCCCGGCTCGCATTTGAGATTCTCATGATAAATTGTAGCTGGCGCTCTCGAAAGCAATGTGCTGATTACGCATATTGCTTTTTTATGCCTAGTGCTGCCACCTCAGCCATTTGGGATATCCGTAGTGCCACTTGGACTTCCCCACTCCAAGATAACCTAGAGCGATCCACTCGCAGGTCAATATTGACTCAGCGGACGTCATTCCATCGCCGCTCGCTTGTAGCGCAGCAGCGATACAACGAACGATCTCAGACTTCGCAACGAATGCTGTCGTCTCATAGGGTTAACCAAGTCAGGCCGTTCTGAGATTGCACTCGAAGGGGTGTACTGTTTGCGACTCCTAACGCCTTAATGTTCATCTGGGTCTGCCTGAACGTTGTACTCCCGCAGTAAATCGTTAATGGCGCCAACAATCCTCGGCTCTCTGATCAGTTCCAGAGTGGTGTAAGACACTGCAACGGCAATCTTCATCGCCTCCGGTACCACGCTCAGCGGGTCGAAAGGCCAAATTTGAATTCGGCTAATGGTCGCATCCCTAAACGCGAACGTCTTGACTTCGGTGATAGATGACGAGATCTGCCCCCAGCGCTCAAGGCTAACCCCATAAGTCCGTTGAGGTCGGTCAGCGAGCATGGTGTGCTTGTCCAAAAAACTGTCGCCCACTTCAGCGCAACCCGCCGGATCGAAGTTCTTCACAGATACATCTGCGAGACGCGGCGATGATACGCGCGAGCGGAGCACCCGCCATGGGGTGCGACCGTCATTCAACGTGTACTCCTCGCTGAAATGCTGGAGCAGTCGGCGCACAAGGTCCGGGTGATTCGCCATCATGAGGTTTGAGCAATCAGTCATTTTTGAGTTCGCTTTTGCCAAGCCAATCGCGAGCGAGCCCCTGAAGCAGTTCGATCAGCTTCTGGTACTCAGCTTGCGTTCTAAGTTCGCTGGGTGCCTTGTTGTCCAATTCAGGGTGCCCCTGCTGCCACCAGCGCTCTGTCATCTCCCTGTGTGCGGTATAGAGATCTAAGACTCGGACGATCACATCTGTTCGAATGTCAGCGATCGATCGCTCTCCACTTTCCGCTACGGCTGCATGGGGAGGCTGCGAAAGGTTGGAATCGAACAAAACAGTCCGCTCATAACTACCCCAGTGCCCATCCACATCTCCGCTCAAAATATTGCCAGCAGCGGTCTCAACCAGATAGCGTGGGAGGCCTCGCCCGGGTTTGAGCCGCGTAATCCGAGTTACACGCCCTAAGCCGTAAGCCCCCTCTTGCACTGAGCCAGCATCGGCTGGAGACAAAACTTGGATTGTGTCGATTGATACGCCCTCCTCTTTCCCACTCAAGACTCGGTCGAGCAGCGCGAGACTTGGGGTCATCATCATCCGATGCTCTGGGAAATCTGTGAGTCGCGCGCCCAAGTAACAGGCTTTCGCACAGTACAGTTCGGCGTCCAAAGAATGCGAGACATGGTCGTAGAAGGTATCGCTAGAGACAACACCATCCAAGGACGATTTCAAGTGGGTTTGAAACACGATATTGATCCTCATCGCTTAAAAGCTGGAGTTAGCTGCCTCACCGAAACTGCTCAGCAAGGATTATCAAGACGGCACTGCTCGCACAGCACACGGACCCAGCCTTTTGTCCCGCGTGCCAGCACGCCCTTGTTCCCACACAACTCGCAGGTCACGAATGACATGCCGACCACTGCGTCAATCACGCCGTTGCTGTAGTGGTCAGTGCCAGAGAAAACACACCTCAGAATTCCCATCTTGTGTTTAATTTGGGTAGCGACGATCTGTGGCCTGCCAGTCGTTTCTACGTGCAACTGAAGTTGCCTGCACATAGTAGTTATCAGGGGAGCCCAGCCATCTCCGCAATGAATCCCCCACAGATAGTTATCAGGGTCCGACTCCTTGATATTGAAAATTTCAGGAAATTTTGATAGCAGAGTTCGCTCAAGTTCTTCGTTCACTTGGGGCTCCTATAACGACAATAACATTGACACTTTAGTGGTTCGGGATACCTAAAACTATTTGATTGCAATCACTAGTAGGCCTACGTACAAATTTGATCAAACAGCAGTACCAACTGCGGGTTCTTTCAGTAGTCCAGCGGCAATGGATTGAGCAGGGGTCAGAGTCTCGGAGCCCGTTCACCTATTTCAAGAGGCCGTTTAGCGGACTCGAAGCCAAAAACCTCATATGCAGGACCTTCTAGATCTGCAAGTCTGCTGAACCATTGCCCTCGCATCCGCCTATGCCTGTACGACCGATTGCAGCCCCGCCGTTGGGACTGTTCAGCGACCCGAGACCTTCACGAACTGATCGTACCCGACAATCATAAATGACCATAATAGTGGTCATTTCGAAGATCCTAGCCTCCTTTGCGCTTAAATGCCAGCTTTGGTAAAGCTGGAGCTAGCCGTTTGGACATTGATGAGGCTTTCGGAGCAGTGCTTCGGGAGCTTAGAGAGCACCGGGGCCTGACCCAGGATGCTTTTGGGACTGCGGCGTCGCGCCAATACATCCACCGCCTGGAGAAGGGGGAACACTCGCCTACGCTCGATAGGGTTGAGCAAATTGCCCAAGTGCTGGGGGTTGATGCTGTGGTGCTGATTCTGTGGGCATACGACCGGGTTAGCGAAAAGCCGGTAGGATCCGCTGGCAAACGAGCAAACCAAGCGCTGGCTAAACTGGTTGATGACCTGTTCTTGCGGCCTTGATACAAGTACTTAACGCATAGCCGAGTCAGTTCGATCAGCCAGGGCTGATTTATACAGTGGGCTCAAGGTCAAAAAATTTGTGTATTAGGTCTGTTGGGGAGGTCAAAAAAGTCATTGATCCGCTTTCAACACATGCCTACCGTGAATCTTACGTCGCAGCCGAGGTTGGCCAGCAAACGTCAATTACTGCTGTCCAGGCGAACATTGGCACGCTTTCAGGATAACGGTCCATCAGCAGGATGCGTGATGATTCCTATAGCCGCGTGACAGATTTGTCTTAAAGCCAATAACAATGCCAATACTCTCGACGCTCGGGGCCTTCTGCTAAGAACTACCTTCGACAAATGGACCAACGGCGGGGCATTAATATATTGGAAATCATCAGGGCATAATCAAGTCAGGCGCTAATCCTTTATGACGCGTGCCCCCTCTATCACTTTATAAAAATCTCACAAAAATTCGCTCAACCGCCGTTTGAGCTTAGCAAAATCACCGAACTCCTTGTGCGATTACTATATGTAAACTTTAGGCCCCTCAGAGCTTGCTAAAGTAGTCGCACGATCCGCACTCCTCCAGCCCACTTCACTATGGACTAGATGTTCCCAAGCTCTCAACGATCAGGTGCGCATCTTCGACTGAACGAGCTATCACCAACAGATCGTCAAGTTGATCCCCTCAAGCTCGACCTCCAAATCTGGGCACATGGGGTTAGGGAATATCGTAATGCTGACCTGATTGTTTATCCAGTTAAGGAAGTCGTAAACATCGCTAAAATACTCGGCGCGAAATGAGCAGATTATGGTTTTTTTGAGCTTGGTTGCAGCAAGGAATGGGGCGTTTAGCTCAAAGCGTGTCCATCCAAAATTGGAAAAAATAGACATTCCTATTTTTTCTCTAACCGTATGATTTATATGAAAACTCCATGTCCATGTACACCTCGTGACTCACTAATACAGAATTTCGACAAGACCATCGTCTCGATTCCGACTTGGCGCTTGATGTCCGAATCGTTCAAGAACTGGCGCGGCATGCAGGCGTCCGGCGGGCGTCGGATCAAGCGCAGCCTGTTCATCGACGCCAGCGGTGTGCGCTTCCTGCGCGACGATGAAGAGGTGCGCATGACCCAGGTCCACC
>Ga0209913_1000973_pt1 | contig 19097 bp, 17 predicted proteins | sample PersoiDNA2013203_FD_185805 | JGI IMG/M metagenome (GOLD analysis project Ga0209913, IMG submission 185805) | Permafrost soil microbial communities from the Arctic, to analyse light accelerated degradation of dissolved organic matter (DOM) -... | ecosystem: Environmental > Terrestrial > Soil >... | reverse complement strand
ACACCGGCAAGCCCGTTGAGGCCGGTAATAATCTCCTCATCGACGAAATCCACGATCCCAAGAAGGTAGTCCCGCTGCGCATGGTGCCGTTGGTGCTGATCGGCACCATCGCCTCTCACTTGTTCGGTGCCTCCGTGGGTCGCGAAGGTACCGCGGTGCAGATGGGCGGTGCGCTGGCAGACCAGCTGACCCATCTGTTCAAGTTGCGCCAGGAGGACCGTCGCATTCTGCTGATGGCGGGTATCAGTGCCGGCTTTGCCTCGGTGTTCGGTACCCCCATGGCCGGCGCGATCTTCGGTCTGGAAGTGCTTGCCATCGGCCGCATGCGCTATGACGCCATCTTTCCGTGTTTTGTGGCGGCCATTGCAGCCGACCAGATAGGACTCTCCTGGGGCGTGCATCATACCCACTATGCGATGACTGGGATGACCCCTATTGCGTTCTGGAGCGTTGTGTCCGTCATCGTCGCTGGCATTATCTTTGGGCTGGTCGGCATGCTGTTCGCCAACACCACGCATGGCCTGTCCGCATTCATGAAGCGCCGCATCAGCTATGCGCCTCTGCGTCCGCTCATTGGCGGCGTCATTGTGGCTGTTGCTGTCTGGGCCATCGGCACGCAGAGATACGTGGGCTTGGGCATTCCCGTGATCGTGGAATCGTTCCAGCAACCAGTAGCCCCTTGGGACTTCTTTGCCAAGATGGTCTTTACCGTGACTTCGTTGGGAACCGGCTTCAAAGGCGGCGAAGTGACGCCACTGTTTTACATTGGTGCGACGCTCGGCAACGCCCTGGCGCCGTTACTCCATCTTCCATTTTCTTTGCTGACCGGTATCGGCTTCGTCGCCGTATTCGCCGGAGCGGCCAACACGCCGATTGCATCGACCATCATGGCCATCGAGCTGTTTGGGCCCGAGATTGGTCCATTCGCTGCCTTGGCCTGCATCGTCAGCTATCTGTTCTCCGGTCATACCGGCATTTATCACGCTCAGCGTGTGGGGCACGCCAAGCATCGCCCCATGCCAGAAGGCATGAAGATCGCTCAGCTGAGCGCCTACAAAGCCGATCTCAAAAGAAAGCATCAAGAAAACGACGCATCGACTTCATCCACCAAAGACCAATCCAATCATGAGTGAATTGACCGCATTGCGACTGTATTTTCCTATCTCGGCCAAAGCCAAGGCAACACGATTTTGGCATCACCTGTCTGCGCCGGCGCTTGCGCATCATTTACTGGCAGTCGCCCGTCGCGCTGGCATCCAGCAAGCCATGCTGCATCACATCGATGCCGGTTACCTGGCGGGCGAAAAGCTAAGCGTTCATCACCTGGAGATCTCGTCAATGCGGCATCCGCACTGCCTAGAGCTGATCGATACGGAAAAGCATCTACGCAAATACCTCCATGACCATGCCGAGGAATTGCAAAAAGTGCGTGCAGTGCTCTTTAAATGCGAATTGCCTTTGGAGACTTAACACGCAGGCGACACCAATAAAGAGGCGATGGAATGCTGAGATCGATCGTTGTCATTGGTCTGGGCGCCGCTGCTGGATACCTGATGCGCAGGCTGCTGAGCAGCAAGCTCAATGGCGTGTTCTAGGTCATTCCGTCAGGCATGCTTACCGCAAATCTGGTCGGCTGCTACCTGATCGGCGTAGCCATTGCCTATCTGGGAGCATATCCGATGCTGGGCCCAGAGTGGCGACTGTTCTTGGTGACGGGACTTTTTAGGCGGATTAACGATGTATTCCACCTTTTTAGCGAAAGTCGATTGAGTCCGACGTGTCGGTAACAGATCTTCGCAAGGATGCAAAAAATCGCTCAATCGACAGGCCGTGTATTTGAATCGCCACGCGCGGCTCGTTTGATTTTCTCAACGCAGGCGATCCAAATATCCTCAATGGCCGTCTTTGCAATCTTTTTGCTTTTGGCTTGCAACCCGAATACTCCTAAAGCGCCAACGCATTCATCACTGCCTCTGGCATCGACGGACGACCGTTGAAAAGGCAAGTCGCGACAAACGTCGCCTCGGCATAGGTGACGCCATCAACTTTAATCTCTTGAACGAAATTGACACGATTGCGTTTTTCGTTCTTTTCAAGCTGACAAGTCACCTCTAATCGATCGTCCTTCTTGAGGCTTTTACGGAAGCGCAGAGAATACTCAAGCACCATGTAGATTTTTCCCTGAGCGAACTCTGCTTCAATATCAATGCCCAGTGCTTCTTTCATGAACGCGTGCCTTGTCCACTCCATATAAAACGGATAATAGAGGCCATCTACCACGCCCTGAAAATCGATATGACTGGCTTCAACTTCGTAATTCTTTGAAAACATGTATCTATCCTAATTTGTTGGCTGGGCTGGTAATACTACCTACGAAAGCTTAAATGCTGTTGTCTTGCATCGAAAATTGCCTCCACTTATCCGCCCAGCCAACGAAGATCACTAGGCCGGACGATTCGCATCAAGGACGGTGAGCGCTGCCATGTTGATGATGCGTCGCACGGTGGAGCTGGAGGTCAGGATATGCACCGGCGCGTTCACGCCGAGCAAAAACGGTCCCACGGCGACGTTGCTGCCCGCCGCCGTCTTGAGCAGGTTGTAGGCAATATTGCCGGCATCGACGTTCGGGCAAACCAGCAGATTGGCGGAGCCTTTCAGTCGGGAGGTCGGCAGAATCTGCATACGCAGCGCTTCATCCAATGCGCAATCGCCGTGCATTTCGCCGTCGACTTCCAGTGTGGGCGCACGCTCGGTAATGATGTCCAACGCGCGGCGCATCTTGCTGCCGGACGCCGAGCTGGCCGACCCGAAGTTGGAGCGGGAAAGCAGTGCTGCCTTGGGCACCAGGTTTAACCAGTTCATTTCGTCAGCGGCGGCAATAGTGAACTCGGCGATCTGCTCGGCAGTCGGGTCATCGTTTACGTGCGTATCCACCAACGCCACGGTGCGCTGATCAAGCAGCAGGATGTTCATGGCGGCGTAAGTGTGCGCACCCGGCTTCTTGCCGATGACCTGGTCGACATAGCGAAGATGGTCGTGATACGCGCCGACGGTGCCGCAGATCATGCCGTCAGCATCGCCAAGGCGAACCATCATGGCGCCAATCAGCGTGAGTCGGCGGCGCATTTCGACGCGTGCCATTTCCTTGGTGATACCTTCACGGCACATCAAATCCCAATAGGTTGTCCAGTATTGGTGGAAGCGTTCGTCGTAATCCGGGCTGGTGACTTCAACGTCTTGCCCCAGGCGAAGTCGCAAACCGAATTTTTGAATCCGCGCCAGCAAGACCTCGGGACGGCCGACTAAAATCGGGCGCGCCAGTTTTTCATCGACGATCACTTGCACGGCGCGCAGCACGCGTTCATCTTCACCTTCGGTAAAGACGATGCGGGACTTGCCGCCGTCGCGCACGCGTTGCTTGGCTGCAGCGAACAGTGGCTTCATGAACGCGCCTGAGTGGTAAACAAATTGTTGAAGTTGTTCGACGTAAGCATCCAGATCAGCGATGGGGCGCGTGGCAACGCCGCCTTCCATGGCTGCTTTGGCGACTGCCGGCGCGATGCGCACGATCAAGCGTGGGTCGAAAGGCTTTGGAATGAAATACTCGGGGCCAAAGGACAAGTCGTAGCTGCCGTAGGCCGCTGCGACGACGTCGTTCTGTTCTTCTTCGGCCAGGCCAGCGATGGCGTAGACCGCGGCGATTTCCATTTCACGCGTGATGGTGGTGGCGCCTACATCCAGAGCGCCGCGGAAGATATACGGGAAGCACAGGACGTTGTTGACCTGGTTCGGATAGTCCGAGCGGCCGGTCGCCATGACGATGTCGTCGCGAACCGACAGCGCGACCTCGGGCAGGATTTCCGGCGTCGGATTGGCCAGCGCCAGAATCAGCGGACGCGCAGCCATGCTGGCGACCATTTCTTTTTTCAGTACGTTGCCGGCGGATACGCCGAGGAACACATCGGCGCCTTCAATCACCTGCGCCAGCGTGCGCAAATCGGTTTTACGTGCATAGCGTTCCTTGTCGGGATCCATGAGTGTAGGACGCCCTTCGTAGACCACGCCTTCGATGTCGGTTACCCAGATATTTTCCAGCGGCAGGCCCAGGTCCATCATGAGCTCCAGGCAACCTAAGGCAGCTGCGCCGGCACCGGACACGACGACTTTGACCTCGGCAATGTTCTTCTTGACGACCTTCAGACCGTTGATGAAAGCGGCCGATACCGTGATCGCCGTGCCGTGCTGGTCATCGTGGAAGACCGGAATCTTCATGCGGTCGCGTAGCTGGCGTTCGACGGTAAAGCATTCCGGAGCCTTGATGTCTTCCAGGTTAATGCCGCCGAACGTCGCTTCCAGACCGGCGATGATGGTCACCAGTTTGTCGGGATCGGTTTCGTTGATCTCAATATCAAAGACATCGATGCCGGCAAATTTCTTGAACAGAACGGCTTTGCCTTCCATCACCGGCTTGGAGGCCAGCGCGCCGATATTGCCAAGTCCGAGGACGGCGGAGCCATTGGTGATGACGCCGACGAGATTGCCACGCGCCGTGTAACGGTACGCATTGAGCGGATCGGCGACGATCTCTTCACAAGCAGCCGCCACGCCGGGTGTGTAGGCCAGCGTGAGGTCGCGCTGGGTGACAAGGGGTTTGCTGGCGTTGACGGTAATTTTTCCGGGGGTTGGATATTGGTGGTAATCCAGGGCGGCTTGTCGGTCTGTCGTGTTCATGTGCTCTTCCTCTTTCCAAGATGCGCCGGGGATGGTGATGGCCGGCGGCGGTTTGTCATTGGTTTGGCGTTTTTCTCTTGTTTTTGCGCTCAAACCGTTTTTTCTTTGCGATCGTCACGGCGATGATGGCGATGACTTGAGGCGAGTTTAGGCAATAGGCATATCAAGATCATTTTGATTTATTATGATCCCATCACCTTTTTCTAATGAAAGACGCCTTCTTATGGAGGTATTTGATGCAAATGCGCTCCTCAGGCGCTTGAGTACGCGCTTGAAAATGCGCCATCTGCTCTTGTTGTTGCAAATAAGGCAACACAAGTCGCTGACGCGTGTCGCCGAGCAAATGGCCAGCACGCAACCTGCCATTACCAATGCCTTGTCGGAATTGGAGGGCATGTTTGGCGGTCTGCTGTTCGATCGTTCGGCGCGTGGCATGGCCCCGACCGAATTAGGCAAGGTGGTGCTGGAGCGGGCAGGGGCGATGGTGCATGACTTGCGTCATCTGGTGCGCGACATCGAAACCCTGGCATCCGGCCATGCCGCGCATCTGCATATCGGGATTACACCCTTCATCTCAGGGCAGATACTCACGACAGCGATTCAGCGAACCCGGCCCGACGGCGATCAGCGGCTGACCGTGACAATCCATGAGGGGACCAGCGACCAGCTTCTGGCGCAATTGAGCGACCACGCTCTCGATCTCGTCATTGGGCGAGCGTCGTCCGGAGTCAATCTGGAGAAGATCAAATTTGAGGTGTTGTACCGTCAGCAGCCGCGGCTGATCGCCAGTCGCCGCCTGGCTGCGCAGTTGGCAAGAGTGCGCCTGGATTGGCGCAAGATGGTTGAACTGGACTGGATCCTGGGCGCGCCCCATACGCCCATGCGGGAGCAGGTGGCCGATATTTTTCTCGGGGCCGGCGTCGTCCCGCCCGTGCCCGTTGTAGAGAGTTATTCAGCGAAATTGATTGGAGAAATGATCGCGGCCAACGAAAGAGCGGTATCGATCGTGCCTGCCGATATTGCCGAAGAGCTGGTACGTGTGGCCGGTGTGGCAATCGTGCCGTATTCTTTTGACTGGACGCTTTCTCCCATCGCCTTGTTCATGCGCTCGGATGGGTTGCAGCGAAGGGCAGACCAGCTGTTCGCTGAATCGCTGCGCGCCGTTTGCGAAGAGACTTACTCGACGCTGTCATCGTAAAAATCCAGCCGACCATGCGCCTCCATTCAGAGGGGGCGATTTGTAAATTGATTTTTTTAGTCTAAATACTAAAATTAAGTTGCGCGCTAATTAATTGTGCGATATATTTCAACCCGTGCTTCAACCTGTGCTGTCGCCGAACTCCTTTTAGAGGAGTTTTTAAATGTCAATTACTTAGCGCGCTAAGTAATTTAACTTCCTTGAGAGAACTATCATGAAACTGACCTCCATCGCTAACGCTGTCCTCGTTTCCACACTGCTGTCTGCTTCTGTCATGAGTGCACAAGCCGCGCCGATCGCTGCTGACGCTACCACCGTTGTTCTTGTCCATGGCGCCTTTGCTGATGGATCGAGCTGGGAGAAGGTGATCCCGCTGCTGCAAGCCAAGGGCTTGAAAGTGGTCGCCGTACAAAATCCTCTGACTTCGCTGGCCGATGACGTCGCCGCCACGCAACGCGTCGTTGACGCACAAACCGGCAAAGTCGTGCTGGTCGGTCACTCGTGGGGTGGCACGGTGATTACGCAAGCCGGCACCAGCAACAAGATCAAGGCCTTGGTCTATGTTGCCGCGTTTGCTCCTTCGGAAGGCGAAGCCACCGGTGAACTTGGCAAGCAATACGCTGTACCTCCAGGTATCGCAACACTCCAGATGGACGCCACAGGATATCTCTGGTTGCCAACTGATTCGGTCGCGAAGAATTTTGCGCAGGATGTTTCGCCCGCCACAGCCGCGTTGATCGCTGCCACACAAGGCCCGATCAATGCCAAGGCATTCGGCGACAAGACGACTGTCGCAGCCTGGAAAACCAAGCCGAATTACTACATCGTGTCGTCGGAAGACCGCATGATCGCTCCTGAGCTGGAACAGGCATTTGCCAAGAAAATCAACGCCACCACAACCACCTTGAAAACAAGTCACGTGCCGATGGTGTCGCAGCCTGAAAAAGTTGCCGAAGTGATTTTCGCCGCTTCGCAGCGTTAATGCCGGGAAGGATGGTCGGCCGATCTCGTGATCTGCCGACCATCTTATTGTTCGCCTCGTCGCTATCCCTCGCCATCGATGACGATGGCAATTTGCTTTGCGAGGCAGGAGCCGTTAGGCTAACGGCATTCCGACTTTTGCAGTATCTCCGTCATGGCCAAATTTGCTCCGCCCACGCTTGCTCAGCACCTGTGTTTTTCGCTCTACAGCACCTCGCTGAAGATGACCCAGTTGTACAAGCCTTTGCTGGCGCCGCTGAATTTGACGTATCCGCAATATCTGGTGATGGTGGTGCTCTGGCAGCATCAGGATCTGGGCGTAAAAGATGTGGCGCAACACCTGCAGCAAGACTCCGGATCCATCACGCCCCTGATCAAGCGCCTGGAAGCCGAAGGGCTCATAAGCCGTAAGCGCGACCCGCGAGACGAGCGCAACGTTATCCTCAACCTCACGCCTGCCGGCGAAGCAATGCGTGAAGCCGGCGTGCGTATCAGTCAGGCGATCGCCGATGGCTGCTCGGTCAGCAAGCCAGAATACGAACGCATGATGGCCGACCTCGAAAAGCTTAACCAGACGTTGACGTAATTCGGTGATCCTTTGCGATTGTCTAGTTATACCTACCGCTTGACTGACTACCTACTAAAAGGTAGGCTGCGTACATGACTGATTCATCCAATACCTTCGACAGCATTTTGCGGTGTGCGCAATCGCTGATTATTTCCGGCGGCTACAACGGCTTCAGCTATGCCGACATAGGGAAAGTGATCGGGATCCGCAATGCCAGCATTCATCATCATTTTCCGAGCAAAGCGATCCTCGTACGCACGCTGGTGGCGCAGTACCGGGAGGAAATGCAGGCCGGTATCGCAAACCTGGAGCAAAGCGTTTCAGATCCGGTTGGGCAGCTTCGTGCTTACACCAGGTTTTGGGAGGTGTGTCTCGCCGATGCGTCTTCTTCTTTCTGCGTTTGCGCCTTGCTGGCAAGCGAAATGCCGGTGTTGCCCGAAGAGATTGCGCTTGAAGTCAGGGCGCATTTCCGGGCGCTGTCGATCTGGCTGACGTCGGTTTTCGCACGCGGTGCAAAACAAGGCAGCCTCAAGCTGACCGAGTCAGCCGAAACGGAAGCGGAAATATTCATGGCGTCCGTTCACGGCGCCATGTTGTCGGCACGCGCTTATGGTGACGCCAAGCTGTTCGGCGTCATTGTCAATCCGGTGTTGGCGCGCGTCGTCCATTAAGCCTGAGGTTGGTGATATCGGCGATGACGGTGTGAATGCTTGCTCATTTTGCCTACCGATTAGTAGGTAGTTTTTGTTGCGTGGAAGTGGCGCTTCCTGAATAGGGGGAGATGCTTTCTTTGAATATTTCATTTTTCGATAAAGGATAGTCCCATGTTTGGAATTTCTCCCCTAGGTTGGGTTCATACGCTAGGCAGCTTGCCGGCGATTCCGGCGGCTGTGTATATGTTTGCGCGTTATGGACGAATCGTCCCTGGTTCGCGAGCAGGTGCTGTTTATTTCGTGTCGATGCTGATCGGTGCTGTGAGTGTTTTTCTGGTGGCGCATCAACCGGTCAGTTACGGCATCGCCGTCGCTACGTTGATCTTTCTTCTTGCCGGTTATGGCGTGGGGAAATTTTGGAAGGCAAGTGGCGTGGCAAACTATGTGGAAACGATCTTGCTGACATTGACCACATTCCTGTTAATGGTGCCAACCGTCACCGAAACGCTGCGCCGTGTGCCGGATGGGCAACCGTTTGTCACCGATCTGAAATCGCCGGTGCTGCTTGGATTTCAGGCTGGCCTCGTTGTGATGCTGATTGTCGGACTGAGTATCCAACTCATCTATTTGCGCAAGAAGGGCAAGGCTGCAGCCTTATAAATAATCGATATCATGTAGCGTCAGAAATATCTGAAGGAGAGCAGGCATGGCACGCAATCCGGTAACACCCGTTCGTCCCGTTGACGCAGTTGGTGCTGCAAGGCGAGTGGATAGCGGCTCCACGTACTATCGTCATCTGGAGTTGTGGCGGATCACCTCTGAGGTCTATGCCGCTGAACGGCGAGCGAAAGAGCCGCGTATCGAGGAGGAAGGCGATTTCGCCAGAGTGTTGTCTGATGCCGCGAAGTCGGGCGTTTGAGTTCGCGTCCACGTCCGTTTCATTGATGTCGCTGTAAGAGGCTGCCGAAGATATCTCTTGTCTTGATCGCATAGAAAAATCGCCAACAGAAGAAAGTTTCTCTGTTGGCGATTTTCATGGAAGCGACAACTGCAGTTGCCGGCAATTGCTATCAATTGCTGCCGGTTAGTGGCGGCTATTGCGCCGGCGCTACTTCCAATTGCAGATCCTGCATCTTGCGTGCGCGCCACACACGCAATGGTGCATTGAAGCCGGGTCGCATGGCACTGAGAATCGCTTGCGCGTCCTCTGCCGAATTCACATCCTGACCGCCGATTTCGACAATCACATCCGATGGTCGCAATCCGGCTTTTGCACCCGTACCGCCTTTGGCAACGTTGCTGACCAATGCGCCGTGTGCGGTGTTCAATCCTAGTTTCTTCGCTGTTGCGTCATCCACATTACTCAGTTGGAGGCCGGTCGTTTTGGCGGCGCTCGTGCTGCTTCCCGGATTACTTGCCGCGGATGACGAAGGTGATGTCAGCGGTCGTGCACCCGTAGCGGCATTCTTTGCGACGGTTCTGCGTGGTGGCGGTTTGCTGACCGGTGTCCACGCGACGGCGACACGCCTGGAACTCATATTGCCGAACATCAAGCTCCATAGCTTTTCGCGTGCCGCATCGGCTTTTGGCCGTGTATCTTCCCCTTGGCAAATCGCGTTGGCAGCGGCAGGCGAGTAGCGACTCTTCAAGAGTGCTTCGAATTCCTTCTGCTCATGCTGTCCGCTATCTGCATACCAGTCTTGGTAAGCAAATACAGTCGATACATAGGTCGTGCCGGTGCCGCCAGGTTCGGCATACCAACAGAATCCATACATCGGCACTTCACCTGACAGAGGAACTTTAGGGGCAATACCAGCGACGCAACCCTGTTCGGCGCGAACCTGATTGATGGCGTCAATGTGCCAGCCGAAGGTTTTTTTGGTGAACGGTTCAGTGCCCGGATCGTTCTGCGACTTGGCGAAGTTTTGCGACATCGACGCCAGGTAGGCGCAGTCATGACCGCGATACGCTGACGTTGATATGCCCATGCTTTCTGGCGTAGCGTTCGACTCAACGCTGTTTTGCATTGCTGATTGCATCATCGGCGAGATGACCGAATGTACCGCCATGCAACCGGACAATGCGATTGCTGCGCAGGCAGCGGAGATCCAGGCGAGGAGCTGGGAATATGTCTTCATCAGATGTCCCTGAAAGTCAAAGTTGGAAGTTGGCCTGCGTTATTCGCGGGTCATTGTTCAACGTGGCACCCAGTACACCGAGAACGTATCCTTTCCTGTCGCGGCGAAGGTTTGTCGCAAGGCCGTTGTCGCCTCTTCACGTGCCTTGACGATGGCCTCCCGCGTCTTGCGGCAGACTGCATAGCCGGGTGCGGCGCCAAAGTCAGGGCCGAGGCCGCGCTCCACCATCGTCGCGCGGAACTGAGCGCCTATGGTCGGATTGATGTCCTCGACGGCGTCAGCTGCCGGCACTACAAATTCATAACTGATTGCGCCGTTCTTCAACGCGGCGTTAGCGTTGACCCATGCGAAACAATAGCCTTCAGCACCGGTGGGCAGCGTCAACTGCAATGCCTGGGATCCCAATGTCACTGGAACGAATTCCAGTTTGCGGTTGCGCCAGACTCCCAGTTTGACCGAGGCGCCGCCAGGCAGACGGCCGAGCAATTCGGTCAGTTGCGTTCTGTTATCGAGCGGACGACCGTTCAACGACAGAATGACATCCAGCGTCTTCAGGCCGGCCTTGTCCGAGGCGCCATTCGGGACGGCACCGCCCATCAGGACGCCGCGCGTTTGCTCCAGACCGAGCGAGGTCGCCAATGAAGGAGGAATGTCCTCGATTAAGCCTTTTGCGCCCATCACATACTGCATCCCCATCCATCCATGGTCAGCCAGTAACGGGCTGGTCATCGAAGGCGCCGTGTCCGGATCGGGAACGGCTGGTGCAACCGCTGTTGGAATCGGACGCTCTTCCTTGCTCACGACAACGGTGACGTTGCGGGTTTTACCGGAACGGAACACGCGCAAGGGCGCTTTGTAACCGGGACGCATGCGGCCAACGATATTGGAAAATTCTGTTGGCGTGTTGACCGGTTGACCGTTGACTTCAAGAATCACGTCGAGTGGCTTGATGCCCGCCTTGTCGGCCGCACTGCCTTTCTTTGTATCAACGACCAGGGCGCCTTTCAGGTCGGTCATCCCCAGCGATTTTGCGAGTGAGGGCGAGACGCTATCGACGGTGATGTCCAGCGAACCTTGTGTAATCCTGGCGGCAGAGGAGGCTGCAGTTCCGGCAGTTCCAGATCCTCCTGCAGCGCCGGCGATCGCTGTCGATGCAGGAACTTTCGCTTGCAACGGAGGAGCAACGGGACAGGATTTTTCCCCTTGAATTTGCTTGACGACGGAAATGTTCATTTCCGCGACGGCGATGTCTACTCGATCGGCTTTTGCTGTGGCCTTTTTCAGTTCTTCCTGATACAGCGGCCCCATACCAGCTAAGGTCGGGCAATCCGCTGTGCGTAATGATTTCAGTGTGATGTTACGCATTTCCGGCGAGGTCATCTCCGCCACCATATCGTAGGACGATGCCCGCGCAGAGAGAATCATATTCACCGGATCAAGCGCTCCGCAACCTGCCAGCGAAGACAATACGACGACGCAGGCCGCGCCTTTCAAGACATTCCCCATGCTTACCCCTTTTCATTATTTGATTTTTGGTAAAAACAAGCAGGGGGATTGTCGTAATGGCGGGTGGTATTCAGCGTGTCAAAAAACATCAGCCGACACCAACACATCTCTGTGTATTTCCTGCCGGAAATACGTGGCTTGCCAACGCATGGCAGCGCGATGTAATGCGCCGTTCTCATGCTCCCCTGACTGTTCTTTTTGCTTGAGATGATCTTAACACCGTCCAAATGCGATGCCTATTGCGGCGCCCATACTGTGTGGTATGGGCGCAATGCGATCGTATTGCCTTGTGCGATGAGATGTGTTGATTGCGAGATTGCGATCCCGGATATTTACGTTTTCCTCGCGAGCAATGAAGCAAGCTATATTAAGGGCGCAGTGATTGAGGCGTCGGTGGTTTGACGCTTTAATGTTGGGCGCGTCGGTCTGAGTGGTCTGCGTTGACATCGCGTGACGTTGCGCTTATATCCAAATTTACATCGGAATTTTTATGAAAACAGTTGACCTCTTGACGCCAAATGCCGGACTGCGCGTCTTCATCTCCGGCGCAGCTACCGGCATCGGCGCCGCCATTGCCGAGGCATTTCTTGAAACCGGTGCGGCTGTCTACGTCTGCGACATCAATCCCGCCGCCGTCGACGAAATGAAGAAGAAAAATCCCGCTATCCACGCCGGCGTCGCCGACGTCGGCAAGTGGGAAGACGTGGACGCCGTCATGCAGGACGCGCAGGATAAACTCGGCGGGCTCGATCTTCTGATCAACAACGCGGGCATTGCCGGTCCGACGGGGGCGGTGGAAGACATCACGACTGACGCCTGGGACAAGACCATCACGACGAATCTGAACAGCCAGTTCTACTTTCTTCGACGCGCCGTTCCTCTGCTGAAGCAAACATCGGACAATCCCAGCATCATTACCATCTCGTCTGTCGCAGGCCGTCTGGGATATCAATTCCGCACACCTTATGCCTCGACCAAGTGGGCTATCGTCGGACTGATGAAATCGCTGGCCATCGAACTCGGGCCGGATAACATTCGTGTCAATGCCATCCTTCCCGGCGTCGTCGAAGGCGAACGCATGGACAAGGTCATCGCAGCACGCGCAGAAGCACTCGGACTGACATTTGATGCAATGCGCGAAGACTACGTCAAAAAGATTTCGCTGCGGCGCTTGGTGACCACACAGGATGTCGCGGCCATGGCGTTGTTCCTGTCTTCGCCGGCGGCAAGGAATATATCGGGGCAGGCCATCAGTGTTGATGGCAACCTCGAATATTTGTAGATCGATTGCTGTTTGGAAATCAGTCTTTGATCAACGACAGCTTCCGGATCTCAGATGAACAAGCTCGCTCCGGCGGGCTTTTTTAATGTGACTATTCTTTCTTTGATTCGAGCGCCTGCTGTCAATTTTCCTGTTGTCCTACACATTAATGGGTGTTTCTCCGCCTCGCCAACATCTCTCGCCCTAGAGATACTGCGAATACACCTGTCATTCATGCAAGAATCTTGCTAGTGCGCTGCAAGTGCGCTTTTGCAAAGAAGGCGGGTCGGTAAAAACTCCAACAACTCGAACAAAAAAAGCCGGGATGCATACGCATGCATTCCAGCTCCGGGGAAACAGGATGAACGCATCTATCAGCAGACTTGCAGACATGGCTCGCCACGCGCCTTTTGCAGTATCAGCCGTCAGCTTTGATACCGGGACAGCAGGTCACTCCTTTCCGCGACAGTGTTCTACCCGCAAGGGCGCAGACCGCGATGTGCGATCTGCGACGTCCACCGTATGGAGTCACGTTACGGCGGGTGAGACGTCTTTCGGGGTTTTGTTCAGGCAGCGTTCTCATTCATATCCATACCAATACAAGCAAATCCAGGGGACACAATGGCCAACATGACAGATGCCGCTCAACTGCCGGCAAGATGGATCGACAGTGAATTCATTGTCAAGATGATCACCTGAGTTTCGCTTTCCGCAATGACCGTATTTTCGGCATTTTCTGCAATGATCAAGACGACATTGAACATGGACAAGTACGCAGATACCGACAGCCAATGGGCAGCCATCGAAGGCAGTTGGCCAGGCCATCCCCGTATCGGGTTTGATGTCCAGCGGCGCCTGCTGCTGGCATTGCTGATCCTGTGCGTGTTGACATCGCTGGGGCTGTTGCTCGTGCTCGGGATCGTTCAATGGCGTGATCTGCATACCCAGGCTTTCCTGGCCGCTGAGCGGGCTACCGTCGTGGCAAAGGAACATGCCGACAAGGTCTTTGAACTGGATACTTCTCTGAGCGGACGTGTCGGCGACTTGCTTGCGGGCATGAATGACGATGACATTCGCGCCAAGCAGCATATGATCCATCTGAAGTTGCGGCAGATGATTGCCGGCTTGCCGCAGGTTACAGCGGTTGCCGTCATCGGCAAGAACGGCGATGTGCTTGCACATAGCCGCGACTATCCTTTTCCGCCCCTGTCGGTAGCAGATCGGGAATATTTCATCGCTCTCAAACAAGGCAAGCAGGAGTCCATTTCTTCCGTGGTTGTCGGCCGTCAAATGCAGCGGCGAATCTTCACCGACGGCGTAGCGCGGCGCGGGGAAAATGGTGGTTTTCTCGGCGTGATTCTGGTGTCGCTGGATCCCGGTTACTTTCTTTCCTTCTATCAGGAGATGTTGCCGGGTGAGATGCATCAGTCTCTGTCGCTGGTACGGGAAGACGGAGCCATACTGGTTCGCTATCCAAAGATGGTGAACGACGTGTCGAATGTATCGGCATCCTCGCCACTCATGCGCGGCATCGGTGCCAACGCATTGGCCGGTACCACTACGGGTATCTCGCCGCTGGATGGCGAGCGCAAGATCATTTCCTATCGGCGCGTGGCAAATCATGACGTGTATGTCGTGTCGGCCAGATCGCTGTCGCATCTCTGGAGCGCCTGGCTGTCATATATGGTGTTGGCAGGCGCCTTATTGCTGGTGCCGAGCGGCATCCTTTGCGGCATCATTGTCTTCGCCATACGTCGCGTTAAAGACCAGAAGATCGCGTGGCAGTATTGGCGGCGCGAGTTGGCCTTGCGCCACAGGGCCGAGTCCGACCTGCGCGAATCACAGAAGTTTGAGGCCCTGGGCAAGCTCCTCGGCCGCGTTGCCCACGACTTCAACAACTGCCTCATGGTGGTGACCACAGGCATTCAGATCATCCGGCTCAAACGTGTGCCTGGTGTAGAAAAACAACTCGAAGCCATCGAGCGTTCCATTAAAAGTGGTGAGCAACTGACGCGCCAGCTATTGGGTGTCAGCCGGCGGCAACCGTTGAAGCCAGAGATTTTTTCTCTGCAAATGAAGATTCCTGAATGGCAGCTCTTGCTGTTCAACACTATCGGTGCTGCGCGTTGCTACGTTGACGTCGATGCTGATACCTGGCCGGTCTGCGTCGATGCGGTAGAAATGCAACTGGCGCTGATCAACATCCTGCTCAATGCGCGCGACGCCAGTACGCCTGATGGTTCGATTACGCTCAGAACAGAGAATATTCTCCGTCGCAGCGCAGGACCACGACAAGGCTATTTCGTCTGTATCTCCATTACCGACCAGGGCAGCGGCATGTCGGAAGAAACGCGCAAGCAGGCCTTCGATCCCTTGTTTACGACCAAGGAAGCAGGCAAAGGCACCGGCCTCGGTCTGTCGCAGGTGGAAAATTTTGCCAAAGCTGCAGGCGGCTATGCCGAGATTGAAAGCGCTGTCGGTGTCGGCACCAAGGTATCGATATACCTTCCTGCGGCAGAGAGCGCGATGTTGGCGGAACGCGATGAGCGATCGCTGGTGGCTGCCGCCCCGCCTCTCAAGCCATTAAGCATCTTGCTGGTAGAAGACAACACGGACGTCGCGGATGGTATCGTGACCTTGCTTCAGACCGCCGGGCACACCGTGACGCATCTCACCGGTGCAGCCGATGCGGAGGATTTCCTGTCGCAGCGGCAACCCGATGTGGTCATTTCGGACATCCATATGCCAGGCGGCATCACCGGGATCGAACTGGCCAAGAAACTCAATCTGCGTTTTCCTGCCTTGCCGGTCATTCTGATCAGCGGTTACGCGGAAGATCTTCAGGCGGCAATCAAAGATGGCTTCAGCGTGATTTCCAAGCCGTTCACCCTAGATAGCATCAATCGTCAGCTCGCTGCGCAAGTCAGGTAAGACAGGGGAAGCAGATCAGAGGAGGTGATGCTGCTGGCCGCCTCGTATTCCGATACTTTGAATGACGGACACAAAAAAGCCGCGCCTGAATTGGCGCGGCTTTTTGGGTCGGTGTTCCCGATACTGTCGTGTGTTGATTTGATTAATGCATGAACAGCACGATCAGAATGATGATGGGAATAGGTACGCCGAGCAACCACAGCAGAATGGCAGGCATGGTGATCTCCTAGGAAATGGTGACAGGTTCATTGGAATCGGTGACGCGCGGTTCTCTTGCGGTGAACACGACGCGGTCACGCAGACGGCCACCGTAAGTCGCCGTGAAGCTGGCGATAAACGCACCGCACAAGAGGGCAACGAACATCCACAGCGAACCGTAAGCCGCTGCCTTGCGTGCCGTGTCGGCGGCTGATTTTGCCTTTGTGGAGGCGTCGTCGATGTTTTGCTTATACGTCGCAAACTTGTCGCTTACGCGCTTTTCAGCATCGGCCTGGCTCATCCCGGTGCGTCGTGCCACCAGCTGTGCGAGATAGGTTTTGTCAGCATCAGGCAGGGCGCCGGTACGCAGCGCATTCGCGAAAATACGCATCACTTCGGCACGTTGGCCCGGTGTAACGGAATTGTCGCGGCCATCAGCCAAAGGCGCGATGCCAGGCGTGGCGTCCGAACCAGGTGTTGCCGGTGCGCCGGTCGGGCCTGCCGAAGCGGCTGGAGCCGATGAGGCTGGTGTGGCAGGACGGAACAGGGAGTCGATGAAATAGCCCGACATGTCAGCTGGGCCGGCGGTGTTGCCGGCGTTGGCATCGGGCGCCATCGCAGCGGCGCCGACGGTGCCGGTCGCTACCACGGCCGCACCTGCGGAGCTTGCGACTTTGGCGCCGCCCGACAGCACACTGCCGAGTGCGCTGCTCAACAAGGCAGCCGTAGCCAACGATGCCACGGCCCACGCCAGAAAGCCGTGTGCCGTATCGCGGAAATACACTTCTTCTGTGTGTACGTTAGCCCACTTCACGCGCAGTCTACCGGCGATGTAGCCACCGATGGCGGATGCCGCGATTTGCGTAAAAGTAATCCAACCGATGGTTGAATAGCCTATAGTCTGGGCACTGAGTCCGCTACCCGACCACGGTGACACGGATGAAAACCCGAGGCCGAAGCCGAGGATGACGAGAATGAACGACAACGCCGCTGCGGCAAACGCGCCCGCGAGGATGGCTCCCCAGGACACGCCTGAAGAAGCGGACCCGCTCGCCTCTATGGCCCCGATGTCCGGGTCATGCAGAGTACGATTTATCATGATGATCTCCTGTTATTGGTACTTGCCGTTGCCGGCTGGTAGTGGCGCCACGGAGAGAAAATGGAGTCAGGAGATGAGATCCCTGAGCCACCTGCTTTCGCATGGTCTGAACTCTGAGAATGCGCCTTAGCCGGCGTTGGCGTTGGCGTCTCCGAATCCATATCTGAGTTATTGTCTTGCGATGTGTTGGTGAATGATTTGTTGCCCGCATCAGCAAGACACAGAAAATGTACCGGCGCGATTCATCCAGAACCATAGGACGACGACGGGATATTTCGTAGGACTAGCGGAAAACGCAACAGCCTTGAGAGGAATTCTTCTGTCGGCGTAGCATGGTGTCTGAGGTGGAGGGTGACAGATGGAGGGCGGCTGCAGAGGCGACGGATGTACGAATAGCGTCGCAACAAGCGGTCACCGAAAATCCTTCGGAACAAGCCGGCCATCCCGCAGTCAGTAGTAGGGCGACGACGTGTCGCCATCAGATCACGACGCAGTTTGATGATCAGAACAACAGCCAGATTTAATTAAACGGAAAGCAGCATGAAGACGTTCCACTGTGATAATTGTGCAAAACAGGTTTTCTTTGAAAACACCCGTTGTGAAAACTGCGGCTGGCTATTGGGTTATCAGCCGGAGCTGCAGATCATCAGCAGCTTCACACCTGCCGATGCACCCGCTGCTGACGAAGGCAACGATAATGTCAATGCCAAAATCAGCGAAGGCATTGCTGATGATGGTAATGCCGGTGCCAATAGCGAAGGCAATAACGGCAATAGTGTCCAGCCCAATAGCGATGCAAGCGGCGGTGAAACTCCGGTATTGCGCTGGCGCAGTATCAATCCGGTCAATCAGGATCGGGTTTTCCGGCAGTGCAGCAACTATGCACAGGATGATGTTTGCAACTGGATGATTGACGACCGTGATGCCAACGCGCTTTGCGCATCGTGTCGCCTGACTACCGTGATCCCGTCGCTGGAGGATCTGCAGAACCGTATTCTCTGGAAGCGGCTCGAGGTCGCAAAGCGCCGTCTGCTGCACACGTTATGGACCTTGCATCTGCAGCCGATGCCGAAACCGGAAGACACGCTGGCTGGCCTGGCGTTTGAGTTTTTGCAAGATGTGCCGCACGGTGAACGAGTCCTGACCGGTCATGCGGAAGGCGTCATCACCATCAACATTGCCGAGGCCGATCCCGCCTATCGTGAAAAAATGCGCGAACAGATGGCCGAACCATATCGGACCTTGCTCGGACATTTTCGCCATGAGAGCGGACATTATTATTTCGACCGCCTGATCGCCGGCACCGACAGGATCGATGCTTTTCGCGCGCTGTTCGGTGATGAGACTGTCGACTATGGTGCCAGTTTGCAACGGCACTACGACAACGGCCCGCCGCTGAACTGGAATCAGCAGTTCGTCAGTCTCTACGCCAGCAGCCATCCGTGGGAAGACTGGGCAGAAACCTGGGCGCATTACCTGCACATGTTCGATACGCTGGAGACCGCGTACTCCTGCGGTGTGCAATTGCGCCCAAAAAAGCACAACGAGCAGAATCTGATCATTGATGCTTCTCCCGTGGATGCCTCATCGTTCGACGAGCTCATCGCCGAATGGTTTGCCCTGACTTACGTGCTCAACAGCCTTAATCGCAGCATCGGCATGCCCGATTCTTACCCCTTCACCTTGTCGACGCCGGTACTGGAAAAGTTGAAATTCGTACATGAAGTAGTGATGCAGTATGCGCACGCTGAAGCTGCATGATGTTGTAGTACCGTAGTGCCGTCGTTCTCCAATGCCTGCCGTCGCAGGCATTTTTCTTTCTCAGTTCTTTCT